>JGI12316J15309_10000140_pt1 | contig 38048 bp, 31 predicted proteins | sample MarCyaLeptolynsp_FD_15309 | JGI IMG/M metagenome (IMG submission 15309) | reverse complement strand
TATCTGGCAAGTCTGAATCGAATTCCTCGGGACGATAGTGGAGATTGTATATGCGGAATTTCATCATAATCGCCGGTGTTGTGTTGATGGCATACGGGGTTCAAGCGCGGGCCGAAATCTTCAATGCTGACTTTGCAGATGATTTCACCCCGAGCAATCCGGGAGAGCCGCCGAATTGGGTAGCGACCGGTTCGGTCAAACATGTTCAATTCACGAATTCGTCCAATGTGACGAATGGAATCGCTCGATTTTTTGAGGAAGAGTCTGGCAGCACCAAGGCCGGTTTTGCGCGCCTTGTGCAGGCGTACGACAATACCTTGACTACGCCGATGCCGACGTTACCGGATAACAATCACTTTACATTTCGATATCGCTTCACGACGGTAGGCGCAGCTCGAAACTTAGAACTCCCGCCGGACGCCTTCGTCGTGCGGTTGACGGGCGCTGGTAACGTCGCGTTGCCAAATTCGTATCAAGGCATGACTTGGACCAATGCAGTTTTCTATCATGCGACGGACACAGGGCCGCTGTTTGATGGCAGTATCGTCACCTTGGCGGGCCCCGACGCTGAGGGATTCTACTCCGTCGCCGTGAACGCGGCTGCACTTCCGACCGAATCCGTGGTGATCGAGGGAACACCGACTTCGGTAAAACCGATGACGATTGAGTTTGGATTTGTATATTCCGACAACAATCAACGAACGCAAGTCGATTTGGACGGAATTATTGACGGCTGTCCAGATGGGTTTTGCTGTAGTCAGGACCTACTGATCATCAACAGGCTCGATGATGGCTTGGAATGTACGGATGATAAATGTGACACGATCGTCGAAAACGATCCAAACTCACCTCAGACGGGGTATGTTATTCATACGGAAGATGGCGGATGTTGTCCGGAGTGTAGGGAAGGGACCGAGGCGCTGGTTGTCCTGATGATTGATCGGACGGGAAGTGTCGATTACGACCAGATACCTCCCGATAGAGAGGAGGGAGAATGTCCAATCGAAGCCGAAGGGAAAGCTCCGTTCCATTTAGAGCTTGATGCTGCCCGTGAGTTTGTGGATGCTTTCAGAAATTTAAGTCCAAGGCCGCATATTGCCATCGGATCATTCAACGATGCTGCAATAATTGAGCCAAATGGTGGATTGACAACAGACTATGGAAGTCCGGGTGATGAGAATACGCCTCCATCGGGCCTTTTTGCAGTGATTGAGGGAATCCAATGCCCTGACGATGCGACTGATATCGAGGAAGCACTATACGTAGCTCAGGGCGAGATCGACTATTTCGCAAACAGCAATCAGGGAACTTCATACAATAAGTACATTGTTCTAATATCGGATGGCCAGCCGACCGTGACCAATGGTGTTAGTGGCGGAGTTGACTGTTCTGTGTATCAACAGTCAGGTGGCTGCGATTCCATCAACGCCGCAGGGTGTGGCTCAATTTCAGGAATAGGTACGAATGCTTGGTGCCATGCTCACTGCCGAGCAGATTATATAAAACTCGACGAAAAGTATAAGATCTTTGGCATTCTGTTTGATACAAGTTCGGAGCAGGCGTTGGCGAATTGCCAAACAGCATTTATGCGAGATGTTATCGCATCTGATCCACCCGACGGTGCTTCGCAAAACCCATATTTCCTTGATGCATCGTCCGCAGACGCAGTTGTTCTTAGATGCGCAATCTACGACATCATCGAGACGATATCCTGCGAAGGAAAACAGTGCATCTTTGGACAGTGCGTCGATTATTAGCAGTAATACCCGGTTGAGTTGCGCGGTTGCCAAAAGTTGATGCGGCGGACCTGAAAAACGCTACTCCAGCGCGTACATAGCGACCGGCGAATGGAGTGCAATAGGTCAAGGCGTTCAGATTCGACCACCCGTCGCCCCATTGGTTTAATTACTTCAGTTACGCTTTTCCTAGCGTCAGCGGGTACTTCTTAATTCATTCCAAAGACCTGTTCTCGTACTAATTGGTTGTCAAGAAAATCTGGGAAATCACAACGCCGTCTCGATTTACTTGCGCGCGGCGCAAACCTCGATGCCCATGTAAAGGAATAGCCAATTAAACTGTTGCATCACGAATTTCTTGTCGCTGTAGATTAGGGAGTGGTTTGGGTGACGGACAGCGATGGATGGCTACCAGCCTCGACCGTAAATTTTGCAGATCGAGAAAGGACTCTCGATGAAGCTCACCATTCGTGTGGTGCCCCTGGCGCGCATCAATCCCGCTCTCTACAACCCGCGTTGTGATCTGCAGCCGGGCGATCCCGACTACCAAAGACTCCAACGCAGCATCGACACGTTTGGTTGCGTGGAGCCGTTGGTGTGGAACCAACGCACCGGCAATCTGGTCGGAGGCCACCCAGCGATTTTTCCTTCGCCCAATTTGAACGCGAGATCATTGGAGAGCGCACGCGGGACAAATTTGCCGCCCAACGCAAGAAGGGCAGATGGGCCGGGGGTTGGCAAGTACTGGGATACGATGTCAACAAGGAAAGCAAAACCCTGGTGATCAATCAAGGTGAAGCAGATCAGGTGCGGGCCATCTTCGAACTCTATCTCCGTCACGAATCCCTGATCGAGACGGCTCGTCAGGCGAATTTGCGCGGTTGGACCACCAAACGCTGGACGACTGCCAAGGGCAAGGCAATGGGAGGTAAGCCCTTTGACAAGTCGAACATGAATTACCTGCTGATGAATGAGACCTACATCGGCAGGGTGCGGCACAAGCAAGATAGTTACGAAGGATTGCATGAGGTCATCATTGATGATGACACCTGACATCACACCCAGGCACTGCTGCGACGTATCGTGAAAACCAAGGGCTCTGTCACGCGCAATCGGCGTCAAGCCCTGTTGAAAGGACTCCTGCGCTGTAAGACCTGTAATGCCGCCATGATCCATACCGCCTGCAATCGGAATAACCGATCCTACCGTTACTATGTATATACTAGCGCGCAGAAGCGAGGCTACAGTTCGGGCGCGACCAAGAGTGTCAAGGCGGATTCAATCGAGCGAGCGGTGCTGGAGCAAATACGACGCATCCCGATTGACGCCAAGCGACTAGATGCGTCACCAATTAGAGAAGCGACGTGCCTGCTGAATATGACCAGGCATATCGCCAATGACGAACGAGCAAGATTGATTCGATTGCTCATCAAGTCGGTCACGTATGACCGAGCTGCCACACGTTTGGGTTTGGAACTGACCGACGAAGGGGCGAGCTGTATCAAGACGACCGCATGAGAAAGACGATGTCCTACGATAGGAATGATGAAGTACGGATTTGACGTCCAACTCGACGCGGTACAACGCCCCACATTCGATCACGGGCCGATTGAACACGAGCCGGAAACTCGCGACTCAATACCGCCCATGACCAAGACCTTGGTACTCGCCTATCAAATCCAACGGGAGATCACAACGGGTCGCTTCAACGACTACGCCGATGCAACTCGACAGCTGCGCGTCTCACGGGCGCGCATCACGCAACTGATGTAATTGACCCAACTCGCTCCCATGATTCAGGATGTCATCCTGTGTTAATCCGAACAGGTCGGGAAACTCTTCGAAAAGTCACTGCGTCTCATCGCCGCCGTTGCTGACCACGATCACCAGTGGCTCCAATTCCAAGGATTGATCGCGCGATAGATCGACTGCCAACTACGTCAGCTATTTGATGTTTGCGCGATCGATTAACGATCTCTCAATTCGTCCAATTACAACTCGAGGTGGACGCGTCGACTGTTAACCCCGCGCTGCTTTCGAGACTCAAAAACAGAGAGGAATCGCGAGATATCGCCGTACTTTTTGCTTGCTCGAAACGCGTATCGCCGAATGGTGAACGAGTGAGAGGAAATTGGACGGTCGATCGACGCGCCTAAGAGTTGTCGCGACGCGACATTACGGCTTACTTGGCGATCATGTTGGTTGTTAACCCACTGGGCCGTGAGTTTGTACGAAGGGGTGAACCTCCGGGGGTACCCCACACGTCGAGGTTCCTCTCTGATCTCAAACCAAAAAATGTCAGTTTTGTCAGGTTTAGCGAGGGTGACATTTCACTTAAAGCTTTACGCTGAAAAGAATTAAGTGGTGTCAGTCCTGAATTGACCGGCAATTGCCTAGTTTAACAAATCACAGTTACGGGGCTTCCGGCCAATCCGTAAGATTAGGGAGCAACTAATTGAAGGACATAATAGTTGGCAATGGTTTACCCAAAATGATCTGGGCGAAGATCTTAGATCCGAAACTACGATTTTCGTGGGCTTCGACTAATCAACTGCTTGTGCAATTCGAGCGACGGAACCTGCGATTTCGGCCGCCGATTGATACGTGCTTAGGTGGCTATCTACATGGCATGAAGCTCGAATTCAGCCGACGTGGAAAACCCACGGATAATGGCCTGATCGAAGCCCTCAACGGTCGGCTGCGTGCTGAATGTTTGATTGATAATTGGTTCCTATCGTTGGACGATGTCAGGCAGAAGGTCGAAGCTTGGCGTCGGCATTACGATCTCGATCGACCGCACAGCGCCATGGGATTCCTGACCCCAAGGGAATTCGCTGCATCGAATCGCCAGGTTGGTTTGACCGGATGACGGCTGATTTCAAACTCAGCAACTGGACCCGAATTGGGTACAAGCGCAGTGCAACTCCACGTCACGCGGCGGTCGTAGTTGATGGAGAAAAAGTAGGCTACGTGCTAAAGTTAAGTCAGAGCTATCGGGCTGTCGCGGGCCTATCAAACACCTTCGGAACAATCGAGGGCTCACCATGCCACGAATCGTGATCGTCGTCGTACTGTTGTTTGCGTTGCCTCTTGTCCAAGCCGCGCCGCCGCCAAAATCTGCTGGTCTGGAAGACTGGCCCACAGTAGATCGGCAGCGTCAAATCAAGTTTGAGAGTGTTTTGCTCGACACTGTCGATCCCGCACGATTACGTAAATGGCATGATGCCCTGGCGTCCGAGCCGCACGATGCCGGATCGCCCGGGGACCAACGGGTGGCCGAGTTTGTCGCTACGGCATTTGAAGAGATGGGGCTTGAGGTTGAACGCCATGCATTTTGGGCGTACCTCGCGCGACCGATCACAGCGCATGTTGAACTCGTCGAGCCGGAGGCCATGGTCCTTCCGGTGCGTGAAGGCGCTGTCGAAGGCGATCCATGGTCCGCACGGGCGGGGCTCAATCCAGGCTGGAACGCATATAGCGGTACCGGCGACGTGACGGGCGAGGTCGTCTATGCGAACTATGGCACCCGTGAGGACTTCGCCGAACTTAAGCGTCTGGGCATCGATTGCACCGGAAAGTTGGTCATTGCCCGCTATGGAAGAAATTACCGTGGCTATAAGGCAAAGTATTCCGAAGCAGCAGGAGCGATCGGATTGATCATGTATACCGATCCGGGTGATAGCGGATGGGGACGAGGGGTGAGTTACCCCGAGGGTGGTTTTGCCAACGCCGCTTACATTCAACGCGGGTCGATCAAGACCGTGCCCTACAACGGCGATGTACTGACGCCAGGTGTTGAGGCCACAAAAGATGCCAAACGGCTCGATCCGCGCGAGGTTGGTTTGCCGACGATCCCAGTGCAGCCGATCGGTTGGGGAGCGGCAAAAGAGATCTTGAAGCGTATGAAAGGGGCAAGTGTTCCACGGACGTGGCAAGGCGGCTTGCCGTTCCGGTATCGACTGGAAGGTGGCTCGAGCGTCCGGGTGCGCGTCCATGTCGAGCAGGAGCGTCGTGTTGTTAAGACATACAACATTCTTGGCACGCTGCCGGGGCTTATCGCACCTAAACAGCGCATCATACTTGGAAGTCACCACGATGCGTGGGGGTTCGGTGCCGGCGATCCAACAGCCGGATTGATCACCGTCATGGAAGCGGCTCGTGTCATGAGTGATGCAGCGCGGGCTGGGCATCCGCCACAGCGATCATTGACTTTTGCAGCATGGGGAGCTGAAGAGCACGGCATTGTCGGATCGGTCGAGTGGGTCGAGGCCAATCTCGCCGATTTGCGCGAACACACGCTCGCATACATCAATCTTGATATGGCCGCGATGGGGCTGCGCTTCGGTGCAAGTGCTTCGCCATCGCTACAGCATTGCGTTGTCGGCATGACTCGACGTATTACTGCGCCACACACTGACGGGGAGCCTCTGCTGGCGTCGTGGTTGCAACGCAGCCCTCACGAGGTCGATCCGAATATGCCGCGTTTTGGCAGTTTGGGTGGCGGTTCCGACCACGTCGGTTTTATCGCGCTCGCCGGGGTTCCGTGTATTAGTATGGGGGCCTACGGTTCACCCGGTACTTCGTATCACTCGATGTATGATAATCTCGCGTGGTACCGTCAAGTTGTGGGCGACGACTATGAGTCCGCGCGATTGGTGACTCGCGCGGCAACGGTAACAGCGGCGCGGATGGCGAATCGTCCGGTGGTGCCGGTGCGGGTATCCTGGTGCGGTGCCGAAGCCTATCGCCATCTGGTCGAATTGACGCGCATCGGAAGGGCGAACGGAATTTTCGAGCCCGGCACGGGCGACGTAACGGCCGAGCTGATGCGCATGGCGAGCGCCGCTCACCATCTCAAGCAACGCGCCGAACGCATGCAGCAGTCCCTTGACGCTGCTATTGGTAGTGGAAAGCTGCCGTTGAAAACCTGCAAACGCATTAACCAGCTGCTGCTCGCAGTTGATCGAGCATGGCTGGATAAAGCTGGCTTGCCGGGGCGACCATGGTTTCGCAACCTTTACTCCGCACCAGACGAACATTCTGGCTACTCTTCATGGTTGCTGCCGGTCCTACGGCGAGCAATTGATGACCGCGATGCCGAAGCGCTGGCCCAAGCGGAGGAGCGTTACATGAGAGTATTTGAGCGGATCGATCGGATCGTTAGCGAGATTCTCGAGCTACTGCCCGCTCAGGTAGACGGCTTGGGAACTTAGGGCACACCTCAGCTTCCTCGTCGACCCGATTCTTCGTGAATTAGAGAGATTATACAAATCTGCACTGAGTATTAGAGCGTCTGCTCTGCGGCAATGCCAAATAATGGTCGGACATGGTAATCGCCGATTTCATACGGCACCGCATCAATTTTCGTGTTCATCATCTTTATCAATATGCGTCTCGTTTACGATTCGCTTGCCTCGGTGTTATCCAGATCTCTTGAGGCAGTCAGGTTGTTCACCGGCGTTTTATCTTTAGTGGTGAATTTCGTCTTTAATGTTGGCGAAGATTAAGCACCGGTAAGAAATCGGTACCTTCTGTCCAGTTCTCATGATGGCGAACGGAGTTAGTGGCTCGAATTGGATTATCTTCGATCGCCAATCTTCACGTTTGCCTAAGGACCATTGGTACGGGGACGGGCTTCAGAAACCGATAATCGCGACGCGTTGATCTCGACGCCGTCAAGAGCGGCGATCGCCTCCTGATTCTCAGCTTCATTGCTCATTTGGACGAAACCAAATCCTCGGGAACGATTGGTTTCACGATCGAAAATTACCTTTGCCTTAAGGACATGGCCATGTTTGCCAAGCAGTTCGCGCAGGTCGTTGCTGGAGTAGTTTTCGCTAAGGCCGGTGATAAAGAGCTCTTTTACGCCGGGGGGGCTCGCGAAGGAGTCGCCCTTGTGACGGTTGCGTGGGCGCGGGTTGGAATTTTTGGGGCGTGCAGGGGAAACGCTAAGGGTACGCCCGCTCCATTCATGTCCATCGAAGTGAACGATGGCGGCAGCCGCTTCTTTGGAATCCGAGAAGGCGACAAAGCCGTACCCTCTTGATTGGCCAGTCTCTTTATCGAAGACAATCTTTGCACGTTCGACGGAACGGTAGGCTGAGAACAGCTCTTTAAGATCATCGGATGTGAGTGATCGTTCAATATTTCCTACAAAGACATCGGCGGACATATTGGTGCTCCGGGACAGAGGGCATGGAGGGATAGGTCGATCAAATGATTTCGGGGATATTTTTCAGCAAGGCCTAACAGATACGGGGCTATTTCGGCACTACTTTTCTGGAACACGGCCAATGATAAGAGTGTATTCTGCTGGCGAACTCATTAGATGCGATATCCAGCGCTTTGAGTGTCGTACTTCGTTATTCATCCGATACTCCTGTTGTCGCGGCCGCTCTTGCCGATTCGGTTTGCCATGTTGCGACGGGAGTGGTTGTCGCCTCCTCAGTATCTTGCTCATTCAGTCGTTTAATCTCATCGAGGAGAAAGTCAAAATCGTCAAAGGGCTCGCCACCGATGCGTGACCAATGCACGCGACCCTTGCGGTCGACTAGGAAGGTCGAGTGCAATTCGATTTCCTCGAAGTCGTCATAGGAGCGGAATCGTCGCGCATTGCGGTGTTCCGGATCGGATAGAATTCGATACGGTAATTCGCCCCGCTTCAGTGTTTCAGTGATCTGTTCTACGGTGTCGCCACTGATCGCCAAAATGTCGGTCTCAACGGCTTGGAAATCGGCGTGGCGCGTTGTTGCCTTTTGTAGCTGCTCCATGCAATGCGGACACTCCTCGCCGAGATAGAAGATGATGACGAGGTTGCGACCCTTGAGTTCGTCACTATTCAATATCGCGCCGGTCGAATCGAGTGGGTCGAGGGTGGGCATCGGGTACGGTTCCCACGAGTCAGGACCGATCGCCGCCAAGTCCTGCGATTCGTAAGAACGCTGTAAGCGCGGTGCGTCGTCGCGGGGGGTTGCTTCCAGGTCAAGCGCCACCGCGTCGGCCATCCATCGCAGCTCGGGGTTTGCGCCCGACCACACATGCAAAAATCGCGACATGGTGTCGCTCGCCGCCTCTTTGTTTGCGAGCGCCGCTTCTGCCCGGGCCAAGCCAGAAAGGGCGAACCCGTCGTTGCGGCTGACTTCTAGCGTGGTGAGAAAGCACTCGCGCGCAAGTTCCGGACTGTTATGCTCTAAATGTTTCTCGCCAAGCAGCACATAGAGTCCGCGCGGGTAAATCGGCGGGTCCTTTCGCGATCGACGCAGGATGTGCTCTTGTCGCGCTCCGTCGGCGAGCAGCGCGAAGCCATCCAGCTCTTTCCCTTCGACAAACGCGAACGTCGCGCGGGCATCTAGAAGCATGCAATCAAAGTAAGGCTTTAGCCAGCCGTGCTCAGGCTTGCTGACTTCCTTCTCAATATCGTAGAGCTTTTTGATCTCGCCGCGTGCGAGTTCGATGTTCGATTGATTCAGATGCGCCAGCGCGAGTGCGTACGCCGAAAACACCTTTGACACGATGGTGTCCGGTTTTGTGATTGCTTCCTTGCTCGCGATAATGTCGTCCCAGCGTTCGAATCGAACTAGTGCGCGAACAAGCGCGATCACTCCGGTGCTATACGTGTCGTAACCCTTGACATCATTCTTCTCAGGATCGGCTGGGGAACGCAGCAACTCGCGGGCCGACGCCTCGGCTCGATTCGCCAAACCAAGCTGCTCCTGAACCCAAGCCAAATAGGTCTGGTTGTGCGCGTAGTTCCAACTCTCAAACGGTTGTACACACTGCGATGCGAAGTACAAGCGCTCGCGGCGCGTGGCGCGATCGAGCCAAATCGCCGCCTCGTGCCACATGCCCAGATCTGAATAGACGTGCCCCGGCATGTGATTGGCGTGCCCGGAATCATTGGCAATGCGGCCGAAGCGCTCGCAACTGTCCAACGCCTGCTCGGGATGTTCGCCGTCCCAATTGTGAATTCGATAATGGTGTGCGCCGGGATGGTCGGGCGCGACTGCAAGAATCTCATTGATCATCAAGTCGAGCGGATAGCTGTATTGACTATTCAGAGCTTGATCGACGTAGAACGCCTTGGCCTCGACATCGTCGGGATATTTGAGAATGATCTCCTGCAGTTTCTTTAGAATACGTCGTCGCTTGGTTTTATAATCCGCCTCGCTGTTCTTAATCGGATCGTAGGCGTGTGCCTCTTCGAGCGCCTCAATGTACATGCGTTCGCGTTCGGTGACGTTGTCTTTACGTTTGATTGCTTCCGCGAGAAAGTGATCGTTGCGCGGATCACCCGTACACTGATCCAAGGCCCAATAGGCCATTGCACATTCGGGGTCGAGTTTAAGGCACCAACGGAAGCTACGCTCGGCCTCATAGTGCCAGTAGTTATGCATCAGCGCGATGCCTTGATTGAACCACTCCTGAACTTCCGGATCGCTGGTGGTGATCGGAAAGTTCACCTGCCCGACGCCGTCCATTTTATGCGGCCGTTGCCGCGGTCCTTCGTCATATGCTTTGTGGAGCCGCGAGTGCCCCTGTTTGGAGGGCTCCAAATCTGAAATTTCCTGTCCAAATATGCTTCGCGACGCAGGAGATACAAGAGTCAGTGTCGCAATCAGGAAAACTGGTTTGGTCAGATTCTTCATGTTTGGCCTACGGACGGTTCTTAGATCAGACGACGGGATCTACCCCATTCTAGGGTAGTTTATGCAGACGCAAATGCATTTGCAATAGCGTGTTTTCGGTTGTATAGTCCCTAGTTTAGAGGGGCATGGTTTTCTCCACGAACGCAAGCGAGAGTTTAACTCATGCAACGCCAGACATCACAACGAGTTGCGATCGAAAATGCGTTTGCATTAGCTGGTCGCCCACTCGGACCAAAGGAAATCTTGCAGGCCGCGCGCAATGAGGTTCCGAACCTAAACCTCGCCACGGTGTACCGAACCGTAAACCGCATGGTTGAAGAAAAGACATTGTATCCGATTGAACTCCCCGGCGAAGCGGCTCGTTACGAGTTGCTGGAGGTAGCCGACCAACATCATCATCATTTTCGTTGTCGCGAGTGCAACGCCGTGTTCATTTTGAAAGGTTGTGTGAAGGGGCTCAGTAAGTTATTGCCGCCCGGATTTCGTATGAGCGGCCACGATATTGTCATCTATGGTGATTGTCGGGTGTGCATCGCGAGGCGCGCGTGTTGAATTAGCTAGCTGGCTTGGCTCATTAACTGCAACTTGTTGGTGGCAGGATGTTGAGCCGTCGTTGTCATGGTGATGGATTGACTGCTCTTGCTTGTGACTCTCTTCTTGGATGATGAAACACGACCATGAGTGTGATGATCATGGTTGACGCTGATTGAGAAGCAGAATTATCAAGCGGAATGGTGTAATCGCCGAAGCTGACGGAGCTGTTTGCATGCCCACGTATGATTATCACTGTCCTGAGAATGGCCGAGAGGTCGAAGTGTTCCATGCCATGAGCGTGCAGATCGCCACGTGGGGCGAACTGTGTGACCTTGCCTCGATTGATGTGGGGCAGACGGCACGCGAGTCTCCGGTACAACGACAGATTGGAACAGGTTTCGCTATGACTCGCAATCAGGTGTCTTGTTCTGGTCAGAAATGTTGTGGTAGCAAAGGATGTGGCAGTTCGTAGTCGATGTCGTATGAGTTTTCTAAAAGGCGAGCGACCCTTGTTCAAAACATGACAGACATGTCACTGCTTGAGTTTTGAGATGACTCCGCGTGATACATCAAAATCTTCTGCGATAGAAGTCTGCGAATAAGATTGATGGACTTGGAAACGTGCTTTCCCGCATCCCTTATCAAACCGATCGTGTCTTTGATGCTTAATCACCACTGCGGCAACCCATTAGACCCTGTGGTCGTAACAAGAGAGGAATTACCGTATGTCTCAAGTTAACCAGAAGCGCCTGCCTGTCACAGTTCTTTCAGGCTTTCTTGGAGCCGGCAAGACAACTCTGCTCAATCATGTCTTGAATAACCGAGAAGGCCTGCGCGTCGCAGTCATTGTAAACGACATGTCCGAAGTCAACATCGATGCGGCGCTAGTCCGCGATGGCGGTGCGCAATTGTCTCGAACGGAAGAAAAAATGGTTGAGATGACCAATGGTTGCATTTGTTGCACGCTACGAGAAGACCTGATGATCGAGGTCAATCGGTTAGCGCAAGAGGGACGATTTGACTATCTTCTCATCGAATCTACTGGTATCGGTGAGCCAATGCCAGTAGCGGCCACCTTCTCTTTTCGTGATGAGAATGGCCAAAGTCTGAGCGATGTGGCCGATGTGGATACTATGGTGACGGTTGTGGATGCAGCCAATTTCCTGCGTGACTTCGATAGTAAGCACAGTTTGAATGACCGAAAGATGGCGGTTGGCGAAGAAGACGAGCGTACGATTGTCGATCTACTGACCGACCAGATCGAGTTTGCCAATGTTATCGTAATCAACAAGTGTGACTTGGTTTCCGATGCCGAGGTAGAGCGGCTTGAGGGAATTCTGCATCACTTAAACCCCAGCGCACGCATGCGACGTGTTACTCGTGGACGTGTGGACTTGCGCCAGGTGATCGGTACCGGCCTTTACGATGAAGAGGCCGCGAGCCAAATGCCCGGTTGGGTCAAGGAACTCAACGGTGAGCATACGCCAGAGACCGAGGAGTATGGCATTCGTAGCTTCGTGTATCGACGGCGTAAGCCTTTTCACCCACAGCGTCTGGTAGCGGCAATTGGTCGCGGTCTGGAAGGTGTTGTTCGCTCTAAAGGATTCATCTGGGTAGCGACACGAGTCCACCTTTGTGGGTCTTGGTCACAAGCTGGCTCTTCATTGCAGATCGATCGAGCGGGCTACTGGTTTGCCGCCGTCGATCGGGCGAATTGGCCCCAGGATCCTGAATCGCTCGCGTGGATTCAAAACAACTGGGATGAACAGGTCGGAGACTGTCGTCAGGAGATCGTTTTCATCGGCGTCGAGATGAATCAGCAACGGATCGCGGCCGCTTTGGATGACGCTTTGCTCACCAAGGAGGAAATGTCTTCCGGTCCCGAATCATGGCAACGGTTTGAAGACCCGTTGCCGAACTGGGAACCGCAAGCTCAACACGCTGAAAGCGCAGCCAACTGAGTCTGACAGGTGCCACAATGACCGATAGAAGAAGTTGTCTTTCGAAAATTGTTGAAAATCCGATTACGATTCGGGCAACCGGGGATCGAGAGGGGCGATAGGGCCCAATCGAGGCCTCTTTCACACCAAGAAGGTAAATCCGCCCCAGCATCGAATGTCGAATAATGGTGGACAGAATTGCCTTCAAAATAGTTCAGGCTCATATGGCTGTTTAGATCTACTTGATCCTGTCTTCATGGATGGAGAGCAATTGTCAGTCCGAACGAATCGAAATGGGAACTCAGGTAGTAGAATCGAGTGGGAATGTAAACGAAGTGGATTCAGCACCGATTTTGAAAAGAAGACAGCCGCAGCGAACTGAGGGTCCGCAATAGGCTACAATTCGATTCGAATATCCACTTAGGTGATCCATCCGTATCTTGCTCAATTCCCGATCATGCGATTTTAGTTTAGGTGTGCATGTGTACAATCAGCAAACACGGGAGCGGACACTCCAAACTCAAAAATCCCGCAATGGACTGAATGCAAGAGAGCTATACAAAGGGCCAATGGCCAGAACCAACCGATCTACCTCGAATCCAAAGCATTGCTGGTGTACGTCATGATGCAGCGCAAGTTCTTGTTTCATCTTATCTTTCTGCTATCGGGCGTCGCGGGATTGGGCTACCAGATGGTGTGGACCCGTATGTTCACGCTGTCTCTAGGACATGAGATGCCCAGTGTGCTGGCCGTCATCACGGCCTTCTTCGGAGGGTTGGCACTGGGCGCATGGTTGCTTGACAAGCCCATTGCGAAGAGTTCGCGTCCTGCCGGATGGTATGTCGGCCTTGAGTTGCTCATTGGTGTCTGGGGGTTCGCCTCATTGGCGTTGATTCCGAAAGCCAATGAATTGGCATTGCTGGCAATCGGCATTGACCCGTCACCAGCCCGACATTGGCTTATTGCGTTCTTTCTTCCATTTCTCGTTCTACTGCCCGCAACCCTCGCTATGGGGGCGACGTTGCCAGCCATGGAACGATGTGCCGCGCCACGCGAACGCGACGGTCGCTGCGTTGGCGGGCTCTACGCCGCCAATACAGCGGGGGCAATGCTTGGCACGTTGCTTTCTGCATTTCTGATCATTCCGTATTTCGGATACAAAGCCACGTTGGTCTTACTCGCATTAGTGAATATAGTCTGCGCGCTGAGCATGCTACCTTTGGCTTGGCAACGGCTCTTACCCACCTCTCAGTTTTCCAAGTCAGAGCACCAGGGAGTCTCACGCACCCGCCTCGGAATTACGGTGTTCTTAACGGGCCTTCTCGGCATTGGCTACGAGGTCCTTGGCATTCGATTGATGTCGCAGGTGGCGGAAAATACTGTTTATAGTTTCGCCGTGGCATTGATCGTATATCTTGCTGGTACAGCGTTAGGGGCCAGCCTATACCAACGGTTCGGTAAGCGAATTTCATTCGATACACAGCTTACAGTTCTTCTCTGCGGAATCAGTGCCGGCAGCCTCGCCTCCGTGGCGCTCATCGAACCTGCCATTAAAGTCTATATCTTTCTGCGGGATAACTATGGAACATACCCGATTAGTATTGTGATACGGGAACTCATGCTCGGTGTATGCCTCTTTGCGGTGCCCACGGTCTTCATGGGGGCTACTTATGCCCACATCGTGCAAGCAGCGAAACGTGATGACGGCGGTATTGGAAGCGCTGCAGCCGTGAATACTTTGGGAGGATCCTTGGCCCCTCCCTTATTTGGCGTTTGGCTACTTCCCTACATAGGATCGAAATGGGCAATAACAGCCCTTGCACTCGCCTATCTGGCCTTGATCCCAAAAATCAACCGACGTCTACTGCCTGTCGCGGTCTTACCTGTTTTGATTGCCTTGGCCTTGCCAGCACGCCTTTACCCCGTCCGCGTGACTGAAGGCGGGCAGATCATCGAGCACCGCGAAGGTGTGATGGCAACCGTTACCATTGTAGAGAATAAGAAAAAGGGACGCAGCCTTGCCATCAATAATCGATTTAACATGGGGGGAACCGCCGCAGCTACTTATGAAAAGCGGCAGGCCTTGCTGCCACTGCTACTCCACGGCAGCCCTGAACGAGTGATGATCCTCGGCGTAGGAACCGGCATCACATGCGGAGGGGCTCTGAGCATGCCTAGTATCGAAATTGATGCCGTTGAACTGATTCCGGAGGTGATCGAATTTCTTGGCGCATTCGAACCTGAAAACGAATCGCCACAGCAGAACACGCGGGCGCGACTCTTCACCGCTGACGCGCGCCGATTTGTCCGAAGCGGATCAGACAAATATGACGTCGTCGTGGCGGATTTGTTTCATCCTGCGCGCGATGGAGCCGGGATGCTTTTCACGGTAGAGCAATTTAGGGCAATTCGGAATCGAACCAAAGATGACGGCCTGTTCTGCCAATGGTTGCCATTACATCAACTCGATGAGAACTCACTTCGTATTATCATTCGCACGTTTTTAGAGGTGTTTCCCAATGCCATGGCATTTCTCGTAAACGACTCGATCAATGCCCCTGCGCTGGGATTAATTGGAGTCACAAATCCCACCGCGCGGAAAGATGGTAATGGCTCCACAACATTGGATGATGCGGCCTTTCTTTCTGAGCGCGCAGAACTTGGACTCGCTGATCGCATCCATGTCGACGGTCAATTCCTTGCCGGCGCAGCGGAGCTATCGGCATACGCGCAGGACGCACAGATCAACACGGACGACCATCCCATCGTCATGTTTCGTATCCCATACCACGTTTACGATGTTCGCCGCAGTCGGCATGGCAGGCTTAAGTCGATGCTGGATAAAGCAGCGTCCGATCCGGCGAGATATGTCTTTGATCGGGTAGCTCAACACGGCGAGGGATATGCAAAGCAACTAACCGCTTACGTCGCTGCCCGCAACGCGTATCTTAAGGGTCGAATAGCTGAGGTTGAGGGTAGAAAGAAAGAAGCGTTAAGCGCATTTGTTCAAAGTGTGCGCTTGAGCCCCGATTTTGACAGCGGGTATGATCGCTCCGTTCGAGCCGCAAGAAACACATCACCGGCCAACCGAAAGACTGCAATCCAATTACTCGAAATACTCGTGGACTTAAGGCCCAATCTGGAAGATGCGCGAGACGCGCTTGCAGAGCTCGTAGATTCCTCCAATTAAATTGAGTCCGGTCTTAGTGGAATGCGACGTCACCGTACCCAATCTCAGCACTCGCTTCTGATCGCGTTCGTCTCGTCGGTAGCTCTAAGCAAAAGTGTGTACTAACCTGTTTAATTGCGGGCGAAAAAGAACATAAGGAATTGTTGAAGAGTCGCTTGCAATACCTAGATCGGCACGAATGCAGATTGCTGTAAGTTGTATGCGAATATCCGTGCTGTCTGATCGTCGACCACCCACCCATGGAATGAGATTTGTTCGGTCATAACTCTCTTCATGATAAACGGGTGTGTTAACATGTTTTCGATTTGACAGAGTACGTGCTCGCAAATCACGAGACCGAGGTGCTCAGCCGCAGACTTAGGAGAATAGTTCCGATCGACAAGACCGCGAGCGCCCAAATCAAAGCTCCGTCGGAAGATGCCGAGATTGGTGTGTTCTTCTATATGCGGTTGAAGCCAATCACGAATGATCCTGCAGTCCAGATGACCGCAGACAATTACATGGCGAAATTCATATCTGTCGAATAGTTGTTCAGCGCAATTGAAAGACAGTCCTGCGTGATTTTCGCATTCGACTTTAGACGGAACCAATGCTCCAATGTGCTGTAGGATACTGATTCGCCCCGGCTGCGCGAAAGAAACGTTATCCGGTGCAGACCCTTGTCCCGAGCATGCGAGCATTAATGTATCGCGTTCGAAAGCAATTTGGGGGCGAATGAGGTTACTAGTTGAACCGAACACTCCCGATGGAAATCGATGAAGGCCTGCCTTTAGCTGAAACATGGGCTAGATCAAGAGTCGAGATTGGGCCGACTAACTTGATGGCGGCAGCCATGTTAAGGATGAGTGATGAAGCGAGATCAGTACTTTGCCATTAATTTTGTGGTACGCAAATGTGTAGTCAGCCCGCGTCGCATCGCCGTTCTCGTTTACAAAAGTGTAGTGGCCCATGTCTTTGTAGCCAAGACCTCCTGCCTTCAGGATTGGCCCAGCAGCACTCTGAAATTCCACGTGCTTCCAGCCCTTGTTTAAAAACCCACTATCATTCGGGTAATCCTCATTGCCCCCGACGAAGTAGGATCGCGCGCCCGCTTCATCCAAGCGGATCACATCTGCCAAGGTAGGCTTGAATAACAGCGGTTCGTCGGGTGACCCAAAGTCATAGAGCCCAAGAAGCGTCTCCACATCTTGATCGACAACCGCCTTAGCCCACGCTCGTTGTGCGTTTATCACTTCCGCCTTGGTGATCTTCTCAAACTTCGTCATGGCTACCTCCACGATTGACATACCGAAATCCCCGCGATTGTTGAGAATGGCGACCAATTGGTCAAGGCTCTTCGGAAATAAGAATAGCTGGACGGAATTACATATGTGTGGGGAGCTGGCTCCGTGTGTTTCCCATGGAAAGGGAGTCAGCGGCTGTTCGCTGATAATGGTCTGCTAGAAACCCGTTCTCAAATGGCGATTGTGCTTGAGAACGCTCCGCGTCGTATAAAGACAAGCTCGTCCCACATGATTGTCGCAGTCCTCAGATGCTGATACTTCACGGTTCCTAGCAATTGAAGGGATATTCGCTGATCCAGCGAAACCATTGGTACTGATTTCGCGCGATCCACGTACACAGCGGGTCGCGGACCGATCGAGCGACCAACTTTGCGATATCGAGCAATGACCATGTTACGCCAAGCCTACAGGCAACTGCTAAAGCAGCGCTCGAACACGTGTGTATGGTTCGGTCGTCGATCACCGCCATACTATCTAACAGGTTAGCCGTAGCGTCTGCGCAGCGTAGCGCCGAGCGAGCCGCTTCCGACTGCAAGGCCGGAAAACGGAGTTGCTCTCTTTGGTCGCGATTGATCACAAACTGTACGGCGGAATCACAGAGATTACAGACGCCTTCGAACAGCAAGATTGGGCATTTGCTCGACGATTTTTTGGAGTCGAGTTCAATCATGAATCATCCTTAGAGTACTGCAAAACGCCATTGTCCTTGTCTGGTGGTTAAACCCAACTTTGACATAAGTCGGTACGGTCAGAAGCATTTGCCGTTGGCGTGCCAAGCCTAGAAAACGGATATTTTCATAAACGAAACGTTCTAAGTCTATATTTTTCAGTCATTTGTAAATCAAAATCAATCATCCCCTCACATGGTTGCGGCAGTGTTAATGACATTTGCCTCGTGACACGGAAGCGGTACTAGGGTGGCCGCCGTGCTCCGGGAGGCCGAATCCCCCTCTGTCTTATTGCAAAACCATTTGCATTTGTTAATATTAGAGTTGCTAGTGCAACTGCATCTGCAATAAGGAGTGCGGGTAGCTTAGATCCATCAATTAATGCAATCACATATCCGCATGGTCTGTGCTGATGGCGACTTCTTGCTGTGATCTCAGTCGAATTTGAGAAGTGAGTCTTTCCTAGCACTACATCGCTTGTGCTCCGTAGAAAGTTGATTGCGGAGGCGACGACGAGATATCAACTTGGATTCGGTCGCCGTAAACCGCTTTCGATACTCCATTGAGGAATCTTAAATGAGTCCAGCTTCAAGTAACTCGCGACTACCAGTAACGGTGCTTTCCGGTTTTCTCGGTGCCGGTAAGACCACGTTGCTCAATCACATTCTTGCCAACCGCGAGGGAATGCGGGTTGCCGTAATCGTCAATGACATGAGCGAAGTGAACATTGACGCTGCCTTGGTACGAGGTGGTGGTGCGGAGCTGAGCCGTACAGAAGAGACGTTGGTTGAAATGACCAACGGGTGTATTTGCTGCACGCTACGCGAAGACTTGCTTCAGGAGATCACGCGTCTAGCTGGCGAAGGGAGGTTCGACTACCTGTTGATCGAGTCAACAGGGATTAGTGAACCGATGCCGGTTGCTGAAACATTCACCTTCGAAGACGAAGAAGGGAACAGTCTATCTCAGATTGCCGACCTGGACACGATGGTAACGGTCGTCGATGCCGGGGCGTTCATGAAAGACTTCGGGTCATGGGATGACCTGGCCGATCGGTGTATGGGCGTGGACGAGGAAGATCATCGGAACATCGTTGATTTATTGGTGGATCAAGTAGAGTTTGCCAATGTCATCCTCATTAACAAAACGGACCTCGTAACTTCTTACGAACTAGAGCAATTGGATCAGATCGTTCGTCGCCTCAATCCCAACGCCCAATTGCTGCATACGACTGAGAGTAATGTCCCGCTTTCTGCAATTCTTGGAACTGGTCGGTTTCAGTTGGCTGAGGCAGAAGGCATGCCAGACTGGTTGGCGGTACCCAGAGGGCAAGAGGAAACCGAGACGGAGGAGTACGGCATTTCCAGTTTTGTCTATCGTCGCAACCGGCCTTTCCATCCCAAAAGACTGCATGAAGTGCTTGTCACCGATCAAGATGACGGGTTGCTACACGGTGTGCTGCGCAGCAAGGGGATGATGTGGCTGGCATCGCGCCACGATTGGGCCATTGACTGGTCGCAGGCAGGTTGTTCGATACGACTGAATTCGGCTGGGATTTGGTGGGCAGCGGCTCCTGACGAGGAATGGCCGGACGACGAGGAACAGAAGGCGGAGATTCGCTCAACTTTTCACGGTGAGCATGGTGATCGCCATCAGCAACTGGTGTTCATCGGTCAGGGCCTGGATCAGCAGCGTGTCGAGGATGTTCTGGATCGCTGTTTGCTGACCGATCATGAGGTTGATCAGGGCCCTGTTGAATGGGCTAAGTATGAAGATCCACTACCGGTAATCGAACTTGAGACCGAGGAAACGCCCATATGACTGCTGCAACGAACACGATGGTTTATGACGCAGTCGTTGTCGGTGCTGGCGCGGCGGGCGTGGGAGTCTCAATCGCGTTAAAGCATGCAGGCATTGAGAATTTTGTCGTACTCGAGCGGCGAGAAATTGGCGCGTCTTTTGCGTCGTGGCCGGAGGAAACGCGTTTCATCACGCCCTCATTTGCAACCAATTCAATTGGTATGCTCGATCTGAACTCAATCGCCATTGGCGTCTCGCCTGCTTTTAGTCTAGAGGCAGAGCATCCGACAGGAATTGAATATGCGGCGCATTTGCGAGCTGTTGCTAAGTTCTTCAAATTACCTATCGACGAGCAGGTGAACGTGATAGGCGTCACTAAGGTTGGCGACGAGTTTCGCATTGATACGGCTGACGAAACGTTGCGAGCGCGGCATGTCATTTGGGCTGCAGGCGAATTTCAATACCCACTGTTTAATGGATTTGCTGGAGCTGAGCACTGCTTACACACGGCGACTGTCCCAAGTTATGAAGAACTTGATGGCGACCACTTCATAATTATTGGTGGCTACGAGAGTGGTATCGACGCAGCTTACCATCTGTCCTATCTCGACAAACGGGTTCGATTGTTTGACCGAGGTTGTCCATGGAAAAGCGAAAGTTCAGACCCGAGTGTCGCACTCTCTCCCTATTCGTTAGAACGGATGCGCGCCGATTGGTTTGAGGAATATGTGGAGTTGTTTCCGCAAGCGCCCGTGAAATCTGTCACACGCGTTGACGATTCGTTTCAAGTCACGACGCAGGACGGACAAGTGTATGAGACCAACGTTCCTCCATTGCTGGCCGGTGGATTTGCAGGAAGTCATAAATTGGTCGCGGATTTGTTCCAAGAACGCGACGACGGTTATCCGTTGTTGAACGAAAATGACGAGTCGACCATTGTCCCAGGAATGTTCCTGTGTGGGCCTTCGGTCCGTCATAGTAAACATGTCTTTTGCTTCATCTATAAGTACCGCCAACGTTTCGCTGTTGTCGCAAAAGCAATTGCAACATCGGTGGGTCTGCCTGCGAGTGCATTGGAGTCTTATCGTCAATGGGGCATGTATCTCGACGACCTGTCCTGTTGTGGCGAAGAGTGCAGTGTATGTTAAGCGGACTTGACGATTGCGGACGTGTTGATGCTTAGGTCGTTACCCGACCTCTCTCACCAATTAGCGTTTATTTCGGAAGATAGTATGAGCGATTCCGTCATGGCATCAAAGCGAACCCGTACCATCCTGGTGGTCGGCAAAGAGAGCGTCGGGAAATCGCAGCTAATTTCGTCATTGACTGGGCGTTCAGCGGGTGAGGCGAACTTCCGCGGCTCGACTGTGGGCGTCGAACGTTATCGGTTGGGAAACACCGAGTACATCGACACGCCCGGCATTCTTCGTCGCTCCGATACGGAGACGACTCGGCTCGCGCTAAGCGCACTGTCCGCCGATGAGGTTGTTTTACTGGTGGTACAAGCGACGAGTCTAGATCAGGATTTGAGCGACATGCTGCCGCTGGTCGTTGGTAAACGAGGGGCAGTGGTAGTCACCTATTGGGACAAGGTACAGCCCGGCGAGGCGGCACTAGAGGCGATCGAGCGCTTGGTGGCGGATGCGGGTGTCGATTTCGTTCCGCTCGACGCGCGCCGGGTGTCCGATGGCACCCGCAAGCGGTTGGCTGACGCATTAGAGAATCCGCGGCGTTTTCGACGCGAATCGCTGACCGCGCGAGCGGGGTGGCGGATCGAGCCAAAGCCCGGCTTATTGGAGCATCAAATCGTCGGGCCATTGCTCGCCAGCGCGCTGGTGTTTCTGCCGGCACTGGCGACGATCTACGGCGCGAACGCCGTGGCCGATGGGCTTCACCCCATCGTCGCAAACTGGTTCGAACCTGTCATTAAGGGGGTAAATAACTCATGGCCGAGTTGGCTGCGAATCGTACTCACGGCTCAGCAAGGAGAATTCGGATACGGATTGCTCAACATGGGACCATTTCTACTTGTTTGGGCGCTTCCCACAGTGCTAATGTTTGGTCTCATTCTTGGTGCGTACAAGGCGAGCGGGTTGATTGAGCGAATAAACGTCGCGCTACACCCACTGGTGCGACCTTTTGGCCTCAGCGGGCGCGACGTAGTACGGGTGATGATGGGGTTTGGATGCAACGTGCCCGCAGTGATTAGTACACGGTCATGTTCGAGTTGTTCGAGAGGCTCTGCGATTGCAGCCATTTCGTTCGGATCGGCATGCAGCTACCAACTTCCCGCAACGATTGCCGTGCTGTCTGCCGTTGCGGCGACAACGGGGAGCTCAGCGATCTTGCTGACCGCGATCTTCCTTGTGTACCTACTCGTCACTACGCTTGTTTACTTGCGTTTCACGTCGGTGGCACAGGCCCGCAGCTCATTGAATATTCTGATGGCACCCAGTCGGCCCTTCATGCAGTGGCCGAGCGTGTCAGCATTATGGCGAGAAGCATCGGGGATCGTTCGACAATTCCTATTGCAGGCGATGCCAATCTTCATCGCGATTTGCATCGCCGCCTCGGCGTTGGCTCATCTTGGCGTGCTTGAACTGGCTTCTCGCGCAATCGGTCCGGCGATGGGTGCATTTGATCTTCCCGCGCGAACAGCACTGCCCGTCGTGCTGGCGTCGGTTCGCAAAGACGGCATATTTCTATTAGCGGCGGACGACGGCACAGCCTTGCTGATGACCGCAACACAGGCGCTGACAGCAGTCTACTTGGCGAGTGTGCTCTTACCATGTCTAGTAACTGCACTCACAATCGGTCGCGAAACTGGATGGAAAGTGACGTTAAAACTTCTCGCACGACAAGTGAGCTTTGCGATCGTGTTTTCGCTGCTTCTTGCGTGGGGGGGAATGTGGCTCAATTGATCCTCGCCAAGACAGTAATAGGAGCCGATGGTGGATGTTGACTGGTTTCGTCATATGGCTGAGTTGTTTAGACGTTGTGTGAGTGTGTGAAAAAGGACCGCAGCTAAATAATTGCTATAAGAAACGTCGTATTCCTCTTAGCGATCCCTCCACAGATGGATCGTCGCCAGATAGATGTAGCTATTCAGACGAAGCGATTGGTGGTGATTTGATGCACTCTGTTTGTTTTCAAGTAAAGGCTGATATCCAGGGCGGACGAATGAGTGCCACCCGTTCGCGGCAAAACAGCTGGTATGGTCGCGGTTTCGCGATCGTCTATACGTGCTTATCGCTTTTGATCTGCGGTCCCGGATGCACCGAAACCCGAAAAGATATCACAGCGGTCGCCGAGAAATCGGAGTCGTCGAAGGCCATAGATACCTTCACATTGCTAGATGAGGCGACCCATCATGAAGCTCTCTTCACACTCGTTGGAGGACTGAAACCGATGAGTACCGGCATCTGGGCTGGATCGTTCACAGTCGATGATCCTGATCTGGCTGACTTGCGCTCCGTCCGCTCGGCGCTTGCTCCTCTTCGCAATGACATTTGGTATGCTGATGTCTTAGTCTTCGATCATATCTTCGATGGTCAACGCGGGGCACAAGTGTATGTAGTGCACCGGGCTGCGTTGGCTCGAATGATCGAACGACTTGAAGATTTCTGGGGCCAATGGGGTATATCGCCTTGCACGCACCCTTCCGAAGTGGTTGCGGTAGTGGACCGCATGCCGATGGCCGACCGATGGCGTGGATTCGGGTATCTCTTTGGCTACCCGGCAGATGCAGTGGAGTTTTTTGTCCAAGCGGGCATCTTGGCGGAAGACGGTCGCGAAGTCGGGTTGGGCAAAGACCGAAAGTTTATCCAAATTCCGACGCTCTCAGAGGATACGGGGCGATTCACTTACGCAGTGAGGTTGGGCCATGTAAGAACTGAACTGGACCACGCGATTGCGCGCGGGGCGAAGCAGATTCTTGCAGCATTTATTCGGTCCAAGGAAAAAATGACGAGTACTCAGATGATGATCGCCGAACTATATCGATTAAATCAACGTTTCGAACGTGGGGTTGTCTCCGGTACAGAAGCTAGCCGTAACGAGCAACTGAGAGAACGGAAAGTTGACACCAAACCGAGTTTCCCATTGAGCGTGTCAAAGGTGCTTTGGAAAAAGGAAATTCTCGGATTATTGGCGATTTGGTAACGTCTCATGATTCAGCTGCGATGATTGAGTGTACTCGAGTTGACACCACTTTCATTAAAATTGACATGGCATGTTTGCTGTTGTTGAGCAAGGTCGTGGCGACGAATTCGGCAACGCCGTCACAGCCCATATAGCAAATATTGCTTTTCCCCAATGTTGTTCTAAAGGAGGATTGTCATGTTTAGGTTTCTTACTTTGCTCGCCATAGTGGCTTTAGCGCCGGGCACCTCTGTTGCATCTCCGAGTGCTTCACCGAATGCCGATGACGGCTGGAAGAAGCCGCCGAAGGATATTTTGAACGTCCTTCATGCGCCACAGTTGCCGTCGGTATGGACCGCTCCCACGGGTAAACACATGCTGCTAGCGGACCGTGTGGTATATCCGCCGCTCGCGGAGATGGCGGCGACCAAGCATATCCTTGCCGGTATGCGCATCGACCCGACGACCAATTACTACCATGGACGTCACGGTGCGACGGCTCCGAGACTTATCAAGGTCGACGATGGTGCCGAGACTCGGCTGCGCATTCCCAAAGGCGTTGAGGTTCTTTCGGTGAGTTGGACCGTCGACGGGCAACGCTTCGCCCTGACCACCCGTCACGCCGATCATTTGGGTTTATGGGTTGGTTCCGTGTCCGGAAATTTAAAGAAGATCGACGGGATTGCAATTAACCAATTGCTCGATGTTGGCGTGCGCTGGATGCCGGATCAACAGCGTCTGCTCGTGCGTCGTGTTCCGCGACGCGGGCCGGCGCCGCAACCACCCGCGATTCCTCCGGGCCCGGAAATTCAAGAAGGTCAGGGCGCCAAAGCGCGGTCGACTTATGAAGCCCGCAATCTACTTGAAACGGCCCATGATGATACGCTGTTTTCCTATTACACAACTTGCGAGTTGGTCGTGGTGGACCCCGCGCAAGGTACGACGGTATCGTTGGGTAAGCCGACCGTCTACGCGAATTCCGATGTCTCACCCGATGGTCGCTATCTACTCGTCGAACGATTGATAGGCCCATGGTCCCATGCGGTGCCGTGGTGGCGTTTTGCAAAAGTTGTGGAAGTTTGGGATCAGCAAGGCAAGGTGATTGCGACGATTGCGACGCTTCCCTTGGCTGACGAGGTTCCCATTCAAGGCGTTCCAATGGGGCCGCGTAGTTTTTCATGGCGGGCAACTGCTCCGCACACATTGTATTGGGTGGAAGCGCTGGACGGCGGTAATCCCGTCGCCGAGGCATCGCATCGAGACAAGCTGATGCGGCTGACGGCACCATTTACGGAAGAGCCGGAAGAAGTCTTCAAGGCCGAGCACCGGATCGCGGGGCTGCAGGGTTGGTGCGCCGACAGCGAGACGGTAGTACTCATTCAGCGTGAGCGGATGCGGCGCTGGCGGTATACGTGGCTGCTCGATGTGGATCAGGGGACGTCGCGGCTTTGGTTTGATCTGAATGAGAGAGATCGTTATGCATCACCCGGCAGCCCGCTGCGGCGTCAATTGCCTAACGGGCAATGGGTGCTGCGTCAGAAGGGCGACGCGGTTTACTTTTCCGGCACTGGCGGAACCGAGGATGGCGATCGACCTTTTCTCGATCTGCGTAGTATGACGACCGGCAATGTCGAGCGTCTGTTTCGTAGCGCGCCCGAGCGCTACGAGCGGTTTATTGCCTTCGCCGGTGATGAAGATCGTTTTATTATGCGGTCCGAGTCTGCCAAGGATGTGCCTAACTACTACTTGGTCACCCTTCAAGGAAGTGTTGACGCCCCAGCAGGTGAAGCCGTTCGTGCGTACTCAAAAAGGCCGATCACCCAGTTCGAAGACCCGACCCCACAACTTCGACAGATACAGAAACGATTGATTCGGTATGAACGCGCGGACGGCGTACCGCTCAGTTTCGAGTTACAACTTCCGCCCGGCTATCAAGAGGGTACGCGGCTACCAACTGTGCTATACGCTTATCCGCTGGAATATTCCGACCCGTCCACTGCCGGTCAGGTTCGTGGGTCCGCCCAGCGTTTCAGCAGCATCTACGGCGCATCGCATCTGTTTTTCCTACTTCAGGGTTATGCGGTACTCAACAACTGCGCCATGCCGATGATCGGTGACCCGGAAACGACTTACGACACGTTTGTGCCGCAGCTAGTGGCGGATGCCGAAGCAGCCGTCGCCAAGGCGGTTGAGATCGGGGTGGCCGATCCCGAACGCATCGGCATCATTGGTCATAGCCATGGCGGTCTGATGGTGGCTAACTTGCTGGCCCACACGGATCTGTTCCGCGCCGGCATCGCGCGTAGTGGCTCTCACAACAAGACCATGCAACCCTTCGGTTTTCAATCCGAGAGGCGCTCGCTTTTTGAGGCTCGTGACGCGTATATTGAGCTATCACCAACGTTCTTCGCCGACCAGGTAAACGAACCCGTGCTCGTCATTCATGGCAAGGAAGATTCCAACCCTGGTACGTTGACGATTCAGTCCGAGGTCTTCTTTGAGGCGGTACGCGGTTCGGGCGGCACCGCCCGGTTGGTCTTGCTGCCTTTTGAAGATCACGGCTATCGCGCGATCGAGAGTATCGAGCATGTGCTTTGGGAGCAGATCACGTGGTTCGACAAGTATGTAAAAGATGTACCAGCGCATGCACCCAATTCAGCAAAGAGGCCTGCGAGCGTACGGTTTCCTCCCCCCAATGGTGAGTGAGAAAATCGATGATCTCTCGGTCTCTTTACTAGGCTTGATCGGGATCGTATGTTTTTGTTTCATCCTGATCGGCCTCCGGACAAAGACCGAAATCTAACCGATTCTCTCACTCTCGGTTTGGACCAGGGTTCGGGTACACGCGCAGAGCGCAGGCCTTAGGCAAAATGCGCGCGACGAGTTCATCGGTACTGGCGGCGCTGGCAGCTTTATCTGAGGTGTATGCGCCATCGCCTACGTGTCCCTCGCTATAGCTGGCTGCCGTGCATCCCGATCCGGCACCTCCAAGCAGCGCCAAGCCCGCGGCGGACAGACCGATTCGCAATATCTTATACGGATTCCAGTTTCAAGCCGTGCTTAGGGCAGGGGAAAGTGAATGCCGCTGCGGTGCAAATGACTCATGGCGTTGCTGAACACTCCACTCCGATGCGGCGCAAGATGAAAATGGAATCGGTATTCCGCCTGGTGACCACCACGCCCGGACTGATCTCTTCGCCCGCTTCATGATTGGCATGGGTGTGGCTATTGACTCATTCGGCGTTAGATTGATCGGTTTGAGACACAACCATGCCATTCTGGTCCGTTGACGAACTCGCGCGGCATACTTCTCGCCGGGATGAACGCCCTTGTCAAACAAACGGGACCGCCTCGTATGAAAGAAGCCGCACGAGGGGCAAGCGCAGGTTGAATGGGGTAGCCCGGACACCCGACGGTTGAGTGCCCGGGCTGTACACTTTCCCCCAAGGCGTAGGGAGGGGAAAGTGGTAAGTGGGTTTTTCAATTCAGCATGATCGAGACCTTTATCTTCCGAGCCCGAAAGAAGACCTCTTGTCAGTTGCGCATTTTCATTTACCCGTTTTCTTCTAACATCGCCGTGGCCTCCGCGCTCAAGTCGCAAGGATGAGCCGCTCTTGGCGGGCAAGTTTGGCTACGGCATAAAACCAACATGCAAGTACCCAAATCCCCAGCGCCAAAGCAGGGCCAGCCAGCCCTTCGCGCCGTACTTCAAACGGTGGCGGCGCTGATGAAACCAACGTATCAAAATCATCGATCGTAAGCGGCTCTTGTAGGAATGCCCTTTCTGTGACCCACATTGCTCTCGACCGAACACTATCGACGAGGTGCTTTCGATAAGCGGACGTCGCGTCGGGTCCGGCACCGGCAAGTCGCTCCAGGGCGAGTGTAAGGGCAATGGCCGGTGATCCCCATACAGCGGCTTCGGCAGTGTCGCGCGCATCGCTTTCTTCGCTTAGCCGGCTTACGTGGCGATCAGCCATGGCATCGACCACGAGCAAATCGTAGACGTGCCGACCGACCAGCGGATCGAGTTCCTCAGCAGTTGCCGCCGGCGTGCGCTGCAGCGCCGGGTATCGTTCGTAAAATGACGGTAGCACCGAGGGCAGTTCTTTTTCGTATGCCTCGTATTGCAGGGCACGAGCCCTGAGTGTTTCATCGCGGGCGTAGTCGGTTTGCACGTGCCCGAGGGCGAACTCTGCCGCGATCGATGGCAGCAGGACGCAAAGCACTGTCCAGACTGCGCCAAACGCGAACGCAGCGCCGCGTACCGTTTTTGCGTGCGCATTGACCGCCATCAGAATTCCCGCCCACAGCACGGTGTATGCCAGCGCCAATATCACCAGCCCTGCAATCTGTCCGAGCGGCGCGCTACCAGTGATTCCAGCGGCAAGGCAAAGGGTGGTGGTTGCCGTGCCAGTAATGATCGTGACAGCGATCATCCGCGCGATCAGCCAGTCTCGAATGGTGCCCGCTTGAATACAGATCAGGCGATCGATATGCGATTCGCGCTCGCGACCGCCGATGTCCAATCCGAGTAGGCCGACGAGCAGCGGTGTGAACAGCGAAAGAACAAATATCAGGTCGACCATTCCGACTGCTAACTCGGGGTTTTCGATTCGATAACCGCTCGCGGATAAGGGGTTGGCGAATCGGTTGACGCGAAACACGACAGGCGCGGGATCGACCGATCCGATGGCAATCCCCGCCAGTGGTGTCGGCTTTCGGCTCACACGCGTTCCCGCATACCAGTCCTGCCATAGCGGCTGACTCATGTCTACCCAGGAACGGTCGGCCGGTCCCGGTTCTCCTCGTTCGAGATAGCCTCTGGCCTCTGTGACCGACTCAAGTTGAGCTTCGTTGGCAGTCACCAGGGCGGCTTGCCATTGCGTAACGTGATGATGGCCCGCGATGATTGTCAGACTGCCGACACCGATAAACGCGAATACACCAAGGAGTCCTATCCAACTGCGACTCAACGCGCGGAACTCAAATGCTAACGCCAGCCTCAACATTAGATGGCCCTCCGTTCCAGACGATGAGAGCAACGAATGAGCGCGACTAGTAGCAGAGGAAGCCACGCGCATAGTGTGAGAAACTCCGAGGCTCGGGCACGCGCGACTTCTTTCATTCCAAGGGGTTCGTAATTGAATGGCTTCATGCCAGCGTAGAATTCCGCCGACGCCTCCCACGACCAATCACCCGTTTTCGAGCCACCGTACGCATGCTCGTGGTTCAGCGCCTCGACCATTTTGCGGCGGTAAGCCTCGACTTGCTGTTGAAAGGAGAAGTCGTGCATCAGATCGGTGCCGGCGATTGCCATCGACACATGGTCGATCGCCTGATACGGATTGATCAGCGCGATGCGGCTTGCGAGGTTTCCCTGACGCTTAAGCAGATTACGCAGATTTCCATAATGTTGGTCCCAGACCTGGTTGCCGAACTCTTCATCAACTTGCATCGCAATGCCATCGAAGTTGAGCGGTAATTCCTCGACCGTTTCCACGTCGTGTTCTGCCAGCATTTTTTGGCGCAGTTGTTCTAAGTGCGCATCCTCCGGGTTGTGTCCGTCGGGACCGGCTTCGCGTGCGTCGCGCATGGCGGCCTGAAATGCATCTTGACTGGGCAACGCATAGATCGATCCGGCCAATGCTGAAGTCGTGCGGGGGACGACGACCGTTCCCAAGATCCAAACCGCAAGCAGAGAAAACAGCGCGGTCCGCGCAGATCGCAGCCAGACGGTTGCGGCTACGACACCTGCCGTTACGACCGCGAGGTAAGCGGCATGCATGACAAAAAAGCCGATTAATCTCGCATTCAACATATCCGTCGCCGAACCAAAGGCAGCAGATGTTGCAACAGAGCTAATCATGACGATGAACAGGAGCGCGATTCCAAGACCCCACAGCGCGAAGAAATGTCCGGCCAGTATCGAACCTGCACCTGTGCCTTGGGTAAGTAAGAGTCTTAATCTGCCCGTCTCACGATCGGCAGCTAGACCGGTTGATCCGAGAAAAATGAGCAACAAAGGTGTGACGATCTGAATCAAGAATGCAGCGTCGGGAGGTGAGAAGCGGGCGAGTGTTCCGGCGCGCGCCGCATCCGAGTGCAATGGCGTACCTTGGCGATGGCCTTCGACGCGCAATACCTTGCCCAAGCGGGCTTGCACGCCGCGATCGAGTCGCGCTAACGGACCGGTCGGGCGAAAAACGAAATCACCAAAGTGCGCCATGCCGTGCGGATTGGCGGCGCCCTTTCCTTCCCACTGAGCGCGCGCCGCTTTACCAGCGTCGTGGTGGCCACGTTGTCGATCGATATCTGCGCGCGTGCCCCAAATAGCCGAACCCGCCAAACTGAGTGCGAGCAAGAATATCAGGAGAAATATCCGTCGGTTACGCAACCAATTCGTTAATTCAAGTTTTAGTATCTGACCGATCATGAAGCTGCCCGTACAAGCCCTGGTGACGAAGCAGTGCCAGTGTCCCTCATATGAGAGAGATAAAGGCGCTCGAGATCCCTTGCGTCGATTGCCTCGGCTGGGAGAGACTCGACCAACTGTCCGCCTCGCATGATGCCGATCTTGCCACCAAGCTCTTTGGCGCGAAAGAGGTCGTGCGTGGTCATGAGTACGGCGGTGCCAGCTTGTCGAATTTCGGCCAACTCGGTGCAGAAGTCGTTCGCGGCTGCCGGGTCTAGGCCCGACAGGGGCTCGTCCAGCAGCAGCGCATCCACATCGCGCGCATAAGCGATGGCAAGCCCAATTTTTTGACGCATCCCTTTGGAATAGGTAGATACTGATCGCGTTGCCTGCTCCCGATTCAGGCCGCAGCGCTCCATTAATTGATTCAACTGCTGAGTTTGAAGCGATAACCCACCCATGCGACAGAATAGCTGAACGTTTTCGAGCCCCGTGAGTTGCGGATACAGCGCGACATTCTCTGGAATGTATGCAAGCTTGTGGCGCGCAGCCTTGGGATCAACGGCGGGATTGATTCCGCCCACGGTGACGGTGCCCGTGTCCGGCGCAAGAAAACCAAGGAACAGGTTGATGGTTGTTGTCTTTCCCGCACCGTTAGTACCGAGCAGGCAGAAGAGTTCTCCCGGGGAAACGGTAAGATCCAAACAGTCAACAGCGATTAGAGCACCAAAGCGCTTGGTAACCGATGATGCCCGGAGCGTAGCTGAATCCACATCGTTTAAATGGGAATTGTTCACTGTACCATTCCTTGTTCTCAGTTGATGTGTTGACCGGCGGCTTGCCGTCCGTAGTTGCGTTTCGCCCGTTTGGCCAGGCATTGCCATTGCAGCTTCGCTTCGCGCGCGGCGAGGACGGTAACGGGTAAACGCTCATTGTTTTCCAGCGGCATCGTCATATCGGTTCCTTAAACATGGTGATGAACAGTAGCATGTCATGTGCAGCTCTCGCGTAAACCACACATGACATGCAAACGGCTGAGCGAGATGCCCAGCCGCGTATCGGTGTTGTCTTGAAGATCAACGTTTGCGACGTAGCAGTGCCAAGCCACCCATTGCTAGTAGTGCGAGCGATGCGGGTTCGGGGATGGGAGTAAGCACGAAGGCGCGCGTCTGACCCGCCAGGGTACCGAAGCCGACGATCTGGCCGAGTTCGTTGATGCCTTGGGCGCTGAGCAGGTTCCAGCCGCTACCGGCTGGTATGAGCGAGTTCAAATCGAAGATCGTGCCTTCGTCCCACAGAACGGCAGCGCCACCAAATGACGGAGCGTTATCAAAGTCTGCCACGTAGCCGACGATTTGGCCGGAACTGTTAATGTCGAGCGCGCGGGCATTGTCGAATGTCTCCCCGGGAAGCAGCCCGAGGTCGGTGCTTGACATGCCGTCGTAGAAGAAGGCGCGCGTCTGACCGCTAATCGGGTCGCTGTAACGACCGACTGCCGATCCGTCGTCGGTCGCGGCAAACGCTTCGCCGAACACACTGCCGGCGGGGGTGCCGATCGTGTTGGGCGTGTAGCCACCCATACCGTCGTCCACCCAAAGCGTCGGTTCACTGGTTGAATCCGATGCGTTGCGCGCCACGCCCGCCACGATGCCCGATGGGCTAATACCGTAGGCACGGGCGAAGCTGTTGGATGTGCCGAGCGGTGTGCCGAGGTCGACCAATGGGCCCTCCGCTGTGCCATTGCTGATGAAGGCGCGGACGCTTTGTCCATTGCTTGCAGCACCCACGACCGTGCCCGCGTTGTTGATACCATTTGCGACGCCGCCGCTGCCACCCGGTAGGCTGCCGAGGTCGGAAATCGCATTGGTCGTAGCGTTGTACTGGAAGGGCTTGCTAGGCCCGTTACCGCTTTCACCGACGACCACGCCGGCATTGTTGACGCCAAAGCCGCGACCGAAAGTCGGGACGCCGGACAGAATCGGAATCTCCTCGGCGACACCCGCTTGCCAAACGTAGGGAAACAACTGTGAACCGCCGGCTTTACGGCTGTTTCCAGTTACGAAGCCCGTATCGGAAATGTCATTGGCGAAATTGCGATCACCACCCAACGTATCGATGGCTGTGATGGTGAACGGTAAGACTGCGTAAGTGGTACTCACGGAGGCGGCGACGGCGAGTGCCGCTGTCGCCAGAGTCAGTCGATTGCGAAGCATATTTTCTTTCTCTTCCTTATGTGATTTTGGAAACGAATCGTTCGTCAACCCTTGACGAACTGACTTCACGCTACTGTGGGCATGATTGATTGAACGTTTCAGTTTCTACGCCGTCGCAGCATCACACCGCCCACGGCTAGAAGGGCGAGCGATGCGGGTTCGGGCACCAAGGCGACGAAACCCGTTATTCGGCCGGAAGCAGCATCGCGCGAGAAACCGGCAATCTGGCCTGCGTTGTTGATGCCCGTGGGCACCGTCCAGTCAGCACCGGGTATGGCGAATGAACTGAATTGCCCGCTGGCAATGTCGTAAACAAATGCTGTGCGGTCACCGGAGAAGCCAGTACTGAAGTCACCGACCAGAAAGCCGTTGTCATTGCCTGCCCATGTGTAGGTGAATTGCTCGCCGGGCACGGCGACATCCAAGAACGAATTGCCACCGTCGAGACTGTAAAAGCCGCGACCGAAGAAATCCGGGCCATTTTGTCCGATGGCGTGGCCAACGATGAGGTCGGTGTTGGTGATGTCCGTGGCATTGGTCTTCAGGATGGCTTCGCCGACGCCGCCAATGTAGTCAATGGGCGTCACGGTGCCGTCGGTCGCTCGACGAAAACCCCCCGTGCCAAAGGCGTTGCCGGAGGCAACGATCACACCGGCGTTGTTGATCCCGCTGGCACCCGCATCGGTGTTACCGCTGGGCTGAAATGTCTGCGTGGTTCCATCTGCTTGGCGCAAGAATGCATCGGATCCGGGCAGCGGGGTGCTAACACCGCCGACGGTGGCGCCGCCATCATTGATACCAATCGCAAACGTATCGGCATTGCCAACCTGGAAGAATGTAAAGCCTGATGTGTCGCGAACGAATGACTCGGTTACACCTGCGATGGTGCGGTATCCGACAAGCTCTCCAGCTTCATTGATTCCGCGCACTTGCACCGTGTCTGCCGCCGGAAAGTCAATTTGCTCGACAATTTGAATGACGCCTGCTGATGCCATTGCCGGAATTGCAAGGCCAAGAACTGCGGCAAGCCGAATGCGGACTGACGAATTCTTACTCATCCTCTTCCACCTCCTGGGTGAATCATGGGGGCCAATCTCGTCGATCTTCGGCGAATAAGACCGCACGAGTTTCAGGGATCGCCTTTATCAATCACTGACCCAAATCTGCGTGTCAGGAGCCGATCTTTCCGCAGCAACTCCTCGCAGTTGCGGGTTAATTTAATATGCGAATGCATTTGCATTTGCGACATCAGGAAGTCTAAGCAGACGCGAATGCATTTGCAATAGAACCTGCGCGGGAATGACATTGGAGGTTTGGCCGGTGGGGGGGGCACCGGTCACCGCTAAAAGGCCAATTTATGCAACGTCAGACATCGCAACGAGTTGCAATCGAAAATGCGTTCACCGCCGCGGGGCGACCGCTTGGGCCGCAGGAGATTCTGGAGGCTGCGCGCGACGAGGTGCCGAGCCTCAATCTCGCCACGGTGTATCGCACACTGAAACGCATGGTCGACGATCAGATATTGCATCCGGTCGAGTTGCCCGGTGAAGCGCCGCGCTACGAATTGCAGGAAGCGGCTGACAAGCACCATCATCATTTTCGGTGCCGAAAGTGCGATGCCGTTTTCGACTTGAAGGGATGCGTCAATGGTCTCAGCAAGCTTCTGCCTGCCGGTTTTCAAATGAGCGGCCACGATATTGTTATCTTTGGTGATTGCCGGGCGTGTAACGCATGACGCGTGTCTTGGGAACATTCGATTGGCTGCTGCAGCGCGTCAACAAGGGTGTGTTGGCGCTACTACTTTGCACCATCTTGGTGGCAGTCGTGGGCTATGCGTTTCATCCGCGCGTGTTAATGCTATTGCCGCTGTTGCTGCTGCTGTTCGTGATCGGAATTGCAGGTCCGTGGTTAACGGTTCTAGGGTTGCGCAGCGAGCTGCAGTTCGATAAGGAACGCGTTCACGAGCAAGAAGAAGTTAGCGCGACGTTGCGGTATTCTCAGAAACTGCCGCTACCGCCTTGGGGCGTAGTTGCTGAATTCGGGCTGGGTGATCCTCGGTGGCTGCCCTCGTCGCTGCCTTATCGTGCGGAAGAGTTGAAGTTGAGGTTAGTGCCGCCGCATCGTGGTACCTTTCCTGCGCGTGTCCCCGAACAGTAGAAGCTATAGCAAAACTCTCCTTTCCTTGCAGGGAGGGGGCAAGGGAGGGTTGCATTTCCTATGAAAAACCACAGTTTTGTAGGTACGCAAGGAGTCAGAAATAGGTTTTGTAATAGCCTTTAGTCCAAATCACCTGTTTGAGAATAGGATGACATTGTCATTCTGTTCGACGCCTGATCAGGATAAAAAGATAACGACTCAGGGAGGCGTTGACTGATAACACTAGACGGTGTGCGGTAAGCGTTACATTGAAATCAGTTCACCGAGACTTCAGGCATATCTGCACTCCGGGCATCTGCCGCTGACGTTGCTTGGCGGGCAGTAGCCGCAGAATCGGCAGCACCCTTCGGGCGGCTCTGCTCGATTTTGAAGGAGTGATCTACCTCCCCAGGAGTCCCAAAAAATCTCAGAATTCTTGCGCCGCCAGTTACGCACGGTCATGCCTCATCTAGATTGCGTTCTTAATCACTTTGCCTAACCTGACTTACGATGAGTCGCCATAACTATTTCATAAATCCAAGGTGACCTGCCCCACATCGTAGTCCACAGTTTAAGTTAGTTGGTTGTCGTTTACGACCCTCGCTGATGGCGGGCGTAGCGTAGTGAGCGGAGCGAACGAAGCGGAGCCTGCCATCAGCGGCGCGATTTCAATCGCCTCTGGTGCCGGCGGCTTGTAGCCAAGCGAGCTATGCGGTCGCACGGTGTTGTAGTGAATCCGCCAGCGTTCGATTAGCACCTTGGCCTCTCGTAGCGTGTAGAAGATCTCTCCGTTCAACAGTTCATCCCGCAGCTTGCCATTGAAGCTTTCGACATAACTTTCAGGCTCCCGTCTTGGTCGCCTTCAATCCCATGGCGACCCCGGCTCGATGTACAACGTCTTCACACCGACCTTCGCAAGCCAAGTCCGTACTGCAATCGCCGTAAACTCCGATCCGTTGTCGCTGCGAATATGATCCGGTACGCCTCGGGTGGCGAACAACCACGCCAATCGCTCCAACACATTCTCTGAATCAAGTTTCCGTGCCACGTCAATCGCTAAACATTCACGCGTGTACTCATCTACGATCACCAACAACCGCAATGCTCGGCCATCGTGTGTTCGCGCATGCACAAAGTCATATGCCCACACGTGATCACGATGCTCCGGTCGATGACGCACGCAAGAACCATCGTTCAACCACAGTCTTCCCCGTTTGGGCTGTCTTCGCGGCACTTTCAAGCCCGCCTGTCGCCACAGTCGCTCGATCCGTTTGTGGTTCACACGCCAGCCTTCATGCCTGAGCAATGCCGTGATTCTTCGATAGCCGTAACGACCATACGCATTCGCCAGTTCAATCATTCGCTGCACCAGCCTCGGTTCATCTGAACGAACCTTCGCCCGATGACGCTGTGTCGATCTGGCCTGATTCAGCACCCGACACGCCCGACGCTCCGACACTTCCGGCATGACTTCACGAACGTGATCGATCGTCATCCTGCGACGGGCCGGGCTCAGAAGTTTGGGTTAGCGGCCTCTTTCAGAATTGCGTTGTCTAACGTCAGATCAGCAACCACCCGCTTCAAGCGACCGTTCTCCCGTTCCAACTCCTTCAATCGCTTGGCCTGGTCCATCTTCAACGCACCATATTCCTTGCGCCATCGATAATAGGTCTGCTCAGCGACGCCAATCTGCTTGCACATCTCGGCGACACTTTGCCCCTTGGCCAACATGACTTCCGCTTCACGTAGTTTGTGAATGATCTGCTCCGTTGAATAACGAATCCGCTTTGCCATTTACCTGTCCTCCAGTCCAGGGACCAGATCTCAAGTCCATCACTTAAGCACTGGTCCGGTTTCTTGGGGGCAAGTCAGGTCGACACCCGCTTCATACACATGTGCGATTCCTGGATGCTGCAGTTGTCCAAGAACCTCAGCTTCGCGCCGAAACCGAGAGAGCACTTCGTCACCAATAATGGGTGATCGGATTACCTTTAACGCAACGCGTCTCTTGGGAGATTCCTGGCGGGCTTGATAAACTACTCCCATTCCGCCTTGTCCAATAATGCCATCTATAACATACACACCAAGTCGGTTGGGTTGCTCGCCGCTAATAATCTGAGCCGCAACTTGTGTTGCACCCTCACCAGGCTCAAACAAATCTGACGAGCTCTCATCTTGCCGTAAAAGGTTCTCGACCAGTTGACGCAACGCTTGGTCAACTTTGCAAAGTGAGTCTATCACTTTCTGCCGCTCGGACTCCGGTAGATCGCACGTTTGATCGAAAATCTCGAAGGCTCGACGTGTTTTTTCCCGATTCATTCGTTCGCTCCAACGATGAAGTCAATTAACGGTCTGGCTAGATTCGCAAGGAGCACAGTACAATTTCAACATAGTCTATAGGCCGTTGCAAACAAATCTTTTCGCTAGTTAATTGCATTGCTGCATTATTTCAAATAGCGCCATTCAACGGCTCGTGAAACCTTAATATTTGTCCGGTGGCGTAGTGAATCTTGTGCACGCAGTGTAAAGTCAGTAGTACTGTGATCCAAGTGGGTAAGATTTTCTTAACTATATGTTGTTCTCATCGTCGGCTGTTAATATTCACGGATTGAAGTTTGTTCACATCGATCTGTCTTAAATTTCTTTTCATTATTGAGCCATTGGCTCCTAGCTGGCCAGTGTCGCTCAATCGTTCACAGCGATGTTCCCAGAATCGCGGCGACTTCTTCGTTGGTTAGCCCGCCGAAGTAGCGCAGCTCTACAATACGCGACCCCCAGTTCGTCGATCTCTTGCTGCGCGGCGAGTGTTTCATCAAGCGTTAACGATTCGATTGCCGCGCTGCTGCCCGAGGGGGCTTCGATCTGGGTGAGTGGCGTTCGCTGGCTATCGTCACCACCGCGTTTGGCCGCGCGTTTGGAGCGTGCATGATCGCGCAGGATGTGGCGCATGGCAGTCGAGGCGATGGCGCAGAAATGGGCGCGACCGTCCCATTGCTTTTCGGGGTTGCCGATCAACTTGAGATATGCCTCGTGTACGAGCGCCGTCGGTTGCAACGTATGATTGGCCGCCTGATTGCGAAAATAGCTGCCCGCCGTGGCGCGCAATTGCTCGTAGACCAATTCCAACAGTCGATCAGACGCACCATCGACGCCCGCCTGCGCCTGATTCAACAACAGCGTGATCGCGGCAAGATCTTGCGGTGGCCCCGTATTCTCACGCGGCCCGAAATTCGGTGTTTCGCCATCCATGTAGACCACTTTATCAGATTGCGGGCGACCGAATATCGAGGAAGGTGCTTCGCGAATGTCATTTTGGAGAATTTTTTGGTTTTTTTTGAAGGGCTCCGG
>JGI12316J15309_10008447_pt1 | contig 38191 bp, 35 predicted proteins | sample MarCyaLeptolynsp_FD_15309 | JGI IMG/M metagenome (IMG submission 15309) | reverse complement strand
GTCGAGGCCGGGTCCTTTCAAACCGCCGCCGATCGAATCGGACTGAGCCAGCCGGCGCTCAGCCGCAATATCCGGACGCTGGAAGACAGGATCGGCGCCCCGGTCTTCGATCGCAGCGCCCGTCGGGCCATACCGACCGATCTCGGCCTGAGACTGGCCCAGAGCGGGCTGGCGATCCGGATCGCCGAAGAACAGGCCGGCACCTATTCCGAGCTGGTCTCGGCCGGTCTGGCCGGCAATCTGCGGATCGGCGCGCCGCCCATCATAGCCGGCCAGTTTCTGAGCAGCCGGATCTCGACCTTCATCCGCGAGCGGCCCAACTGCAAGATCGAGCTGCGCGTCGGCCTTGTCCACGAATTGCGCACCATGCTGGAACGGGCGCAGATCGATCTGGTCGTGGGTCCGCGCGACCTGGCGGATCGGGTCGCGGAATCCGTGTTTGTTCCCCTGGCGGACGATCGCGTGGGAATTCTGTGCCGCAGCCGCCATCCGCTTCTGCAGCATCACGCGATAAAACCGGAAGATCTTGAAAACCAGCAATGGGTCGCTCATTCGCGCGGCAGCATGCTGCGCCAGCAGACCGAGGGCGCCCTGATCGCCATGGGACTGGAGAAAATAGATGTCAGTGTCGAAACCGATTCGATCCAGTCCGTTCTGGAAATTGTCGGGGAAACCGATTTGATATCGACGATGCCACGGGAAACAACGCGTCCCTACCTCGAGAACAGGCTGCAGTTTCTCGACATCGACCACGCCCAGCTGCATCGCCCCATCGGCGCCATCCGACGCACCAATGCGCCCGCCAACCGGGTTGTCGATGAATTTGTGAAAATGTTGATTGGCGAGGCCTGCGCGCCGGTCTCGCAGCAACATATGTCGCGTATTTGATCGGACGTCTGGCCGGTCGGCGCGCATCCGGCTATAACCCGCCCATGTCAAAAATCGAGTCGCTCTTTGTCACCCGTCTCTACCGCGCCAGGCTTGCCGAATTCGGCAAGGCGATCGATGCCGCCGAACTCGAGGCATCCTGCCTTTCGATTGCCGGCGATGACGAGGCCGGCCAGGACTGGTGCGAGGAAAACGACTATCCCGGCTATACCAGCTACGGGTCGCTGACCGATCTCGCCTGGCGGTTTTCGATCTTCAAGGATCTGGTCAAGGTGCTCGACAAACATGTCGCAGCCTTTGTCAAGGACCTGCAGTTCGATCTCGACGGCCGGAAGATCAAGCTCGACTCGCTGTGGATCAACATTCTGCCGACCGGCGGCGTACACACATCGCATCTGCACCCGCACAGCGTCATCAGCGGCACAACCTACGTCACGATGCCGGAGGGCGCGAGCGCCATCAAGTTCGAGGACCCGCGCCTGCCGATGATGATGGCGGCTCCGGCGCGCAAGGCGAAGGCACGGCCGGAACTGCGTAATTTCATTTATGTGGAGCCGGAGGCCGGCGAGGTTCTTCTTTGGGAAAGCTGGCTGCGCCACGAAGTGCCGATGAACATGGCCGACGATGATCGGATCAGCGTCAGCTTCAACTATCGCTGGAGCTAGGACCTGTCACTGTTCCGCGGCAATGACGGCCGGTGTCGATTTGCCGAACGACAGGAAAACGTCCTGATCGCGCAGCAAAAACAGCGCCAGCGACGCCCCGAATACCGGAAATGAAGCCGCAAACAGGATGTTGCCGCCACCGGTCAGGGCAGCGACGATCGCCGGCATCGAGACCACGAGGGTCGCCAGGTTCATCAGCATGACGCCGCCGGTGGTTACGAACTTTGCGACGCCGGCCAGAAACGCCAGCAGGAACGCAATCTGGGCCAGCCCGATCGCATACACAACGCCGAGCCCCGGCCTGACTCCATAAAAGGATCCGAATATTCCGGCGCTGTTCTCGCTGCCGCCATAGGAGGCGGGTGTCGTCACCTTCAACAGGGCCCACATGATCATCAGGCAAAACAGGGAGAGGCGGATGGCAAACAGGCTATAGCCGGCGGCGTTCGATTTGAGCATTGCAATTGTCCCCTTGGTCCAGGCGCCGGGTCCCTGCCAAGGTCCGGCATGATGCGAAAGTTTCGCATTAGATAGGGAGACAATCGCGGTTTGTGAGCGCGACCGATCGGGAAAACGGCCAGTTGACTTATATTTGAACAAACGAGAGCGGGAGGGCGTTGGCCGTCAGGCGCGGTACGCACAGACAGCCGGACGATGGCTGCCGTGCTGCGTCCAACGGCGACGCAACTCGTGCTAAGCGGCAATCAGCAGCCCAATATCGGCAATCGGCTGTTCGAACTGAACACCGACCCCATCTTCTGCAATTCTGGCAACCCGGGCCTTGACCTCCTGGCCGTTCGACAGTTCGACCGAAATGACGTCGTCGACCGAAAGCCCTTCCATGGGCGTGATCAGGGCACCGGTCTCGCTGGCGTCGACGATCGTCGACGTCTCGCGGGTGTTGGCAATGGTAACGATGGCAATCTGCTTCATCTTCATGCGCAGCGATGTGCGCCGTTCTGCAATGTCATTGGAAACGTCCTCCAGGAAGCGTTCGACATCGGTGGACAGTTCCTCGGTCGCGCTTAAGACAAGATCGGAAGCGTTGTTGACGACACCGGCTTCGGTCGAGGTTTCCTCGATTGCCTGATTGACGGTCGCCACATTGCGCGCCACGTCTTCAGTCCCCGAAGATGCGGCGCGGGCGGATTCAGCAATCTCCCGGGTTGCGCTTTGTTGTGCATCCATTGCCTCGGCGACGGTCATTGTCAGCTCGCGGGCCTGGGAAATTTCCGTCGTGATCGCCTGGATCGAGGCAACCGCGCCATGGGTCGAGCTCTGGACCCCCTCGACCTGTTTGGCGATTTCCTCGGTCGCCTTCGATGTCTGGTTGGCCAGTTCCTTGACCTCGGCCGCGACCACGGCAAAACCCTTGCCCATTTCGCCGGCCCGCGCCGCCTCGATCGTCGCGTTAAGTGCCAGAAGATTGGTCTGTTCGGCTATGTCGCGGATCAGTTCCACCACGGTTCCGATATGCTCGGCCGCCCGCGACATGGACACCACGTCGTTGCTCGTGGTCTCAGCCGAATTGAACGCGGAGGACACCAATCCGTTGGCCTGGTTGGTCTGTGCCGATATCTCCAGAATGGATGCGGACAATTGTTCGGTGGCCGCGGCGATCGTCTGCACGTTCTGCGACGCACCGTCCGACGAAGCACTGGCGGCCGACGCCTCCGCCGACGCGGTCTGCGCAACGCCGGTCAAAGTGGTGGCGCTGTTGCGCAATTCCTGCATTTGGTCGGACACGGTGTCCAGCGTCCGGGATGTGGCTTGCCGGAAGTTTGCGACCACCTCTGCGATATGGGCTTGCCGGTGATGTTCACGACTGCGTTCGGCCTGCGCTTTCTTTTCCAGTTCTTTGCGTGCGATGGCGTTTTCCCGGAAGACTTCAGTGGCACGCGCAATCGCGCCGATCTCGTCGGATCGCTCGGTATAGTCGATTTCGACATTGGTCTGGCCGGAGGCCAGCGTCGACAGCGTGTTCCCGAGCCGGACCAAAAGCCGGCTGATGGCACGGATCTGGAAAAAGAGCGCCGCCAGCGTTGCAAGAACAGCGAAGATCGCAACCGCGATCAGAATCGTAATTTCGGTCAGAAGCCTGCTTGTATCCCGCTCGGCGGCGGCTTCGGCCCGGTGAATCAGCGTGTCGGATACGGACTTTATCTTGTTCAGGCGATCAGTGGCCGTTGTGAACCAGACGTCCGGCTGCAGGCCCTGCGCATCGCCGCTGACCGGCAGTTGCTCCAGGATCGGTCGCCACTGTTTGACCCTGTCCACGCTTTCGCCGCTGACCAGGCGATCGTAGAGCTTGAAGTGCTCCTTCAATCCGACCGCATGAAACTCCTTGAGATAGGCGCTCTCGGCTCCAAGTTGTTTCATATAGGCAAGGAACGTGTTGAATTTTACGTCCCCGGATTGGGCTTCCGCCAGCAATGCTGCGCCAAGCGCTCTTTCCAGTCCGCCCGCCTCCTTGGTTTCCACCAGGGAAAGAAACGGCACGAGTTCGCTGGTTATTTCCTTGGACGGGCTGGACTCGACCGTAAGGCCGGCCAGGTGAATCAGCGCCACAATCTCCCTGGTATATTCGGCGACCACATCTTTGGCGCTCAGGCTGCGCGAGTCCACGGTCTCCCGGAGGTCCGTGACCTCATGCACCAGCTTGGAAATTTTCTGCAATTCCGAGAGCAAAAAGGCGTCGTCGGTCTGAAAATCGGCCACACCCATATCGAATTTGGCGATCACAGCATCGGTCTCTGCTCTTTGAGCCTGGACAACCTGCACCCGTTCAGAGGAATAGCCCGATTTTACCAGTCCGACGGTTTTGCCACGTTCCTTTTGAAGTTCATGAATGACGTTGGCGCCGTCCTCGGCCAAATAGGTGAGCGGGCGCATGAAATCATGGTGCTTCAATTCAATGTATTTTTCCGCGACCGCTATGAATGCGAAGATCGTCATGGCGACGGTTGGAACCACCGCCAGAACAGCGATTTGAACGCGGATATGTTTGAGTTTTCCAAGCATGATAAAATCTCTGGCTGGGAAAATGTCTCATGGAGAAAACATTTTCTACGTATACGTAAGTTCTTCGATCCTTGCGGAGCATTTACTGCGACAAGTGCTGACAAAGTAGAGTGGTTACTGGTTAAAATTTTATCTATTTTAGATTGTCTTCCTCAACGAAACTCAATCTTTCTGACAGATTTGCTATGAATTTATCTGGACAACTCGATTTCACTTGAGATGGCGGACGCCCCCGGTTGCCGCATAATTCTTTGTTTTCAATCTCTTTTTGGGACCGATAAACATCGTTCGAGCGACATGGTCTCCCTGCTTGCAACCAATAGTATCGTTTGAATTGCACCTGATTTTTTCACGCTGCTTTTTGGTAGTGCCCGGCCAAGGGATGGGATGAAACAGACCAGGTTTGCAGGACCTATTTGATTTGCACACAATCAGGCGATAACGATCACCGCAACACCGCGCCTCGCCCGTCGCAGGCGATCCGCCGGAGCAGCGCATGCCATGTCCGCCAGTTTGAAAACAGCTCGAAAGATCGACAGGATGAGACGACACGCTTTGCCGACCATGCTGGCGGCGCTCATGACAACCCTCGCTTCGTTAGCCGCTCAGGCGGCCGGCGACAGCTGGACGACGCACACGATCGAGCGGTTCGGCGGCACGATCGATTATCCCGGACAGGTGTTCGCACCAGTGCCGCAGGATGTCGAAGAAGGCGACCAGGTGTTCGTTTCAACCGATGACGAGGCGCGTCTCGCCGTCGGCTCTTGGCTGAACGAGGGCGGTTTTTCACCTGGAGAATTGAAGAACAATCTGTTGCGCGGTGCCCGCGAGGCCAGTCTTACATATGAGCCGGGCGGCAAAACCTGGTTCGTGCTTTCCGGTTACGAAGGCGACGACATCTACTATCAGAAGATCATGTTCTCCTGCGATGGCTCCGTGGTCACGGCTTTCGGCCTCACCTATCCGACCGTGCGCCGCGCTCGCTACGACCCGATTGTGGAGCGGATGGAAGACAGTTTCCGACCCGGCCGGCGCTGCCCCTGAACCAGCACGGATAACCCGGCCGTCTTGCGCCCGAATTGCGCAATGTTGGCGTCGGGTCCGATGTCGAGGCTTGAAATCACTGCCCCCTGAGCTCTTCGCGCACCTGCATGAGAATCCTGCCGAGCTTGTTCAATCCGGACCCGTCCGGGCCACATCCCCAATAGGCATCCATCGGCGCATTTTCGACAATGGGCAGGGTACCCGTTGAAAGGAGCAGGTTTCGCGGTGCCTCGTGGGTCTCGAACTTTTTGCGGACCGCGTCGAGCATGATCCGCTCCTTCACCGCCTCCCAGTCCTCGCGCAACGCAATCTTCCGCGTCATGCCCAGGGCCTTTGCGTCCTTGGGTTTGTTGCTCACCCGGATCCGCTCGCGATAGGCGGCATCGTGAAACTTCTGGGCTTGAAAATAATGTTCGACCGTGCGCCACCAGACCCCATCCATGGAGACGCCGAAGGGCGCGAAATTCGAAAATTCCGAATAGGCGTCGGTCTGGGCGTAGAAATAAATCGTCTGCAGTTCGTTTGTATCGGTCATGCAGCTTATCTTGTGCACGTCACTGCAATTGCAAGCCGTATCGGGCCCGAAGGGGCGCCGAATGCCTGCGCTTCAGCCTGTGGATCGGCCCGGCAACCGGCCCGCTTCAGTCCAGCCGCGCATCGTAGGCGCTGGGCACGTCGCTGATCAGCATGCATCCGGGCTTGTGGGTGATGCAGATTTCCGGGCGCGCCATCCGGATGGCGTTTTGCGGAGTGACGCCGCAGGCCCAGAACACCGGGATCTCGCCGTCCTCGATGCGGGTCGCATCGCCCCAGTCGGGTGAGTCGATGTCGGAAATGCCGATCTGCGCCGGATCGCCGAGATGAACCGGCGTGCCGTGCGTATGCGGAAACCGGGCCGTCACTTCCACCGCGCGGATGGCGCGGGCCGCCGTCATCGGGCGCATCGACACCACCATGCCGCCGCTGAAAGCGCCGGCCGGGCTGGTCTCCAGACTGGTCCTGTACATGGAGACCGTCAGATCTTCGTCCAGATGCCGCAGCGGCACGCCCTCGCTGACCAGCGCCTGTTCGAACGAGTAGGAACAGCCGAGGATGAAGGCGACGAAATCGTCGCGCCACAAGTGCCTTATGTCCGTGACCGTCTCGTCCAGTTCGCCGTTGCGATAGACATTGTAACTGGGAATGTCCGTGCGGATATCGATGTCCCGTCCGAGACCCGGCAGGGCCGGATCGCCGGTTTCCGATACGCCGATCAACGGACACGGTTTCGGATTGCGCTGGCAATAGCGCATGAAGTCGAGCGCCAGGTCCGCCGGCAGAATGGCGAGGTTACCCTGGGTGTAACCCGGCGCGATCCCGGCCGTGTTGCCTTTCATGGCTCCGGTGCGAATGGCACGGCGCGCGTCTCGCGGGTCGGAATAATCGTAGCTGGCTTCCAGAAGTGAGGCATCGGACATGATATCGGCTCGCAAACTGTCGGGGCGGGAGTACGACTATAGGCTCGCCGGGAATCACAGTCAAAATCAGCGCGGGTTGCGGCTATGATATTCGGCAATGCATGCTTCCAGATCCTGCTTGATCTTCTCGGCGGCTCGGATGTCGAAATTGATGTAATTCCTGACTGCGCCGTCCGGCCCCGCATAGGTATCCGGGCACAGTTTGAGGCCGATGTAATCGTCTTCGCCATCAAGTCCACTCTTGATGCGCCATTGCAGAGACGAGCTGCGGTACTGCCCCTGCACCGGCTGGGTCTCGAACACGACATCGCCCATGACCGCATTCATGGAGTTTGATTGAGCGACCAGGCGTTTCAGGAATTTTGGCAGATACATCGTCGAACCCCGTTTGCATCAACAAGCGACAAAGCCGAATGCAAGAATACGACCGAATTCTGGAATTGCCACTCAGCTCCCGGCCGTCAACGGCGCCCGCAAGCGCAGGAGAGCGGCAATCACACTGTTGGCGACAATCCGCCCGGTGCGCGGGTTTTCATCCGACGGGACGTTGTTCATGGTCATCGTCGCTTCGCCGGAATCCGACGCGATCGTCACCGACTGGATGTTGCGGTCGATCGTCGGGTCGGCCCAGACCTCGACTTCGGTCCGGTCCGGACCGATGCCGGCCAGCGCCAGCGCCGCGGCAACATTGACATTGGCTGGAAAGCCCTTCGCCGCGGCACGCGCCGAACCGGAAAATACGCAAAGGGGCTCCGCAAGGCCCTCGACATCGATAGCATTGTCAACGAGGTGCGGCGCACCCGCGAGGCCGCGCGGCGGTTTGCGGGTTTCAAGCCGCGCCGAGCGGATCGTGCCCACAGCCATCGCGCGCACCGTATCGAGGCCGATCAGGGCTCCCGTCGGAACGATGATCCGGGCTCCGGACGCTTCGGCCGCATCGATCAGGTCCATATGATCGAGCAGGGCGCCGACGGACAGCGGCATCAGGCAGCGGCCCGCCGCGATTGCCGGATTGGCCACCGTCGCAAACACCCGGGCCGGCGCACATTCGACGATCACGTCGGCACGGTCGGCAAGATCCTCAAGCGCCACGACCGCCGGCGGAATATTGAAATCGGCGCAGCGACGCGCTGCTCGGTCCCGATCCTGCGCGGAGACCGCGACCAGCCTGATACCGGCGACCACGCCCCGGTCGATAGCCCTGGCGACCTTCATGCCGATCGCACCAAGACCCGCCACGCCCAAAGTCAGTGGGGGAATTGTCGAATTTTCCGTCATGTCATCTCCGCACATCGATTGACTATCGTCGGCACGCCCCACCCGGCCTCGTGCGCCGGATCAGGCCGCCGCCATGGTTCTGTGCGTCTGACGCGCCCGGTAGAGGCCGAAAAGGCCGAGACCGACCAGGACGGTTCCGAGCCCCGGCCGGATATATCCGCCCATCTGATAAAGCGGAACCGCGAGGGCCAGCATGAGACAGGGAGAATAATACAGTGCCCAGACCTTTTTGCCGCGATCGCGCTGGTAAAGGCCGAAAACCATCGAAAACAGGCTCAAAATGATGAAGAACAGCGACCACGGATGGGTCAGGAACTCGGTGAAGTCCGTCGAGATCGCCGTCGCCCGCGCCAGCCATTTTTCCGCGATCGGTCCAAGCACCACGCCCAGAATGACCGGCGCCAGCGGGAATCCGAGATTGCGCAGCACATATCCGACGACGCCGAACAGGAGCAGGGTCCACATGTCGTTGACGATATTGTGCAGGGCAAAGACGCCGATGCCGCAATAGGCCAGAATGACCGCGGCCAGCATGTACATGCGCACCCGCGTAACCAGCACGAACAGCCTGAGCGCCACCGATTGCAGGCCAAGCACCAGGAAATTGGCGAAGAAGAAGGCGATGAAGATCGAGTAGGCCAGGACCGGCGCTTCGCTGATGAAGCTCGGGCTCGGCACCACGTCGTGAATCAGCAGGGCGCCAAGCATCACCGCCGTGATGATATCGCCGGGAATTCCAAGCGCCATCATGGTGATCAGCGACCCGCCCGCCGTTGCATTGTTGGCCGATTCCGGCGCGATGATGCCGTCCGGCGCCCCGCTTCCGAACCGGTCCGGTTCATCGGAATTCTTCTTGGCCTGATCGTAGGCGAGGATGTTGGAAATCGACGATCCGGCCGCCGGCAGCACCCCGGTAAAGACGCCGATCAGCGATGACCGGACAAGATTCACCCACCGCGACAGCACCATCTTCGCTGCCTTCACGTGCTCGATGCGGATGTTGAAATTGCCGGTCTGCGTCAGGGCCTTGCGAGCCGAAACCTTGTCGCGCACATCGGTCATCAGCTGACTGAAGGCGAACAATCCGATCAGAACCGGCAGGAAGGCGAACCCTTCCTGCAGATAGTCGGACCCGAAATCGAACCGGGAAACGCCGTTGATATCCTCCTCGCCGACGGTCGCGATCAAAAGGCCGAACGCGCCCGCCATCAGGCCCTTGATCAGATTTTCGCCGGCCAGGCTGGCGGTGATCGTCAGGGCGAAAAACACCAGCGCAAAATAGTCCCAGGGCTGGAATTCGAGACCGATTCGGGCCAGTTGCGGCGCCACCGCGATCAACAGCAATGCTGAAATCAGGCCGCCGAAAAACGACGACCAGACGCCCAGTCCGAGCGCCAGACCGGGCTTGCCGCCCCGCGCCATCGGAAAGCCGTCGAAGGTGGTCGCCACCGAGGACGGTGTGCCGGGAATACCGATGAGAATGCCTGACATGAGCCCGCCGGAGAGCCCGCCGACAAACACGCCGATCATGGTGGCGATGCCCTGCGAGGCGCCCATGGAGAACGTGAACGGCAGCGTCAAAACCACCGCCATGGCGATGGTGAAGCCGGGTATGGCGCCGGACAGAAGGCCGGCGACCGCGCCGAGCGCCATCAGCGCCAGGGTCTGAATGGTGGCGATTTCGCCGAAGGCAAGAACGATATTTTCCATGGGCGGGCTTGCGCGATCCGGTTCAGAGAATGGTGAAGATCATGCCTTCGGGCAGAATGACCCTCAGACCGAAGGAAAACAGGGACCACATGAAGCCCATGGAGATGATCGCGATCAATCCGTGCTTGACCAGGGCGGCCGGCGACCAGCCGCCGAGCACGTTCAGGAGCAGGAACACCAGCAGGATACCGCCGATCAGCGCGCCGAGCACGGGCAGCGTCAGGAGAAAGGCGAAATAGATGGCGTAACAGATGATCGGGTTGCGGTAGTGTTCAAAGAAAGCGCCAAGCCCTTTGCCTGACGGCGCGTCGGCGGCGGGGTTTTCGGCGGGGTCGGTTGCCGGGGCGGCGATCGACTGGAAGAAATAAATCAGGCTGAAAACCGTCAACAGGGCCAGAACGAATTGCGGCCACGCCGCCGGCGCCAGTGTGCCGTATCCCGGGTCCCGGATGCTGAGGGACTGCCATCCGAGAATACCGCACCCGGCCAGCGTCAGGATTGCTATGACGACGTCACGATTCAGTTTTTTCATGAGACAGGCCGAAAGAGGTCACCGCAAACAAAACCGCGCCCGGACCACCGGGTCCGGGCGCGTCGGAAATGGTCTATTTCTTGAACATTCCGATTTTGACGGCAACCTTTTCATGGGCGCCGTATTCGTCCTTGAACCAGGCCGCATACTCTTCCGGTCCACGATATTTGACCAGGGTTCCCTTGGCTTCAAGCGCAGCTTTCAACTCGGGATTCTCGGCCGCCTTCTTGAAGATTTCTCCCCAATGCGCAAGCACGTCCGCCGGAGTACCCTTCGGGGCGACAACGCCGCGGTCCAGCGAATAGGTCATGTCGACGCCGAGCTCTTTGAGTGTGGGCAGGTCGGGGAGCAGCGGCGACCGGTTTTCCGCGGCAATTCCAAACGCTTTCAACGCGCCGGTGCCCAGGTGTTTGCTCGCCGTCGGAATGTTGATCGTGCCCAGTTCGATCGTGTCGGACAAAAGCGCCGTCACCCGTTCCGCGGTTCCGTCGAACGGAATGTACTTGAACTTGGCGCCGGTGAGATCTTCAAACAGCAGCCACATGAACTGGCTGGTCGATCCGAAAGTGGCGCCGAGCTTGATCGTTTCCGGTGCGGCCTTTGCGGCTTCCACCAGACCAGTGACATCGGCATAAGGCACCTTGCCCGACGCGCCCATGATTTCAGGCGTGCTTGTGACCTGCGCCACCATATCGAAGGCGTCCCAGGTGAAATCGACCCGCCCGTTGAGATAGCCGACGATTGCGCTCTGGTGGATGGCGAACAGGGTGCAGCCATCGGCCTTGGCCTTGCGGGCTTCCTTGGCGCCCTTGTTGCCGCCCTGCCCCGGGACGGTCACGACCTGGATCTTAGGCGTCACATCCATGCTTTGGATGGTTTTTTCGAACAGCGAAAAAATAATGTGCGTCCCGCCGCCGGCTTTCCACGGCACGATCAGTTTCGCAGTCGTGCAGGACATGTCGGCGGCCTGTGCCGGCAGCACGCCGGCAAAGGCGCACAATGCCGACGCAGCGGCCAGTCTCGTTAAGGTCTTTCTCAAGGAATCCTCCGTCCGTTCCATTTGTTGTCTGCCAGATTTTGTCTGCGAGTGTCTGAGGGGTCCGAAGTCGGGACACTATCCCGCGCTTGCGACCCGACACTGCTCTTTGGCTTGACAACTATAGGCAGACGATCATCATTTGCATAGGATTGCAATTCCATCCGCCTCCCCCCGCTCCTCACTCAAGGTCCTCGGCATGCCCTCAAAAACAATCGCGATTCTCATGCCCGGAGATATGGGACATGGGGTCGGCCGGGCCTTGCGCGAAAGCGGCAATGACGTGGTCACCTGTCTTGCGGGACGGAGCGTCCACACCTGCGACCTGGCCGCGCAGGCAGGCCTGCGCGACCTGGGCAGCATGATTGACATAGTCAAAAATACGGATCTCATTCTCTCGATCCTGCCACCCGCCTCCGCCATGGCACAGGCCCAATCGGTCGCCGACGCCATGCAGGCAACCGGAGCCCGTCCGGTTTATGCGGACTGCAACGCGATTTCCCCGTCGACGGTCCAAAGCGTCGGTGACATCATCGCCGCTGCCGGCGCAACCTTTGTTGATGCCGGAATTGTCGGTCTCGCCCCCGGCAAGGGGCCGGCACCGCGTTTTTATGTGTCCGGTCCCGACGTCGGCGCCTTGTCGGACCTTGACGGCCAGGGCATTCAGGTCCGTCCGGTCGGGACGGAAATCGGCCAGGCCTCGGCATTGAAAATGACCTATGCGGCCCTGACCAAAGGCACCTGGACCCTGCACACGGCCCTGTTGATGACGGCGGCGCGAACCGGCGTCCTGCCGGATCTTCTCGCCGAATTCGACTACAGCCAGAAGGCGGCGCTGGCGGCCATGCGTTCGACCATCCCGAGGCTGCCCGCGGATTCCGGCCGCTGGGTCGGCGAGATGGAGGAAATCGCCACGACCTTTGCCGAAGCCGGCGTCACATCCGGCTTTCACGACGGTGCCGCGGAAATCTTCCGGGTGCTGTCGAGGACGCCGTTTGCAAACGAAACCCGACAGACGATGGATACCACCCGGACCCTTGAGGACGCCCTGGCGGTATACGTCGATTACCTCGACAGATCCGAATAGAGCCACCGGCACATCGCGCCATGGCCATGCACACTTGCAGGAGAGCAATATGTTGAAACGCCAATTGGGCACCAACGGCCCGCTTGTCAGCCAGATCGCGCTTGGATGCTGGAGTTTCGGCGGCGCCTACGGGCCGACCGACGAAACGACAACCCATGCCACGCTCGCCAAGGCTATCGATCTCGACATCGATTTTCTCGACACAGCCGATGTCTACGGCAACGGCGTGTCGGAAACCCATATCGGCACGTTCACGAAGGACAATCCGGGCCGGTTCAAGATCGCGACCAAGGCGGCGATCACCAGGACCCCCGATAATGTACGCGTCTTCGTCAACACCGAGGAACACCTGCGCACCGCGCTGGAAAAATCCCTGAAGCGGCTCGGCACCGATCATGTCGACCTGTTCTATATCCACCGTCGCCAGGCCGACCTGCCGATCGAGGACGTGATGGAAACCCTGGTCAGGTTCAAGCAGGAAGGCAAGATCGGCGGCATCGGCTTTTCCGAAATCTCCCCGGCCTCCCTGCGGCGCGCCCACGCGGTGCACCCGGTCATGGCGGTGCAGAGCGAATATTCGCTCTGGGTCCGCATGCCCGAGCTCGGCATGATCCAGGCCTGTCGCGACCTCGGCGTCGCCTTCGTGCCGTTTTCGCCGCTCGGCCGCGGCGTGTTCGCCGAAACCCCGCCCGACCCGGCAACATTCCCCGATGGCGATTTCAGGAAACCCAATCCGCGTTTTCTCGAACCGAACTACAGCCACAACCTGAAAGCAATCGAACCGTTCCGTGCCTTCGCCGCGGCCAAGGGGGTGACCACGCCGGTTCTGGCGCTCGCCTGGGTGCTGCACCAGGGCAATCATCTGATCCCGATCCCCGGCACCCGCTCCGCGGCTCACCTTGAGGAGGACGCGCGCGCCGCATCCTGCGTCCTGACCCCGGACGATCTCGCCGAGATCGAACGCCTGCTGCCCGTCGGCTTTGCCCACGGCGACCGCTACTCGGAGGCGCAACTGGTCGGCGCCGAACGCTATTGTTGACGGATCCGATGAACCGCACCACGTCCTGGCCAGAGGGCCATTGGGGCTGGCCGGTGGCGCTCACCCACAAACACGGCGTGCGCTGCGGCCAGATGATCTTCACCGGCGGCCAGGTCGACCTGGATTCCGCCGGCACCGTGCGCAACCCCAACGATCTGGGGCGCCAGTGTGCCGGCGCCATGGCCTATCTGTCGGATGTGCTGCAAGATCTCGGCGCCGATTTGGCCGACCTGGTCCGGCTGGTCGTCTACTTTGCCGGCACGGGACCGGAAGAGGACCGGATCCTTGATCTCGTCGCCGACCACCTGCCGCCCGGTGCAGCCCCGGTGATCAACATGGTTTGCATGCCCGACCTTTGTTATCCCGGCATGTTGGTGGAGATCGAGGGGGTCGCCATGCGCGGCGAAACCGGAGAGCGCCTCGCCCGCGACAGCATCCACTCACCGGCGCTGCCGCCCTTGCGAAGTCCCTTCTCTCATGTCGTGCGCTGCGGCGTGATGATCTTTACCGGCGACATGGCAGCGATAGCGCCGGATGGAACCGTCGAACATCCGGATGCGATCACGCCGCAGAGCGCAGAAATGATGGACCGGCTCGGCGCGGCGCTTGACCTTGCCGGCGCCGATTTTGCCGATGTGGTCAAGCTCAACGTGTTTTACACCGGCGACGGCAACGCCGAGGAATGGGAACCGCCGGCCCGGATCCGCGCCGATCGCTTTCCCGATCCCGGCCCGGCGGCGACCGGCATCCTGCTTGGCGGGTTTTCCCGCCCCGGCCAGATGACCAAGATCGCCGCGACCGCCATGCGCGGCACCGGTGGCGAGCGCCTTGAAAAACGATTCTCCTGGCCGGACGGACACTGGGACTGGACCATGAAACTGCCGTACAAACACGGCAATCTGTGCCGGGGCGTGATCCATCTCGGCGGCCAGGTTTCGCTCGATTCCGCCGCCAATGTCATCGACCCCGACGACATGGTGGCGCAGACCCGTCGGGCGATCGACAATATCGAAACCGTGCTGACAGACCTCGGCGCAGTCCTTGACGACGTGGTCAAGGTGACGACCTTTTACCAGGGTTCGGCTTCGGCCGAGGCGCTGCACGACAATCTCCTGATCCGCTCCAGCGCCTTCACAGAACCGGGACCGGCGACCACCGGAATTCCTGTGCCCAACCTCGTCTATGAGCGCATGGTGATCGAGATCGAGGTGATTGCGATGGTGGCAGCCGGTTGATCCGCATGCCGGGGCTGGTTCCCGGAATCGATGCCGGCGCATACCGGCGTATCAGGACCGGGCTGCGGATAATAAGGGTCGGCAGCAGACTTCAGCCCGCCAGGGCGCGGTCCGGGCCCCGCGGCAGAGGGTGCGCATCCGAAGAGATATGGAACCGGTTCTTGCCAAGCCGTTTGGCCTGATACATCGCCCGGTCCGACCTGGTAAAATAGTCACGGCACGTGCTGCTGCGCCCATCCAGAATGGCAATACCGATACTGGCTCCCACCTGCAGTCCGGACCCTTCGAACTCTATCGGCCTGTTGATCTCCGCGATCAGGGCCGCCGCCAGAGATCCCGCTGATTGCGGGTCGGACGCGTCGGTCGAAATATAGAGGAATTCGTCTCCCCCGATACGGGCGACAAAGTCGCCGGGCCCCATACGACCGGAAAGCCGCCTGGCGACGGAGACAAGAATATGATCGCCGGCGGCGTGTCCGATCGTATCGTTGACGTCCTTAAAGCCATCAAGGTCGATCTGAAGACAGGCGACCATGCCGCCGCGTTCGTGTGCCGCTTGTTTCAGATCGTCGATGAAGGACTCCACATAGCGGCGATTGGGAATGTCGGTCAGACTGTCGTGCAGCGAATTGTGTTCAATAATCCTGTGCGTTTGCAGGAGCGTTTCGTGCGCCTTCAGGAGTTCGATGTTCACGCACTCCATTTCCGCCCTAAGATTGCGCTCGATCCGGGCCTCGCGCCGGGCCGACTGATATTCCGTCGTGGCGCGCACTTCGGCGGAAAGACGTTCGCTTTCCTCCGAAAACATCCGGTCCTGTACGGCGCAATAATTCTTCAGATAGTCCAGCGCCTCGCGGTCGCGCCCCATCTGTTCGCAGGTCCGTGACAGGCTGAGAAAGAAATTTCGTTGCCAGAGCGGATAGCCGACGGAGTCGAGAAACACCTTGCCGCGATGGAAACAGGCCAGCGCTTCTTCCAGGTCGCCGTTTTTCAGGTGGCAGTCGCCGGCGAGGTGCAGGAGCTGGCACTTTGCGCGCAGGTCGTCGACCCGGTCGGCCAATTGTTCGCCGCGGGCGAGGGCAGCCAGTGCGGACGTCGGATCACCCCGGGCCATCTGCGCCGATGCCAGCACTTCAAGCGCATAGGGTTCGATGACCACGTTTCGCGTGCTTGTGGCCAGTTTCAGCGCGTCGCGCGCCAGGCGCTCAGCCTCGGCATAATCTTCGCTGCGATGACAGGAGCGCGACCGGTTGTGCAGGATCCGGGCGGTTTCGGCCGGAAAATCATTCTGCCGTGCGATATCCGCAGCACGATCGAGATATTCCAGGCTCTTGTCGAAGTCCCTGGAATATTGATGCAGGGTGCTCAGGGTTACAAACAGGTCGATCGAGGCTTCTGGCGCCGACAGGCCGTCCAGCAGATCAAAACCTTCGGCGACCAGACGATGCGCCGAAGCGTGGTCGCCGCGCCCGTAACTGACCACGGCAAGGGTCGAAAGCACATGCGCGCGCGGCTCCGCATCGTCGCCGGTGTCGAGTTGGTCGAGCGCCTGTCTCCCGCGATGAACGGCATCGCAAAACTCCCCGGTCCAGCGCGCATGCCAGGCGAGCACATGCGCAGCCCAGCCCAGCGCCCGGCGCGGCACGGCGGCGTTGGCCGAAGCCGGATCGAGCACGCGCGCGGCCACCTGTCGGCTGCGCAACGGCGCTCGCCATCTGAGCGCAAAGGCGCGTCGGCACGCTCGCAAGTGCCGGTTGTTTGCATGGTCCGTCATAATGCGGGCAGGTTAGCAGATCGGGTTTAAGAAACTGTTTGGGGTTTGGGTGCGCCCCGCGCCTATGGTCAGCGCGTCTGATGATCGTGCGCAAGCGCGGTATTGAAGATCTCGACATAGCGCACCGCCACATCGCCCCTGAAGGTCCAGAAGTGGGCGACATCGAAGAACATCCGGTTGCCGCTGTCGCGGTGCTTGAGTTCCACGTCGAGATAGACCGCGACCTGATCCTTTTCCTCCACGAATATCTTCGGCAGAAAGCGCCTGCAGTCGTAGAGACGGGTGATGACCTGCAACTGGGCGAGCACCGAGTCGCGTCCTGAATAATGCCCGGCATGGGGAAACAGGGCCTGCGGCGCGGTCGAGAGCCAGTCTATGTTTTCATCCAGAATCCCGATCAGCGGGGCGGCGTTTCCCTCGACGAAACCGTCATAGACATCCCCCAAGAGCTTCTTGCGCCCTCCCTTGTCCAGGTGGATGAGACCCATGTCCGACGCGGTGACCATGGCCTGCGCCCGGTTGTTGACATTAAGCTTCTTGTAGATGTTCTTCATGTGGAAATTCACCGTGCTTGGTGAGATTTCCAATATGATCGCCTGCTCGGCAGAGGTTTTTCCCACCGCACCCCAATGCAGGATTTCAATCTCGCGCCGTGTCAGGACCTCAGGAAAATGGCCCTTCGGAAACGGCCCGTCCGCGCCGGTCCCGACGCCGTTGAAATCGTCTGATTGCCTGCTCACAGTGGCTTTCCTCTCAATGCGGCTTTTCGCCGCCACGGTGACGGATCATGCGCGCCCTGTCCATCGCTCCGCATCATCGGTTGTGACGCCCAGTTGGAGCGGCCGTGGCGACATCGGTGGTCGATTCGACGTGCCGGTTCCTCGCTGAATGGGCATCGCACCCATGTTTTATCCGCTCCCGTTGCGCCGGGAGCCGGCGACCACGCAGCCCGTCGAAGACACATATCCGTTCCAGGATCCGGGAAAATCGTTTCACGGCTTACAGCCACCTTGTCCATCACCGATCAGGAACGGCGTGACGTGGCGCAGCAGGAGTTCGGGCTCTTCGAATGGAAACAGATGCCCTCGCCCTTCGACAGGCATTACGTCGGCCGCGGGAATCCGGCGGCTCAAACCCTCAGCTTCCTCCACCGTTACGAACTCGTCCTCGGTACCGCAAACGACGAGAGATCGGGCTGCAATGGCGGCATAGTCCTGCTGCAGCAGCCGCAGCGGCTGCACCCACATGGGCCAGGCCTGACGCAGAAGCGTGTACCAGGGCGTCTCGCGATGCATCCGCCACAGCGCCAGGCTGTTAAGGGGCTCCTCGTACACATAGCGCATCCGTGATGGCGGACAGCGATAGTCGCGGGTATGAAACATGTCCCGCATGCCCGCCTTGAACCGATCGGACAGGCCGATCAGGTGACTGATCCCGATCAGCACCTGACGGGAAATCAGCTGCGGCTGGTAAGCGGACATGTGCAGGCTTATCAGCGCTCCCGATGAGTGCCCCATCACGGACAGGGGCGCCTTGTCTATGCCGAGGACCTGACAGAAATTGATCACATCCCAGGCCAGCCAGCCATAACTTCCGAACCGGCCATCGGGATTGTTGGTCCGGCCGTGGCCGCGATGATCGGGGGAAATCACCCGAAAGTGTTTTGCCAGGTCCTGATAGACCGCGCCCCAATTGCTCTCGCCGGTCATCCATCCGCCATGCAGCAGCAACAGAACAGGGCCGTCGCCCACCTCGCGGTAGAAAATCCGCAACGCATCCAGGTCCGCGAACGCTTCCTTTACCGGGATCATGATGTCCAATCGGGTTTCAATCTGGATCGGTGCCCTCGGTTCAGTTGAGGGGGATGGTCAGCCCCCCGTTGAAGGAAATATTGCGCGTATCGCCCGTCACGCCGGCAAATCCGAGGCCGATATTGCCGCTGATTCCGTTCGTGCCGGTGATTCCCAGCCCGGCGCTTGTGGTCAGGCTGGGATTGCCGAGGTCGCGCGCCGTGTCCGAGACACCGAAACCGACGCTCGGGCTGACCTGCAGGGCGCCGTCGAACAGATCGAAGCGCGTCGCGAACGTCGATCCGACCCCGAACACCACCAGGTCGTTGCCCTGGCCCGGCGCCACCTGGCCGTCGGACAGCACAAAAGCGTCGCGCTCGGTACCGATGTAGGAAATCGATGCGCTCGGCGATATCGACAGGTTGGCAATGGCAAAACTGGTCGATGCCGTCACCTGACCGGAAAAGGCGGTCGTCACACTGTCGGCATCGGTCACCACGCCGGCATTGTTGAACAGGGATCCGATGTCGGTTCGACTCCAGGCCGCCGTTGCCTGCAGGTTGATGCCGACGATCTGTGTCTGGGCAAATCCGGCAATGCCCCATGTGCTGGCATCGATTTGCGACCGCACGCTGTCGATATCTGCCTTTCCGAAGCGGCCGGCGACGCCGAGATTGAGGTTTGGAATCACGAGATAGCTGACCCCGCCCGACATGCCGTAACTGCTGCTGTCTTGCCCAAGTCCACCGCTCTTGTTTTCACCGAATGCTCCGCCGAACGATCCGAACAGGTTGAACTTCGGATCGGCGAACAGGGCCGGCAAACCATTCGTTTTGTGCGCGGCATTGATGCGTGCACCTATGCCGTGCTTGCTCGTACCATGGGTCTGCCGCCATTGGCGCAGATCGAAACGGGCGTTCACGCGCCGGTCACGACCGGAGACGGACAGGCCTTGTTGTCGCCTGCTTGCAAGCGTCTGGTTGATAGCGCGTTGAGCGCGCGTGTGCCGGGCGCCGAAAGACGCATAGGCCGTGACAGAAGATGGGTTTGTCTGCGCGATCGATCCGGGCCGCGGCGTCAGGTTGGCCTGGGCCCCAGTGGCCTTACGACAAAGCGTCTCGCATTGCTTCTCCTTCGCATCTATCGCCGCTAAAAGATCACTATGCTCTTTTTTCAAGGCCTCGAGCCTGTCCAGATCGGGTCGCAGGTGCCTTCTGATCGCCCCTTCTGATGCCAGCCTTCTTCGCTTTATCGCTGTTTCAAGGATAATAATTGCTGCTATTTCAGTGGCAGCAACAGCGCCTCCAGCCTCAAATATTTCAAGCTTATCTCGTAAATTCGAGATACGCTCTGCTTCTTGAGCTATAGTCGCCTCTTTATCTTCAATTTCCTTATTATATTTATCTATCAATACATCTTTTGCGTGCTGCACATCACCTTTATCTTTTTCTATGGCTCTTTTTATATCAACAATTTCTCCAGCACTGAGATTGCTTCCTTCGTTGCTCAATTTTGCTTCATTCTTGTCAATTCTATCACCCAGTCTCTGGATCCGTTCGCCAAAGCTTTCATGGATATGGGGTGTTGAATCTTCCGAAAAATTGCTGTTTTCAAGCCTCTGTTTCAGAACATCAATTCTTTTTGTATTCTCTTCCTCAGAATCTTGAAGGGAATTCAATAGATTCTCAGTTTCTTCCCTTTTACTTTCTATCAATTCCTGGATATCTGAGTTTGCAGATATCTGTTCAGCCTCCAGAAGTGTGTTGGGGGAAAAGTCATCCGCGTCCAGACTATCAACCCTGGACAGGGGCCCGCTACCCGACGGGCTTGCCAATGGATCTGTAAGGGGCTTATCGCTTGATAACAATCCGATCAGTCTTTCCGGCGCGTTTGAACTCAGGAATCGATCTATTTCCCGATTGATAAATTGATCCAACTTGGCGATTTCGAAATTGAGGGGCCCAAGTTTTTTGAACAAGGCTTCCAGTTCTTCCCTGCATTTGTCACAGGCCCTGCCGCTCTCGTCGCTCTGATCGTCGTCCTGACCGGCCTGCGAGGAAATCTCTTGCGAAACACGTGTCGCCTGCTGAGGGACACGGTCCCGCTGTTGTGGATCGGGTTCCCGCGGACGGACATCGGGACCGCCCGACGGCGGGGACGGTATCTGGTACACACTTGAAACATCGCCGCCATTGACGGTCTGAGGCAGGAAGGCCGAGGCGCTGCCGTCAACATCGTTGGCCGCATCCTGTGCGCTCACCCCGGCAAAGACCGGTTCCTCATCGCCGACATTCTCGACATTTCCGGTATCATCGTTGCCACCACCGGTATCATCCTGATTGTTCCCCCCTCCGGGATCGCAGGTGGTGGAGCTTTCGACAGTACTGACGACAGCTCCGGCCAGGATGAACTGCACGAATATGAACCCGTTTGCCCCGCAGACCCGGTTGGTGGTTTCACCGGGCGCGGTCCGCATCTCCAGGACATCCGCGGATTCGTCGGTCGGTCCAGCAAGCGCCGGCGACAGAGAGACGGTCAACAGGGCCATGCCGGCAAGCACGCATCGGGCACCACGCAAGATCGATCGTTTGAGGACGGCGCCGGGAGCCACATCTGATGTCACGACCTTCAAAATAGAAGGCTCCCGGATTTGCGATTTTAACATGTTTCCCCGCCCGGTTTTCAATTTGTGCTTGTTTTTTCAGGGCGGAGAATAGGAAATTCATCGGCACCGCGAACCTGCCAGAACTGATAGGTTCAGGCATATTCTTGGGCCACCGAGGATCGAAATCGCGGATTTGGGCTTTGCAGGACGAGCGTTGATTATTCGGACTGTCCGGATTGAACAAAAATCGCGTCCTGGATCAGGCGACAGGCGTTCGGACCGGGAATTCCGTCCGCCTTGGCGCTTGCCGGGAACGGAGGCGGCAGGCTGTCATCGCGACAACCGCCACGATAGCTGGTCAGCATCGATGCGGCGATTTCCGGAATCAGGGGGCCATGATCGTTCAGGACCAGGTGGATTTCGACCTTGTCCGGATGACCGAGCTCCTGATCGTACCATCCCCGCGGAACCGGGCCTTTCGGCAGGTGGGCGGCAAACCGTGCGGTTCCGTCCGGATTGTTGACCACGCCGTCCGCATAGACGATTTGCGTGCCGACCCGGTCCGCGCCGCCAATGACGTCCTCCGCCGGACACGGCGTTGCCGAACACTTCTCCGACCGGGCCATGAAGACCCACCATGCAGTTGTGACATGGCCCGGCTCAAGGTCCGAGGTTTCCAGCCACATCGTTGCCCCGTCGCCGGATGTGATCAGGCCGGCGGCAGCACCGTCGATGGGACGGGCGGGCGTTTTGTCCGTCGCCATATGCTCCACATGCGTCCGCTGCACGGTGCCGCCCGCATGTGCCGGAGCGATCGTCAGCGCGGCAAGCAGTGCCGCGGCGCAACCGGCCGCGAGAGTGTTGAATGGATATGTCATGTCTGGTCCTCCTCTTTGGATAGGCGTTTTCGAATTGCAGCGCCGTTACGGATCGACCGGAATGTTCTGGTTCGAGCGAAACAGGTTGGTCGGATCGAACCGGCGCTTGACAGCGCGCAGGCGATCGAAGTTCACGCCGAACGGCGTTTGTCCGGGCCCGTCCGTTTCGGAGATGAAATTGACATAGGCGCCGGGAACGGCATGCGCCGCGATCCGCTCGGATGCCGCTCTCAGCCAGCCGACCATGTCCGCGTCCCCGGCCGGGTCATACCAGCGCACGCCCGGCGTGGTAATGAACGGCACGGCGCGGTGCGGGAATGCCGTTTCCGCGACTGGCACATCGGACACTGCCCCGCCGAGCTGGCAGATCAGGAGTTCGGATTCCGGCGTCGGCAGGTTCGGAGCGAGCTCAACCAGAGTATCGATAAGGTCCGCGCTGAGCGCCTTATGATTGTGCGAGCGCCAGTAATTTCGGGCGCCAAACGCGTAGGTCGCGTCAAGAAAACTCTGTGCCTCGGTGAACGGTCGGACCATGAGAGCATCGCCGAGGGGCTCGACACCGCCGTAAAGATTGTTCAGGGCCTGCCGGCCCTCGGCTTCTTCGCCGTTGAAGAACTGCATCAATGTCAGCACCTTCGTTCCGTGCACCGGTTCGGCAAGCACGGGCGCCGGCGGCGCCGTCATCAGGTTTGCCCACACACAGGCATCGCGCGGCAGGCCGCCGGCGTTTGCCGCATAGGCCGACAGGACGGTTCGCGCATCGTCCAGCCGAAAGAATGTCGGCCCGAACAAAATGTCGGGGCCGACTTCGTGGAGTTTGAAATCGAACCGGGTGACGATACCGAAATTGCCGCCCCCGCCCCGAATGGCCCAGAAAAGGTCGGCGTTTTCGTCGGCCGAAGCGGTGACGCAATCTCCGTCAGCCAACACGATTTCCACCGAAATCAGATTGTCCACCGCCAGGCCGTGACGCCGTGCGAGCCAGCCGAAGCCGCCGCCGAGCGTCAGGCCGCCGATCCCGGTCGACGAAACCACGCCGCCCGGTGCGGCAAGCCCGTGCACCTGCGACCGCTTGTCGACATCCGCCCAGGTCGCGCCGCCCGCAACCCGCGCGATCCGCCTCTCGGCCAGGATCTCGGCGGAACGCATCGGGGACAGATCGATCATCAGCGCGCCATCGCCGAGCGCCGTGCCGGCAATATTATGCCCGCCGCCCCGCACGGCAAGTGTCAGTTCACAGGCCCGCGCCGCCTTGACACCTGCCGCAACCTCTGACCGGTCGCGACAGGGAACGACGGCAAGCGGCCTCCGATCGATTGCGGCATTCCAGATCGTGCATGCGGCCGCGTACGGTTCGCTACCGGCAAAATACACATTCTCGCCCAGATGGCGGCGCAAACTTTCTTCAAGGGTAGGGTCCGGCATTTTTCTGTCCGTTCAGGGATGTTTGAACAACAGACTGCAAACAAACGGTCCGCGAAGAAACTTGTTTTTCTGTAGCACTACAGAAAATGTAGTTGATTGCTCCGAACGAAAACCGGACCATGGCCCTACAAACGATATTTCGGGGAAGAGATGCGATGCCCTATAAAGGTTATGGACAATATTGCCCGCTGGCGCTGGCCGCCGAACTGCTTTGCGAACGCTGGACGCTGCTGGTGATCTCTCGTGTGATCGACGGTTGCACACGGTTCAATGAAATCCATCGCGGCGTCCCGAAAATATCCGCGACCCTGCTCAGCCAGCGCTTGCTGCAACTGGAAGAAGCCGGACTGATTGTCCGGATCCCGTTGCCGAGCGGCCGCGGTCATCTCTATGAGCTCACAGAGGCCGGCAGCGACCTGGCTCCGATCATCATGAATTTCGCCGTCTGGGGCCAGAAATGGGCGCGCGAGATGGTGCACGAAGATCTCGACCCCGCCTTTCTGGCCTGGAGCATGCACACGCGCCTGAACATCGAGGCAATGCCCGAGGGACGCACGGTCATCGAGTTCGAGTTTACCGGGACGGACAAGGGGTTCAGCCGGTTCTGGCTCGTCAATGACAATGGCAAGCCGGATATGTGCCTGAAACATCCCGGCGGTCACGTCGATGTTTCGGTGAAAGCCGACATCCGGCGCTTTGTCGAAGCCTGGCGCGGATTTCGCAACCTGCGCCAGGAGATTGCGGCCGGCAATATCCGCGTTGAAGGACCGTCGGACTTTCGCAAGGCGCTGCCCGACTGGCTCCTGCTCAGCAGCCTCGCCGGTTTTTCGCGCGAAACTGCCGGCGACGCGACAGCCGAAGTGGCCTGAAGTCCGGTTTGGGGTCCGGTTTGAGGCCCGGCTCTTTGGATGATTCGCCGGACAGATCCGAAAGCGTTTCACTGGTCCATCGAAACAGTGAAACGCCATAAGTCCGTGATTTCCGATTTCAGTCCGGCCAGACACGTCCGCCTGACCGGAAACGCTCTAAGCCACCGGACGCAGCGTATTGGCGCAGATCTGGTCGCGGCCCGCCTTTTTGGCTGCCAGCAATTGCCGGTCGGCGGCGCGCATGACTTCCGCCAGGCTGGTTCCCGCCCGGTGCGGCGCCAGGCCGATGCTGACCGTGACGTCCTGCTCTCCGAGATCGAGCGCATGACAATTCTGGGCAATGACCCGGTGCAGGCGTTCCGCCACCTTGACGCCATCCTCGATCGTCGTATTGGGAAGCAGAACACCGAACTCGTCGGCGCCGAGCCGCCCGATCACGTCGGTGCGATAGGTTCCGGCCATGAGGCTGGCCCCGACGGCACCGAGGATCTTGTCGCCCATGAGATGGCCGAACTCGTCGTTGAGAGCCTTGAAGTGGTCGACATCGATGAACAGGAACGTTCCGGCGCTCGCATCCAGGCCTGAAGATGAGATATGCCCGTTCGCCTGTTCCTCGAAGCTTCTGCGGTTGAGCACGCCGGTAAGCGTATCCATGCGGGAAATCCGCTCCAGGCGCTTCAGGTTGGCCAGCGCGTCTTCGCTCCTGTAGACGAAATAACCGATGGCCGGCAGGGACACCGCACTGGTGATCAGCGCGGTGACGGTGATTTGCTCGATCGTGAGCGTGGTGCCGGAACTTGCGTGCCAATAGAACAGGCAGAATTCCGACATGGCCAGAAGGCCAGCGTAAATGGCGCTGGTGATCAGAACGACCTTGGTTGGCATGATCACTTCACCGGATTCGTTGACTGTTTGGTACATCATGCAGCAGAGCATGGGAGCAATTTTTCAACATCAGGTTCAGATCGGCGGCGCAAATTTCTTAAAATTTGAGCCCAATCCGACACAGCGCGGAACCGGTCCTGTCACGGCCGCTTGGCAGCCATGCAAATTCCAACCTTGCAAATCCCGGCGGGGCCGGCCAGATTTGGTTAGCCGGGGTGTCCGGCTGCTTTTCAATCTCGAGGGTGTCTCGTGATGTCCAGAAAATACCTTGCCTTCATCGGCAGGTTTCAGCCGTTTCATCTCGGACACAAACATGTCGTCGATGAAGCCCTGAAACAAGCGGCTCATGTGCTTGTGCTGATCGGGTCCGCCGACACCGCACGCTCCATGCGCAATCCGTTCACCTTTTCCGAACGCCATGACATGATCGCCGCGGTCTATCGCGACGAGGTCGCCGCGGGCCGCCTCATCATTCATCCGATCGACGATATCGTCTACAACGACGACGCTTGGATTTCCGAAGTCCAGCGCACGGTCAACCGGATCGTCCGGGACCATGCCGACAGCGCCGCCGGCGAGCGCACAGAGTCAGGTGCCGTGTCCATCGGGCTGGTCGGCTATGGCCGCGACAAGACCTCCTATTATCTGAAAAAGTTTCCCGATTGGTCCGACATCGACACCGACAGCCAGTATGGCACGTTTTCGGCAACCGACATTCGCGACGGCTATTTCCGGGTCTCTCCGATCCTGCCGCACGACAATTGTCCGCCCGAGGTTGTCGAAATGTTGAAAGCCTTCCGCCTGACCGAAGCGTTCAGGACGGTCCTGGCCGAAACCGACTATGTCCGCGACTACAAGAAGAGCTGGGCGATGGCGCCCTACGAGCCGGTTTTTGTCACCGCCGATGCGCTGGTGGTGCAGTCGGGTCACATTCTGCTCGTGCGGCGCGGGTCCTATCCGGGCAAGGGGCTTCTTGCCCTGCCGGGCGGATTCGTCGATCCCCACGAACGCCTGCGCGATGCCGCCATTCGCGAACTGCGCGAGGAAACCAGAATCCACGATCATCGCGGCAAGATGTCGGCCGGCCTGATCGGCGGGTATATCGAAGACCGCGAGACGCGTGTGTTCGATGCGCCCTATCGCTCAAGCCGCGGCCGCACCATCACCCATTGTTTCCTCGTGCGCCTGCCGGATTCGGCCGAGCTCTATCGCGTCAAGGGTTCGGACGATGCCGCCCACGCGCAATGGCATCCGCTTGGACGATTGAACCCGGTCGAGTTCTTCGAAGACCATTATTCGATCATCCAGAAAATGCTGGGCCTTTAGCTAATGCGGCCCGCCCGACTTCCAATCGTCCGGGGTGTCCGGACGAGCAACCGGCGAAAGGAGTTTTCGCGGTGAACATGACCAACCTGATCCTCAACACAGACTCTTACAAGCTGAGCCACTACCGGCAATATCCGCCCGGCACCCGGGCGATCAGCTCCTATATCGAGGCGCGCGGCGAATCGGACCGGCCCGAAATCCTGTTCTTCGGTCTGCAGATGTTTCTGAAGCAATATTTCTCGACGCCGCTGACGCCTGACGACATTGATGAGGCCGAGGCGATCGTCACCGCCCACGGCCTGCCGTTCAATCGGGCCGGCTGGACCGGGATCGTGCGCGACCATGGCGGGCTCCTGCCGCTGCGGATCGAGGCCCTGCCGGAAGGCACGGTCGTGCGGCGCGGCGTGCCCTTGGTTCAGGTCGTCAACACCGATCACGATTATGCCTGGCTGACCTCTTACGTGGAAACCGCGCTGATGCGTGCGATCTGGTACCCGACCACGGTTGCCAGCAAGTCCCGCGAAACCCGCAAGATGATCGAACCGATCCTGCAGCGCACCTCGGATGTCGCCGCCGACGTTCTGCCGTTCCGTCTGCATGATTTCGGCGCCCGCGGCGTCGGTGCGTTCGAGCAGGCCGGCATCGGCGGCGCGGCGCATCTGGTCAACTTCATGGGCACCGACACGATCACCGGCGTGCTCTTTGCCAGAAAATTTTACGGTGCGGAGATGGCCGGTTTTTCGATCCCCGCCTCGGAACATTCAACCATGACCGCGTGGGGCGAAGAGCACGAAGCCGACGCCTACGCCAACATGATCGAGCAGTTCGCCGGCGGCGGTCTGTTCGCGGTCGTGTCCGACAGCTACGACATCCGCAATGCAGTCCAGAAGATCTGGGGCCAGGACCTGCGTGACGCGGTCCGCGCCAGCGGCGGAACCCTTGTGGTACGGCCCGACAGCGGCGACCCTGTCGAGACCCCGATCCAGGTCATCGAAGGCCTGGCGGAGGCATTCGGCACCAGCATAAACAACAAGGGGTTTCGCGTCCTGGCCGATTGCGTTCGGGTCATTCAGGGCGACGGGATCGTGCCGCAACAGATCGAAGACATTCTCACGCGGCTGGAGGCAAAGGGCTATTCAGCGGAAAACATTGCCTTTGGCATGGGGGCCGGGCTCCTGCAGAAGGTCGACCGCGACACCTATTCCTTCGCCATGAAGGCCAATGCCCGTCTCGACGCCGACAATGTGTGGAACGATGTCTACAAACGGCCGGCCACCATGCGCAGCAAATCCTCGAAAGCCGGCCGGCAGGCGGTCGTTTCAATTGATGGCGACCTGCAGGCGGCCCGGTTGGAGGATGTCGCCGCAGAGAATAATCTGCTGCAGCCGGTATGGGAGAACGGCAGACTGCTCGTCGACCAGTCGTTCGATGATATCCGGGCCCGGGCGCAATAATTCCGCCGGTTGGCGATCGCAATCGTTTGCTTTACGACCCGCGCATCGGTTCGGCATCCGATGCGCCGATGATTTCACCGGGGCGGCCCCTGTCGTCCCGCTGAACGATCACCACGCAATGATCGTAGTCGCGCTTTGCGGCCTTGATCGATTTGCGGGCAATATCCAGGGTCACGGCCTGGCCTTTCCAGGTGCCCAGCGGGATCAGGTCGCGCACGACATTCGTGTAGGTAATGGTCTCGCCGTGATTTTCACCGCGTCCGATCTTCACCACCTTCTTTTCATTGTACAGCACCAGCCAGATTTTTGCCGTCTGGTCCTTGATGGCGTTCTGGGCGCTGCCCAGTTTGATCTTGATCTTGTCGCCTGACACGTCCAGGTTGACATCGACCGCCATGGCGCCGCCATGGGCCTTTTCCTGTCGTTTGATGGACCGGTTGATCGCCGCGCGGTCGCTGCCGACAGCGTGTTCACGACCGTTGATCACCACTTGCGGCGTATAGACCGAACGGTCGCCGCGCCGTGCAGCATAGGCATATTGTCGCTCGGTGTTGGCGCGGCTGGCCAAAGTGTCCTTCCAGCCGAGATAATCCCAGTAATCCACGGCATAGGACAGAGCGAGCACGCTCTTGTCCGCGGCATAGGTCTGGATCAGACGGTCGGCCGGCGGACAAGAGGAACATCCCTGGCTGGTGAACAGTTCCAGCACGGTGCGTTTGCCGTCGGCCACGGCCGGCTGCGGCGTCCCGAAAGTCAGCGCGGACGCGAGCATGGCGGCACCTGCAAGAAGCCAAACGTGATTTCCGCGACGTGTCGCCATGGGCCTGTTCTCCGTAACCTGAAACATAGTATATCCAAACCTGCCAAAGCGCGCACACGTTACACAAAGGTTGTGAACAAACCGATCCAAGGTATTCCGGCACCTCCGGGAGGAAAACCGCCACCCTCGATCGATAACTTACTTATCGCAGTCGGATTGTTTGCTGGCCCGCAAATTGGCGCATTCGATGCCCGCACGCCAGTCACGTTCGCTTTATGGGACCGGCAATCGCGAAAATGTGTTGGCCGGCGCTTCCGTGCTGGAAGCTTCGTGATAGAAGCTGTTGCAATCGTGGGAGTCGGGCAAGACGTGCGGGCTTTGTCGGCCGGCCCTTGTCCTCGTACTTCCCCTTAACGAACACATGGTCCGGTCCCTGCCCCATGCTCCCTTCAGACTTCACATACCTCCATGGCCTGGCCATACTGTTTTTGTTCGGATGCTGGTTTGCCTACACCCAGATATTGAAGCTCTTCGCCCGCGGCCCCTTGAACACACAGCTCGAAGTCGTTCGAAACCACTGGCTGACGGCGGCCACGCTTCGCGACGCGAAACCGTTCGACGCCGTCCTCCTCGGCCACATCACCAACTCGATCGCCTTCTTCGGGTCGGCGACGATGATTGTCCTGGCCGGGATCATAACGGCCTTTGCCAACGTAAAGACAATTCATGATACGGTTTCGGAGCTTCATTTCATCGGTCAGACGAGCCTCGAACTGTTTGCGATGCAAATCGGACTGCTCACCATTGTCCTGGCCAGCAGCTTTTTTTCGTTCACCTATGCGCTGCGCAAACTGATTTATGTGATTGCGCTGGTCGGCGCCCTGCCGGACGCATCGCAAACGCGCGCCCCGCACGAGGACATGATCAAATGCGCCGCCATCGTGTTGTCGGAGGCAATCAAGACCTTCAATTTCGGAATCCGGGGCTATTATTATTTCGTGGCCGCCCTGTGTCTGTTCCTGTCTCCCTACGCCTGTCTGGCCATGACCGCCGTCGTCACCGGTGCCCTGTTCTACAGGCAATTGGCGACGCCGACCGCGCGGGCAATCGAGGATTATGTCGAGGCCTCAAAAACGATTGACCGCTGACTGTAGCTATTTCCGTTCAGATGGAATCGTCCGAACAGCAAGACAGGTCGAAAACAGAGACCATTGGAGAGTGTCGTCACGGCCATTCTGATGGCGATTACAAGCGATGCCGCGCCGGATCGTAGAGACGGTCGCCCTGGACCTGTGCCGAGACCGTTTGCCCCAGCAGGGACACGTCGAGCCGGGTTCCGGCAACCGCATACACGGGATCGAGATAGGCCATGGCGATATTGCTTTGCGTACGGTAGCCCCAGGCGGCCGAGGTGACTGTTCCAACCGGATTTCCATTGCTGAACACGCTGTCGCCCGGCTGCGCGGGCGCGTCGTCGCTGTCGATTGCAATCAGAACCCGCCGCCGGCGAATGCCCTTTGCCATTTGCGCATTCAACCCGGCCTTGCCGATGAAATCCTTGCCCGGATCGACAAACCGGCCAAGCCCGGCTTCATGGGGATTGAATTCGGAAATCAGATCGGCCTTCCAGTGGCCGTAGCCCATTTCCAGCCGCATGGACTCGATCGCGTAGGCGCCAAAGGGCGTGAGGCCATGGCATTCGCCGGCCTGTCGGAGAATATCATAGGCGGCGTGCAGCTGGGTGTTGGCGATATGCAACTCGACCGCCTGTTCCCCGGAATAGCTGACGGCAAGGGCCGCGGCCTGCACGGGGCCGATTTGACAGGCGCGGGCCGAAAGCAGCGGAAATTCTGAAGGCGTCCAGTTTAGGCGCGGCGAGACGGATTGCAGGAGGTTTCGGACATTGGGCCCGGCCAGGACCAGCACCGTATGGCTGTTGGTCCGGCTCTCGATCGCAATGCTGCCGTCGCCCGGCAGGTGTTCCCTGAGCCAGTCCATGTCATGATCTTCGGCCGCCGCCGCCGACCCGTACCAGAAACGGTCCGGCGCCATCATTGCGAGCGTCGCTTCGGAGAGGATGTTGCCGCCACGCGTCAGGAAGTAACACAGTCCGACCCGTCCCACCGTTCGCGGCACGCGCGAACAGGTCAGGCCGTTCAGCCAGTCGCGCACGCCGTGCCCGGAAATCTCATAGCGGTTGAATCCGGAAATTTCCGCAATGCCGACCCCGCGTGTGAGCCCTCTCACTTCCTCGCCGACGGTCTCGTGCCAATTGGCGAAACGATAGCCGTGCTCCTCGACGAAATCCGGACCCGGCTTGAAGAACGAAACCCGTTCCCACCCGTTGACGACGCCGAACGCGGCACCCTGTTGTTTCAGCACCGGATAGAGCGGCGATGTCTTTGCCGGCCGGCCGGCCGGGCGATGTTCGTGCGGTTTGTGCCAGCGAAATTCGTGGCGGTAATCCTCTATTGCCTTCTCGGCGGCATATTCGGTGGTCGCAAATCCGGTGACGCGGCGCGGATCGAGTGCCCAGGCATCCCAGTCCGTCTCACCGTGCACCATCATCTGGGCCAGCATTTTGCCATAACCGCCGCCTTCGCCGATGCCGACGCGCAGGCCCGACATAAGCCAGGCATTGCGCCGGCCGGCAATCCTGCCGACCAGCGGCCCGGCATCGGCCGCATAGGTGATCGGTCCGTTGATGACGGACTGCACGCCCGCCTGTTTCAGGCATGGAAGCCGGTCGAATATCGGTTCCAGGTCCGGCAGGCAGCGGTCGAGATCGTCGGGACAGAGCGCGTTGACGAAATTCGGGTCAATGCCGTCCATGCCCCAGGTCCGGCAATCCTGTTCGTACACGCCGACCAGAAGCCCCTGCTTTTCCTGGCGCATGTAGAACCGGTCGCGCGGACAGCGCACCATCGGCACCCGGCTATCGCGCCCGGCCAGCGCGGCAATCGGTTCGGTGATGAAATACATGTGTTCCATGGAAACGACCGGATGGGTGATATCCATCATCGCCCCGACCTCGTTCAACCGGTAGCCGCCGGCATTGACGACATGTTCGCAATGGATGTCGCCATGTTTGGTGTGGACGATCCATTCGTGGTTCGGTTTCTGCGTCAGCCCGATCACCGGAGTTAGGCGGTGGATTTCCGCGCCTGCCATGCGCGCCCGGCGGGCCAGCGCCTGGCACAATTGAGCCGGATCGATATCGCCGTCGAGCGGGTCCCAGAGCGCCGCGATCACGCCGTCACAATCCAGAAGCGGATTGCGCCGCGCCGCTTCCGCCGCATCGATCAGTTCGAAATCGACGCCCACCCCCTTTGCGACCGAGATGATGTGGTTGCATTCATCCACGTGGTCCGGCTGGGTAAGCAGGCGCATGCCTCCGACGGCATGATGATAGTTGATCGGATAGTCCGGGTCCTGCGACAGCGTTTTGTAGAGGTCGATCGTGTAACTGCGCAGCAGGATCAGCAATTGGTTGAAGGCGAGGTTTGGACATTGCGCCGCCGAGTGCCAGGTCGTGCCGGAGGTCAGCTCATCGCGCTCCACAAGGACCACGTCGGTCCAGCCCTCCCGGGTGAGATGGTAGAGCGCTGAACATCCGCCGATGCCTCCACCGATCACGACGACGCGTGCCTGTGTTTTCATGATGCAACCGTTCTCTTGTCAGGAGCCCGCCATTCTTCTGCGCCGTTCCTGCATGCGCTGGTGTGACTCTTCGGTTCCATCGTGAAACGACCCGAACCATTTGTCCCACGGCACTTCCAGATTGCCGTAATTGCACTCGAAATAGCGGTGATGCATCTGGTGATGAAACGTGCCAAGGGCGAACCGGTTCTTGTCTTTCACCAGGAGGCCTTCGAAACCGGTATGCGACGTCGCCGCGGTCAGTGCCTGGTGCTGCATGTGAAACAGGATATGGACCGGGTGCGCCGCGACGATCCAGTGCAGCAGGACCGAGGAAAAGAACAGGAGATGTTCGATCGGATGCATCGACAGACCGGACCATGGTCCGACATTTGTGTTGCGGTGGTGCAGGGCGTGGGCCATGCGATAAAGCGGCGGCCAGTGCAGCCAGCGGTGAATCCAGTAGAAATGAAACGAGATCCAGGCCGGCGTCAGGAAGAACAGGGCAACGAACCAGATGGGGTTTTCGCTCCACAGCAGGACCGGCACGTAACCATTGGCCATAGCCCACAGCATGAGCACCTCGAACCCGGTCCAGAAGGCGACGCCGCTTGCCAGCGTCCAGACCATGTTGTCGAGCAGCTGATTGTTCAGGGTAAAGATCCGGCCGCTCGCCTTCAGGTCGCGCGGGTCGAACTTGAGGCGTTCGCCCTGTGCCTTGCGGGCATGGAAATAGAGATGCAGCCCGCCGGCGACCACAATCATCAGAACAAGGTTGCGAACATACATTGCGGCAATCCAGCTGAAGGCCAGTTCCCTGGTCTCCTCGAGCGGTGGTTGCAGGAACAACCAGGTCAGTGTCGCCAGTCCGACCAGAACCATATTCTCTCCGAGCACGAACCAGCGGTCGCGGATCCAGCGGCCAATGTCGAGCGGTTTGGGCGGCCAGGCGAAAATCGGAGACACCGCGATCGGCGTCGCCGGCCTGTAACTCCATTGTCGTTCGAAGCCGCTCCTGGCGGGCTCGGCGCCATCGTTTTCTGCCGTCATCGCGACATCTCCCTGTTCAGTCGTTTCAGACTGGCAGATCTCCTAAACTTTGAAAAACTGAACTATCAGATCTATAACCTCTGAAATTCAGAGGTAATTGTCATTCAATTTCACGAGGCTCCGCATGCGGCTCTCCCTCCGGGCTCTGCACTATTTCCTGAGCGCCGCCGACCGCGGTTCGATCGCCCGCGCCGCAGATGCGCTGAACGTCGCACCTTCCGCCATTTCAAGCGCCATCGACATGGTCGAGGCCGAGTTCGGCCTGAAGCTGGTCCAGCGCTATCGCGCCAAAGGAATTCAGCCGACGGCGTCCGGCATCACCCTGATGCGCAGAATCCGTCATGTCATTGAGGAATACGACAATCTCCTGATCGAGGGTGCCGAGTTGCGCACCGCCCTGTCTGGAAAATTGTCGATCGGATATTACGCGCCGATTGCGCCCGCCTTCATCCCGGCGATCGTCAAACCGCTCGTCGGCGACAATCCCGATGTCAGACTGGGGTTTGAAGAATGCGACAACGTGCGGGCGCAGGCCGGCCTCCTCGACGGCGCTTTCGATATCATTCTGTTCGTTGCCGAAAACGTTCGGTCCGGAATTGTCTGCAGGACCTTGCTGGAGGCGCCGCCATACCTTCTGGTTCCTGAAGACCACAGGCTTGCCCGGAACCGGTCGGTCGATTTCGATGACATCGCCAAAACGCAGCTCGTGCTTCTCGACCTGCCTTTCACCAGCGAATATTACCGCACGCTGCTGGATGACAATCGTATTCAGCCGCCAATTGTCGCGACGGCTTCGACGACAGAGATGGTCCGCAGCCTGGTCGGTGCCGGAGCCGGCTGTTCGATCCTGAACATGTGGCCGGCAACCGACCAGACCTATGCCGGCGACAGTGTAAAGGCGATCCCGATCCGCGCGCCGTCACAGCCTTTGAAACTGGTGCTCGGACATCTCGACGGCAATCCGCGCCGCCTGGTTCATGCCTTCATCGAGGCCTGCCTGACCCATTTCGCGCGGCCGGGCGCGCGGGATCTGATCGTGTCGTGAACGTTAAGAACCGGGTCAGAGGCCGGCCGGCCCGAGCCGGTCCCCGGTTTCCCCGTCCGGGTTGCTGAAGGGCTGGCCCGCGCCGCCGGAATGCACGAATTCGTCGTGCCGCAACGCCCAGTGCACGCTCGGAAAGGCCACGTCGTCCCAGGGAATATCCTGGAACCGGTAGACATCGACCGCTTCGCTTTCATCGCCGGCGGCGTAGGAACCCTCCAGCACCGAACGGTAGATCAATTGCACCTGCGACAGGCGCGGGATCGAATAGACTGCCAAAAGCTCCGACAGGCGGATCGTGGCGCAGGCTTCTTCCCGCGCTTCGCGTTGCGCGCCCTGTTCCGGCGTTTCGTTCAGTTCCAGATAGCCCGCCGGCAGCGTCCAATAGCCTTTTCGCGGTTCGATCGCCCGTTTGCACAACAAGATGCCGTCGCCCGACCTGACCACCGAACCGACGACGATCTTCGGATTCTGATAGGCGATGAAGCCGCAGCGTGTGCAGACATCGCGCTCGTGGGTATCGTCGTCGGGAACCTTGCGATGAAACGTCTGTTCAAGGCCGGTTCCGCTCATGATGCCGCACTCGCGGCATTCTGCGCGCGGCAATCGGCCTGCGAAGCCTTGGCGGCTTCAATGGCCGGCAACAGTTTTTTTGCCAACAGGTTCTTGGTCAGCGGGCCCACATGTTTGTAGGTGATGCATCCGCTGGCATTGACGACAAAGGTTTCCGGAACGCCGTAGACGCCCCAGTCGATCGAGGTCCGGCCCGTCTTGTCCGCGCCGACGGCGACAAAGGGATTGCCGAGCGTATCAAGAAAGCGGATGGCGTTTTTTGGCTCGTCCTTGTAGTTGATGCCGTAAAGCGGAACGTCATTCTTCTCCGCCAGTTCCATCAGGATCGGGTGTTCCACGCGGCAGGGGCCGCACCAGGAACCCCAGATATTGATCACCGAAACCGAGCCGATCAGATCCTCGTTGCCGAAGCCCGGGACAGGGCCGGATTTCGCAGCGAGCCCTTCGACATTCGCCAGGGTGAATTCGGGAACCGGCTTGTCCAGAAGCGGCGATGGCACCGCGGCGGGATCGCCACCGGCCGTCAGGCGTTCGTAAAACAGCGCCGACAGACCGGCAAACAGGACAAAGGGAATCAGCATCCAGAAGCGCGATTGCGGCTTGGCGGACTGCTCAGCGGCCTTGCTCATGGCGGCCTCCCTCTGCGCGATTTTGTTCGAGGCGTTCCAGCATCCGGTTCTGAACCCGCCGTTCGTAGACCATCCAGGCGATCAACGCGCCGATTGCGGCAACAACCAATGCATAGGAGAAAAACACATAGCCGGCGTGGCGCGGCAGGTCTTCCAGCATGTCAGGCCTCCTGCCGCGACCGGTCGTCTGCGGCGATCCTGCGCAACCGGTGCACCCTGCGCCTCAGGATTTCGGTGCGCATGGCGGAAAAATGCAGAATCATGAACAGAAGCGAAAAGGCCAGCGCCAGGATCAGGAGCGGCCACAGGATCGACGGATGGATCGTCGCCCCGTCGAGCCGCATGACGCTGGCCGGCTGGTGCAGCGTGTTCCACCAGTCGACGGAAAACTTGATGATCGGGATGTTGATGAAACCGACCAGGATGACCTTGGCGCACAATTTGCCGGCGGCAATCTGATCGTCGATGGCCTGCCAAAGGGCAATCAGGCCGAGATACATGAGAAACAGAACCAGAACCGAGGTCAGGCGGGCGTCCCAGACCCACCACGTGCCCCACATCGGCTTGCCCCAAAGGGACCCGGTCGCGAGCGCCAGAAAGGTGAACACGGCGCCGATCGGCGCCGCCGCCTTGGCCGAGACATCGGCGAGCGGATGTTTCCACACCAGTGTCCCGAGCGCCGACAGGGCCATGATCGTGTAACAGAACATGGACAGCCAAGCCGCCGGCACGTGCACGAACATGATCCGCACGGTTTCACCCTGCTGGTAGTCGGGCGGCGCCACGAAAAAGGCCATGTAGAGGCCGACAACAAAGGCAATCACGGCCGCGCCGATCAGGAACGGCATCAGCCGGGCCGAAATCGACAGGAAGCGCGTCGGGTTTGCGAGCTCGATAATCTGCATGATCTCTATGTACTTTGTCACACGGCATTCGGCAACGTAGATGCGGTAACAACCTTGCGGGTTACCGCGACGCGGATCTTAACGCCGACGCGGATGCAAACAACCCGACGACACCCGCAAACAGGGTCAGGGCAACAAGGATCGCAAATGGCGGCAGGAACGGATCCGGATCCGTGTAGGCGGCAACCGTCGCACTGACCCCGAATATCAGGATCGGTATGCAAATCGGCAGGATCACAACGGCCAGGAGCAGGCCGCCGCGCGGCAGCGAAACGGTGACCGCGGCGCCGAACGCGCCGACGAAGGCAAGGCCCGGTGTGCCCGCGATCAGCGTCAGGACCAGGGCGCCGATCGCGTCCGGATCAAGGTTGAGGAAGAACCCGAAGAACGGCACTGCGACAATAAGGGGCAGGGCCGTCGTCACCCAATAGGCCGCCACTTTCGCCAGAACGACCAGCTCCATTGCGTGACCGCTTGCCAGCAGGAGGTCGAGCGATCCGTCTTCGTAGTCGGCGCGGAACAGCCGGTCGAGGCCGAGCAGCATCGACAGGAGTGCTCCGATCCACAGGATTGCCGGCCCGATTCGGGCCAGGAGGTTCAGATCCGGGCCGACCCCGAACGGCAGAATGGTGACAATGGCGAGAAAGAAGATCAGTCCGACAAATCCGGCGCCGCCAAGACCGATATCGCGTTTGAAAAGAGCCCATGCCATGGTCATGCGCCAGGCTCCCGCCCCGTCGATGACAGGTTGCCATCGAACGGATCATGTTCCTGTGACGGTCGGCGTTCCGACATATCGATTGTCCCGGTGACCGCAAAGGGCAACGTCATGTGGGTTGCGGCAATTGCCATGCCGCCGTCTACGAGATGTTCCGCGACCAGAGTGCCGAGGAGGGCCTCGGACGCCGAATCGAGAGCCGCGGTCGGCTCGTCGAGCAGCCAGATCGGCCGTTTCGAGACGAGGAGACGGGCCAGCGCCACCCGGCGTTTCTGCCCGGCCGAAAGGTAGGCGGCCGGCAGATCGGCAATCCGCGTGAGTCCGACCACTTTCAGCGCCGCATAGGGCTCGAGCCCGGTGCGTCCGAACGTGTCGCGCCAGAACTGCAGATTGTCGAAAGCGGTCATTGCACCCTTAAGCGCATTATCGTGGCCGAGATAGTGGCAGAGTTCGGCGATTTCGCTGTCGTCAGATCCCCCGACAAGCTCGATCATGCCCGCCTCGGGATCGAGCAGACCGCACAGGAGCCGCAACAGGCTCGATTTCCCCGACCCGTTATTGCCGGTCAGTTGCAGCGCCTCGCCATCGGAGATCATGAAGTCGACCCCGGCAAAGACCGGATAGTCGCCACGCCGACACGACAGATCACGGACGATCAATTGCATGAGATCTCACCGGGAACGGCGGTCGCACAATGCCGTGGCGCACACTTTTTGGTGTGTCGCCGGCCCCTGGGGGACCATTCGACCTTCGTTCGCTTGGTATCGGCTTTCATTTGTGCTTATAACCCGGTTGCAGCGCTGCAAGTGTTCCGTCAAAGAGTTGCTATATCGAATTCCCGTTCCATTTTCCAAGGGGAGTTGATCCGTGCGTGTTT
>JGI12316J15309_10012941_pt1 | contig 40201 bp, 39 predicted proteins | sample MarCyaLeptolynsp_FD_15309 | JGI IMG/M metagenome (IMG submission 15309) | reverse complement strand
TGCGGCCATGCCGCAACACGGTCGCGCCGAGCGAGCGGGCGATTTCCGCCGTCCGGTCCGTCGAGCCGTCGTCGATGATCGCAATCGAAATCCGGTCGATTCCCGGCAGATCCCGCGGCACGCCGGAGATTACTGTTTCGATGGATTTTTCTTCGTTCAGACACGGGATGAGGATGAGAAGCGAGGTCACGGCGAAACCCTGATGGACAGATTGAAACACAGGGTCAGCGGCAAACTCCAGACGCGGCCTTGTGAATTCCCGAATGCGAAGCCCAGCCTATACATGGGTTTGCAGCCAGACGCCAAGGGTTAGCAGCAGCCACAGGGCATATTTGTGGTTGGCGCGCAACCCGTCGTGATCGCGCCACAGGGCCCTGACGGCGTCCGGCTTCAAAAACGGCGCGAACAGATCCGGTTGCCGCTCGAAGATCTCAAGCGACAGGGGACGCAAATGTTCGCGCAGCATCTGCGCAATCGGCACCATGAATCCGCGTTTGGGATGATTGACGACAGCGTCCGGCGCCTTGACGGCGGCCAGGGTCTCTCGCAGCGCCCGTTTGTCCGGGCCCTTCCAGGACGTCAGGAGATCGATGTCCAGCGTTCCGGCCAGATCCATCATTCGGCGGTCCAGCAGCGGAACGCGCAGTTCCAGACTGTGGGCCATGCTGATCCGGTCCGCCTTGGCGAGCAGATCCCCGGGAAGATAGTAGGACTGGTCGGCCAGAAGGTTGCGGTCGGTCAATCCGGCGGCAGGAAACCGCTCTCCCGCCTGTTCGATCTCGCCCGCATAGCCGGCCATCGGATCACGTTCGGCGAAGTCGGCCAGTCCCGCCCCGTAGAGGCTGGCGCGATGCGGTTCGAAGATCTGCCGGCGCCATTGCGGATGGGCCGATCGGGGCGCCGCCGCATTGCCAAGACAGAACCGTGCGATTTTTTCCGCCGCAGGCAGCCGTTCCTGATTGCCACGCGCCATCGACAGCGAAGCAAGCCCGAGAAGGCTCCAAACCTTCGCCGGCAAAAGCGGAGCGACAGCGTTGGAAATCCGAGACGCCCGATAAGTCGGATAGCCGGCAAAGAATTCATCGCCCCCCTCGCCGCTGAGCGCAACGGTGACATGTTTGCGCACGGCGCGACACAATTCGTAAAAGGCAAATCCGCTGGAATCGGCCAACTGACCGTCATAGGCCAGCGCCACCGAGCGAAAGGTGGCGACCGGGTCGGCAATCGCCGTCACCGGAATGATGTGGTGCGGGCGGCCAAGCGATTTCGCAACAATTGCGGCAGTCTCGGTTTCGTCGAAGTCCGCCTCGCGAAATTGTGCGGTAAACAGCGGCACATCGGCGGAAGGCGTAGCCAGCGAGATCAGCGAACTGTCGATGCCGCCGCTCTGCAACACGCCGACCGGGACATCGGACTGCAGCATGTCTGCGACCACGTCCGTCAACGTCGTCGAGATGGCCGACACCGCCTCATCCATATGTTTTATCGCCGGCTTTCGGTGCGGGCGCCAGAAACGCAGGTCCGATTCACCGCGTTCGTCAATCGTGCGAATGGTCCCCGGCGGCACTTGTTCTACAGCAGATACGATACTGTTAGCCGGCGAAGCAAAACCGTTAGCAAGCATATCGTGCAGCACCGCAGGATTGATTTTCATGTCGATTGACGTGGCGGAGAATGATTTTATTTCGCTGGCAAAATAGATATCTTTTCCATCTCTCGCCATGTAGAGAGGTTTGATGCCGATTCCATCGCGCACCAGCAACAGCCGCCGGGCACTCACATCCCAGAGCGCGATCGCGAACATGCCCTCTAGTCTGTCGAACAAATCGATCCCCCAGTGCAGATAGCCCGCGGGTATGATCTCGCTGTCGCATTGGGTCTTGAAGCGGTAGCCGGTCTCCCGGCTCAATTGCTCGCGGAGCGCACGAAAATTATAGATCTCGCCATTGTAGGTCATCATCACCCGCCCGTCGGGATCGCCCATCGGCTGGTGCCCGTCGGCGGACAGGTCGAGGATGGAAAGACGACGATGTCCGAGACCCACGGAGCCGTCGATCCAGGTTCCGCGATCATCCGGGCCGCGATGCGCGAGGCGGTCGGTCATGGCATTCAGCACCAACGCGTCGACCGGTCGACCGTCGCGATGCCAGATGCCGGCTATTCCGCACATGGCAAGCCTCCGCGCGCTCTGGACACAGGACCGGAGCGGCACGCATCGGGTTCCGCGCGGACGTCAGACAGATCGGATCTCAACCGCTTCGCGCCCCCAGCGTGATGGTCAGGACGCCGAGAACGATCAACGCGGTACCGGCAAACAGGGTCCACCCCAGTTTTTCATCGAAAAGCCACCAGGAAAAGATCGGCAGGAGCACGAACCCGAGCGCAAAGAACGGATAGGCGAGACTGAGCGGAACCGTCCGCAGGATCAGCACCCACAACATTGTGGCCAGTCCATAGAGCACGAGAGCCGCCCAAAGGGTGGGCGACAGGGAGAGTTTCAGGATTGCCCCGGTGGCGGTTTCATCGGCAACCTGCAGCGCGGCGCGTTTGAACAGCAATTGCCCAATGCTCAGGAGGAAAGAAAATCCGACGAGTTGCAGGATGTTTGTAAGTGACATTCGATTGCTCGCGTTTGCAGGACTGGTTAGTTCAAGAGCGCCCGGCATTTGTCAATGGAATCTTTGTGGCATCGGCATTTCCGACAGGGGTGCAATCCATGCTATCGCTCGTGCAAACAGTCCGATATCCGAGTCGCCGGATATCGCGTGAGGAGAAACCATGACCAGCACTGCGCATCTCGAAACCGTTCTCGATCGGATCACGGAAAACCGCCAGGATTACATCGACAGGCTCCTGTCCTATCTCCGGCAACCGAGCATCAGCGCGCATGGACTTGGCATTCCCGAAACCGCGGACTTTCTCGTCACATCCCTGAACCGGATCGGTATGGATGCCCGCCTGCTGCAGACGTCAGGCCATCCCTTCGTTTACGCGCGGCGCGACGATGTGCCGGGCGCTCCAACGGTTCTGCTCTACGGTCACTATGACGTGCAACCGGCCGATCCACTCGACGAATGGGTCTCGCCGCCGTTTGAGCCTGAAATCCGCGACGGCCGGATCTGGGCGCGCGGCGTCGGCGACAACAAGGGCCAGCACTTTGCCCAGATGCTGGCGCTGGAAACCTGGATGTCAGTCGCCGGCAAGCTGCCCTGCAACGTCGTCATGCTGCTGGAGGGGGAAGAGGAGATCGGCAGTCCGCACATTGCGGAATGTGTCACGGAAAACCGCTCTCTCCTCGACCATGTCGATCTGGTGGTGACGGCCGACGGTCCGGTGCATGAAAGCGGACTGTCGACGCTGAAATTCGGGCCGCGCGGCATGATCGGCTTCGAATTGCAGGTCCGCCACGCCGCGCGCGACTTTCATTCCGGCAATTGGGGCGGCGTCGCGCCCAATCCGATCTGGACGCTGGTGCATCTTCTGGCGACCATGAAAAATGCCAACGGCGACATCACGATCGACGGGTTTTACGACGGCATCGAGCCGCCGGACGCTGAGACGCGCAAGGCTCTCGACGCACTTCCGGTCGATCTGGACCGGCTGCGTTCCAGTGTCGACATGCCGCGGCTCGACGCACCCGCGGACCGGCCCTATCACGACCGGCTTTCGCTTTGGCCGACCTTTACCGTCAACGGCTTTCATTCCGGTTATGGCGGCCCCGGCACGAAGACGGTGCTGCCGTGCGAGGCGCTGGTCAAATGCGACATGCGGCTGATCGAACCGCAATCCTGTGAGGATATTTTCCGCAAGGTCGAAGCCCATGTCGCCCGGCATGCACCGGAGGTCACACTGGTGCGCCAGGGCAGCATGGAACCCTCGAGCACGCCGCTCGATTCTCCCTTTACCGGCCCCATTCAAAAGGCATTCCGGGTCGCCCAGGGCCGCGAAGCTCTCCTGGTGCCGCCGATGGGCGGGTCGCTGCCGGATTATGTCTGGACCAAGATCCTCGGCGTGCCTTCGTTCTGTACGCCCTATGGCAACCACGATCAGGCCAACCATGCGCCGAACGAAAACATGGAGGTGGATCGGTACATCAACGGAATCCGAACCGGCGCGGCACTGTTGGCGAGCCTTGGCGAAATGAGGTAGCGCCGGAATGGATGAGGCACAGTTACGCGAGAAACTTCGCAAGATCGAAGCCCTGTTTGCACGAGCGGGGACACAGGGAGAAAAGATCGCGGCCGGCGAGGCGGCGGCAAAAATCCGTGCTCGGCTCGACGCCGCGCGAAAAACCGAAACATTGATTGAAATGAAGTTCTCGCTCGGTGATCTGTGGTCACGGCGATTGTTCGTGGCTCTCTGCCGCAGATACGAATTAACGCCTTACCGATACCGAAGGCAACGCCATACGACGGTCATGCTGAAGGTGCCGGAGAGTTTCGTCGATCAGGTTCTCTGGCCGGAATTTCAGGACCTCAACGCGGTGCTGGTGGCTTACATATCCGACCTGACGGACCGGATCATTCGCGACGAAATATTCAAGGATGCCGGCGAAGCCGATGAGGTGGAAGAGCAGGCCAGAATCGGCGATCGCTGACTCACAAAATACCCTGCAATTCGATCCGAAGCCCGTCCGGCCCGGCAATGAAGGTCTGGGCGATGCCGGTTCCCGGAACTTCACCCACCTTGAAAACGTGCCCGGCCGCAGCAAGACGTTTGGTGCGCTCGGCGAAATCGTCGACCCGGAACGCGACGTGGTCGACGGTTCCGGCTTCGCCCGGCGCCGTCGTCGCCAAAACCAGATGCATCACCGCCTGGCCCTGCGCGTCGTACATCCAGTGCCCGGGAAACGAAAAGTTCGGGCGCGCGCCCACGACCAGTCCGGCGACTTCCTCTAGAAACTCGCGGGTTTTTTCCAGGTCCGTACAGCGTACGTTCACGTGATCGATTGGCATGAGGATCTCCCTGTCTGACGCACCTATATCAGAATTTCGGTTGAACCGAATATCCCGTGATCCAAATTCACCGTCAGTCGAGATTTCGCGCAGCGGTCTCGGCCGCCAGGGCAAACTTCGGCAACGTGCGCCGTTCCTTTGAGGGCGAAATCCCAAAAGCGTGACGGTAGCACTTGGAAAAGTAGGAGGTCGTCGAAAAGCCGGTTATCAGGGCGATTTCCCAAAGGCCGAGTTTCGTCAGCCGCACCAGGGTCCGGGCATGTTCGAGACGCAGCTTGCGGTAAAACAGTTGCGGCGTGGTGCCGAAATAGGTTTCGAACTGGCGCTGCAGGTGTTTCTGGGAAATGCCCGCCTGTCTGGCAATGGCACCGACGCCAAGCGGTTGTTCGACATTGTCCTGCATCAGTTTCAGGACCCTGCGCACGGATTGGTGCCGGATGTTGCGATAAGGGCTGTCCGCACCCGGCTGCAGATCCGAACCCGACCGGATGCTTTGGTGCATGATCTGGCGCGCGACGGCCGATGACACGTCCGGACCGAGATCGTCGGCAACGATCTGCAGAAACATGTCGATCGCCCCGGTTCCGCCGGAACAGGTAAACACCTGTCCGTCGAAAACGTAGAGATCGCGGGTAACCTCGATCAGCGGATAGGTCTCGGAAAAGGCATACACATCCTCCCAGTGCAGGGTGCACCGGCGCCCGGTCAACAGCCCGGCCCTGGCCAGAATCCAAGAGCCCGTCGCAATCGCTCCGATCGTCACGTTTCGGGCGAAATTCCGTTTCAGCCAGGCAAAGACCCTGGCGTCCTCAATCAGGTGTCCATGCAGCCCGGCACAAACGACAAGGGTATCGAGATCGGGCGCATCGTCGATCGTGTGATCGGTTATGGTGCGGAACCGGTTCATGGCGAACACTTCCCCGCCTGTACTTGAGATCGTGCACCACTCGTACTCCTCTTCGCCGGTCACGTAGGCGGTATCGCGCAACACGTCGATCATCCCGGAGACCGGAAGCAGAGGGTAATTGTCCAGCAGCAAAAAGCCGAACCGTTTCGGCCCGTCGCGATCCCGTCCGGATCTCATATGCTTGCCCAAACCGACTGCATGGGTCCTCTCCCGATGGGGGCCGTCCGCAAGCACGCGGAGCGCGATATGTCGATCAATTACCCTCTCGCGACGAATTATCATTCTATTCGGCTGCACTTGCAATGAAACAATCGGCCGACAGGAGCGACCGGACGAATCCGGTGAAATGCACGGGTGAACGCGGGATGCATGCCGATCTCAGGAAACGATTGCAACGGAATCTCCGGACCCGGGGTGTTGACGTCTACATTGCCTGCACGCCGTCGAACGTCCACTACACATCGGGTTTTCAGAGTTCGTTTCTCGACCTGTCCTGGCAGATGACGGGCACCGACATGGTGGTGCTGCCATCCGATGAGGATATTGAACCGGCAATCATCGTCAGCGAATATTGCGCGCCTCTCGCCGCGGACACCTCGGATATTCGCGATATCCGCTGTTATTCCATGTGGACCGAAGGCAGGGACCTGAAAACGGTAACGCGATCGGACGCAAACCTCCGCCTGCAAAGACCCGAACAATATGACCCGCGCGAGATATTCGGGCTGCTCGCATCGATCCTGGACGATCGCGGTCTGGGGGCGACGCGCATCGGCACCGATGTCGCCCTGATGAAAAACGGCACTTACGAATGGTTCCGGCAATCCTTTCCGGGCCGTCATCTGATCGATTGCGAAGACATTCTGTATGGTGCGCGGATGCGCAAACATCCGCAGGAAATCGAGCGTCTGCGGCGGGCCGCCGGCCTCTTCGATATCGGTGTCGAACACGCCGTCTCGAATATTCACGCCGGCCAGACCGCGGACGCCATACGCTACGATTTCGAGGCCGGTGTGTCGCAGGCCATGCGCCGGCAGCCGGAACTGGGTACTTGCCAGAACAGTTTCTTCTTTCCTCATATCGGCTTCGGCGCAAACGCCCGCGTGGAGACCGGCGCGATCGTCAAGCTGGATTGCGGGGTCAAGCTCGACGGCTACTGGAGCGACGCCTGCCGTCATTTCTGTTTTGGCCGTCCGAGCGCCGATCAGCAATTCGTTCACGACGCCCTGCGCGCCGGCTTCGATGCGGCGCTGGCGCTGATCCGACCCGGCGTCGCCATGCGCACCATATACGGCGCCGCAATCGAAACGGTCCGAAACAAGGGACTGCATGCCTATTCCCGCGGCCATGTCGGCCATTCCATCGGCATGGACGACCAGACCGAGGAACCGCCCTTCATCGGGCCAAACGATTGTGTGCTGGAGCCGGGCATGGTGATCTGTCTCGAATTGCCGTTCTACCCGCCGGATGTCGGCGGTTTCAACATCGAGGACATGATCCTGGTGACGGAGACCGGCCATTCGGCCCTGACCCGGCTTTCAAGGGATCTGGTTTCGCTTTGAAAGCTTCAGGACTCACGCGGGATTGAAATTTCGACCGGACGAACGAAGACTTCCTCGTCATCTTCAAACGCTTTATGCACCCCCTCGACGTGAAACGCGGTGCGGTCTGCCGTGATCCGCAGACGGGTCTCCAGAATCGTCGACCAGGGACCCCGGCCCAATTTGATGCGAAAATCCAGGTCGGCGCGCGCCGACAGCGGATCCTCTCCGGTTGACGTAAAGACGATCTTGCCGAGAGAATCGACTTCCATGCCGTTTTCCCGGACCCGATAGGCGCCGTCATCCTTCACATAGGTCCGCGAGACCTCACCGGTGATGACATCCCGTTTGACGACCCGCTCGCGCCGGACCGGGCGCATCCATTCGATATCCGCCGGTTGCGGGACCCGCGCGGGTTCGAGAGCGGGAACGTCGCCATCGGGCGCGCCCGGCCGGCGACACGGCAAACGGAGGGCACTGCCTCCGGTCCGGAGCGACAGGGTCATCACCTCCGCATTCGGCCATGTCAGGGGCCAGGACTGTGTCGACACCGCCAATCGAAGGCGATGGCCGGCGGGCACCTCTTGCGCGATGCCGTTCAGGGCGATGTCCAGGTCGAGCCAGGTTCCCGGCGCGACCGGCTCGGGATGATCGAGGCCATTGCGCCGGGCAAGATCGAGCAGTCCATAGGAGATCAGCGTCGACTGGCCGTCCGGCGCGACATCGCACAGACGCACACAGATCGTCCCGTAGGATGTGTCCGAGGCGGCCGTGAGACGGACACCCGGCGTCCCGCAGATTTCGAGATCAGTTTCGAGAACCGGCGTATCGAAGCAGAGCGAACCGCCATCTTCATGACGTTGGTCGAGCGGCATTTCCGGCCCGACCCCGTGCGGCAGCCATTCGCCGCCCTCGATCGCATTGGCCAGGGGTGAGCGTATCCGGCACACGGTTTGCGGCCCCGGCCGCGCATCAAGCGACGCCTCGCCGAGATGAAAGAGCCTGTTGTCCACGTTCGGCGACGGCCATTCCCGTTCGACGAACCAGCGGCCGTCGCGCTCGGTATAGGAATGCTGCGGCGGAACCGATTTCTGCATGTAGATCCGCACCGGCGGCTCCCTGTCGACACCATTGTCGACACCCTTCAGCCAGCGGTCCCACCAACGGGTCGCTTCCTGCAGGAAGCCGATCTGCGGGCCCGGCAGGGCAATGTGCGGATAGGTGTGACCCCACGGACCGATCAGCACCCGATGCGGACATTCGAGCCCGTTGATCATGCGCAGGGCCGCATTGGTGTAGCCGTCGGTCCAGCCGCACATCACGTAGGTCGCGGCTTCGATCCGGCTGTAATCCTCGCAGACCGAGGCATGTTTCCAATAATCGTCCCGGCTGTGATGCCCGACCCATTGCGCCAGGATGTCCGGCGCATTGCGCATCCTCTCAATCCAGACGTCACGCCATCCTTCGCCGACATAAGACGGATCCGGCGGCCGCATCATATAGGTCTGGTAGAGTGCTCCCCACGCGAGATTGGCGCACAACAGGCAACCGCCCTTATAGTGAATATCGTCATTGTAGCGATCGTCGGTACCGTGCACGGGAATGATCGCTTTCAGGGAGGGAGGCCGTAACGCGGCCACCTGCAAGGCGCTGAACGCCCCCCACGACATGCCGAACATGCCGGTCTGCCCGGAACACCAGGCCTGCGACGCAATCCAGGCAAGCGCCTCGACGCAATCCGCCTGTTCCCGCGCGACATACTCGTCCATCGGCGACCCGTCTGAATCCTGCGACCCCGCCGGTTCCAGCCTGATCGAGGCATAACCGTGCCCAGCGAACCAGGGATGGATCACCGCATCGCGGGGGTAGGTAAAGTCCCGATGCCGGAACGGCGCATATTCGACAAGGGCCGGAACCGGGTTGGCGCAGGCATCGACCGGGATCCACATGCGCGCCGAAAGCCGGCGCCCGTCCGGCAGGGGGATCCGCAAATCCGCCTCGACCCTGACATCCCTTGGCATCTCGCCAACGAACTCCGTCGATGTCATCGGCGCCGCAATCAGATTGACCATCGGATCAGGCGAACCACCAGCGATCGGCAAGCTTGTACCCGTCCATGTCCCAGTTGGCCGCGACGTCGCCATGGGCAAGTTTGTCGGAAGCGGCAAGAAGATCCGCCGCAAACACCGGGATCACCTGGCCGCCCTCGTTGCTGACCATGCGCTGCATTTCGACATACATCTGCCGCCGTTTTTCCTCGTCCAGTTCGACCCGGGCAGCAACCAGCATCTTGTCGAAGGTTTCGTTCTTCCAGAACGCGTCATTGTAGCTGGCGGTGCTGAGATAGCCTTCGGTGAACTGCCAGTCTTCGGTCGGACGCCCGCTCCAATAGGACATGACCCAACCCTGCTTGCGCCAGATATTGCTCCAGTAGCCGTCGGACGGATTGCGCTTGACCTCGATATTGATCCTGCACGCCTTGGCGCTTGCCTGGTACAGTTGCGCCGCGTCGACCGCTCCGTCAAAGGCGACTTCGGACGTATTCAGCACGATATCGAGACTGTCGAGTCCGGCCTTTTTGAGATAGAACCGCGCCTTGTCCGGATCGAGTTCGCGTTGCGGCAATTCCTCGGCGGTCGCGTGGTAGCGATTGCTCCTGGAGATCGGATGATCGTTGCCGAGCGTGCCGTAGCCGAACAGGATCTTGTCCAGCAATTCCTGGCGGTTGACGGCATGTTTGATGGCAAGGCGCACATTGTTGTCGTCGAACGGCGCGGTGTCTGCCCGCATCGGCAGGGTGTAATGTTTGTAGCCGTTCTGGACGACCACCGAAACGTCGGGAACCGCGACCAGACGCGATGCGGTGGAGCGCTCGACGCGGTTCATGACGTCGATATCCCCGCGCATCAAGGCCGTGGTGCGCGCCGCGATATCTTCGATCGCGATCGTTTCCACCTCATCAAAATTGGCGCGGTCGGCCTTCCAGTAATTCGGGTTGCGTTTGCCGAAGGCGCGCACGCCGGGCTGCCAGGTCTCCAGAATGTATCCGCCGGTTCCAAGCCCCTTTTCGAATTCCGTGTCGCCTTCCGCCACGATCTGCAGCCGGGGATCGCTCAAAAGAACCGGAAAGTCGGCATTGCCGGCGGAAAGCGTCACAATCAGGTCGTTGTCGCCGCCGTCCTTGAGCTCCGAAATCGCTCCGAGCACGGATTTGAGCGGAGACTTGGAGGCTTCCGCGAGGTGCAATCCGAGCGAATAGATCGCGTCTTCGACACCAAAGGTCTTGCCGTTGTGAAACTCGACGCCCTTGCGCAGTTTCAGGCGCCATTGATCGGCACCCGGTCGGGTCGCTTCCCAGCTTTCTGCCAATTCTCCAACCAGATTGCTGGCCGCGTCCAGTTCGAGCAGCCCGTTGCGCGCCTGGCCGATCAGAGCGCCGACCATCGAACTTGTGATCGCGGTCGGGTTCAGCGTATCGGTAGTGGAACTGCCGGCAACTCCCAGACGCAGGCGGCCACCGCGTTTCGGGCCCGCGGCAAATGCCGGCACCGGCAGACCCACAAGGCCTGACCCTGCAAGGGCCGCGGTGCCTCCAAGCATTATCTGCCGGCGGGTCGGTTGCAAGGGCGCTGTTCCGGTCATGCCCAGATGTCCAGATTCGCTTTGGACAGGCCGGCCGCTCTGTTTGCGCTCGTAGGTCATATCGGATCTCCGTAAGTCGACAGGTCTCGAACTCGGATGTGAGTGATAAAACTATGGAACGCCGCAGATCTCAGATAGGGTATTTATTCGTCAAACCCGTATAATTATTCGCCTCAAATACCTGTTTCCTTCGCAGATCCAATCGAAGCGGCGAACCGATCGGCAATCCATTCGATCACAAGGCGGGCTGCCGGCCTGGTTTTCAGGTGCGGTTGAATGAGGAGCCAGACTTCGCGGCGTACCTTCAGCGGCGTCACCTTCAGACGCTCGTCGGAACGCAACGGGCCGGAGCAATAATCTGGCAGGATGCCCGATCCGGCAGCGGATCCGAGGATGGCACGAATAATGCCGAGATTGCTTGTTCGCAGACGTGTATTCCCAGGCAACACAAACGACGCCAGCGTTTGCATCTCCGGCGTCTGCGCAAGCTCCGCCGGGTAGGCGCAGACCAGCCCGTCCGTGTCCGCGTCCGGGGATTGTACCGGCTGAAACAGGGAAAACCGCAGATCACCCAGCTTGCGCACCACGAAAGCGCCCCTGTCCGGCTTGCCAAGGCGGATGGCAAGGTCGGCCTCCCATTGTGAGAAATTCAGATTGTCGTTCGAGGTCTCCAACTCGATGGACAGTCCGGGATTGGCACCAAGCAGGCGTCCGAGATCCGGTGCCAGAATTTCTTCGGCAATCGAGGCCGTTGACGTGATGCGCACGGTGCCGAAGGGATTCACGGCATGATCTGCGATCGCATCGATCTTCGCCGCGGCCCGGCTCATGGCGTCGATTTGGTCGAGCACGGCGAGACAATGGGCGGTCGGCCGGCGAACGCCGTTGACGGCATCGAAAAGAATGATGCCGAGAGCTTCCTGAATGCGCGTCAGGCGGCGAGCCACCGTGGTTTCATCGATATGCAGGGCCGCACCGGCTTTTGCATAGGTGCCCTTCTGTTCAACGGCGGCAATGATACGCAAGTCATCCCAGTTCATGTCGCATGATATAGACCATGATCCTGCAATTGTGCAGCCCCCGGTGGCAGAAATCCTGCATGACTGCCGGAAAGAACGACCTTATCTCATCACCAGCAAGTCAAACCCTACGGAAAGTCACGATGTCCGACGCAAAAACACTGCTTGAACTGTCCGGCGCCAACATGGAACCGGCCAACCTGGCCGACGCCTGTCTCCTCATCATCGATATGCAGAACGAATACCTGGCCGGCCCCATCGCCGTACCAACCGCCGGCGCGGCAATCGCCTCAGCCGGCGCCCTGCTCGAAAAGGCGCGCAAAACCGGCACCAGGATCGTTCACGTCGCCCACAAGGGGCGCGCCGGCGGCCTGTTCGACCGGGATGGCGAGCGCGGTCAGATCGTATCCGCCCTGTCGCCACTGGACGGCGAAACGCTTGTCGAAAAGGGCCTGCCCAACGCCTTTGCCGGAACCGACCTCGACGCGATCCTGAAGCAGACCGGTTGCAAGGATCTGATCATTGTCGGCTTCATGACCCATATGTGCGTGAGCTCTACCGCGCGGGCCGCTCTTGATCTGGGATATCGTGTCACCATCGACGCCGACAGTTGCGGAACCCGCGATCTGCCCGACGGAAACGGCGGTACGGTTGATGCGGCAACCCTGAATTCGGTCGCGCTTGTTGAGTTGTCCGATCGGTTTGCGGTCATCGCCCGCAATCATGACTGGGCATAAGACCGGAGATTACGGCGTGATCCACATCGCATGGGCAAGGCCGCCCTGGTCGGAATAGTCGAAGAGGGCGCGTCTGTTGTCGCCGCGCGCGAGCCTGAACCAATCCAGCATTCTCGCCTGGAAACGGATCACGCCGAACCGTTGCCTGCCGATGGAGACGGCGGCGGCGGACAATTCGACCGCTTCCGGCGTACCGGCATCCGGGACATCCACCGGGTCTCCCGGCGGCCCGCCGCAATAGGTGTTCTGTGTCCACTGGGAGAGTCCGGACCAAGCCTCTTCATTCTCTGGGCGTCCCGGATCGAACAGGGTCGCCACCCCCTCGAACCGCAATTGCATGCGCAGGCCCGGGTCGAACCCCAGGACCGTCAGCCTTGAATCGTTGCCGAGCTCGCGCCATTTCGGACTGCGGACGTCGGTATGGAATTCGAGACAGGCGCTTTCCGGCGTCACGGCACGCAGCACCAGCAACCGCGCCTTGGATTGTCCGTCCAGCCCGACCGTGGCCAGGGTCATGTAGCGAAACGCGTGCTGCGGATCATCGAGGGAGGCCGAAAGGTGTTGCCACGCTTCTGAATTGATTGCCTGCAAGTCCTGATCCGTCACCTGTCATTCCTCCCGTTTGCCGACCGCGTTGGGGTAAGTTGACGAGGATTCGGTCTCCTGCCCTTCCGTCCGGTCGCGATGTTTGTCCATCATTGCGCGGAACGCGGCAAGACGCGGCACGATGTCTTCGACTACATTTTCCGGAAACGCAGCTTGAAATGCCGCAAGATCCGGGTCCAGTTGTCCGATCGTCTCATTGCGGAAATTAATACCGGCCTCCGTGAGCCAGACGCACTTGCTGCGCTTGTCCCTGGGATTGGGACGCATGTCGATAAAGCCGTTGGCTTCCAGCCCGGCGAGCGTGTGGGTCATGGTGGTCTTCGGCACCTGGAAGGCACGGGCAATATCGAGCGGGGTCCGGCCGTCGCCAAGGCGGATGAGGTGATTGAGCACGGAAAAATGCGAGACCAGCATCCCCGCCGGCATGCGCGCCTCCATCATGGCGCGGCTGAGCTGGCTGATGATACCGATCTCGTTGAACAGGGAAAAATACAGGGTGCGGGTTTTGTCATCCATTCAGTATGCGTGTCTCCAAGGGCCATCGCGGCGAGCGAGCGGTCTCAGGTCCGAAGCCGACCCGCCCAAGCATTTGAACCGTATGGCCGGGATCCGCAAGCATCTTATGCGTGCGGGCATAAAGCGCGGCCATTTCCGGATATTCCTGCAGCAACTGGCTGACCGGCTGGAGCGCCAGGCCGTGCGCCGTCGTCGTCAGGTTGAGACGCAGCCAGCGCCGGCCGGCCTCGATCTGATCGAGACGGCTGTTGCCCGGCGTCGTGATCACCGCATAGGCCGGTGTCGCCATCAGCATCTCCTCATAGATCCTCAGCCCCTCCTTGAACCCGCTCGAGGCCGGATCCAGTTGCGCCTCCCGCGTGACGACGCCCAAAAGGTTCATCGTCTCCAGAAACGGTCCGCCGAGATCGATCCCGTCCGGATTGGCATTGATCTCCGCCTTGCCGATCCGCATGAGATCGACACTCTCCTTGAGCGTGCGCGGCGTGTACATCTCGATCTTGAACGCGTCCCAGGTCATGGTCCGGATTTCCCGCACAATGTTTGCATCCGCGATCACCGTTGCCAGGGGCGCGATGCGTTGCGCCGCTTCGTTTGGAATCGCCCGCATGTCGAACGGTTCCTTGCAGGAGCGGCGGTCAAGCACGTGGGCAAACAAAGGATCCCGTTCACCGCCGGCTGAGAAGGTAGCGACCGCGACCGGCCCTTCCTCTCCCTCGGGAAACGGTGTGATTGAAACCGCATGCCCGGTCTCGCCCGCCGCAATTGTCATCAATTCGAGAAAACTGCCAAGCCCGATGGTCAATTGCCGGGCGTGAGGGTCTGTTTCGGGCAGGTCCTTTTCCTTGTCGCGATAAAGGATCACCTGACCGGATTGTCGCAGATCGACAAGCCAGGGCTGCCGGTTGTGCGGATTGGGCGCAAGAATGGCGTAGGACAGGGCCCGCCGCCTCGGATCTTCATAATCGCCCGCACGGGCCCAGGGTTCCAGCGCGCGGTTCGGGGTGCGCGTGGTCACGAAAGCGCCGGCACCGGCACTCGCCGCCAGAATTGTGCCTCCACCAAGCAGGGCGAGAGTTTGGCGTCGTGTAAGAGCCATGGTCAATTCCCTTTATTTAGTCCGATATCGCACTATATAGTCCGATATCGCACTAATTCAAGTATCAAAATTCACTTCCTCCAAACCTGACCTTCAAACGTTTATGACGGCCGCTACGGACGGAGCGTTGCCGGGAAGATGGGCCCGTGGTTTACTGGCGATCGAAACAAGCGTGACGCGTGCGAACGTCGCGACTTTGAGAAGCACTGGTGCCCTTGAAGTCGACGACACTCCTTCACGCTGGCCACGCATCAGCACGGAACCGACGGATTCAGCATGGCGCGTCGACTGTTCTTGTCCCTCTTGTGTGTTTGCATGATCGCCGGATCGACACGGCAGGCAACGGCGCAGTCTTCAGTGCCCGAACCGGAAACACTTGCTGCCGTCGACCTGTCGACGGCGCGCGGGATCGGCGTGCCACGCGCGGACCTGAAGGTTGCCGACGCGACCCGAACCGAAGTCGACCTCGAACTTGTGCTCCTCGCCGACGCGACCGGTTCGATCGACGATGCCGAAATCCGGTTTCAGCGCCAGGGATATGCCAACGCGATCACAGATCCCGCCGTGCTCGCGGCCATCCGGTCAACGGCTTACGGCCGGATTGCCGTGACCTATGTGGAATGGGGCGATCTGCATTCTCAGGATGTGGTCGTCGATTGGACTTTGATCGACAGCGAGGAATCGGCGGCCGCATTCGCCGACGCTCTGCTTGTGCCGCCTCGGCGCGCCAGAGGCCGCAATGCGATCGGCGCCGCCCTGCTGTTCGGGCAGGCCCTGATTGAAACCAATGCCATTCAGGGTTTCAGGCGGGTGATCGACCTCTCCGCCGACAGCGCCAACAACTGGAACGGCCCGGACATCGCATCCGCCCGCGCCCAGGTCCTCGGCGCCGGCATCACGATCAACGGCCTCGCCGTGCTGTGCCGTTATTGTTCCGGCCGGCCCGTCGATTATGACCTTGAAGCCGCTTTTCGCACCGGCATTGTCGGCGGGCCCGGTGCCTTCGTCGTGACCGCCGACAGTCCTGCTACCTTTTCCGACGCGGTGCGCCGCAAGCTCGTTCTTGAAATTGCCGGCGGACCGCCTCCGTTCAGGCTGGCCGGGCGTCCAGCGACGCCGGCAGTCAATCCCTGACCGGGGACCAAGCAAACCCGGGAGTTTCAAAATGAACAGCATGTCCCCGAAACCACGCAGAACCGCCAGGGATTTCCCTCAGGAACTGTTGGATCTTTATGATTTTTATGCTCATGGGAAGATCAGCCGGCGAGAATTTCTGGACTCCGCAACCAAATTCACAGTGGCGGGCGTGACATCGGCACTGCTGCTGCAGCAACTCTCTCCCGACTACGCGCTGGCAAGACAGGTCGCGCCGGACGATCCGGGGATCGAGGCAAGCCGCATCACCTATCCCTCCCCCTCCGGACACGGGACGGTCAACGGTTATCTCGTGCGTCCATCGGGCACCGATGGCAAACTCCCGGCAATATTGGTGATCCACGAAAACCGCGGTCTCAATCCCTATATCGAGGATGTCGCCCGACGCATGGCCAAGGCCGGGTTCATGGCGCTGGCGCCCGATGGTTTGTCATCGGTCGGTGGCTATCCCGGCAACGATGACGAGGGTCGGACATTGCAGCGCACCGTCGATCGCGAAAAGCTGCTGAATGACTTTTTTGCCGGCTTCGAGACCCTCGTCGGGCGAGAGGACAGCACCGGCAAGGTCGGCGCGGTCGGCTTCTGCTACGGTGGCGGCGTCGTCAACGCCCTGGCGGTCGCCTATCGCGAACTTGCCGCCGGCGTGCCGTTTTATGGCCGCCAGCCCGACATCGGCCTGGTCGGAGACATTGAGGCGCCGCTTCTGCTTCACTATGCCGGGCTCGATGAGCGCATCAACAAAGGGTGGCCGGCGTTTGAAGCCGCCCTCAAGAGCGCCGGAAAGACTTTCACCGCCCACATCTATCCCGACGTCAATCACGGGTTTCACAACGATACGACCCCGCGTTACGACGAGGAAGCCGCAAAGCTGGCTGAACAGCGAACCATTGCGTTTTTCCGGAGCAATCTAATGTAGGTCGGCGCTATCCGGTCATGGAAAGCTTTGCGCCCGGGCAGGACTTCGGCTGCCGACGGCATGGCCGGTCGCATTCGCAAACATTTTGCAATATCCATGCAGGATCGCTCATCCGTCAGGCAGAATCATCGGAAAGATCATGCAAGCATTGTTTATCGGCCAGTCCTATATCGACATCACCTTCCTGTCCGACCATGTGCCGGTGGGAGACGAGAAGATGATTGCTTCGGACTATGCCGTCAGCTTCGGCGGCAACGCCGTGACCGCCGCCTTTTGCTGTGCAAAACTCGGCATCGAACCTGATCTCCTGTGCTCCATGGCCGACGACTGGCTGGCGAACATGTTCCTTCGCATGGCCCAGCGTTACGGAATTTCGGTGCATCACCGCAAAGTGGCGGAATCTTCGCTCTCGTTCATCATGCCGAAAGACGGCAAACGCGCCATCGTGCGCTGCCGCGACACGGACTATCTGCATCCGTTTCCCGACCTCAACCTGGAGGGCTGCCGCGCCCTGCATATTGACGGACACCAGCCCGACGCAGCCCTGCACTTCGCCAGACGCTGCCGTGAGGCCGGGATCCTGACGTCGCTGGACGGCGGCACCGTTCGCGAAAACACCGACGAAGTCCTCGATCATATCGATGTCGCCGTCGTTTCCATGCTGTTTTGTGAAACCCTCGGCAAGACGCCGGGGGAGACACTCGACTATTTGCGCACAAAACAGTGCCGGGTCGCGGCGGTCACCATGGGCGAGGAGGGTGTTTTGTGGTTCGAGGGTGACGGTCCGCAGCAACACCTGCCGGCGGTGCCGGTCCCCGTTGAGAAGGTCATCGACACCAACGGCGCCGGCGATGTCTTTCACGGCGCCTATGTCGCCTCCTACCTGACCGATCCGGGCCGCAGTTGGAGCGATCACTTCTCTTTCGCACGCTGCGCCTCCGCCCATGCCATCCAGCATCTCGGCAACGAAAACAGCCTGCCGTCGCTCGACGACATTGCGACGATCCGCAATGTCTATGCGCTTGGATAACACCGAAACCAAAAGCCGGCCCTGGAAGGTCCAGGGCCGGCTTTTTGGGAGGGGACAGGGAGGTCAGTGTGTGGCTGACAAACCGAATATGGGGCGCTTGCCGCATTCTGTCTGTGATGTCCGTCACACTTTGACGGGTTTCGCCCGCAACATGGAAAAAACCTTCAGCCGTCCTTTTCCACCTCCCCTTTCATCCACCAGTCGTGCATGGCCCTGAACATGATTGTCAGGTCCATTGCCCGTTGGGTGGCGGTATATTCAACGCGTGGCGGCACTTCCGGATAGACCTTGCGCGTCACCAGCCCGTCGCGCTCCAGCGCCCGCAATTGCTGGGTCAGCATGGTCTGCGTCACCCCCTCGATCATCCGCCGCAATTCGCTGAACCGCTTTGTGCCGCGAAAGATCAGGATCTGAAGGATGATCAGTTTCCATTTGCCGCCGATCAATCGGGCAATGTCCGGCATCGGACACAATGCCTCCGATTCGGATCCGCGTTCACCTGCTTCGAGCGCACCGTTGTCCAGATGAGTGTCCATAATTTCTCCTCACAAAGCCCGGTTTTCCACGATAGTATCATAATACATACTATATAAGAAAAAACTGCCTTCTTGTGAAATCAAACTGAATTCATATCCTTTTTGCAAGCAATCATGCCTTGCCGAAAGGATCAATTTCATGAGCATTCTCGTCCACACGATCAGCGGAGCGCCAAGGCCCTGGCGCGTCTTGCTGGCGCTTGCCTTCAAGGGGCTGGACTACAAGACCAACCTGCTCGTCGGCCAGAGGGGAGAGCACAGGGCCGCGCCCTTCACCGACCTCAATCCGCGAGCCACCGTTCCCGTCGTCGAGAGCGAAGGCCTTGTGCTGCGCGATTCCATTGGCATCCTCGCCTGGCTCGACCGGCGTTACCCGCAGCCGCCCCTGTTCGGCGCCAACGCACACGAGGCTGCGATTATCTGGCAGATCACGCTGGATGCCTGCGACTACCTGCGCCGCGCCACCAACGACCTGCTCTGGCCGGTCCTGGTTGAACGCAAGGCGTTGCCCGCGGCCGGGACCGAGCGCAGGGCCGCACTCGAAGCAGCGGCAGGCCGGTTGCGCGACGAGTGCCGTGCGTTGGAGGACACGCTCGGCGACCGCGCCTTTTTCGGCGGCACCCGGCCCTGCGCCGCCGATGCCGTGATCTTTCCCGAAATCCGGGTACTGCAACGGGCCTTCGACACACGTTTCGAAGTGATGCAGCCGCTCGGCTTCGGCGATCCCGATACACTCTTTGCCGGCCTCGCGGCCTGGAAGGAGCGGATCAACGCACTGGACGGCGTAGCCGCCACCTATCCTCCGCACTGGGCCGAAATGCCCCGCGAAAACGTCGCCTGACCCCACAAAAACCGGAGACCATCATGAGACCTCAGACAATCGCAACACGAGAACACTGGCTTGCCGCGCGTCGGCAACTGCTCGAAAGGGAAAAGGCCTTGACCCGGCAGAAGGACGCGCTTGCCGCCGAACGCCGTGCCTTGCCCTGGGTTCGAATCGACAAGGATTATGTGTTTCAGTCCGAAGAGGGCGATGTCGGTTTCGCCGACCTGTTCGGCGATTGCAGCCAACTTGTCGTGTACCATTTCATGTACGGCCCGACCTGGGACGCCGGCTGCGTCTCCTGTTCCTTCTGGGCCGACACTTTCAATGGCATCGGCGCACATCTGCGCCAGCGCGACACCGCCTTTGTCGCCATCTCCCGCGCACCGATCGAAACCCTTGCAGCCTTCAAAAATCGCATGGGCTGGTCGTTTCCATGGGTATCGTCCCTGCAAAACAGCTTCAACGCCGACTTTCACGTGAGCTTCGGGAGCGATCATAATCCAGATGACCCGGTCTACTACAATTACGCGGAGACCCACTATCCGCTCGATGAAGCCCATGGAACCAGCGTGTTCGCCCGCGATGAAAACGGCGCCCTCTACCACACCTATTCGACCTACGGTCGCGGTCTCGATGCCGCAAACGCAGCCTATGTCTATCTCGACCTGACCCCGAAGGGTCGCGACGAGGCCGCCGAGGGCAACCCGATGGCATGGGTCCGGCATCACGATCAATATTGAGCGCGTCCGATGAATAAAGGTCTCTCTGACAAGGCAATGAGCGGGTCGGTAATCGCCGGCCCCCTCGGCTATCTGATCCTTGTGGCGGCCAGTTGGGCCTTTCTGCTCGCGGGTGCTGGCCTCGGCATGTCCTCCATGTCCACATTCCGGTTTCCGCCGCCGATGCCAGCCGACGTGACGATCGACGCCTGGACATCGGGATATGCCCTCACGATTCTCGTCATGTGGTGGGTGATGATGATTGCCATGATGCTGCCGGCGCTTGCCGGCCGCAAATCGGGACTGTTTCCGGCCCCACCGAATGCAGTACGGCCTGTCGCACCGCGGCCGATATCGATGCGGTTCTGCCTCGGCTATGCGCTGGCCTGGCTGGTTTTTTCCCTGTTCGCAACGATGTTGCATCACGGCCTTGAACAAAACGGGCTGGTACATGGCCGCATGATGTGGAGCCTGAGCCCGCATCTCTCGATCGGGCTTCTTGTTTGCGCCGGCCTCTACCAATTGTCGGCGCTGAAGCGCAAGGCGGCCAGGAACTGCCATAGGATCGATGCAACCAGACAGTCGCTTCGCGCCGGTCTGACCGACGGCCTTGCCTGCACTGCCAGCTCCGGCCCGCTGATGCTCTTGCTGTTCGTTGGCGGCGTAATGAATCTGGTCTGGATCGTTGCCCTCACCGCGGTCAACCTGCTGGAGAAGCGATTGCCCAACCCGCAGCCCCTGTCGCTGGCCGTTGGGGTCGGGTGCCTGTCTGGCGCCGTCTGGATTTTCTCCGGCACCCACGGCGTGGAAACACTCTAACGACTGCGTGGGAAAGGTTATCTCAGATTGGCTGACTTGCCTCTGACGGGGGCAACCATTCCCGCCGCTAGCCTGGTTCAGGCCAGGCAAGAAGGACATTCAACCGCTTCCAGACGACATCTCGATCTGATGTTCGAGACGGGCCTTGAGCTGTTTGACCACCTCTTTCGCCGTCGCAAGGTCCTCCGGGTTCAACCCGTCGGAAAGGGCATTCACCCACGGAACCTGCAGCGCGTGTGCGGCCTCGAACAGGTTTTGCCCCTTCTCTGTCAATACGACGAGGTGCGCGCGTTTGTGGTGCGGGTTTGGCCGGAACGCGACGATCCCCTCGGTTTCCAATTCATTGACGATGCGTTGAACGCCCTGGCGATGAAGCCCCATCGTCCGCGCATGCCAAGCCACCGATTCCGGCCGTTCGGCGTAGGCGATACCCCCAAGCACCTGCCATCGTGCGCTGGTCAATCCCAGTTTGGCGACCAGCCGATCGCCGGCAACCAACAGCCGCCCGTTCAGCCGAAACACATCCAGGATCAGCGTTGTCAGCGCTTCTCCCGCGTCACTCCATTGTTCCTTTGGCATTTCAGCCCTCTTTTTAATTGACAACACATTGTCAATATGATTTGCACTCATTGTCAATTTGACAACATCACACCATATTGAATGAACATGCAAGGAATAAAACCAATGGTCGCCTTCAAACCTCTCGATCCCCAATTCCCAATTCAACAGCAACTGGGTGCGGAGACCGGACCGGTCGTTCTGGTCAACCTGTTTACTGTTGACCCCGCCGATCAGGAAGCCCTGGTCGAAGCCTGGAGAAACGACGCCCTCTGGATGAAGCAGCAACCGGGCTACATCAGCACCCAATTGCACAAGGCCGTCGGCGAAAGCAGCATGTACCTCAATTATGCAATCTGGGATTCCGTGTCGGACTTTCGCGCCGCATTTTCCAATCCGGACTTCAAGAATGCTCTTGGTCATTATCCCTCAAGCGCCGTGGCAGCCCCGCATCTATTCGAAAAAATCGCGGTTCCAAACTGTTGCGCGGCCTGACGAACCGGGTTGGCGAGGAGAAAATCATGCCCCTGAAAAGCGACGACAAAACCTACGGCTCAGTTGCGGTGACGATCCACTGGCTCAGCGCGGTCCTCATTGTCTGCACGCTTGTTTCCGGCTTTCGCGCCGCAAACACCCCCGACGTCGCACTCAAAATACAGCTTCTCAGCCTCCACGTTCCCCTGGCGGTCGTCGTCGTCCTGCTCACCCTTGCCCGTATTCTCTGGTGGTGGCTGGCTGATCGAAAACCGGCTCCGGTGGACGGGACGCCGCGGTGGCAACATTACGGTGCAACCGGGGTTCACTGGCTGTTTTATATCGTTATTGCCGGAATGGCGGCAAGCGGCGTCGGCATGCTCGTTATGTCCGGAGCCGGGCCGATCATCTTCGGCGGGACGGAAGGTCAACTCCCTGACTTCCGGGAGTTCAGACCGCGCGTGCCACACGGTCTCGGCGCGCGTGCAATGGCGCTCCTGCTGCTCCTTCACGCGGGCGCTGCCCTCTACCATCACTTTGTGCGCGGCGATGGGCTGCTCCGAAGAATGTGGTTTGGCAAAAACTAACCCAGACACCTCACTCTCTGCACGGTCTACGCCGCACAACGTCAGGCCACAAGGGGAACCGGCCGTCACCCTCACGACACCGGTTCCCGGCATCTGCCAAGGACGGCATGCAGGCGCCAGTCCGCGTCTTCGCGCGTCGTTATTGCCTGTAGCGGGACCGTTGGCGGTCCGCTTCCGGCAAAGCCGCGACAGCAAAGCATCACAGCAGCCTTGACAAGATCTTAAATATCGAGATATCTCGATATATGGACATAGAACAGTCGATTTCCGCCCTGAACAATCCGGTTCGCCGCCGTATACTGGAATGGTTGAAGGACCGCTCCAACTTCCCGCCGGCCCTGCCCGAACATGCCGATCTGGAGGGTGTCTGTGTTGCCTACATCCAGGAGAAGGCGCAACTGTCCCAGTCCACGGTCTCGAACTATATGGGCCAGTTGAAGCAAGCGGGCTTTGTGATTGCCGAACGCCATGGTCAGTGGACGTTTTATCGGCGCGACGAAAACAATATTCAGGCATTCCTCGCCGCCGTTCGGGACGAGCTCTTGAAGCCATAGCGCGAGAAGCCCGGAAGAAAGACGATGGCCATACCGATCTAAACCGAAATATCGAGATATCGCGATGAATAGAACTGATAACGACGCCCATGCGCTTTTGGCACACCCCCTGGATCTGCCGTGCGGAACGCAATTGAAAAATCGCCTGATCAAATCCGCCATGTCCGATTCCCTCGGGGACGGCGTCGGAAATCCGACCGGAGCGCAGATGCGGCTTTACGAGCGGTGGGCCGAGGGCGGTGCCGCGCTGTCCCTGATCGGTGAAGTTCAGACGAGCCCGTTTTTTCCTGAAAAACCGGGCAATCTGGTGCTGGTGCCGAACGCCGACCGGGCGGCCTTGCAGAGCCTGGCAAGGCGCGGATCGATCAACAGCGCTCAGATCTGGCCGCAGCTTGGCCACGCTGGCGCGCTCGCGCATGGCCCGATCAGCAACCCAAAGGGCCCATCACCGCTGGATGTCCAGGATTTGAATTGCGAGGGCCTGTCACTGGAGGAAATCCGAGACTTGCCGATAACATATGCGCACGCGGCGTCCCTTGCGCAGGACACCGGATTCGGCGGCGTCCAGATCCATGCTGGTCATGGGTTCCTGTTCAGCCAGTTTCTCTCCCCCCTGTTCAACCACCGGACCGACGCCTATGGCGGCTCTGTCCAGGGGCGGTTCCGCGTCATCGACGACGTCATCAATGCGATCCGCGAAGCGGTTGGCCCTTCGTTTCCGGTCGGCATCAAGATCAATTCGACAGACAAACTGCAAGGCGGCCTCATCCCGGAAGATGCCATGGAGGTCGTGCGTCTGCTCGACACAACATCTGTCGACCTCATCGACATCAGCGGAGGCACCTATTTCCCCGGAGCGGCTTCCAGTTCAGACGGCACATCAGCGTCAGGGCCCTATTTCACCGATTTCGCCAGACACGCAAAACAGGTGACATCGGTTCCGATCCTGGTGTCGGGCGGATTCGAAACCCGAGATCAGGCGACAAGGGCCTTGCGGGACGGAAGCGCCGACGCCATCAATCTCGGCCGCGCGATGGCACTGAACCCGTCCCTTGCCAATACATGGTTGAGTGCCGCCGGCGGCGATCCGCAATTCCCGATCTTCGACAACCCACCACGGGGCAGTGTGAGCGCCTGGTATTCCATGCGCCTGACGGCTCTTGGCGAAGACAGGGAGGATCGGTTTGATCTGAGCCCGGCACAGGCTCTGACAGCTTATGAAGCGCGGGATGCGGAACGGTGCATACGATGGCGAAGGCGCTTCCTGTAAGCCCCGGACAAGAACCTGATTCGATATTCGCAGCACACCGGCTTCGTGCGGTTAGCCGCAGCCCGGCAGTTCGTCGGACAGTCACCAGGCGACCGTCCCGGTCATGGCGCCGAGACTGCATCGTCAGATAGTCAGATGCCCGGTGTGGATCTGGCGCACAAAGCGATGGCGGCGGCCATCAGCGAACGAAACTCCGCTTCAGTTGCACCGCCATTTCGTTGCGTGGTGACCTGAGAGAGGCGTTCATGCCACCCGCCGCGACAGCGCGCTTGACCTGAACCTCACCCGATCTTCTAAGCATTCTTCGTGCAGATTGTTCGGCAGCTTATGACCACAAACCGAGGGCAAATCATGAATTTTACGATGGCAGGCATCATATTGTTTACGCAAAATTACAAAGCGCGCGTGGAATTCTACGATTCGGTTCTTGGATTGGAAATTCTGCACGAGATCGATCGCGAGGATGAACACTCGAAAAGCCGATCACCTTCTGTAGTCAGGCCCGACGAACGTCGGCAGGTCATCCGCAAGTTTCAGCCAGCAGAGCTTTTCCTCATGGGCGACGTGCAGCGTCGGCTGGATTGCTTCCGGGTCGTCGAGCGCCGTCACATAAAGATGCATGACGCCCGACATTTTCTGCGACCGGAACGAAAGCGGCGTGCCACACGTGTCGCAGAAGGTTCGCTCAACGCCGGGTGAAGAATTGAAGGCCTTGGGAACCTTGCCCGTCCATCTCCATTGATGATCCAGCACCCCGATATAGGTCGTCATCGGGGCGGAGCATTGTCGCCTGCAGCTTTCGCAATGACACGTCACGCAAGCCTGGACCGGAGGATCGACTTCAAATCCGATTGCTCCGCACAAACACCGACCGCGCATGCCTGATCTCCTTGTTGCATGGAAGTGAGCTTGAAACGGACCGGTGAGCGAAGCCCAGCCAAATGCGTCCTCATTCAGGCGGGGAACGACACGTTTGTCGGTGTAACGGACCTCCGAAGGAAAAAAGCGGGGTCGGCGCCTCATGCAGCTCCGTCGGCGGGCGGCCCATAGAGCCGTTCATGTTTATTCGAACGGCTCCTAAGAGGAAACCGTCAGGACAACAAATCCCATCGACAACAGCAGACACAGGGGGGCATAGAGGCTGCGGTCGAGGGTCGCGAACGGTTCGACACGGTCCCGCAAGGATCCCGCGTCCGTCAGCGCTGCCAGATACGTCGCGACACCGCGTGCGGCAAACACCAGCGCCAAAACACTTCCGGTTACGGTTTTCATCCAGCCCGGGAGCGGCAGGACCAGAACACCGCCAAGCCACAGGGCGCACATACCGGCAACGGCGATCATTGCAGCGACAGCAAGCGTCAGACCGGTGCCCGGCATTTTCGTCATGCGGGGAGCCCCGATCACGGTCCGGACCAGCGCGGTTTCATCCCTTGCCGGCCAGTGCATGCCGAATGCCCAGCCGGCATGCACGAGCGCGACCATCACGAGCGTCCCGCAGACAAGCGCGCCAATCATCGTCATGACAGACCGGCGGGAGCGACGCGAATGTCACCCGCCCCCTTCAAGCCGGCGACGGCCAGTGCGCCAATACCAGCAAGCAGCAGCCATTGCGGCATCGCGACCAAAGATTCAAGCCGCGTCCAACCGTAGACGAGAAACAACACGGCAGCAGCGAAACACTGCCCGCTCACCAGCACAACGAGCGGTTTCCGCCAATCCGGCCGAACCGCCGCAAGTCCGAGCGCACCGCTGTTGATCAGCAATATGACGGTAACGAAGTGCCACAGGACGGAGACAAATGCTCCAAGCACCGCCGACGGAGCACCGGCAAGCAGCGGTTCGTGAATTTCCGGCCCGCCGCCAAAAACATGCAGGAGAAATGTTGCCAGCGACAGGGCAGCCGCTGCGATAACAAGCTTGTTCATTTGAGTTTCCATAAAAAACATACGCTACCGTATGGTATAATTCATGATTTGAAAAAATCAATACGCCACCGTATGGTGCGACGATGACACCCCGATCGAAGCTGACACCGGATGACTGGATCATGGCCGGATTCCGCGCCCTCACCGCCGAGGGGCCGGCGGGCTTGCGGGTCGAGGCGATCGCGCGCGCCCTGAAAGTCAGCAAGGGCTCGTTCTACTGGCATTTCAAGGACGCGCCGGCCCTGAAGACCGCCATGCTGGCTCATTGGGTGACAAAGGCCACGGAAGCGATCATCGGCACCGTCTCAAAACAGGGCGGCGATGCTGGCGCCCGCCTGCGCCTTCTGGCGGATCTGGCGACAGAGGACATCGAAACGCCTTATGGCGGCCGGTTGGTCGAGGCGGCGATACGTGACTGGGCTCGGTTCGACCCCGAGGTCGCGGAGACTGTGACCCGGGTCGACCGGGCGCGGCTGGATTTTCTGCAATCCCTTTTTGCCGGGATCGGCGCGCCCGCGCCCTCTTGTCGAATCAAGGCCAATCTTGTCTATGCGGCCCTGATCGGCCTGCAACATCTGTCCCATCACGGCATGGCCGACCTGCGCGGAGACCTTTCCCGCCTGCTCGACATTTTGATCGAGGATGAGAACGAAGACGGACGAAGCACCGACAGGAGCGGTCGATGAAGAAGATCTTTTGGGCCCTGTTGCTCTTGCTGGCGGTGGTGGCAACCTACCTGTTGTTCTGGCCTGTCCCGATCGAGCCTGTCGCCTGGAAGGCCCCAACCGATGCCCGTTATGTCGGACGGTTTGAAGCAAACAGCAAATTGCAGGCCCTGAAATTTGTCGATCTCGGCCGCGACAATGGCCCCGAAGATGCGGCAATCGGGCCGGACGGCACTGTCTATGCGCCGACCCATTCCGGAAAGATCCTGAAAATATCGCTGGCAGACGGCACTGCGGCCCCGTTTGCCGAACCCGGAGGCCGCGTGCTCGGCATCGAATTTTCCGATGACGGCACCCTCCATGCGGCGGACGCCTATCGCGGGCTCCTGCAAATCGACGACAAGGGCGCGGTCACGGTTCTGACCGATGAGGCGGACGACGGATCCCCGATCCTCTACGCCAACGATCTCGACATTGCCGCCGACGGAACAATCTACTTTTCCGACGCCTCGACCCGGTTTGGCGCAAGGGACAATGGCGGCACGTTGCCGGCTTCAATCCTCGATCTGATGGAGCATGGCGGCAACGGCCGGATCCTGAAATACGATCCCGCGACCGGCAGAACCACGGTCCTGATCAAGGGTTTGCAATTCGCCAACGGTGTCGCTCTGGCAAGTGACGGCTCGTTCCTGCTGATTGCCGAAACCGGGACCTATTCCGTCCTGAAACACTGGTTGTCCGGCCCGAAGACCGGCGAGACGGAAACCGTCCTGGAGAACCTTCCCGGCTTTCCCGATAATATCAACGACAATCCGGATGGCAGCTTCTGGCTCGGCCTGGTCAGCCCGCACTCGGCGCCGGTCGACGGCATCTCCGAAAATCCGTTCCTGCGCAAGGTCGTCATGCGGCTACCGGCGTATTTCCGGCCGAAACCGCAACGCTACGGCTTTGCAATCCGTTTCGACGGCGATGGCAAGGTCCTGCAGAACCTGCAGGACCCGAGCGGAGATTATGCCCTGGTGACCGGCGCCATCGACACGGCCGACGGCAAGGTCGTGATCACCAGCCTGACCGAACCGCGGCTCGGCTATCTGGAAGAGCCTTGATCCCGATATTTTCCTGTTCAGGCCGCACCAACAGAACCGGAGAAAAATTCGGCTAACAGGAGCGCAGGCACATTCGGGGCAAGCTCCACCGGCAAACATGCGATGTCATAAACCCTTCCAAGCGGCGGGATCAGCCAACGGAAACTTTCTCAAGGTTCCGGCCCGCGCCGCCTGTCCCGTCGTGCTTTTGTCTTTGAACCAATGCACCGCTTTCCGAGAGTTCAAAAATCGCGTCGGCACATTTTTGCAGAATGGCGAGATCGTGCGAAATCAGCAAGACGGCGGCGGCGGTCCGGTCGGCATAGTCCGAAATCATTCCAATGGCCAAACGCTGTACGGACATGTCGAGACGCGATGACGGTTCGTCGCACACAAGAAACCTGGGTTGCGCCAGGAGAACTCTGACAATTGCCAGCCTCTGCAACTCTCCGCCACTGACCTGATCCGGACGACGGTCGAGCAGACCCGGATCAAGCTCCAATTGTGACATCAGGGCGGACCTTGACGGTCCGCCTTCCGGCGCGCCGGGTGTCAGCTTGTCAAAGACGTCCACGAGCCTGAGGTTCGGCGGAAAGGCCGTCACCGGGTTCTGAAACAGTTTTTGAAACATCGGGCGATGCCGCCTGATCACGGTGGGATCGGCGATCTGACCGTGCCAGCGAACCGTGCCGAACGTCGGCTTACGGAGCCCGAGACAAAGGTCCGCCAATGTCGACTTGCCGGCGCCGCTCGGGCCGAACAGGCCAATGACTTCGCCACCGTGCACCGCAAGGTCGGCCCCGGCAATCAATTGACGGGACCGAGGAAAGTTGAAACTGACATTCTCCAGGCTGAGTACAGGCGGCGGTGCACGCCGCGCGGCAGATTTGCGTGCGTCCCATTGGGCAGGTTCGCTCCCGATCAACACCCGGGTCGCTGGATGATCGGGGTGCGACAGGACCCGATCCGCAACGCCTCGCTCGACGACGCGCCCCGTGTCGATGACGACAATCGTATCGGCCAGAGCCCGTGCGACAGTCAGGTCATGGGTGATCACGACGATGCCCCGTCCGAGATGTCGTAATTGCCGGAAGATTTCGATAACCCGCGCCTTGTTGAGATCGTCGAGACCCTTGGTCGGTTCGTCGGCGACGACAAAGGTTGCCCGGGCCGCCAGGGCCATAGCGATCATCACGCGTTGCTGCATGCCGCCGGAAAGCTGGGCGGGGAACTTCTGCAAATCCGTGACCGACAACCCGACATGCAGACAAAGCGCCTCTGGCGTGGACCAGGGGCAATCGGAGGCGAAACGCCACCGGAACAGTTCGGCGACCTGGTCGCCGACCGCCATGGTCGGACTGAGCGCGAGGGCCGGTTCCTGAGGAAGGATGAAGACATGGTCCTTCCAAAGCGGTTCGCCCGGCCGCTGTCCATCCAACACCACGTCGCCGGTGATCCGCAGTCCGGGCGGCCGCAGGCCCGGCAACGCCGACGCAAGCAGGGATTTGCCCGAACCCGACTTGCCGATCACGCAGGTTGTCCGGCCCTGTTCAAACCGCAGCTCCGGCACGTCAAGCGACAGCTTGCCGGCATCGATGCGCAGACTGCGGACGTCAAGCGTGTGGTTCAAGGGATCGGACTTCCGGCTTTGGCAGGGATTGCGACAGGATCAGCAGCGCCAGCACGACCCACAGGATTGCAACCGCCGGTGCGGCAAGTTGCACGGGCGCGATGTGCCAATAGATGCGCAAATCGTTGATCATCATGCCCCATTCGGCTTGCGGCGGCGCAATACCTACGCCCAGAAAACCGAGCGTGGCGATGGAGAGAACGATCTGGCCGACGGAAAGCGCACCGAGCGACAACAGGTAGGGCAGCATGATCGGCAGGATTTGCAGCTGAAAGATACGTCGTCCGCTGGCGCCGGCAAGACGGGACGCCACGACATGATCGCTCGTCATGATCTGTTGACCGGTGGCGAGGCAGAGCCGGAAATATTCCGGCCATTTGACGAACCAGAGCAGGAAGATGATCACCGGCGCCCCGCCTCCCAGCACCCCCGCGACCAGGATCACAACGAGCAGACCGGGCAGGGCGTAAACGGAATCGGAAAACAGCGCCAGGATCGTGGAAAGCGTGCCGCCGAACCACATTGCGAGGCCGGCAAGAGCCGTCCCCGTTGCAAGGCTCAGGGCAATGACGGCAACGGCAATGCCCGCGGAGTACCGCGCGCCGTGCAGCACCCGCGCAAAAACGTCGCGCCCGAGCTGATCGGCGCCAAATGGATGATCCGCACCGGGAGGGGCCAGCGTTGCCAGCAGGTTCTGGGCATTCGGATCGACCGAATAGATCATCGGTCCCGCAAACGCGGTCAGAAGAAAACCCAGCGTGAGACCGGCCCCGATCAGGAGCGGCCTGCGGCGGGATGCAGCAGCGCTCACGGGACCGTCGCCTCGCGATAGACCCTCCAGGTCACGATCTCGGTCAGGGTTGTCGCACCGAGGTAAAAGATCACCAAGAGCAGTATGAGCCCCTGCATGACGGGAATATCGTGCGCCTTCACGGCATTGATCAGCGCCCATCCAAGTCCGTGGAAATTGAAGACGGTCTCGATGACCAGCACATCGTACAGGAGGAACATGAACACAACGGGCAGGTAGTTGAGGATCGGGCGCAACGCGTTTTTGGCACCATGCCGCCAGAAGAGTTTCCAGTCCGGCACGCCGCGCATTCTGGCATGAAGCATGTAGGGTTGGGCCTGGACGTCGATCACCGCCGCTCTGACGACCCGGCTGAGCGGACCGCACACGGCAAGCGCAATCGTCAGGATCAGAACCCACAGCCGAGTCCATCCGGACAGGCCGCTCAGGGTGGCAAGCCCCAGATCGACGACGATGACCTGAACCATGAAGATGGCGAGAAGGAAGGACGGTATCGTCGAAACCACCGCGCTCGCGCTGGTCAGAAGGACATCGATCCGGCTGTTGGCGAAGCGTGCGCACACATACCCTATCGGGACGGCAAGGCCGACGCCGGCCAGAAAGCCCCAGAAAACGATGCGCAGGCTGTTGTGCATGTTGTGGCGGACATCGTGAATGACATCGCGCCCGGTGACCAGCGATTTGCCCAGGTCGAGCTGCGCCGTCCGGCCGAGCCATTCCGCATATTGCACCCACACGGATCGATCCAGTCCGTAGGTCTGGCGCACGATGTCGGCCATGTCCTGGCTGGGTTGCGCGCCCGAATAGCGCGCGGCCGCTATGCGCATGGCAAGGTCTCCCGGCAGGAGATGCACCGCCCAGAAGGAACTGGATGCAACAAGCAGGGAGACCGCCAGGACAATACCGGCCTTTCGCAGGACAAGGACGGTCAGCGTCATTCGGCCCATGTCAGCCGGTTGAGGCCGAAATCGCGCTCATAGACGTCGAACTTGAAATTGGAGATCCTGCTCGAAACGGCATAGACGTCATCATACCAGGTGACCGTCACCAAAGGGTGCTCGGCGTGGATCATCGCGATCAGGTCCTTGCGCAGACCGGTCAGCTTTTCGGGATCGACGGTTCTCTGGTAAGCCTCGACAAGCGCATCGAATTTGTCGTTGTTCCAGTTCATTGAGCCCCAGAAACCGCCGCTCTTGTAGAAGTTCTCGGCCAGGGCGCCGATCGGATCCGGCACATAGACGAAGGAATCCGAGACGATGCCCGCTTCGAGCGTGCCGTCGGTGTGGCCGTCCGAGATAATCGTCCAGTCGCCCTGCTGGATCGACATGTCGATGCCGACTTCCTTGAGCATGCCCTGAATGGCAACGCCGACAACCGGCAGTTCCGGACGGGAATCATAGGTGCGAAGCTTGATCTCGAACCGTTTGCCGTCGCGGGTCAGAACACCGTCCTCGCCTTTTGTGAAGCCCGCCGACTTGAGCAGGTCTGCTGCTTTGGCCGGGTCGTAGGCAAAGGGGGGAAGAGATCGGTCGTGCCAGGCCGGCAGACTGGGAGGAAACAGCTGGGTGGCCGCCGTTTTCGGATTGCCGACCACGGCTGACGCAATTCCCTTGCGATCGATTGCGTAGCTTATGGCGCGGCGCACATCGACTTCGTCCAGTGGCGGCAGGGATCCATTCAGCTTGAGCGCACGAATGCGTGGAATTGCCTGAATATTGACGGACAACAACTCGGCGCGCTCGAGGATCTTTTTGGCAGTGATGGGCAGGCTGAAGGCAAATTCGACCTCTCCCGCCGCCGCCATGGCCTGCCGGGCCTGGGCATCGGGTACAAACAGATATTCGGCAAAAGCAATGGAGGGCGCCTGTCCCCAGTAGTCCGCATTGGCCGCCAGTTTCAGGACATTGGGATCGGACGCATCCGTCACCTTGTAGGGCCCTGTTCCAAAGGGTGTCTTTATCGACTCTTCCGCAAGGTTGGCTGCGGAAACGATGCCCGTATTCCAATCCGCCAGGACCGCCGGCAGGATCGAATAGGGTCGTTCCAACGTGACGACGACCTCGCCCTTGTCGACCGTGACGGTCTTGACGGGCGCCGTACGCAGGGAGCTTTCTTCGCGGAATTTGATCAGGTTGTCCGCAACCGTCTGCGCACTGAGCACAGTCCCATCGTGAAACAGTACGCCTTCGCGAACCTTGAAACGCCATTCATCCAGCGTGTCGTTGACCGACCAGCTTTTTGCAAGCAAACCGACAATGTCACCGCTTTCCGTCGGTTTCGTCAGTGTTTCCGTAACCCCGGTGCGCGAGAGCGCGGTTCCGGTCGAGGGTTTGAGAGCGCCGATTTTCCACGGCGACGCAATCCTTACCGTATCGTCGGCGGGTCCGGATATTGCGGGAAGCGAACCGGCGGCCGAGAGGGCGCAACCGGTCATAATTCCAAGAAGAAATCGTTTCATTGCGTCCTTGTCCTTGCAACCGCGCATCGCAAATGCGACGCTGTCCATTGTTTGCTGCGCCGGACAAGGGCACGGGTCCCGTCGGGCCAATCCGTTTGAGATTGACCGGGCTCGATTTCCAGGGCCGGCGCTTGAGAGCATATACTTGATTATTTTTGTCAAGTAAAGATGCGCGAGCGTCTTGCCGGCCGCGTTGTCGATCGGCAACGGCTGATGAGGGTCCCACGGACCGTCACCCGGACAGCGCTGCCGGTGAACCGGATCCGCTTTATCAACCCTAACGCATGTTGCGTTCAATCTGCCTCAGATTGACCGATAACAACTTGCGTCACCAAATAAGGAAAGCGCGTTCGATGAATCAGATTCAACGCAACGCGCTTTATGGCGGGCCTCAACGGGGCAAACTCATTCGTGCATCCGAGCACCCCTGGTGATCTTGTCGACAACCTTGCGGTCCGCATGCAGGGCAATCCCGACAATCCTGGCATCCTCCGGCCCGTATTCGGCGAACACCGCCCGGTTGGCGGCATCGTGCCCGGTCTTGAACATCTCCTCCAGATAGAGTGCGCAGGGCACTTCGCGCGTGAGCGTGCGCCCGTGGATCTTGCTGAGCATCGGCCCATCGGCCGACAGCACAATCACCGGTTGGCGCAACAGAGCGTGGTAATGATTACCGGCCCTGTCGACGTAGGGGTCGCCGATCAGACTGCCGGACGGGCCAACGACACCGCTCGTCAGGAATGCCGTGACATTCAAGGCCTGCCATGCGGCCAAATCTTCTCGCAAGACGATCGCGATTTTTGTATCAAACACCAAAGATCCTTTCTCAATGTGAATCGGTACCGGAATGTCGGGCGAACAAACGACACAATGTTTCGAAGGTCTTGAACGTTCGTGCACAGCGGGCGCGCGCGACCACATCGTCTCCGCGCCGCCGCTGCCCGGCCTGGAACGGATGGAGGCCCGCTTCAACGGCCGGTTCTTCGCACCGCACCGCCACGACACCTATGCCATCGGCGTGACGCTTCAGGGCGTGCAAACCTTTTCCTATCGCGGCGCCAGCCATGTCAGCACCTCGGGCCGCATCCTTGTGCTGCATCCCGACGAGGTCCATGACGGCGCTGCCGGTACCGATGCGGGCCTCCGCTACCGGATGCTTTATCTCGCGCCGGAACTGCTGCGGTCGGCGCTCGGGTTCGATCACGCCCCCCTGCCCTTTGTGCAAACGCCGGTGTTTGAGGACGCTGAGATGCTGTCGACGCTGGCCACAGCACTCGGCTCCCTGGAAACCGAACCGGGCGATCTTCTGGCCGATGAGCTGGTTGCGGGCCTGGCGCGAGGGCTGGTTCGCAATTCGGGCCAGGCCACGCGTACGAATGGCCGGATATCCTACCGCAGCGCCCATCTGGCGCGCGATTACCTGCGCGAGAACATGGCCGCGCACGTGAGTTCGCATGCGCTGGAAGCCGTTACCGGGATCGACCGTTTCGCCATCGCCCGCCATTTTCGCGCGGCCTTCGGAACAAGCCCGCACCGCTATCAGATCATGCGGCGTCTGGAATGTTCCAGGCGGATGATCGCGGATGGGTCGAGCCTCGCCGATACGGCCGCCGCCGTCGGATTTGCCGACCAGAGCCATCTGACCCGACACTTCAAACGCAGTTTCGGCATTACGCCTGGAAAGTGGGCGGCGGCGTGTCGGGGCGAATCCCAGTCGAGTTGATCGGAGGTCGATTGGTTCGGCGATCCGGCTTATGATGACCGAAAGGAATCCTGCAAATCGACTATAGAAAGAGGGGCCGGCTTGAGCCGACCCACTTGCCGGACATATTGAGCGTGGCCTTTTCGCACCATTTTGTCTGAACCGGTAGGCAATGCGCAAAGCCCTGGAGAAAGCAGGTGGTTCAGTCCGCGGCAAGGTGACTTGTCATGGCCCGGTAAACCGGGGTCGAAGGAGAGAAATCCTGCGTATTGGTTGGGTCCATTTCGGGTTCCGGCCTCATTTCGTCCCTGACATAAGTCTGGTAAAGCGCGGGAAGGACAATCAGCGTCAAAACCGACGCAAACCCGAGTCCGCCCATGATTGTCACCGCCATGGCTGCAAAAAAGCTGTCCCATAGCAAGGGTGCCATTCCCAGAATCGTTGTCGCGGCGGCGAGGATGACAGGACGCAGACGGCTGACCGAAGCGACCTCAATCGCCTTGTCCTGCGGCAGGCCTTCCTGCTTCTGCACGTCGATTTCCTCGACAAGGACAATTGCGTTTTTGATCAGCATGCCGGACAGACTGAGCAAACCCAGCAGCGCAGTAAAGCTGAATGGGAAACCCGAATAGACCAGCCCGATGGCGACACCGTTGACGGCCATGGGTACGATGGTCCAGATAACGGCCGTCTGTCGCACCTTGCCGAACAGAAGGATTGTTATGAGCAGCATGATCCCAAAGCTCATCGGCATCTGTTTGCCCAGGCTGCGCTGCGCGTCCCCGGCACTTTCAAACTCGCCTCCCCAGCTCAGACTGTAGCCGGGAGGCAGATGAATCGCTTCAACCGGCTCGCGGATCCGAGCGAAAACCGTTGGAGGCGTCAGGCCCTCGACGACATTGGCCTGCACGGTCAGTGTCGGCACCCGATTGCGACGCTCGATCAATCTGTCACGGGACACGACCTCGAATCCGTCGACCGCCTGCACGAATGACGTGTAGGCGTTCAGCGTCGGCGACCAGACGATCTGCTCCAGCAAGGCACCTTCATGCCCCATCTCGTCCCTAGGGCGACGTACAACAATGGGAATGAGACGGTCTCGCTCGCGGTAGACACCGGCGGAAACACCATCGGTCGACAGCGCGATAGCCGTCGCCACATCCTCTCGCGCGATACCAACGGCCTGAGCCCTTGTTTCCGCAAAGATCGGACGGATAACAGCACTGCGCTCGTGCCAGTCGATCGCCTCGCTGTGCAGATCCGGTGTCGCGGTCCGAAGCACCTGCAGGGCCTTGTCTCCCAGGTCCCGCAATACATCCGGATCCGGGCCGGAGAAGCGGACTTCGATATCCGCCGGAATTGTCGGACCGTAGATGATCCGCTTCGTTCCGATCAATGCATGCGGAAATTGCTCGGCCGTGAATATGTCAAGGTCTCTGCGGAGCCTGGGAATGGCATCTGACGATTGAGTTCGGATTATGAGTTGCCCGTAGGATGCGTCAGGCGCTTCCGGCTCGTAGGTCAGCAAGAAGCGTGTGAATCCCTGTCCTGCGCTGGCGGTAACCGAAACCACGTCGTCGCGCTCCAGCAGCCAATTCTCGATCTTTCTCAGATCAGCGGAAGTGGTATGAACCGACGTACCCTGACTGGCCTTGTAGTCCAGATAGAATACCGGCGTGGATGACGGTGGAAAGAATTGCTGTTTGATGCTGGAAAATGTTCCGACACAGGCCAGCGTCAAGCCAATGGAAGCGATAATTACGAACCAGCGCATCCTGATCGTGCCGCGCACGAGCCAGCCGTAGCCACGAAATATTGCTCCGCCGTAGGGGTCTTGCCCGTCCTTCAGATCGCCAACCTTGAAGAGACAGGCGGATAAAAAGGGGGTGATCGTCACGGCAAAAAACCAGGACAGCGTCAGCGACAGACCAATGACGGCAAACAGCGAGAATAAGAACTCTCCCGTCGCATCGGAACTGAGGCCAATTCCGGCAAAGGCCATGATGCCGATAACCGTTGCACCCAGAAGCGGCCAGCCGGTCTTTCCCGCGATTTCGCCGGCGGCCTCATCTGGCGCGATTCCCTGTCGCATGCGCATTTGCAAACCTTCAGCGACAACAATGGCGTTGTCCACCAGCATGCCCATCGCAATGATCAGCGCGCCCAGGCTGATCCGCTCGACCTTGATATCGAAGAAATACATGGCGAGGAACGTCCCGGTAACGGTCAGCAGGAGCGTCGTTCCCACCACGAGTGCGGCCCGCCAACCCATTGCAAGCGCCAGAACGCCTATGACGACGGCGACCGACAACACCAGAGACTTCAGAAAACCCGCATTTGCTTCGTCCACCACCCGGTGTTGTTCGTAAATAGGTTCCAGGGTAACGCCCACCGGCAGTTGAACCGCAATCGCGTCGATCTTGTTCTCGATCGCATGACCCACGTTCACAATATTCTGGCTCGTCAGGCCTGCAATTCCAATGGTGAACGCCTGCTCTCCGTTGAAGCGGACGATCTGACGAGGCTGTTCGACACGATCGCGATGGACTTTTGCAAAATCGTCAAGCCGGACAGTTTGTCCCTGCGCTCCCAACGTTATGGATTGCAGCTCTCGGACGGAATCTTCCGCTTTCGGGCCGTTGATGCCAACGTCATGCCCGTCAAGGGTTGCCGTTCCGGTTGGCACGACCGCTGTTGAAGCATTGATCGCACCGACAAGCGCCGCGGGCGGAATGCTGAGATTTTTCAGCAGCCGCGTATCCGGCTCGACAAAAACGGCCTCCTCCGGCAGGCCGAGGATCTCGGCATTCGCCACGCCCTCGACGGCCAGTAGTTCCCTGCGAAGAAAATTTGCGATTTCCCAGACATCACTGTCCGGATAACCCGGTGCCGTCACCGCGTAGTAGACCCCGAACACATCGCCGAAATCGTCATTGACTTCAGACGTCGCTGCCCCCGCGGGCAACGATGACCGGGCATCGGCAACCCGATCTCGCAGGTCATCCCAGACCTGCGGCAGGTCGGCGGCATCATATTGCTCCCGCATTTCGACTTCGATGATCGAGATACCGGGCATATTTCTGGATGTAACGGTCTTAACCTCATCCATCTTCTGGATTTCCGATTCCAGCGGCTCGGAAACCTCCATCGCAACTTCTGCGGCCGTCGCGCCCGGATAGGCGGTGATGACCAGAGCTTCCTTCAACGTAAAGACGGGGTCCTCCAGCTTGCCGACATTGATATAGCCAAATGCGCCGCCAAGGAGGGAAATCAGGATGATCAACCAGGTATACAACGGTTGCCGAATTGAGAATTGTGCGATCTGTTTCATTTCTCTTCCACCGTCAGTCCTTCATAGCGGCGCACGGCCTGGCCATGGGTCAGAAGGTGTCCGCCGGTTGCCACTATTTTTTCGCCGTCATCGAGCCCCTTGACACGAAAAGACGTGCCACCGGGGGCGCTCAGCGTGACGTGGCGCTTTTCAACGATTCCCGTGCGCGCACCCGTCGGGGAAAAGACCATCACTTCAAACCCGCGATCGTTCGCGGAGAGGATCGAACTGGCCGGCAGCACACCGTTTGGATCCGTTGCCGGAACGATCGCATTCACCGTCATTGACGCCCCCGGTATGAGCCCGGCGGTTCGTTCGGCAGGAATGGCCAGTGCAACACGATAGCTTTGTCCGATCGCACCGGTCTGTGCTTCGAATTCGACAAGGGACAAGGGTGTGATGTCGCCGGACGGCAACACGCCCTCAAATCTGACGACATCGGGATCCGGGACGCTCAGGAACAAACGCTCCGGAAGATCGAATTCGACCCGAACTTCTGACATGTCGTGAAGGCTGACGATGGGTTGACCGGGCGTCACGTTCGCGAAAGTCGTCCCAAGTCGTTTTGATACCAAAGCGTCGAACGGCGCGACCATGGTTGCATCCTCCAGCGCTTCCTTGGCGTCCATCAAGGCCACCAGCGCCAGGTCAGCAATCGTTGTAGCATCCTCCGCACGGACCGTCGGTCCGGCACCGGACTTCGCGAGTTTTTCGGCGCGCGATTGCGCACGCAATGCCTGTTTCCGGTTGAGTTCGGCGCGGCGCAGCGCTCGCTCGAACGGGTCAAGGTCGAGACGTGCGATTACGGACCCAGATGAGATCGACGTGCCTTCGCGAGGATCGAACTGACGAAGATTGCCGCCGACTTCAAAGGAGAGTTCGACCGTCTCTTTCGCGGCAATACGACCGTAAAAACTGCGTGTGCGGCCAACCCGATCAACTTCGGTTTCAACAAGTCGAACTGCCGGTAACGGCGTGACATCGCCTGACGGGGTCTTATCAATCCTCGCACTCTGTGCATTTGCAAACGATGCGAAGATCACAACGCTCATTGCCGCAAGCTGCGACGTATGACGGAGAGGTCTCGAAAAACTGCCGCGCCGGCTTTGGGTGCAGGTACAAGGAGTCGCAGGATCGGCTTGTTGAACAAACGATATCGGTGGCATCGGAGGGCTCCACGTGTATGGTTCCAACCAGATAATTCGAACCTGAGCGCGCGTGAATCGGTCGAATTGGAAAGATGCGTTTCAAATTCGGCACGCAAAATCGAAGGTGCAGACGATCAGCCGCCGCACATCGGAGATTGTGGATCCTGTTCAGCATTTCCGGGTGGCTGCCGCGGCACAGGACGCGAAGCCATGAAGTGACGATGGATTTTCAATTGGGCCTCGTCGACCGGGAACGAAATGCCGGAAACATCGGCACGGCGCTGCCGTGAACTTGCGCCGACCCTGGATAAGGCATGCCGATTTTGGCACGCAAATGGTCTGCGGGCTGATATGGTAACCTGAAGCGGCAACGCCCAGTTCTGCAGCAAGAGGTTGGAATGTCGGGAGCTCCCTATGACACGGAAGATTTGCGACTGTTTGCGTTAATCCACTCTGCGGGCAGCCTTAGTGCGGCCGAGAGGCGATTTGGAGTTCCCAAATCCACACTGTCCAGATCGCTTGCACGTCTTGAAAATGCTGCGGGTGTTGCGCTTTTTGAACGTATTCACAAGGGGTTAAGACCCACACCGCTCGCAAATGATCTGATCGAATTCGGGTTGACGGCGGATCGGGCCATCAAGGGCGCCGAACAGGTTTTGCGCAGTGCAAGCGAAGAGCCTTCCGGCGAGCTCGTCGTCGCCGCCGGGGCCACATCGAGCAGCTTTTTGTTGTCGGAAACCATTGCCCGGTTCATGACCCTCTACCCGGGCGTTGAAGTGAGGCTGGAGGTGACCGGAGACGCGCCCGATCCACAGGCTGAAGGCATCGATCTTACAATCCAGGTCGGTTGGCCGGAAAATCCTTCCTTGATCGCGCGGCGGATTATAGCAGGCAACACCGGTCTGTATGTGTCTCCAGAAACCGATCTGGCCGACTGGAACGCGATTGTCGATCTTGGAAGAATAGTCGTTTCGGCAAAA
>JGI12316J15309_10005400_pt1 | contig 40373 bp, 39 predicted proteins | sample MarCyaLeptolynsp_FD_15309 | JGI IMG/M metagenome (IMG submission 15309) | reverse complement strand
GCCCATCGGCGTGTCGGTGCCGCCGGGCAGCAGGGCGTTCGAGCGGATTCCCTGGGCGCCGTGCTCGACCGCCAGGGTCCTGGCCAGGGCGATGACGCCGGCCTTGCTGGCGGCATAGGCCGCCATGCCGGGCATGCCGGCGGTCTGGCCGACGAAGGTGGCGGTGAAGATCATCGATCCACCGCCGCGCTCGACCAGGGCGGGGACCTGGTGCCGGGCCCCGAGGAACGCGCTGGTCAGGTTGACGTCGATGGTCTCGCGCCAGTCGTCGAGTTCGAGTTCCGCCGTCGGTGCCAGCCGGCCGAGCGCGCCAGCGTTGTTCAGGGCGATGTCGAGGCCGCCGAAGCGCTCCTTGGCGACGGCGACGGCGGTCTCCGCGCAGGTCTCGTCCCGCACGTCGCCGGCGACCGCCTCGGCGGTTCCGCCGGCCGCGCGGATCTCGGCGACCAGGGTGTCGAGGTGGTCCTGGCGACGCGCGACAGCGATGACGCCGGCGCCACGCTCGGCGAACAGGATGGCGGCGGCCCGTCCGATGCCGGAGCTGGCGCCGGTGACGATGGCGACCTTGCCGGTGAAGTCAGTCATGGGGTGTCCTTCCCTAAGGGGTGTTGTGGTCGGGAAGGACGTTCTGCGCCGGGGCGCGCGGTGCCGATATCCGCCGGTTGCGCCGACGGTCGGGCTCACCGTCGCGGGAGCGAGCGACGGAAATAGACGACGCGTTCGGTCTCCGCGAAACCCCACGCACCATGGGCGGCGTGAGAGACCAGGTTCTCGAGATCGGCGTCAGAGCAGATCTCGACATGGCCCTCGGACGCCAGATCGGCGGCGAGCCGCCACACCAGGGCACGCGCCACACCAAGGCGGCGCCACCGCGGTTCGACCCAGATTCCCTCGAGGAAGGGAACCGGCTGGCGGGTGCACCCGTTGGCGTATGGGCGGATCGAGAACTCCGCGAATCCGGCGGGTGCATCGTCCGCCAACGCGAGGTACCCGCTGCGCGGCTGGTCGGCGAGCATGCGGGTGATGTCGTTGAGATGCCCGTCCACCGGCAACTGCGGCCATAGCGCATGGCGCATCCGCGCCCAGGTCTCGCGGTCCGCCGGCGTCATCGCGCGGATCCGGATCGCCGGCCGGCTAGCGCCCATCGCCGATGCCCGCCAAAGCGGCGAGCCGGGGCCCGAGCAGGCGGTAGTACATCTTCTCGCTCTTCAAAAGCGGGCCCATGGTCTCATAGAAGCTGCGGGCCTTGTCATTCCAGGGATCGGCCGTCCAATCGAGCTGGGTGACGCCGCGGTCGACGCAGATCTCCGCCAGTCGCGCCATCAGCCGGCGGCCGACGCCGGCGGTGCGGGCCTTGCGGGTGACGAATAGGTCCTGGATGAAGACGGCGCTCTGGCAGTTGGCCAGCGCGAAGCTCTCGTTGAACGCCAGGAAACCGACCGCCCGCTCCGGGGCAAAGGCGATCAGGATCTCGATGCTCGGCGGATCGCGGAACGCCTTGTCGGCGATCACATGCGCCATGTAGGAGCGCTGGTAGTGCACCGGCAGGGAATAGAAGGCCAGAAGCTCCTGGCTCAGAAGCGCGAGCGCGTCGGCGTCCGTGGGGCGGGCGAAGCGGATGTGCACCGGCGCGGCCTCCCGGGCGCCGTCGGCAACCGCTTCCTCCTCAACCGCCATGTGATAGAACCCCGTCAGTCCCCGCCATTGAACGAGATCGACCATGGCTGTGCGTACGGAGAGTGTCAACTTCACCGGGGCCCTGGGCGACACGCTCGCCGCGCGGCTCGATCGTCCGACGGGGCACACCCGCGGTTTCGCGCTGTTCGCGCACTGTTTCACCTGCTCCAAGGACCTGGCGGCCGCCCGGCGGGTCGCCGCCGGCCTGGCGGAGCGCGGCATCGCGGTCCTGCGATTCGATTTCACCGGCCTTGGGCATAGCGACGGCGAGTTTGCCAACACCACCTTCGCGTCCAACGTCGAGGATCTGGTCGCGGCGGCCGACCACATGCGCGCCACGCTGGCCGCGCCGACGATTCTCGTCGGTCATTCCCTGGGCGGGGCCGCCGTGCTCGCCGCCGGCGGCCGGATCGCGGAGGTCAAGGGCATCGCCACCATCGGTGCGCCGGCGGATCCCGGCCATGTGGTTCACAATTTCGGCGACCAGATCGCCGCGATCGAGGCCAGCGGCGAGGCCGAAGTGCTGCTCGGCGGCCGCAGCTTTCGGGTGCGCAAGTCGTTCCTGGACGACCTGAAGGAACACCGTCTCGCCGAGATGGTGTCGAAGCTGCGCAAGGACCTGCTGATCTTCCACGCGCCGCTGGACGAGACCGTCGGCATCGACAACGCCAGCGAGATCTTCGTCGCGGCCAAGCACCCCAAGAGCTTCGTCTCGCTCGACAAGGCCGATCACCTGCTGACCCGCAAGGCCGACAGCGCCTATGTCGCCGCGGTCCTATCCGGATGGGCCGAGCGGTTCCTGCCGGCCGAGACGCCGGTCCCGGTGAGCGCGGCCGACGGCGAGGTGGTCGTCGCCGATGCCGGTGACGGGCTGTTCCCGCAGGCGATCGCCTCGGGACCGCACCATCGCCTGCGGGCGGACGAACCGGTTTCCGTCGGCGGAACGGACAGCGGTCCCGCCCCATACGACTTCCTGCTGGCGGGACTCGGCTCCTGCACCAACATGACGGTGAAGATGTACGCCGCCCGCAAGGGGTGGAGCATCGATCGACTGGAGACGCGTCTGCGCCACAACAAGATCCACGCCGAGGACTGCGCGGAGTGCGAGACCCGGGAGGGCAAGATCGATCGGATCGAGCGCCGGCTGGTGATCGAGGGGGCACTCGATGCCGAGCAGAAGGCGAAGTTGCGCGAGATCGCCGACAAATGCCCGGTCCACCGCACCCTGCATGCCGAGGTGTCGATCGTCACGACGATGGACGGGGAGTAGGCCGGACCATGATCACCCTGCACCTGCTGCGTCACGCCAAGTCGGACTGGGATGGCGGCGAGCCCGACCACGACCGCCCGCTGGCCGCGCGGGGGGAGCGGGCGGCAGCCGCGATGAGCATGTACTGCCGCCAGCAGGGGATCGCGCCGGACCTGATCCTGTGCTCGACGGCCCGGCGAACGCTCGACACGCTTGCGCTCGTCCGCAACGGACTGCCCGACGGGGTGAAGATCGAGACCACGCGCGACATCTACGAGGTTGGGGCGTCACAGGTCGTGGCTCGGCTCAAGCGGATCCCGGCCGCCGTCCGCGTCGCCCTCGTGATCGGCCATAACCCCGGCATGGAGGACACCGTACGGCTGCTGACCGGCGAGGCGATCGGCAGCAAGTTTCCGACCGGCGCGCTGGCGACGCTGGAAAGCGGGTCTGGCTGGGCGGCGCTCGGGCCACGCTGCGCCAGCCTGCGGCGTTTCGTGACGCCGAAGGACCTCGTGTGACCTGTCGGAAACAGATCGAGATCTCCCCATGCTGATCATCGGACTGCAGTGCGGTCACGACGCCGCCGTCACCGTTGTCGCCGACGGTCGGGTGCTCGTCCACATGGAGCGTGAGCGAAAGGCACGAGAGCGGCACGTCACGGCGATGTCGGGCGATCTGATCGACGACGCCCTGGCATTCTGCGGTCTGACCGCGGACGACATTGACTGCTTCGCCCTGTGCACGACGCAAAGCACGAACTACCTGTCCACGGACGGCGCCCGGCTGAAGTTCGACTACGACTGGTCGACGGCCGAACGGATCGGCGAGGGACACTTCAGCAAACCGCTGCACGCTCGCTGCCTGACGCTGGCGCGGATGCTGTCTTACCGGGTGCCGAACGTGGCATCCGGCCCATCAAGCCTGTTCAACATCGAATGGCCGGACAACACCCCGTCGCTGTGGCATCGCGCCGGCGGCATGGACGCGATCGACGAGCTGGGCGCCGAGGATCTGGCGCCGGTCTTCGAAACCGATGACTTCGCCCGATCCTGTGTGATGTCGATGCGGGTGACGTTTGATGGCCGCGTCTTTCCCGCCGTCGGAGTCATGCACCAGCTCGCACATGCGGCGGCGGCATTCTATCAGTCGCCGTTCGAGGCGGCGCCGGTGCTGTCTCACGACAACGGTTCCCCCTTCGGCGCGCGCGGATACACCGGTGGGATGGTGTTCTACGGCGAGGGCCGGCGCCTGGTGCCGATCTGGCGCGCCCGCATCGCGGCCGGCCTCGTGTATTCCCGGACGGCCAAGCTGATCGGCCTCGGCGCTGCGGCGGGCCCCGGCAAACTGATGGGCCTGTCCGCTTACGGCACGCCGGACTTCCACGACGGACGGCTGGTCGGGGACGTCATGGCGCTGAGCGACGTGTACCGGGCCTTGGATCAGCGAGCGACATTCCCCGACGAGCAATGGGACGAGACCAGGGGGTGGGCCCATGCCATCCGGAGCGGCGGTATCCGGGCCGGTTTTCCGCCGCTCACCGAGCCGTTCTGCGCGTTCGGCCACCAGATCGCCGCGTCGACCCAGCGGCTGTTCGAGGATCTGACTCTCTATGCCACGGGCCGGATCGAACGGCTGCTCTCCATTGTCGGACGGATGTCGCCCGATCTGGCGCTCAGCGGCGGTTGCGCGCTGAACTGCCCGGCGAACTCCCGGATCGTGGAGGAGACGCCATTCGAACGGGTCTTCGTGCCACCCTCCTGTGACGACGGTGGTCTCTCCACCGGTGCCGCCCTGTACGTCTGCCATCACGTTCTGGGCCGCGAGAGGGACGGCTCCACTCCGTTCGATCGCAATATCGGCTATCTCGGCCGATCCACCAATCGGCAAGAGATCGAGGCGAGCCTCGTCGGCCGGTCGCAAACCGTCATCTGTGAGGAGCGGGTCGACGTCGCGGACCGGGTGGCCCGGGACATTGCCGACGACCGCATCGTCGCCGTCTTCGATGGCCGCGCCGAGAGCGGCCCGCGGGCACTCGGGCACCGGTCGTTGCTGGCCGACCCGCGGCGCCGCGAGACCTGGGACAGGGTGAATCGGGTGAAGGGACGCGAGTGGTGGCGGCCCTTCGCGCCCGCCTGCCTGAGCGAACGGCTCAGGGATCATTTCGACGGCGGCCCGCGGCACTCGCCGCACATGCTTTTCAACTACCGGGTCCGCTCGCGTGACCTGGGGGCGGTGACCCATGTCGACGGAACCGCCCGCACGCAAACGGTGGAACGGGATGGCGGGAGGTTCAGGGCCATTCTCGAGGCTTTCGAGGCTCGGACCGGAGTCCCGGTGGTTCTGAACACCTCGTTCAACGGGCCGGGAGAACCGATCGTCGACACGGCGGACGACGCGCTGCGGTTTCTCGAGAACAGCGAGATCGACGCCCTGTATCTTGACGATTATCGGATCGTCATACGGTCGTGACCTCGAGGCAGGCTGGCGGGGCGGACCGACGTCCACCGTCGCCGGCGCATCGTTCCGCAGCTGGCTGACCGGCTCGGTGTCGGCAGCCGGCAACCTGTAGCTAACCTTTATTGAGGCATCTTGGAGGCGCTTGCCGACTTGGAGCGGACGATGAACGCGCGACCAGCCCTGGGCCAGGCCTTCGTTGCCTTCGACGCCTATGCCGCCACGCTCATCCAGTGGCGGTTCCGTCGCGAGCTGATGTCGCCGCGCCAAAGGATCCTGTTTGACTACTGGCGTGCACAGGGTGGCGACCGTGGCGCGCTGTCGGTGGCTGAGTTCGACCCGTTGGCCGTCTGGGGCTGTATCGGCATGCTGCATATCCTGCAGTTCGACGCCGAACGTGGTGACTTCTTCTATTGCGTCTACGGCGAGGAGGTTGCCATCGCTGCTCAGGCGGCGATGCATCGGCGCTGGGTGCTGCAGCATCCGGGCGGCGCGGGACCGGTGTTCCACGCGCATTACCGTGACCTGATGGACTCCGGCCGGCCCTGGCTGGGCGAGGTGCTCACCGCCGACGGCGGCGGCGTGGCGCCCTATTGGCACCGCATGGTCCTGCCGTTGGTGTCACCCGACGGGTATGCCTGCGCCACTCTTGCCGAACCCCTGGACGCGCAACCCGACCGCCGAGACGGGCGGGCAAAAGCGGACATCTCGGCGCTCGACGCCGAGCGTCTCGACCTGGCCGGTTGATTTTCTGAGAGGGCAGTCGGGCGAAGCCGCGAAGATGGCTCCCGGGGAGGGATTCGAACCCCCGACCAAGCGGTTAACAGCCGCTCGCTCTACCACTGAGCTACCCGGGACCAGAGACCGCGCTGTATAGCGCTCCGGCCGATGCGGTTCAAGGCGAATGTCGCCCTGATGCCCACTCTGGAGGCCCCGACCGGAATCGAACCGATGTACAAGGATTTGCAGTCCTCTGCATAGCCACTCTGCCACGGGGCCGGCCCTGAGCGGGAGAGGCGTGATACCCGACCCGGTTTGCAGGTGCAAGGGCGTAGCGCGACGGGACGGCCGTTTCCGATCGCCGTTGAGTCATTTCACATCTTGTCAGGGCTGAAAGATATATCATTATACCATTCATGAGATCGCGACCGCCTCGCCAGGACGTCGGATCCCGCGACCCCAAGACCCGGTCGCGGCCGACCGCCCACGTTGAGGCTTCCAACAACCTCGCCGGCACCCTGGGCCGGTTCCGGTCGCCGCTCTACCATCAGATCTACCTCATCATGCGCCAGCGTATCGCCGACGGGGAGTTCGGCGTCGACGGTACCCTGCCGAGCGAGCAGGATCTGGCCGAGTTCCACGGCGTGTCCCGTATCACCGCCAAGCGCGCGCTTAACGAGCTGGCCAAGGACGGCCTGGTCGTGCGCGAGCGGGGGCGCGGAACCCGGGTTGTGGAGGGCCGGACAGGGATCAACATGTCCGGCGAGACCACTGGCGCCTTCGACCGGCTGTTGGCGATGGGCGGCGAGACCGAAGTCGCGGTCAAGGAATTCGCCTACGGGCCGGCCGAGCACGACGTCGCGGCGGCGCTGGACATTCCCGTCGGCACCACCGTTCAGCGCGCCGTGCGCGTGCGCTCGATCGGCGGCGACCCGTTTTCCCATCTCACCACCCATGTCCCGGAGGAGATCGGCCGGCACTTCGACTCCGACGACCTCGCCAGCCGCCCGATCCTGTCGCTGTTCGAGCGTGCCGGGGTCGCCCCCGCCACGGCGGAGCAGGCGGTGTCGGCGACGCTCGCGGACATGGTGGTCGCCGACCGGCTCGGCGTCGATGTCGGGGCGCCTCTGCTGCGCACCCGCCGGATCGTGCGCGACGAGCGGGGGACGCCCATCGAGCTGCTGGTCGCGCTGTACCGGTCGGATCTCTATCGGCTGACGATGACGCTCAGCCGCGGGATCGACGCCCGCACGGAGTGGTCGGCGGACGCGGTCACCGGAACGCCGTCGGCCGGCAGCGATGCCTGGCGCGCCGTCGGCGATGCCGGGGAATAGGGGAGAACCACTCACGAGATCGCGGAATCCCGCGTCAGAACGGGATCCGTTCAACCGGCGAGATGTTCGCCAAACCTGAACAGGAGACGGAGGTCAGACATGAACAAGTCAATGCTCGTAGGCGCGCTCGCCGCCCTCGGACTCGCGGTCACGGCGCCCGCATCGGCCGAGACCCTCAAGATGGCGGCCGATGTCGGCTATTCGCCGCATGTGATGGCGTCGCCGGCGGGCGGGGTCGAGGGCTATAACGTCGACCTCACCAACGAGATCGCCAAGCGCATGGGCATCGAGGTGGAGATCGTCGACCAGGAGTGGTCGGGCATCTTCGCCGGTCTGGCCGCCGGCAAGTACGTCGCCATCATCGCCCCGACCACGGTCACCGAAGAGCGCGCCAGCAAGATGCTGTTCGGCGAGCCGTATTTCGAGGTTAACTATCAGTTCCTGATCAAGAAGGGCGCGCCGCAGATCGAGAAGCTCGAGGACCTGGCGGGCAAGACCATCGCGGTCAACAAGGGCAACTTCTTCGACAAGTGGCTGAGCGAGCGCCAGGACCAGTACGGCTGGAAAATCGAGCGCTTCGGCAAGAACGCCGACGCGATCGCCGCCGTGGTCGCCGGCCGGGCCGATGCCAACATGGCCGGCGATTCGGTGATGGGCTGGACCGCCAAGCAGAACCCGCTGGTCGAGCCCTCCAAGCTGGTGATTTCCTCCGGCCGCGTCGCGGGCTTCGCGTTCGATCCGTCCAATGCCGCCCTGCGCGCCGAGATGGAGAAGGTCGTCGAGTGCATGAAGGCCGACGGCACCGTCGCCAAGATCCACGAGAAGTGGACCGGTCAGGCGCCGATCGCCGGCGGCGCGGCCTACAAGGTCGAGCCGGGCATCGGCGTGCCGGGCTTCCCGGGCTACGACGAGACCGCTTCCGGCAGCGGCTGCTCCTGATCCCTCGATCATCGCCGCCGGCCGTGTCCGCACGGCCGGCGGTCGCCACGCCTTCAACACCGCCAGCCCGCGCGAGGTATCCATGGCGTCAGCCCCGCATTTCGTCGTCGAGGCCTACGACATTCACAAGACCTTCGGCGATTTCGAGGCGCTGAAAGGGGTGAACCTGACCGTCGCCCCGCAGGAACTGGTGTTCATCATCGGCCCGTCGGGCTCGGGCAAGAGCACCATGCTGCGCTGCTGCAACCTGCTGGAGCAGCCGAGCCGCGGCGTGGTCAAGATCACCGGCGAGGAGATCACCCAGCGCGGGGTTGACATCAACAAGGTGCGCCAGCGCATCGGCATGGTGTTCCAGCAGTTCAACCTGTATCCGCACATGTCGGCGCTGGGCAACGTGTCCCTGGCCCTGCGCAAGGTGAAGAAGATGCCGCGCAGCGAGGCCGAGGACCGGGCGCACGCGGCGCTGCGGCGGGTCGGCCTCGACGAGAAGGCCGGCAACCATCCCACAGAGCTCTCCGGCGGCCAGCAGCAGCGCGTGGCGATCGCCCGCGCCATCGCCATGGAGCCGGACGTCATCCTGTTCGACGAACCGACCTCGGCGCTCGATCCGGAGCTGGTTGGGTCCGTCCTGGAGGTCATGCGCGAGCTGCGCGAGAGCGGCATGACCATGGTCGTGGTCAGTCACGAGATGCGGTTCGCGCGCGACGCGGCCGACCGGGTCATCTTCATGGATGGCGGCCTGGTCGTTGAGGAGGGCACGCCGGAGAAGGTCTTCACCGACCCCCGGTCCGACCGCCTCAAGTCGTTCCTCGCCAGCGTCACCGGTCACTGAGGCCCGGCGATGGATCGGTTCCTCGACCAATTCTTCAATCTGGAGGTCATGGCCCGCTATCTGCCGGACGTGGCGGCGGGGTTCGTGGTCACCATCCAACTGGCGATCGCGGTGATCGTGACCGGTCTGGCGCTCGGCCTGGCGCTGGCGGTGATCCGGGCGTTCCAGATCGCGCCAGTGAACTGGCTCATCATCCTGTTCGTCGATCTGTTCCGCGCGCTGCCGCCACTGGTCATCCTGATCATCTTCTACTTCGGCCTGCCGTTCATCGGCATAACGATGTCGGCGTTCGTGATCAGCTGGCTGGTGCTTGCCTTCGTGCTCGCGGCCTTCGCCGAGGAGATCTACTGGGCCGGCATCACCTCGGTGAATAGGGGCCAGTGGGAGGCCGCGCGCTCCACCGGGCTCGGCTTCACCGAGACCCTGTTCAACGTGGTGATCCCGCAGGCGGTGCGGATGACCATCCCACCACTGACGAACAGGACCATCGCCATCACTAAGAACACCGCGCTGGCGAGCGTGGTCACGGTCGAGGAGATGCTGACGGTCGCCCAGACCTCGCTCGCCTATGCCGCCAACACCTCGCCGCTGACGCTCGCCGCGATCGGCTATCTGCTGATCTTCTTCCCACTGACCATGGCGTCGCGCTGGGTGGAAACCCGCTACGCCTGGAAGCGCTGAGGGGAGAGCCGGTCATGCTCGATTGGGAAGTCATCCGCTTCAGCTTCTTCAACTACGACAGCTTCGTCAGGATCTGGCCGCTGTTGGCGCAGGGCTGGTGGATGACCATCAAGCTCTGTCTCGCCGTGGTGCCGCTCGGCTTCCTGTTCGGGGTGTTCCTCGCCACGGTTCACAGTTTCCATATCCGGGGGCTGAACCCGGCGATCGTGGTTTTCGTCGATTTCTTCCGCTCGATCCCGCCCCTGGTACTGCTGATCTATGTCACCTACGGCCTGCCGTTCTTCGGCTGGGACGTGCCGCCCTTCGCCGCGGTGCTGGTCGCCTTCACCTTCAACTCCGGCAGCTATTACGGAGAGATCGTGCGCGCCGGCATCGAGAGCATCCCGGCCGGTCAGATGGAGGCGGCGCGCTCGACCGGGCTCAACCGGGTGCAGGCGATGGTGCACGTAATCCTGCCCCAGGCCCTGCGCAACGTGGCGCCGGACCTGACCTCGAACACGATCGAGCTGATCAAGGCGACGTCGATCGCCAGCGTCGTCGCCCTGCCGGAGCTTCTGCGCATGGGCCGGGTGGCCCAGGGGTTGGTCTACAACGCGACCCCGCTGATCGCGGCGGCCGTCATCTACCTGATCATGCTGTGGCCGATGGTCCGCCTGCTTTCGCGGTTGGAGCGGCGGATGATGTCGGCCCGCTGACCGATAAGAACCAAGGGAGGACCGCATGACCGATTATCTCGACACGGTCTGTGACTTCGTCGCATCGACGTCGCTGGCCGATATCGCGCCCGAGGCGATCGATCGGGGGCACCGGGTGTTCGCCGACACCTTCGCGGCCGTCGGCGCCGGCGCGCGCGAGCCGGAGGTGCGGGCATTGAAGGCCCGTCTCGTCCCCGAGCCCGGCGGCGAGGCCAGCATCATCGGGACCGGGCAGCGCACCGACCCGGCCAGGGCCGCGTTCCTGAACGGCACCGCCGGCACCTTCCTGGAACTCGACGAGGGCAATCAGTACAGCCGGGGCCATCCCGGCATTCACGCGATACCCGCGGCCCTGGCCTGGGGGGAGGCAAGGGGATCGTCGGGCGCGGAGGTGCTGACCGCCGCCATTCTCGGCTATGAGATCGGCGCGCGGATCGGCACCTCCGCGAAGATCCTGCCCACCATGCACCCCCACGGAACCTGGGGGACGGTCGGCGCGGCCGTCGCGGTCGCCAAGCTCGCCGGTGCCGATGGCAGCCAGGTGCGCGAGGCGATCAACGTCGCCTCCACCCTCGGGCTCGCCACCAGCCGCCAGACCATGCTGCAGGGCGGTACGGTGCGGAACTCCTTCGCCGGCTTCTCCGGGCAGATGGGAATCATGGCCTGGCAGATGGTGGAGAGCGGCTTCACCGGCGAGGCCGACGGCCTGTCGACGATCTGGGGCACGGTGGTCTCCACTGAGTGGAAGCCCGAGGAGATGACCCGCGAGCTCGGCACCCGCTGGGAGATCGCCCGCAACTACTTCAAGCGTCATGCCTGCTGCCGCTACAACCACGGCACCCTCGACGCCCTGGCGATGATCGTCGAGAGGCGCGGCGGCCTGACCCCGGACGAGGTGGCGACGGTGCGAGTGGAAACCTATTCGCTCGCCGCCCAGCTGCAGGACACCTCGCCGAAGAACACCCTGGCCGGCAAGTTCTCCGTGCCTTTCGCCGTCGCCTCGACGCTGATCAACGGGTCGAGCGGGGTCGAGAGCTTCACCTGGGACAAGGTGCGCGACGACCGCATCCAGGCCTTCGCCGACCGGGTCGAGGTCGTCGAGGATCCGGCGCTTACCGCCATGATGCCGGACTTCCGGCCGGCCCGGGTGATCGTCACCCTGACCGACGGTACCGTGCTGGAGGCCGAGACCAAGACCAATCGCGGCGACACCGAGGACCCCTACGACGACGCCGAGCTCGACCGGAAGTATGACGAGCTGACCCGGCTGGTCTGGCCCGTTGCGGTGGCGCGCGGCCTCTACGAGGATTGCTTCCGACTGGAGGCGCTGGACGACATCAACGCGCTGACCCGGCGCCTGAACGCCGTCTCCCTCGCCGAGGCCGGGGAGTAGGGCGATGGTGGAGACGACCGACCGCATGCGCGCCCTTTTGGCGGGCGACGGCATCGTGCTCGCGCCTGGATGCTGGGATGCGCTGACCGGCCTGCTGATCGAGCAGGCCGGCTTCGACGCCGCCTATGTGACCGGCGGCGGCATGGCGTATTCCCGCCTCGGGCGTCCCGATATCGGCCTGATGGGGTTGCGCGAGATCGCCGACATCGTCACCCATATCCGCGAGCGGGTCTCGATCCCGCTGATCGTTGACGGTGACAACGGCCACGGCAACGCCCTCAACGTGCAGCGGACCGTGCGTGAATACGAGCGTGCCGGCGCCGATGTAATTCAGTTGGAGGACCAGTCGCTGCCCAAGCGCTGCGGCCACCTGGCCGGCAAGGCGCTGGTCAGCGCCGACGAGATGGTCGGCAAGCTGCACGCCGCCCTCGATGCCCGGCGCGACATGCTGATCATGGCGCGCACGGACGCGATCGCCGTCGAGGGCTTCGAGGCGGCGCTCGACCGGGCCGAGCGCTACGTCGAGGCCGGCGTCGATCTGCTGTTCGTCGAGGCGCCGGAGAACGACGAACAGATCGCCGAGATCGCCCGGCGCTTCGCCGGCCGGGTACCGCTGCTCGCCAACATGGTCGAGGGCGGGGCGACGCCGATCCGCTCGACCGAGCAGATGGCCGGGTTCGGCTTCAAGGTCGTCATCTTCCCCGGCGGCACCGCCCGGGCGCTCATTCCCGCTCTCCAGGGCTATCTCGCCTCGCTGAAGCTGCACGGCACCACCGGGCCGTGGCGCGATCGGATGCTCGACCTGAAGGGCCTCAACGACGTGCTCGGCACCCCGGAGATGCTGGCCGAGGGCGCGCGCTACGACGCGGCCGCCCTTGCCGCCCCGTCCACCCGCAAAGGAACAGGAACCGATGGGGACGATTGATCCCGTCACGCTCGCCGTCTTGAACGGCCGCCTGGAGCAGATCGCCGACGAAATGGACGCGACCCTGTTCCGCAGCGCCTTCAACCCGATCATAGCCGAGGCCCACGATGCCTCCCACGGCCTGTACCACGCCGAGACCGGCGAGACCCTGGTCCAGGGCAAGTCGGGCCTCCCGATCTTCGTCGGCGCCATGGCCTTCGCGGTTAAGACGGTGATCGACAAGGCGGCGCGCGACGGCGACCTCGCCGAGGGCGACGTCTACATCTTCAACGACCCCTATGACGGCGGCACCCACCTGTCTGACTTCCGGTTGGTGCAGCCGATCTTCCGCGCGGGCAAGGTGTTCTGCTACCTGGCCTCGGTCGGGCACTACCACGATGTCGGCGGCAACGTGCCGGGCAACTACAACCCGGCCGCGACTGAGAGCTTCCAGGAGGGGTTCCTGATGCCGCCGGTCAAGCTGTTTGAGGCCGGTCGCTTCCGTCAGGACGTGGTCGACATCCTGCAGGCCAACTCCCGCCTGCCGACCAGCCTCTACGGCGATCTCAACGGCCAGATCAACGCCCTGAAGCTTGGCGAGGGGCGGCTGCGCGACCTGCTGGACGAATACGGCGATGCCACGGTGGCAACGGCGTTCGAGGAGCTGAAGACCCGGGCCGCCGCCCTGATGCGTGCCCAGATCACCGACCTGCCCGACGGCACCTACCGCGCCCGTGATTTCCTCGACAACGACGGCATCGTCGACGAGGCACTGCCACTCGAGCTGGCGATCACCGTCGCCGGTGAGCGCCTGACCCTGGATTTCACCGGCTCGGCCGCCGCCTGCCTCGGACCGGTGAACATCGCGCGCTCGACCACCGTTGCGGCCTGTTACGTGGCGATGAAGCACGTGTTCCAGGAAGTGCCGGCCAATGCCGGGGTGCTGGAGCCGATCGACTTCGTCATCCCCGACGGATCGATCCTGGCGGCCACGGCGCCGCGTCCGGTCGGCGGCTATACCGAGACCATCCTTCGCCTGATCGACTTGACCTTCCAGGCGTTGAGCGAGGCGGCCCCCGACCGGGTCAACGGCTGCGCCTACGGCACCATCAACGCGCTCTCGATCGCCGGATACCGGCGCGAGGACGGCCGGCGCTGGGTGATGTTCAGCTTCTTCGGCGGCGGCCATGGCGGCCACCCGGAGGGTGACGGCCTGAACCACGGCAACGCGCCGATCTCCACCGCCACGATCCCGCCGCTGGAGATCCTGGAGGCGGCCTATCCGGTGATGTTCCGGCAATGGGCGCTGCGGGCGGATTCCGGCGGGCCCGGCCGGCACCGCGGCGGCCTCGGAGCGGTCTATGAGATCGAGCTTCTGGAACAGGCGGCCGATGCCTTCCTGTTCGGCGAGCGGGGGCGCCATGCCCCGGCCGGCGTGGTCGGCGGCGACGCGGCGGCGCTCAACCGCTTCACCTATCCGGCCGGCCTCGACGGCGGGACGGCGCATCCGCCGATGGCGTCCAAGATGGTCGGGATCAAGCTTCTGGAAGGCCAGTCGGTGGTGCTGGAGACCCCCGGCGGCGGCGGCTACGGCCCGGCGGCCGCGCGCGATCCCGTTCGCGTCGCCGAGGATGTGCGTCTCGGCTACGTCAGCCCGGAGGCGGCCCGCGAACGGTATCGGGTCGTTGTCGGTGCCGACGGCACCCTGGACGACGAGGCGACAAACCAGCTCCGGGCGGACCGCGCAGCATGACCACATCGACTCCCAATCTGATCGCCGGCGTCGACGTCGGCGGCACCTTCACCGATGTCTTCGTCCTCGATGAGGCGGCGGGCACCGCCCGGGTCGCCAAGGTGCCTTCCACCCCGGAAAACCAGGCGGTCGGCTTCCTCGCCGGCCTGGAGGCGGGGGCGGGGGACCTGACGGCGCTGTCCACCGTCGTCCACGGCACCACCGTCGGGACCAACGCGCTGCTGGAGCGCAAGGGGGCGGTCACCGGCGTGATCACGACGGCCGGGTTCCGCGACGTCCTGGAGATGCGCCGCCGCGACCGCCCGCGCACCTGGGGGCTCTGGGGTCAGTTCGAGCCAATCGTGCCGCGCGACCGGCGCCTGGAGGTGGCCGAGCGCACTCTCGCCGACGGGACCGTGCGCCAGCCGGTCGATCCCGACGAGGTGAAGCGCGCCGCGCGCCGGCTTCACGATCTCGGCTGCGAGGCGGTGGCCGTCGTCTTCATTAACGCCTACGCCAATGCCGAGAACGAACGGATCGCCCTGGAGGCGGTGCGCGATGTCTGGCCGAATGACCACGTGACCGCCAGCCACGCCATCGTCCCCGAGATCCGCGAGTTCGAACGCAGCTCGACCGCCACCCTGAACGCCTATCTGCAGCCGCCGGTCGGCCGCTATCTCGCTCGCCTGGAGCAGGCGCTGGACGAGGCGTCGTCGCCGGCCGAGGTGTTGATCGTTCAGTCCAACGGCGGAGTCATGAGCCTCGACACCGCCCGGCAGGTCCCGGTGCGCACCGCGCTCTCCGGGCCGGCGGCGGGGGTGACCGCGGCGGCCCATATCGGCGCGGTCGCGGGATATCCGAACCTGATCACCTGCGACATGGGCGGCACTTCCTTCGACGTCTCGCTGGTCGCCGGCGGCGAGAGCGCGCTGGCGGCTCAGACGGCGATCGATTTCGGCCTGGTCGTGCGCTCGCCGATGATCGAGATCATCACCATCGGCGCCGGCGGCGGGTCGATCGCCCGGGTCGATGCCGGCGGGCTGCTGCAGGTCGGCCCGGAAAGCGCCGGCTCCGATCCCGGTCCGGTCTGCTACGGCCTCGGCAATGACCGGCCGACCGTGACCGACGCCAACCTAGTGCTCGGGCGCATCAACGCCGACCGGCCGATCGGCGGCAAGCTCGACCGTCTGGACGTCGACGCCGCCCGCCAGGCGATCACCGATCATGTCGCGGTGCCGTTGGGCCTGGAGAGCGCCGAGGCGGCGGCCGAGGCCGTGATCCGCGTGGCCAATGCCAAGATGGCCGGCGCGATCCGGGTCGTCTCGATCGAGCGCGGCCACGATCCCAAGGAGTTCGTGGCGGTTCCCTTCGGCGGCGGCGGATCGCTGCATGCCGGCGCGCTGATCCGCGAGGTAGGGCTGAAAAAGGCCCTGGTGCCACGCTATCCGGGGGTGACGAGCGCGCTCGGCTGTACGATCGCAGACTTGCGCCAGGACTTCGTCGAGACCTGGAACGTGTTGCTGGACGATCTCGACGGCGCCGCCCTGGACGCCGCCATCGACCGGCTGGCGACGCGCGGTCGGGAAACCGTCCAGGGCGCCGGGGTAACCCTGGAGGGGCTGGAGACCGTGGTCGAACTGGACATGCTCTATGTCGGCCAGACCCATACCGTTGCGGTGCCGATCACTGGCACCGACAACGCCGCCGTGCGCGCCGCCTTCGAGACCGCCTATGCGGCGACCTATGGCCGGTTGCTCAGCGGCATTCCCATGCGGGTGATGAACCTGCGGGTCGCCGTCGTGGGAAAGCGCCCGCGCTTCGACCTGTCGCTGCTGGCGCCGGAACCGGAGGGCACGGTGGCGGACGCCAACCGCGGGACCCGACAGGTCTTCGTCGACGGCGGCTGGCACGAGGCGGCGATCGTCGACCGTCTGGCGCTGCCCACGGGCGCCCGCATCGAGGGCCCGGCGATCCTCGAGCAGAGCGACACCACGATCCTGATCGAACCCGGACTGGTGGGCGAGGTGGACCGTTTCGGCAACGTCCTGATCGGAGCGCCGGAATGAGCGGTTCCCTTGATTTCACGGACCCGGGCGCGACGGCGCTTCTGCTGGTCGACCTGCAGAACGACTTCATCCATCCCGACGGCGCCTATGCCCGCGGCGGTGCCACGTCCGCCGACATCGCCGCCCTGCCGGAGCGGCTCGCGCCGCTTGCCGCCGCGGTCCGGGCGAAGGGCGGGTGGACGGTCTCGACCCATTTCACCCTGGTGCCGGGCAAGGGTGGGGCGCCGTTCATCTCCCCGCACCTCAAGGCGATCCGGCCGTTCCTGACCACCGGCGACTTCGTTCCCGGCGGCTGGGGTCACGATGTGGTCGACACACTACACCCCATCGATATCAAGGTAGAGAAAGTCGCTTTTTCAGCGTTCTACATGAGCCGGTTGGAGTGGGTTCTGAGAAAAGCCGGCGTTACCACGCTGATCGTCGGCGGCATCGTCACCAATGGCGGCGTGGCGTCGACGGTGCGCGACGCCCATGTCCGCGACGTGGACACCGTGGTCCTGGAAGACGGTTGCGCGGCGTTCTCGCCCGCTGTCCACACGACAGCCATCGAGGCCCTGCGCCCGGTCAGTGCCGTCGCCACCATCGCCGAGGTAACGGCGGCCTGGGAGGCGGCGTGATGGCGGTTCAGCGGCGCGACGGGGGACCCGAGGCCCATGTCCCGGTGATCGTGATCGGGGCCGGGGCCTGCGGTCTGACGGCGGCCCTCGCGGCCCGCGACGCGGGCGCGGACGTGATGGTGCTGGAACGCGATCCGGTGCCGTCGGGCTCGACATCCCTGTCCGCCGGCTACATCCCGGCCTGCGGCACCCGCTGGCAGCGCGCCGACGGCGCCGAGGACAGCGCCGAGCGTATGCTGGGGGATATCCAGCGCAAGAACCACGGTGAAGGCGATCCAGCCCTGGGCCTGGCGCTCTGCGTCGCCTCGGCGGCGACGCTGGAATGGCTGGCGGATGCCCACGATCAGCCCTTCGTCCTGGAGACCGGGTTCCGCTACCCCGGTCATACCGCCCACCGCATGCACTCGCATCCGGAGAAGACCGGGTCGGCCCTGGTCGGATCCCTGGCGGCGGCCGTCGAGCGGGCCGGCGCCGACATCGTCTGCGACGCGGCGGTGCGGGATCTGATCGCCGATGCCGAGGGGCGGGTCATCGGCGTCGCGATCGAACGTCCCGACGGCGCGGTGGACGAGATCGGCTGCGAGGCGCTGGTGCTCGCCTGCAACGGCTACGGCGGCAATCCGGAGATGGTCCGTGCCCACATTCCGGAGATGGCCGACGCCCTGTATTTCGGACATACCGGAAACCGTGGCGACGCGGTCGCCTGGGGCGCGGAACTGGGGGCCGCCGTGTCGCAGATGGGGAGCTACCAGGGCCATGGATCGGTCGCCCACCCGCACGGGGTGTTGATCTCCTGGGCGCTGATGATGGAAGGGGGCGTCCAGGTCAACACCGACGGCCGGCGATTCTCGAACGAGCATGCCGGCTATTCGGAACAGGCCCTCAAGGTACTGGCCCAGCCGGGGCGGATCGCCTGGAATGTCTACGATCGGCGCCTGCACGAGATGGGCCTCGGCCAGGAAGACTACCGCCGGGCCGTCGAAATGGGCGCCATCCGCGAGGTGCCGGATCTCGCCAGCCTCGCCGCGCTGATCGGCTGTGCGGAAGCGCCGCTCGCCGAGACCCTCGGACACGCCGCCCAGGCGGCCGCTGGCCGGACCGGGGATCCCTTCAGGCGCGATTTCACGACCGCGCCGGCCCTCGTGGCGCCGCCGTTCTACGCGGTGAAGGTCACGGGGGCGCTGTTCCACACCCAGGGAGGCCTCGCCGTCGACACCTCTGCCCGGGTGCTGACCCCCGAGGGTGCGCCGCTGCCCAACCTGTTCGCCGGTGGCGGCGCGGCGGTCGGGCTGTCGGGCAGCGGGGTCGAGGGCTATCTCTCCGGCAACGGGCTGCTGACGGCGGTCACGCTCGGACGGATCGCCGGGCAGGGGGCCGCCCGGTTGGCGATGGAGACGGCGTGATGACCGAGGAGTATCCCCGCGACCTGGTCGGCTATGGCGGGACGCCACCGCACGCCAACTGGCCCGGCGGCGCGCGCGTGGCCCTCAGTTTCGTGCTGAACGTGGAGGAAGGCTCGGAGACCAACGTGCTGCACGGCGACGGTCGGAATGAGGCGGGGCTGTCCGAAGTCGTCGGCGGTCGTCATCCGCCGGGCGCCCGCGATCTCGGCATGGAATCGCTCTACGACTACGGGCCGCGGGCCGGCTTCTGGCGCATCCACCGGCTGTTCACCGAGCGCAATCTGCCGCTGACCGTCTACGCCTGCGCGATGGCCTTGGAGCGCAATCCGGTCGCGACCGAGGCGATGGCGCGGGCGGGCTGGGAGTTCGCCGGCCACGGCTGGCGCTGGATCAACCACTACGAACTCAGCGAGGACGAGGAGCGCGAGCATATCGCCCGCGCCATCGAGATCACCGAGCGCATGACCGGCCAGCGGCTGCGGGGCTGGTACTGCCGCTACGCGCCAAGCCCGAACACCCGCCGTCTGCTGGTGGAGGCCGGCGGCTTCCGCTACGACAGCGACAGCTATAGCGATGACCTGCCGTACTGGGTCCGGGTCGAGGGCCAGGACCATCTGGTCATTCCCTATGCGCTGGACACCAACGATGTGAAGTTCGGAGCGCCGGCCTCCTACGGCTCCGGCGAGGACTTCTTCCGCTACATCACCGACGCCTTTGACCAACTCTGGGAGGAGGGGGCGGAGCGGCCGCGCATGCTGTCCATCGGCCTGCACCAGCGTCTGGTCGGCCGTCCGGGGCGCGCCCATGCGCTGGCCCGCTTTCTCGACCATGTGCAGGCAAAGGGCGGCGCCTGGATCACCCGACGTCTTGACATCGCCGAGCATTGGCGCGCGACACATCCGGCGCCGCCTGGATCCTGATGCCGGATAGAAAAGCCGCGGCTCCTGGTCAGGGGCCGCGGCCTAGATCGTCTCCGGCATGGTTACCTCAGCGTTTGCGCACTCCGAACCAACCGGAGGCAAGATACGGTGATGCGAGCATCGATGCCTCCAAATAAGCGGTTTCAGTGTATCTAACATGGGCAGGCGCACGTCGTGCGTCAACGCCCGTTATAGTCGACAAATCCGCGATTTGTTGAAACCATCCACAAATAATCCACAGGCACGGTCGGCCCTTGGACGCGACGGTGAGGGCCCGGAGTTCATTGTGTCGGACCAGGACCTTGCCTATAAAGCGGGGAGGGAATCTCCGGCGCCGGACGCGGCACCGCCGAACGCACGCGATGTGGTGAGGAAAGCGATGGTCGACTACGCCCTGGCGCGCCTGAACATGGTCGAGAGCCAGATCCGGACCAACAAGGTGACCGACCCGGCATTGGTCGCGGCATTCGACACGGTGCCGCGCGAGCTTTTCGTGCCGAAGCCGAAGCGCGGCATCGCCTATGTGGACGAGGCGCTGGAGATCGGCGGCGGACGTTACATGCTTGAGCCCATGGTCCTGGCGCGGCTGCTGCAGGCCGCGATCCCGCAGCCCGGCGACGTGGCGCTCGACGTCGCCTGTGGCACGGGTTACGCGACGGTGATCCTCTCGCACCTGGTCTCGATGGTGGTCGGCGTCGATGTGGATCAGGCGCTTGTCGATGCCGGCAACGCCAATCTGGAAGCGTTGGAGATCGACAACGCGGCGATCGTCAGCGGCAATCTGGACGAGGGCTATGCCAAGCAGGCGCCCTATGACGTCATCCTGATCGACGGCGGCGTCGAGGTGGTCCCGCCGGTGCTGTTCGACGAACTGGCCGACGGCGGCCGATTGGTCACCGTCGAAGGCGGCAGCGCGACCGAACCCGGCGTAGCTGTGCTCTACGAGAAACGCGGCGCGCGGGTCGGACGGCGGATCCTGTTCGACGCCGGCACGCCGATGCTGCCCGGCTTCCGCCAGGAGGCCGGTTTTGTTTTCTAGGGGTCACCGCCTATCTCTGATCGAAGCCGCGCTTTCCCGGTCGACACAGCCCGAACCTGAAAGGATCTCCATGTCCCCGTTTGCGAAGTCGTTCCGCGGGTCCGCCGCGGTCGTTGCCCTCGCTGCCGGCCTTGGCGGCGCGATCATCGGGGCGGCTCCGGTCGGGGCCCAGACCCTGGAAGAGGCGCTGGCGCTCGCCTATGACACCAATCCCGAGCTTCTCGCGGCCCGGGCCGACCTGCGTCAGACCGATGAGGATGCGCCGCAGTCGCGCGGCGGATGGCGGCCCAGTATCAGTGCGACCGGCAGCTTCGGCGTCACCGATGTCGATGCTGAGAGCAGCGGCGTAACGACCACCGACGACCATTCCTTCCCGGTCACCGCGTCGGTGTCGGCAACCCAGCCGCTCTACACGTTCGGGCGCGTGCAGGCCGATGTCGACGAGGCCGATGCCAATATCCAGGCCGCCCGGGCCGGCATGTTCGTGACCGAGCAGGACACGCTGCTGAGCGCCGTGATCGCTTACGTCAACGTGATCCGCGATACCTCGACCCTCGAACTCCAGGTCAACAACGTTCAGCGGCTGCAGAAGCAGCTCGAGGCCACCCGGGACCGGTTCCGGGTCGGCGAGGTGACGCGCACCGACGTCGCCCAGTCCGAGGCCCGTCTGGCGCGCTCCCAGGCGGATCGCACCCAGGCCGAGGGCAACCTCGTGACCGCGCGCGTCGGCTTCGAGCGGGTCGTGGGCGTCGTGCCGGAGACGCTGACCAACCCGGAGATCCCGCCGGGCCTGCCGACCGCCCGCGACGAGGCGGTCGATATCGCGGTGCGCGAGAGCTTTTCCCTGGTCCAGGCGAAGTTTCAGGAACTCGCGGCCCGGCATCTGGTGACCCAGGCGGAAGGCGACCTGCTGCCGTCGATCGAGCTGGTGACCCAGGCTGAGCAGACCTACGACACGAGCGGCGGCGACAACGCGGTGCGCACGCTGACCGCCGAGGTTCAGGTCTCGGTGCCGATCTATCAGCAGGGCATCGTCTACTCGCAGATCCGTGCCGCGAAGGAGAACGTGAATCGGATCCGTCTCCTGGTCGACAACGAGCGGCGGTCCGTGGTCGAGACGGCGGCGAGCGCCTTCGAGGATTACAAGACCTCGCTCGCCCAGATCGAGTCGCTGCGCGCCGAGGTGCAGTCGGCGGAGATCGCCCTGGAAGGCGTGCAGCAGGAAGCGACCGTCGGCGCGCGCACGGTGCTCGACGTTCTCGACGCCGAGCAGGAGCTCCTGGACGCCCAGGTGAACCTGGTGGCGGCCGATCGCAATGCCATCGTCGCGGCCTTCTCCCTGCTCTCCGCGCTCGGCCGCCTGACGGCGCAGGATCTCGGGTTGCCGGTCGAAATCTACGACTACGACCAGCACTACCTCGCGGTCGAGTCGCGGTATTACGGCACGGAGCCTCCGGGGGTCATGCCCGGGAACTGACGCCGATTCGCGCTAAGTGTTGGCGCGACAGAGGTTTATCAGGTAATTTTCAGATTCGAAGTTCACCGGACAGGTAGGGCCGCCGGGGCGAGGGCATGAGCGACACGCAAGAACCGTCCATGGAAGAGATTCTGGCGTCGATTCGCCGGATCATTTCCGAGGACGGGGACGAGGAGGAAGAGGCGCCGGCGGACGACGAGGTCGAGCCGGAGCCCGAACCGGAGCCTGAGCCCGAGCCGGAACCAGAGCCGGAGCCGGAACCCGAGCCTGAGCCCGAACCGGAGCCGGAACCGGAACTCGAGGAAGAAGACGACGACGTCCTCGACCTGTCGGACATGGAGACCGACGAGGAGGAGGAGGCCGAGCCGCTGTTCGATGAGCAGCGCTACAAGCTCGACGAGCCCGAGGAGCCCGAGCCGGAGCCCGAACCGGAACCGCTGCCGGAACCCGAGCCGGAGCCGATGCCCGAGCCGGTCATGGCGCCGCCGCCGCCAGCGCCGCGGCCCGCCCCGCAGCCCCAGGGCCTCGTGTCGCCGCCGCAGGCGCAGGAGACGGTGCATTCGTTCTCCGAGCTGCAGGCCAAGCTGAACGAGGACTATCAGGAACTGCCGCTCGGCAACGGCGCCGTCACCCTCGAGCGTCTGACGCGGGAACTGATGCGCCCGATGCTCAAGGACTGGCTGGACCAGCACCTGCCGTCCATGGTCGAGCGTCTGGTGCGCGAGGAGATCGAGCGCCTGGTGATGCTGTCGCAGCGCCGGGACCGCTGGTAGGCCGCGCGGATCTGATTTCACCGTCCGGGTGTGGCGTTTCCCGCCGCCTTGGCCTATGAGGAGCGTCCGTCGTCACTATCGCGCGAGGACAGGGGTCCGCCGCGCCTAAGGACCTGACCGATGCTCGAGAAGACCTACGCCCCCGCCGACGTCGAGGCCCGGCTGTACGCGCGCTGGGAGAAATCCGGCGCCTTCGCCAGCGACACCGGTGCCAATGGCGCCCCCTACACCATCATGATGCCGCCGCCGAATGTCACCGGCAGCCTGCACATGGGCCATGCGCTGACCATGACGGTGCAGGACATCCTGATCCGCTACAACCGCATGGCGGGGCGCGACGCCCTGTGGCAACCGGGCACGGACCATGCCGGCATCGCCACCCAGATGGTGGTGGAGCGGAACCTGGCGGCGGAGGGCATCGATCGCCGCGACATCGGTCGCGAGGCGTTCGTCGACAAGGTCTGGGAGTGGAAGGCCCATTCCGGCGGCACCATCGTCAATCAGCTCCGCCGCCTGGGCGCCAGCCCGGACTGGGAGCGCGAGCGCTTCACCATGGACGAAGGGCTGTCCAAGGCGGTCCTCAAGGTGTTCGTCCAGCTCTACAACGAGGGCCTGATCTACCGCGACAAGCGGTTGGTGAACTGGGATCCCAAGCTGATCACCGCGATCTCCGACCTTGAGGTCGAACAGGTCGAGATGAACGGCAACCTTTGGCACTTCCGCTATCCGCTGGAGGACGATCCCAACACCCATATCGTCGTCGCCACGACGCGACCGGAAACCATGCTGGGTGATACCGGCATTGCCGTGCATCCCGACGACGAGCGCTACAAGCACCTGGTCGGCAAGCACGCGGTGCTGCCGCTGGTCGACCGGCGCATCCCCATCGTCGCCGACGACTACGCCGACCCGGAGCAGGGATCGGGCGCGGTGAAGATGACGCCGGCCCACGACTTCAACGACTTCGAGGTCGGCAAGCGCCACGACCTCGAGATGATCAACATCATGGACGCCCGCGCCCATCTGAACGATCAGGTGCCCGATAAGTACCGCGGCATGGAGCGGTTCGCCGCGCGCAAGGCAGTGGTCGCCGACATGGAGGCGGCCGGGCTGCTGGAGAAGGTCGAGCCGCACCGCCACACGGTGCCGCACGGCGATCGCGGCGGCGTGCCGCTCGAGCCGTGGCTGACCGACCAGTGGTACTGCGACGCCGCGACCCTGGCGAAGCCGGCGATCGCCGCGGTGGAGACCGGCAAGACCGTGTTCGTGCCGAAGAACTGGGAGAAGACCTACTTCGAGTGGATGCGCAACATCCAGCCCTGGTGCATCTCTCGCCAGCTGTGGTGGGGCCATCAGATTCCCGCTTGGTACGGCCCCGATGGTGAGGTCTTCGTCGCCGAGAGCGAAGCCGAAGCGACCGCGGCGGCCGAGACGCATTACGGCAAGGCGGTAGACCTGACCCGCGACGAGGACGTGCTCGACACGTGGTTCTCCTCGGCGCTTTGGCCGTTCTCCACCCTCGGCTGGCCCGAAGAGAACGAGCATTTGAAGCGTTACTACCCCGGTGACGTCCTGGTCACCGGCTTCGACATCATCTTCTTCTGGGTCGCCCGGATGATGATGATGGGTCTGCACTTCATGAAGGAGGTGCCGTTCCACACGGTCTACATCCACGCCCTGGTGCGCGACGCCAAGGGCCAGAAGATGTCGAAGTCGAAGAACAACGTCATCGATCCGCTGGACCTGATCGAGACATACGGCACCGACGCCCTGCGGTTCACCCTGGCCGCCATGGCCGCCCAGGGCCGCGACATCAAGCTGGCGGAAGGCCGGGTCGAGGGCTACCGGAACTTCGCGACGAAGATCTGGAACGCCGCCCGGTTCTGCCAGATGAACGGTTGCGCGGTCGACCCGGACTTCGATCCCGCGTCCTGCACCGAGACGGTGAACCGCTGGATCGTCGGCGAGGTGTCGAAGACCGCCGACAAGGTGGCGGGCGCGATCGAGGCGTACCGCTTCAACGAGGCGGCGGCCGATCTCTACCAGTTCTTCTGGGGCACGTTCTGCGACTGGTATCTGGAATTCACCAAGCCGATCCTGCAGGCGCCAGAGGGCAGCGGCGAGCATCCGAGCGCGGCCGAGACCCGCGCCACCACGGCCTGGGCTCTGAACCGGGCGCTTCATCTGTTGCACCCGATCATGCCCTACATCACCGAGGAGCTCTGGGCGAGTTTCGGCGAAGAGGCGGACGAGCTTCTGCTCACCCGGCCTTGGCCGTCGTTCGGTGCCGATCTCGTCGATGCCGGCGCGTCGGCGGAGATGGACTGGGTGGTGCGGCTGATTTCCGAGGTTCGCTCGATAAGGGCCGAGATGAACGTGCCCCCGTCGGCGCAGATTCCGCTGCTGCTGGTGGGCGCGGGTGAGGTGAGCGCCAAGCGCGCGGAGACCTATGCCGACCTGATCACACGGCTCGCCCGCCTGTCGTCGATCACCCGGGCGCAGGAGGCGCCGGGCGGCGCCGTCCAGGGCGTGCTCGACGAGGCGACCCTGGTCCTGCCGATCGCCGATGTGATCGACATCGCCCAGGAACGCGGTCGGCTGGCCAAGGAGATCGCCAAGGCCGAGGGCGAGATGGCCAAGATCGACAAGAAGCTCTCGAACCAGGGCTTTCTCGCCAAGGCACCGGAAGCCGTTGTCGAGGAAAATCGCGAACGCCTGGCCGAGGAGCAGGAGCGACGCGACCGGCTCGCCGCCGCGCTCAGCCGCCTCGAACAGGCGGGGTAGGGCGCGGGTCGTCATGACCGGGACCGGCGGCGGCTCCGACATCGCCGTGGTCCTGCATGGCCTCGGCCAGTCCCGCTGGAACATGCTTGGCGTCAGCCGGGCGCTGCGTCGCGCCGGTTTCGACGCCCGGCCGTTCGGCTATCCGTCGCTCAGGCGCGACATCGGATCGCTCGCCGCGCTGCTGGACGCGCATCTGCGCGAAACCGGGGCGGCGGAATGCGGGCCCACGATCCATTTCGTGACCCATTCCATGGGCGGGCTGGTGGTCCGCGACTATCTGGCCGGCCCTGGACGCGCCGCCCTGGCGGACCGCCTGGGTCGCGTCGTAATGATCGCGCCGCCGCTGGGCGGCAGCGAGGTGGCGGATCTGCTGCATGGGCTGCGGCCGTACCGCTGGTTCTACGGCCCCGCCGGCCAGGAGTTGACGACGGCGGCGCAGCGCCACCGGGCAGAGCGCGTCACCTATCCGCTCGGCGTGATCGCCGGGGATGCGGGGTGGCTGTATCCGGTGGCTCGGTTCCTGTTCACCGGCGCCCATGATGGCCGTGTCGCGGTCGCACGCACCCGCTCGGAAGGCCTCGCCGACCACATCGTCCTGCCGGCCACCCATTCGCTGCTGCCCTGGCGCCGGGACGTGCAGCGCCAGGTGGTGTCGTTCCTGCGGGACGGGCGGTTTCGGCGGTGAGATCACATTCCCGCGTGTGAGCCCTGGCTCACGCCGACGTGCGCACGCTTGTAGCCGATCCGCCGCTAGCCTCATCCGGTAAACGCGCGTTAACCAGATTGAGGAAACGGTCATGCGATCCGGAATTCTGGGCCTCGCCACCGCGCTCGCCCTGACGGCCTTCGCCACTCCGCCCGCCTCGGCGGCGGAAGACGGCAAGCGGGTCACCGTCACCGGCGAGATCATGGATACCTGGTGCTACTTCTCCGGCGTCATGGGTTGGTACGAGGCAACCCTCGGGTCGGCCCACCATACCTGCGCCATGTGGTGCGCCGCCGGCGGCATCCCTGTCGGCATCCGCGCCGAGGACGGCACCGTCTACATGGTCCTGAAGATGCCCCAGGGCGAAAGCCCGATCGCGACCGACACCATGCTGGAGATCCAGAGCGACACGATCACCGCCGACGGCCTGCTGTGGGAGCGTGACGGCATCAACTACATCGTCGTCGCCGAGGTCGTGTCCAACGACGGCATCACCAACCGCAGTCACGAGGACTACGGCGTGATCCCGCCCTTCGCCATTCCCAAGAAGCAGTGACAGAGGGAGAGACGCGATGAAATGGCTCGCCCGTGCCGCCCGCCAGCCGGTCACCCCCTGCCATCTGGCCGAGATCGTCCTCTATGGCGCCTTCGCCGCCGCCCTGGCGCTTGCCGTCGGCGCGCTGCCGGCGAAGGCCGAGGAGAGCCAGGCGCGGTCCTGGAACCTGAACAATCAGGAGATGGCCCGGTTCGAGGCCCGGGTCGTGGACATCCTGTGCGAATTGTCCGGCGACTGTCCCGCCGAATGCGGCGGCGGCGAGCGGCAGCTCGGCCTGGTGGACGGTGACGGCCGGCTGGTGATCGCCGCCAAGAACGGCCAGCCGATCTTCACCGGCGCCGCCGAGGACCTGCTGCCCTATTGCGGCAAGCAGGTCGAGGTCGACGGCCTGTTCACCGGGATCGACGACTCGCCCGTGCGGATCTACCAGATCCAGCTGATCCGCGAGGTCGGGACCGGGGAGTTCGCCAAGACCAACCGCTGGACCAAGGTGTGGAACGCCGACAATCCGGATCTGAAGGAGATCAAGGGCCCCTGGTTCCGCAAGGAGCCGCGGATCAATGCTCTGATCGCGCGCGACGGCTATCTTGGCCTCGGCCCGGAGGTCGATGCCGAGGTGACGGAATGAGAGCCGCGGCGATCGCGCTGACGGCTGTCTTGCTCGCCCTGCCAGCGACGGCGCATGACAACCACGATCACGGCAAGCCGGCGCCGCAGGCATCGGCCCCACCCGCGCCGAACGGCCTCCCGGTCTCTGTCAGCCCCTTTCCTGTGCAGATCGACGGCCGGTTCTCGCTGATCGACCAGGACGGCGTGGCGCGCACCGAGCAGGACTATCTGGGAATGCATACCTTGGTATTCTTCGGCTATGCCAACTGCCAGGGGATCTGCTCGGTCGCCCTGCCGCGGATCGCGGTCGCCCTGGACGCACTCGGGTCGGGCGCCGACGGTCTGCAGCCGATCCTGATCACCGTCGATCCGGAGAACGACACCGTCGAGGGTCTGAAGCAATCGCTGCCGGAGATCCACGAGCGGTTCGTCGGCCTGACCGGCTCGGATGACGCGCTCGCCGCCGCGCGCGCGGCGTTCGGCGTCGAGACCGAACTGGTGTTCACCGATCCCACGCTCGGCCCGGTCTACCGCCACGGCGCCTTCATCTACCTCATCGGCCCGGACGGGACGCTATTGTCGGTCATGCCGCCGATCCTGTCCTCGAGCCGCATCGCCGAGATCGTGTCCGGCCACCTGGCGGGGAGCTGAACCGGGCGCCACCGCCCGCCAAATCCCCCGCTTGAGCGCCTCCCATACGCTCTCTAAACTCCGGCGCAAACCTCATAGATGAACGCCGGGGAGCGAGATGCCAGCCTTCGACAAGTCCAAACTGCCGAGCCGCCACGTCACCGTCGGGCCGGAGCGGGCGCCGCACCGCTCGTACTACTACGCGATGGGGCTGAGCGAGGAGGAGATCAACCAGCCCTTCGTCGGCGTCGCCACCGCCTGGAACGAGGCTGCGCCGTGCAACATCGCGCTGTCGCGTCAGGCCCAGGCGGTCAAGAAAGGCGTGAAGGTCGAGGCCGGCACCCCGCGCGAGTTCACCACCATCACCGTCACCGATGGCATCGCCATGGGCCACAGCGGGATGAAGGCCTCGCTGGTCAGCCGCGACCTGATCGCCGATTCCGTCGAGCTGACCATGCGCGGCCACTGCTATGACGCGCTGGTCGCCCTGGCCGGCTGCGACAAGTCGCTTCCGGGCATGATGATGGCGATCGGCCGACTGAACGTGCCGGCGGTGTTCATGTATGGCGGCTCGATCCTGCCGGGCCGGTTCCGCGGTCAGGACGTGACCGTGCAGAACGTGTTCGAGGCGGTCGGCCAGCACTCCGCCGGCCAGATCACCGACGAGGACCTGCACGAACTGGAATGCGTCGCCTGTCCGAGCGCCGGTGCCTGCGGCGGCCAGTTCACCGCCAACACCATGGCCTGCGTGTCGGAGGCCATCGGCATCGCGCTGCCCGGCTCGGCCGGCGCGCCGGCGCCGTATGAGACCCGCGATGAATACGCCGTCGCCTCGGGGGCCGCGGCGATGAACCTGCTGCGCCTGAACCTGCGGCCGCGCGACATCATGACCCGCAAGGCGTTCGAGAACGCCGCCACGGTGGTCGCCGCGTCCGGCGGGTCGACCAACGCCGGCCTGCACCTGCCGGCGATGGCGCACGAGTGCGGCGTGAAGTTCGACCTGCACGACGTCGCCGAGATCTTCAAGCGCACGCCCTACATCGCCGACTTGAAGCCCGGCGGGAAGTACGTGGCCAAAGACATGTTCGAGATCGGCGGCGTGCCGGTGCTGATGAAGGCGCTGCTGGACGGCGGCTTCCTGCACGGCGACTGCATCACCGTCACCGGCAAGACCGTGGCCGAGAACCTGGCCAACGTGGTGTTCCCGACCGACCAGGACGTGGTCTATCCGGTGTCCAACCCGATCACCAAGACCGGCGGCGTCGTCGGCCTCAAGGGCAACCTGGCGCCGGAGGGCGCGATCGTGAAGGTCGCTGGCATGCAGAACCTGAAGTTCCGCGGCAAGGCCCTGTGCTTCGACTGCGAGGAGGACGCGTTCGCCGCCGTCGAGCGCCGGGACTACAAGCCGGGCGACGTGTTCGTGATCCGTTACGAGGGACCGAAGGGCGGCCCCGGCATGCGGGAGATGTTGGCGACGACCGCCGCGCTCTACGGCCAGGGGCTGAGCGACCAGGTGGCGTTGATCACCGACGGCCGCTTCTCGGGCGCGACCCGCGGGTTCTGCGTCGGCCATGTCGGCCCGGAGGCGGCGGTCGGCGGCCCGATCGGTCTGCTCAAGGACGGCGACATCATCGAGATCGACGCCGTCGAGGGAACCATCAGCGTCGAGCTGTCGGATGCCGAGCTGGAAGAGCGCCGCAAGAGCTGGCAGCCGCGCGGACACGATTTCAACGCGGGTGCGATCTGGAAATACGCTCAGCTGGTGCAGCCGGCGGAGAAGGGCGCGGTGACGCACCCGGGCGCCGCCGCCGAAACCCACGTCTACGCCGACATCTGAGACAGGCCTGGTGCGGACCGCGCCCCCCTTCTCGGGGGCGCGGATCCGCTCCTGGATCACCCGCGTTCATGGGCAGACGGGCTCTTTACGTTACAAACTAGCCCTCCGATTTGATGGGATTTTCATTAACTCTTAAATAACGAGTTCGCGCATAAATCCTTCCGACAGAACGTCTCTTGCTTGTGAGAGGTTCGTTCGGGAGGGATCACTAGATGACTGTCTTGATGTCCAATCTGAGGATTGGTCGACGCATGCTGATCGCCGCGGCGGTGCCGGTGATCGGCCTGGCGGCCTACGCGGGAATCCTGTTCTCGGAGCGATTCGGGTCGGCGCGTGAGATGCAGCGGATTGCCGCATTGGCCGAACTGGCTCCCCGGATCAGCGCCGTCGTGCACGAGATGCAGCGCGAGCGGGGACAATCCGCCGGGTTTATCGCGTCGAAGGGGGTGTCTTTCGCGTGATCACTGCCGTACCAGCGGACCGCCACTGACAGGCGGCGGGCGGAGCTCCAAGACGCCTTGGGCGCCTTTGACTTTTCGCGTTATGGGGAGGCGTTCAGGAACAAGGCGGCGGCGGCATCCGAGGCGCTGGGCAAGGTCGGGGCCAACCGCACGGTCATCGACGGTTTCGGCATGACCGTTCCGGAAATGGCGGGGTACTAAACCGCCACGATCACGAGCCTCCTCGCGGTCGTCGAGCACACCGAGCGGCTGACCTCGGACCTCGCGAACGCCCGTCAGATCGTCGCCTACCTGAGTGTTCTCGAAGGCAAGGAGAGAGCGGGACTGGAGCGTGCGATGGGGGCAGCTGGGTTCGGAGCCGGCGCGTTCTCGACCGCCATCTACAATCGGTTCGTGGACCTCATCGCCGCGCAGATCGTCTATTTCAAGACCTTTCAGCAGTTCGCCTCGCCGCAGGCGAGCGATGTCTACACACGCACGATGAGCGGCCGCCCAGTTGAGGAAGTCGACCGGATGCGGAAGATCGCACTCGCCTCCGCCGACAGCGGGTCGATTGACGGCATCGCCGCGGGCTACTGGTTCGAGACCATCACGGCCAAGATCGACCAGATGAAGCAGGTGGAAGACTACGTGGCCGGTGAGCTTCAGGCGCTGGTCGGAATGCAGCAGGACGCCGCGCCTGGCGTGCCGCCATCTTCAGTGGCGTGGTCGCGTTGGCGTTGATCCTGGGCACCGTCATCCTCTTGACCGTCATCATTCGCTCGATCACGCGCCCCGTGGAGTCCCTGACGGCGGTAATGAGCATGTTGGCGACCGGCGACAATTCCGTGGACGTTCCGGGCACCGGACGCGGCGACGAGATCGGATCCATGGCCCGGGCGGTCGAGGTCTTCAAGAGCAACGCCCTGGAGATGCAGAGGCTCGAGGCCGAGCAGGCGGCGCAGAAGCGACGCGCCGAGGAGGCTCGGCGCGAGGAGATGCTCGATCTCGCCGATCGGTTCGAGACCAGCGTCGTCGGCGTGGTGACGCAGCTGTCGGCCTCGGCCGACCAGATGGAGGCCGCCGCCGAGGTGATGACCGGAGCAGCCGACTCGACGTCCAAGCGCTCCTCCATCGTCGCCGCCGCCGCCGAGCAGGCATCCGCGAATGCCCAATCCGTCGCGGGGGCGACGGAGGAACTCGACGCCTCCGTCAATGAGATCGCGCGCCAGGTCGCCGACTCCTCGTCGATCTCCGGCGAGGCGGTGCGGGAGGCGGATGCCATCGTCCGCGAGATGGAGTCGCTGAACGAGATGTCGCAGCGCATCGGGGACGTGGTCGGGCTGATCACCGACGTCGCCCAGCAGACCAATCTGCTGGCGCTCAACGCGACCATCGAGGCGACGCGGGCGGGCGAGGCCGGCAAGGGCTTCGCCGTTGTCGCCTCCGAGGTGAAGAGCCTGGCCAATCAGACCGAGAAGGCGACCAGCGAGATCTCGACCCAGATCGGCTCGGTTCAGACCGCGACCGCGCGCATGGTGACGTCAATCGAGAGCATCTCGAAGACGATCATCCGGGTGAACGAGATCGCGGGCGCGATCTCCGCCGCCGTCGAGGAGCAGGGGGCGGCGACGTCGGAGATCAGCACCAACGTTCAGCAGGCCGCCGCGAGCGCCCAGGAGGTCAACTCCAACATCGTCGAGGTCAGTAACGACGCCAGCGCCACCGGCGAAGCCGCCGGCCAGGTCTCGTCGGCGACGGCCGAGCTCGGGCAACTGTCCCGGCAGTTGCGCGAGGAACTGAACCGCTTCCTGGAGGAGGTGCGCGCGGCCTAGACGACCCGAACGGCGGTTTCCTGCGTTCCTGACCGACGGCACCTCGTCTATGCTCCGTTGCGGACATGGCGGGGAGGACAGGGCGCATGGCGCGCATCGCGATCGGCGGATTTCAGCACGAGACCAATACCTTCGCTCCGACCAAGGCGGGCTACGCCGCGTTCGAGGTGGGCGGCGGCTTTCCCGCGATCACGAGCGGTGACGCCCTGTTCGAGGTGATGGCGGGGCGCAACATCTCGATCGCCGGCTTCATCGACGGGGCCAAGGCGGCCGGCCATGACCTGATCGCCACCACCTGGGCGGCCGCCTCGCCCTCGGCCGAGGTGACCGACGACGCCTTCGAGCGAATCACCACGATGATCTGCGACGGCATCCGCGGCGCCGGAGCGATCGACGCGGTGTATCTCTGCCTGCACGGCGCCATGGTCACCGAAAGCCACGAGGATGGGGAGGGCGAGATCGTCGCCTGGGTGCGGGACGTGGTCGGTCCCGACCTTCCGGTCATCGTCTCCCTCGACCTGCACGGCAACATGACCCGGCGGTTTCACGACCTGGTCACCGCCTGTGTGGCCTACAAGACCTACCCGCATATCGACATGGCCGATACCGGCAGGCGCACCGCCGAGATGCTCGACCGGATCCTGGTCGAGGGCAAGCCGGCCAAGGCCTACCGACAACTCGATTTCCTGATCCCGCTGTCGTGGCAGTGCACGATGATGGCGCCGTCGGGCCCGATCTACGACCGCATGATGGCGATGGAGACCGGTGGTGTGTGGACCACCTCCTATCTCCCGGGCTTTCCCGCCGCCGACATCCACGATTGCGGGCCGAGCGTGTTCGCCTACGGCGCGACCGAGGCCGAGGCGGAGGCCGCCGCCGACGCCATCGCCGCCGACATCGCCCGGCTGGAGCCGGAATTCGCCGGCAAGATCTACAATCCCGACGAGGCGGTGGCCGAAGCCATGCGCCTTGCCAAGGGCGCCGGCAAGCCGGTGGTGATCGCCGACACCCAGGACAATCCGGGCGCCGGCGGCAACGGCGACACCGCCGGCATGCTGAAGGCGCTGGTCAAGGCCGGCGTGGAGAAGGCGGCGATCGGCCTGATGATCGACCGCAAAGCCGCCGAGGCGGCCCATGCCGCTGGTATCGGCGCGGAGATCACCATCCCGCTCGGCGGCGTTTCCGGCATCCCCGGCGACGCGCCACTGGAGGCGACCTACACGGTCGAGGCCCTGCACGACGGCAACACCACCGGGACCGGCCCGTTCTACCGCAATGCAAAGATGCGGCTCGGCCCATCGGCGGGCCTGCGGATCGGTGGGGTGCGGATCGCGCTGGCCAGCAACAAGGTGCAGATGGCCGACCAGAACCTCTACCGCTATGTCGGGATCGAGCCGACCGAGCAGGCGATCCTGGTCAACAAGTCCTCGGTCCATTTCCGCGCCGATTTCGCGCCGATCGCCCACGAGATCCTGGTCGCCGCCGCGCCCGGCCCGATGATCGCCGATCCGGCGAAACTGGCCTGGACCCGGCTCCGCAAAGGGATGCGCCTGTCGCCGATGGGGCCGGTGTGGGAGGGGTGAGAGGCCGTCGTCAGATCGCGGGATCGCCGAGCGGCGTGCCGATGCCGACCGCGCCGGGCCAGCGGCGCGCCGGCGCGATGATCCGGGTGTGCGGCAGCGCGTCGTCCAGGAACGTTTGGTCGGTGGGGACGACTTCCCCCGGACGGACAAGCAACCCGAGGGCGATGGCGATCGCGTCGGCCTCGTCCGCGGCCTCGAAAGAGACGGAGGCCCCGCAGGTCGGACAGAAGCTGCGCGCCACGCCCGGTGACGAGTGATAGGTGGCCCGCTTGCCAGTGACCGTCACGGCGCCACGCGGCCACACGCCCCAAGCGGTCGCGGGCCCGCCCGTCACCCGTCGGCAACCGCCGCAATGGCAGACAGTGGCGCGGCGGGGCGACCCGGACGCCGCGAAGCGAACGCCGCCGCACAGGCAAGCGCCGTGATGACGGTCAGCGGGTGATGAGCCGGTGCTAGCGCTTGGGTCCGGTCGGTCGCCCGCGCGGAACGGCACCGTCGGATCGATCTCCAGCCACGGGATCTTGGAGGCGCCGAAGATCTGATCGCTTGGGACAGCGTCGCCGGGGCGATCGAGCGAGCCGGTCGCGATATCGATGTCTCCCGGTCGCCTGGCATCGGTGAAGGTCAGTTTAGCGCCGCATGCCCCGCAGAAGCGTCGCGCACAGCCGGGGGAAGAGGCGTAGGTGGCCGGCTCAGTCTCCAGCCACTGGAAGGCTGGTGGATCGGCCACGGCCCATGTCACGACCGGCGCGCCCGAGGACAGCCGGCACATGGCGCAATGGCAATGCGTGATGTCGCGAAGCGTGCCCTCGACCCGGTACCGTACCCGTCCACACAGGCACCCACCCTCGATCGGCATCAGTCCGTCAGCTCACACCACACCGGCGTGTGGTCGCTGGCCTTCGCCTTGCCGCGCGGACCGCTGTCGATCCCGGCGGCCTTCAACCGATCCGCCGCCTGGGGCGACAGCAGGAGGTGATCGATGCGGATCCCGTGGTCCTTTTGCCAGGCGCCGCCCTGATAGTCCCAGAACGAGTATTTGTGCGGTGTCGGGTCCTTGGCGCGGAAGGCGTCGGTGTACCCGAGCCAGAGGACGGACCGGAACGCGGCCCGGGTCTCGGGCCGGATCAGGGCGTCGCCGGCCCAGGCGGCCGCGTCGTGCACGTCCTCGTCGGTCGGGATCACGTTGTAGTCGCCGCCGAGGACCACCGGCCGTTCGTCGGTGAGGAGGGCCGCCGCCCGGTCCCTCAGGCGCGCCATCCAGGCCAGCTTATAGGGGAATTTCTCGCTATCGGTCGGATTGCCGTTCGGCAGGTAGATGGTCGCCACCCGCACGCCGTCGACGGTTGCCTCCAGATAGCGTGCCTGCTCGTCGGCGTCGTCGCCGGGCAACCCGGCGCTGACATCCTCGAGCCCACGCTTGGAGAGAATCGCCACGCCGTTGTAGCTCTTCTGGCCATGCACGGCGCATGCGTAGCCGAGACCCTCGATCTCCAAGCGCGGGAAGGTGTCATCGACCGTCTTGATCTCCTGCAGGAGGACGACGTCGGGCGCCGCCGATTGCAGCCACTCCAGCACGTTCGGCAGGCGCGCCTTGACGGAATTGACGTTCCAGGTGGCGATCTTCATCGGGTCTGCCTTCTCGCAATCGGGCGAGAAGGTCAGCGCAAACGCGCTACCGCCGCAAGAGGGAACACGGAAATCGCCTCGGCGATCGGAGGATCAGCCGATGCCGAAGCTGGTGCCGCAGCCGCAGGACGACGTCGCGTTCGGGTTCTCGACCGCGAAGTACGCGCCGATCAGCTCGTCCTTGTAGTCGAGCTGCGCGCCCGCGAGCAGGTCGAGGGAGACGTCGTCCACCAGGACCTCGACGCCGTCGCGCGCGAACACATGATCATCGTCATTCACGCTGCTGTCGAAATCGAACACGTACTGGAAGCCCGAGCAGCCGCCCCCGAGGACAGACACGCGCATCTTGAGGGCGTCACCGCCGCTTTCCTGGGTCTTCAGAAAGGCGATACGCTTGGCGGCGCTTTCGGTGATGCCGAACGCCCGGTCCTGGGTTGCACCGTCTGGCATGGGTACGATCCTTTAACGAGTCTATGCATAAGATAATGGTCGCACCGCTTGGCTTCAACAGCGGCCGGCCTCGCAGGAAAGGTCACGGAAGGAACGCAGGTGGAGAAGGTCAGGCGTAGCGGACCTTTTGACACGGAGTATCGCCAACTTCTCTCCGGTCCCGACGATGGGCCGGACGGGCCGTGGCGCGATCTTGCAGCGCTCTGGTTCGCCTCCGGCGGCACGGTCGGCCAACCGCCGAGCTACGCGTCGTTTGACATCCTGAGGCTGCCGCCCAGGCATTGGCCGCACATCTGCCTGACCAAACTGATCGGCAGGCCGCGGCGCTTCTTCGTGTCCATGATCGGCAGCGCTATCGAGGAGCATAACGGCTTCTTCGGCAACAAACGGCCGATGAGCGACCTGCCGCTGAAGAACCGCTGGGTCATGCGGCGTGAGTTCTAGTGGAGCATCCATCACGGCGGGCCGACCTTCACGGAGGGGCCCTATATCGGCGCCGTCGACTACGTCCGGCGGGTGCGCCGACTGATCACGCCCTATCGCCTCAGCGATGATGAGTTCGCATTTGTCTTCTACGCCGCGTTCGAGCCTTATCCCGACAAGCGATCGTTTCTGTGACCGGACCCGTCGACAACCCATGGCGGAATCCGGCCTGTTGGTAGAGACTTCGCCAGGGAACGGACGAAAAGTGTCATACATCGCCCGCCCACCCGCACACCGCCCGCCCAGGAGCAGATCCAGCGGAATCGCCAAGATGATCGGATACAGCATCTGTTTTTCCGCCGACGGCGACGTCGCGGAAGTGGAGTTCCGCGACCGCTTCGCGCCGTCGACGGTCATGGCGGTCATCCTGGAGATCAAGCAGGACCCGCGCTACGCCAGTTTGTCCGGGGTCCTCTGGGATCTGTCGGCCGCCGATCTGAGCGCGCTGACGATCGAGTCGCTGCGCGAGATCTTCGCGACTCAGAAGGCGGTCTACCCCTCCAAGACCCTGCGCGTCGCCTGCGTGATCTCGAGCGAGAGCGACGCGTATATCCTCAAGCTGTGGGCCGAGGGGTTCAATGACGCCAGGCCCAATCAACGCCGATGGTTCTTCGATTCCGCGGAGGCGCGGGCGTGGTTGCGGCTGGACAGCGACCCGACGTCGGGCCGGCGGCGACCCGGCTCTCAGGTCATTGCCTTCGACGGCGACTCTACAGAGCAGCGTCGGTGTGAAACCTTTGGTGCAACTGCAAACCGGTACCCCCTTCGATCCTTCCGGAACGGCCAGCCACCGTTTCAGCATGATCATGGATGGGATGCTGGCATCGTGGAACGCCCCGGCGCTTTCGGCGCCGGGGCTTGGACGGTTGTCGATCGGTTGCCGATCAGCGATCAAGCGGCGCGGACCTGAGCCAGGAACTCGCTCACTTCATTCCGTAGCTTTCTGGCTTCCTCAGATAGAGCGGTCGCCGAGTCGAGCACCTGCTGAGACCCGGAACCGGTCTCGGTTACCGCTTTAGTGACGTCGGCGATGTTCACCGTCACGTCCTTGGTTCGCTGGGCTGCTTCGCCGGTGTTCGACGAAATCTCCTGAGTTGAGCTGTGCTGCTCCTGCACAGAGTCCGCGATAGAAGCGGCCTGGGCGTTGAGCGAGTCGATCACGCCACAGATCTCTTCGATAGCTTTCACCACCTGGTCGGTGTTGCCTTGCATATCGGCAATCTGCGCGGTGATGTTTTCCGTCGCCTTGGCGGTCTGGTTCGCGAGGCTCTTTACCTCCGACGCCACGACGGCGAAGCCCTTGCCCGCCTCGCCAGCGCGCGCGGCCTCGATGGTCGCGTTCAAGGCGAGCAAATTCGTCTGCTCGGCGATGTCGGAGATAAGCTTAACGACGTCCCCAATGCTCTGAGCGGATTCCGACAGAGCGCTGACGGTGGAACCCGCGTTGTCCGCACTGGATTTGGCCGCACCCGCCATCGACGTTGATTCCCGGGCACGGTTGGCAACGTCGGCGATCGAGCCGGACAGTTCTTGGACGGCATTCGCCGCGGAACTGACGTTGGACGACGCCCGATCAGCCGCACCCTCGACCGCCGTAGCCCGGCCCTTTGCGGTGTCCGCCAGAGTCGAGAGCGACTTGGCAAGTTCGACCATCCGGTCGGACGACGAAGAGACGCCATCCACAACGCGTTCGACACGCTGCTCGAAGCTGCTGGCCAAAGCGTGCATTGCGTCACGCTTCTCCTCGGCCGCCCGGCGGTCCTTGTCTGCCTGTTGCTCTTCGATCTGCTGCTTCTCCACCGCGGCGGACTTGAACGTCTCAAGGCTGCGGATGATATCGCCAACCTCGTGCTTGTCCCTGGTCTCCGGAATTGTGACGGAGAGATCGCCGTCCGCCAGCCGTCGCATGATGCTGGTGGAGTCACGCAGTGGCCGAAGCGCCGTCACCGTCCAGCCGCCGAGCACGAGCGCGAGCAGCAGCGCGATCACAAAGGCTCCGAACATGAACAGCTGGAACCCGTCGGCGGTGGCTCGAACCGTCGCGCCCTCAGACTGGTTCAATGCCTCCTGGAGGTCGATGAACTCGTTGATCTCCGCCAGCCACCGGATGAACAACGGACGGGCCTGCTCCATCAGCAGCGCGTGGGCCTGTTCACCGTCACCGGCGTTTTGCAGTTCGATCACTTCCTCAATCAGCGGAAGGGTCGCCGCCTCCGTCGCCTGGATCTTCTCCAGGATGGCGATTTCTTCCGCAATGCTGTCGTCGCGTGTCGAGAACATCGCGTCCATACCGACAGCCGCTTCCTCGTAGAAGCGTGCAAGCGTTGCAATCTCCTGAACTGCGGATTGGCGCTCGAGATCCGTCTCCACAAGAACCACGTCGCGCAGTGAGATCGCGCGGTCGTGGACGCTGCCGCGGAAGTTGATCGCGTAGCGCCGTTTGACACTGTTGACGTCATTGATGACGCCAAGGCTGTTGCTGATCGAGTTGACCTGGACCACCGCCGCCACGACGAGGCCGAGTATGATGACGAGAACGCCGGCATACCCGATGAAAACCCTATGAATTACTCGCATTACGCACCCCGCTGTTGAAGGAGCAACGTATGTATACAATCTTTTGTTAAAGAAGGGTAAACACCGAACATGACCCGGCTCAGGCGCCAGGTGCCTCGACCGCCCGCCTGGTCGCCGCGTCGGCGGGGAAAAACAGTTCCAGGCGCAGGTCGCGAACGGTGACGTCCTCGCTGGTTCCGAAATGGGCCACGGCCGACAGGAACGAAAGCTGGCCGCCGGGGCTGTTGATGACGACCGGCAGGACCGGCCGGCGGCGGCGCGCGTCCCGGGGCGCACCCGGATACCGGTCGCTCGCGGCCGCGACCCGGGTCTGCAGATCCCAGACCACCGGATCGTCCCCGGCCTCCAGGGCCTCCAACTGCAGTCGGGCCGACATTTCCTCCAGCACCTCGGGCAGGTTGGCGATCACGCTGGGGGCGGCCGGGCTCTCGGCCAGCAATCGGATCACGTTGCGCTCGTCGCCTCCGGCCTGGAGCGCGGAGAGCAGGGCTGCCGCCGAGGGACTGGCATCCAGTACTGTCCACGCGCGGTCGCAGAGGAGGGCGGGGTAGGGCGCGTGGCGCGCCATCATCTCGTCCAGGATGATCCGGAACGGCTCCAGCGCGTCCGAGCTGAGATCGGAGGCGGGGTAGGCGGGCGCGAAGCCGGCGGCCTGGAGCAGCGCGTTTCGCGCGCCCAACGGCAAGGTGAGGCCGGCGGCGAGTTGCAGGACCATGTCGCGGCTGGGGCGCGCCCGTCCGGTCTCCAGGAACGAGAGGTGCCGGGCCGAGACCTCGCAGGCCAGCGCCAGGTCGAGCTGGCTGACCCGCCGCGCCAGCCTGTGTCGCCGCAGCGCGGCGGCGAATGGCGGGCGCTCGCCCGCCGGCTGTTCGGTCACCACTGTCATGCCGCATCGTCGCAGCGCCCCGGGGGGCTGTCCATTACCTGGGGGGTAATTGCGCCCCTTCCGTCCGTGGTCGAGCGTGCCGGCGTTCGCATAACGATGGAGAGTGACATGAAAGGCATCTGGAAGACTTGGCTCACGGCCTGGTCCGGGATCGCGATCCTGCTCGGCCTGGAACTGGCGGGGGCGGCGCTGCCGGCGGCCGATTCCGGCGCGGTGGCCTACTTCGCCCTGGTCAACGGGTTGGTCTGGGATCCGACCGTGCTCGATCCCCCGGGCATGCGGTTCGCCGTGAGCGTGCTCGGCGCGATCCTGCTGGGTTGGGGGCTGACGATCCTCGTCCTGGTCAGGACCCCCACCGTGCCACGGGCGGTCTGGGTCGGTGTGACCGCGTCGATGGGCGTCTGGTTCCTGATTGACAGCGCGGCGTCGCTGGCGACGGGCGTGCCGTTGAACGCGGTCGTTA
>JGI12316J15309_10000678_pt1 | contig 40496 bp, 29 predicted proteins | sample MarCyaLeptolynsp_FD_15309 | JGI IMG/M metagenome (IMG submission 15309) | reverse complement strand
CGACTTGACGTTCGTTGGCCGGAATCTGGGCGGCGACTGCAGCCAGTGGCTGCGAGCGGTACCCTTCACTCTCAATTTTTTCAGCCGCGTGCAGGACTTTTTGGAGTAGTTGGGGTTCGCTGGCCGGGAGCCGGGCGGCGACTGCAGCCAGCGCTCGCGAGCGGTATCCTTCACTCTCAATTTTTTCAGCCGCGTGCAGGGCTTTTTGGAGCAGTTGGGGTTCGCTGGCCGGGAGCCGGGCGGCGACTTCAGCGAGCACCTCCAAGCGGTACCGTTCATCCTGAATCTTTTCAGCCGCGTGCAGGGCTTTTTCGAGCAGTTGGGGTTCGCTGGCCGGGATCTGGGTGGCGACTGCAACAAGTTCACCCGATCGGTACCATTCATCCTCAATGGCTTGAGCATTCTGAAGCGCCTGCTGAATCCTGATTCTATTCTCATCGCTGAGCAGTTGCCGCTCTGCCTCAGTTTCTGTTTCCTCCTCCCCATTCTCACCAGCAGGCCAAAATTCTTCGGGTAGGCCCTGTCCTGGCAACTCCGCCAGCACTTCCTTCACCCGCTCAGACCATTCTTCGCCTTGTTGCTCAATCTTGTCCAACCAGGCCACCAGGTCCTGCACCCAAATTGGCTGGTTCTCCAAGTTCTCTGCTGCTTTCATTTTCCTGGCCTCCCCAGGCAATTGCGCGATTCGAGCCAGCGCAGTCCCTAAGCCCTGGATAGATCCCCCCTGGCCCCCCTTGAGAAGGGGGGAACCGGATTTCAAGTCCCCTTTGAGACGGGGGGAACTGGACTTGAAGTCCTCCTTGCTAAGGGGATTTAGGGGGATCGAAAGCCTGCAGGCTTCAGATCGCGTCCCGATTGGAATCCGGCGCTGGATTCTCCGTATTGTTCCCTATCCTACTCTCTCCCCGACGGACAATCGAGTTTCAGGACTGGGGCAACTGCCCTTCAATCTGGCTGAACCCCTTGAAAAATCAATTTTCCTGGGTTTGTAACATTTTCTGCTAACTTGAAACACGTATGCACAATCCAGCAGACATCCCGATCGATTCGCACTCTGGGCAGGATAGGCAAGGCAATGCGGGTCCCTCGCAGCTCAGACCGTTGAACGGGGCACGGGTATTTGTTCTGCCTTCCTTCTGCTGACTGAGTTGAAGCAGGTGCTGCATATTTTCACAACTTCGGCAGGCAGTGACACTTAACTTCGGCAGGGTGATTTTCGGTGGGCCTCTGAGCAGGATTATAAACCGAAAAATCAGCCTTGAAAACGGTGGGAACATCAGCATGAGATTGAGGTCAAAAAGGCGTGCAAAAATTAACTCGGTTTTGCTTCAGGGGCATGGAGTTTGCTGGTGAGTTTGCGCATCGATTCTCCCTTGAGAGACACTCGTAACGAGTCATGCACAATGCGGTCGAGGATGGCGTCAGCCAACGAGGGGTCTTGAATTTGCTGATGCCACTGATTGACGGGGAATTGGGTGGCAAACAGACACGAGAGTCGTCGATAACGCTCATCCAGGAAATCGAGAATTTCTCTGGCATCTGGGGTGGACAGTGGATCTCTAAGCCATTCATCCAGAATAATCAAATCAAAGCTGGCCAAGCGTTTACGCAATTTAGGGAAGGAGCCATCGGCTTTGGCGAGCTTCAACTCTCCCAGGAGTTCCAGGGTTTTGAAATAACGCACGCTGTAGCCTTGTTTGCACAGATGGTCAGCTAAGACACAACTCAAACAAGTCTTCCCTGTTCCAGTGGGGCCAACCAGGATTAAGTTGAGATGTTGTACCAACCATTGTCCTTGTGCCCATTGCAGGAACTGGGCTTTCTTCAAGCCCCGAGGCACGGCAAAGTCAACCTCCGCCAGGGATGCACTGATAAAGAGCTTCGCCTGCTTGAGTCGTCGTTACTGTCGTTGATTGTATCGTCGCAGATATTCGCATTCGATCAGCAGCGCCAGCCGTTCGTCAAAGGGTCGATCCTGGTACGTCGGTTGGCTCTGCTGCTGTTGCCAGGCTTCAAGGAAGCCATTGAGCTTGAGGTCTTTGAGCTGTTCAAGCGTTTGTTGCATCATCAATGAACTCCAAAGATGGGATTACTTTTAGCTGTAGTCGGTTTGACCGCGAACGTTGTCGTGGTCGATGGGGGTCGCAACTGGCGTTTCAGCGGCAACTGGCACCGCGTCCAGATGGGATTTCAGAATCGCTTTGAGGCATCTGAAGCCGATCATATTGAACAGATTGGCCCGTTTGCAGGCTGCCTCCAGTCGCTGGCAGCCGTATTCAGTGGCCAACCGTTGGATACCTTTGAGGGTACGAAAAGCTTGTTCTTCATGGGCCTTTTGCCCAAAGATGGCTTCCACTTGCGCCTGAGTCTGGGAACCAATCCGTTGGGCCCAGGCTAAAAACCGTTCTCTCGATGGCTGCTTGTAGGCCCAATGATGGGGTGGCATATGCTCTGCCAGGGTGGTGTAGTGATAGGACGCTTGCCCACGGGGATGAGCCGCAATGCGCTTATGGTCGTAGAAGATTTCAATAAACTGTTCGCTGATTTTGACGCCGACTTCATGACGCACAAACCAATAGGGCACCGAATAATAATGCCGCTCCACTTCGATATGGTAATCGAGATTTACCTTCGCTTGCTTCCACCGGGCCAGCACGAAAGGGTGGATAGGCAATGGCTTCAGGGCTGCCTGGTCTGTGCGCTCAAACAGTTGTCTGCGTGAGAGACCATAGCCTTGCATCACCCGGTCGTTGAGCTGCTGCAAACGGCGACCCATCGCTTGATTGAGGGTGCTAAAACTGCTAAAGCATTCGTGACGTAAGGGCGCTAGTATTTGTCGTTCCACTTCCTGCACCGCCTTTTCCACCTTGGCTTTGTCCCTGGGCTTTTTCACTCTGGCGGGGATAATGGCCACCCCGTAGTGCTCCGCAAACTCCTGATAGCTGCGATTGATACCCGGTTCATAGCGACACGGGTCACTGATGCCGGACTTCAAGTTATCGGGAACAATCGCCGCAGGTACTCCCCCGTAGAAGGCCAAAGCTCGCTGATGGGAGCCGAACCAGTGGGGTAATGACTTGGCTCGGTGTCGCTTCCGCGAAGGTGTAGTTACTTGCCCCCAGACAAGCGACAAAAATCTGGGCCTGTATCGTATGCCGCTGTTTGGGTCTACCACCACTACGCTGGTGCCACAGTAATCGACAAATAGTTTATCCCCTCCCTTATAAGTTTGTCTCATCACCGGCTTCTGACGCCCTTGCCACTGCCTGTAGCGACGACAGAAACTGCCATCGCTACAATGCCATTGCCCGCGTTCTCGACCTTCTTGTCAGAGTAATGCTAGGGTGATGCCTTTGCGCTCTAATTCTTGATGCACCGGGGCAAAATCGATCGTCTCTGAGCGGGGGCGACCCTGGCGTTTCCCTTTGCCCAGCAGGACCTCGACCTCGCTGTCACTGAGCTGCTGCAGTTGCTCGTCACTGAGATCTTTGGTGGTGGCTCGCCTCAAGTAGTCTTGCACCGTTGAACGGGCCATGTTGCAACTGCGAGCAATTTCACTCTGGTTACGACCCAGCTCGTGTAAGCGCATCATTTCTCGTAGTTTGTCCATCGACAATTTCGCTCCTTGTGACTTGACTTCCATGACTGGCGATTGCACCTCCACATCGGTTTGGAAATGCAGTGTAATGGGGGTGCCGAAGTTTATGTGAATCAGGTGCCGAAGTTAGGTGTGAATTGGGTGCCGAAGTTTATGTGATTTTGCACTGCTTGGACTCAATGCGTTGCAGCAGTTGCGCTTGCGATTGGGTGCGATCGATCCACTTTTCGGTCTTGGGTGCAACCGTATCGAGGCCCGTGACGGAAACCTGAAGCTGCCCAGAAAAAGAGGCGTCAATCTGTACTTTCCCAGGCTGGTTAATAATGAACTGGTCGCGTCCCTGGTTAATGTTTTTCTGCGAATCCATCTGCCCCTGCCTCCCCTGCTCTCATCCTCAGACAGTAGGGAGAGCTAAGAACCACCTAATTTCAGATCGCCTGTGGGTTGGTTAATGACAAACTGATCGCGCCCCTGGTTAATGTTCTGCTGCTCCGTCTGGGTCTGACTCTGGTTGATGATTTGGTGGGCCATCTGCCTCACCTGATCCGCAAAGGCTTCATCGTCCATTTCTACATCGACATAACTGGTGAGGCGCTTTACCTGCTCTGGAGCCTTGCCCCCTGCTGCTTCAATGGCAGCAAGGGTCTCTTCTGCCTTCTTGCGACCGGCAAAGCGGTTTTTGAGCGCTTTCCAGAGATCTTCTCCTACAGTTGCGCCGCCTTTGCTGGCGGCTCCTTCAAGAAACTTCACAGCCAAACTGACGATGGCGGCTGCGGTGATGGGATCGATCATGACAAATCAAAGTATCAATATCGCTAGCGTATGCGATCGCACCTCATCCATGCCAGAGGTACAAGCGATCGCGCCTCATGCCCCAAAGGATCGCAGTTGCGATCGCGTCTCCAATCGCAACAGAGGCATCAGCAAGTCTCCTGAAATAGGGGTTTTTAACCAATTAGTTAAAAAGCCTGGGATCTGAAAATGCCTGATGCGATCGCAACAAGAGTCCGTTCTTCCATACATCTGCACTCTACCTTCCTACCGCGATCGCTGGTTACACTAAAACAGCACAATAGATGGAATTGCGGATATCGAGCTGAATGAAACGGAGACACCCTCTATGAAAGCCTCCGAACTCCTCAGACGCTACGCTGCTGGAGAACGCGACTTTCGCGGGGTCAATCTGCGCGGGCAATCGTTCAAGGGTCAGGACTTGTCGGGATGCGATTTCAGCGGGACCGATATTCGCAGTGCTGACTTTACAGGGGCAACGCTCTGTGGGGCGAATTTTAGCGGAGCGACGGCTGGATTGCAGCGAAGGTGGGCGATCGGATCGCTACTGATCTTGTTTTTAATCCTTGTTCCTACAAACTTGTTAGTCGGGGCAATATTTGGAGTGTTTGAAGATTGGATAGTTGATGTTTCTGGTGTTGGATATGAGATTGAGGGATGGATTGGACTATTCTTAGTGGTAAGTCTTTATTTTATTGCCATCCGGCAAGGAATAGTTTCGGCTCTTAGACTGGCTGCGGTCGTATTCGCAATTGCAGTTACAGCCATGGTGACAGTCGTAGTCACAGTTGTAGTCACAGGTACAGGTGCGATCGTGAGCACAGTTGAAGGGGCAATCTCAAGCGCAAGCAATTCCGCAGGTGCAGTCACAGTCGTAGTTACAGGCACAGTTACAAGTGCAAGCGCAGGCGCAATTACAGAGGCAGCTATAATCCCACTCGCAAGCGTAGGTGCATTCATTTTTGTAGTTGTAGGCGCAGGCGCAGGTGTAGGCACAGGTGCAGTTGAAGGTGCAGGCGCAGGCGCAATCGTACTCGCAATTGCATGTACGCTTGTCAGCACTTATATTGGGTGGCGTGCCCTGAAAGAAGATCCGCGCGACGCTTGGATTCGCTCAGCTGCTATTGCTTTTGCAACTATCGGTGGTACAAGTTTTCGCAGTGCAAACCTGACTGGTGCCACCTTCACCCAGGCAACACTCAAAAGCACCGATCTCAGATGGGCGACGCTGACCTTGACTAATTGGCATCAGAGCAAAAGACTCGATCGCGCTAGAGCTGGTGGCACTATCCTGCTCCATCCCGAAGTGAGAAACCTGGCAGTGACCCATCGTGGCAAGGGAAAATCCTACAAAGGACTCGATCTCAGAGGAGCCAATCTGACCGGGGCGGACTTGAGCGGTGCCGATCTAGCAGAAGCTGATATCAGCAACGCCACCCTTGAGGGAGCCTGGTTGGAGCGAGCCAATCTGACAAAAACCCAGGCACTGGGAACTAATTTTCACCAGGCGCGATTGACCGAAGTCTGCCTGGAAGCCTGGAACATTGACAGCACAACCCAGTTAGAGGGGGCAATCTGCGACTGTGTCTACTTGCTCAGTGGCCAGAGGGAACGCCAACCCAGTAGCGGCAACTTTGAACCCGGTGAATTTGCCAAGTTGTTTGAGGAAATGCTGGACACCATCAACCTTATCTTCCGCAATGGAGTGGACTGGAAAGCATTTGTCACCTCGTTCAAACAAGTCCAGGTGGAAAATGAAGAGGTGGAGCTATCCATCCAGAGCATTGAGAATAAGGGCGATGGGGTGGTGGTGGTCAGGGTCAACACGCCCCCTGAAGCCAATAAAGAGAAAATTCACAGCGAATTTTATTATCACTACCAAACTGCCCTGGAGGTTTTGGAAACTAGCTACCAGACTCAGCTACAAGCCAAAGATGAGCAATTGGTAGAGTACCGAGAACAGATCGCGATTCAACGACGCCAGAGTGCTAACCTGGAACAAATTGTTCGTCATCTGTCGAGCCATCCTATTGCAGTGAGGCAATCTCAAATTGCATCGGATAAGCTGGTTTTGATCTCATTTGGGACAGGTAATTTCGAGCAGGGATTTAACTCCGTTATCGCTCAAATTTGGGTTGATAATCATCCCCTGCCAACTCCATTTACTGGTCAATTACCCCCAGATCCAAGAATTCCTGCACTCTATCGTCGATGGCAAGAGATTTATATTCAGCTTGCCGCCAGTCCAGGAAGAATTAAGCCGATTCAGGTCACCTGTACTTCTGAAGAGACACTGCAGGATTTAGCTCAGCAGTTAGCTCAGCAGCTCAACCTCTGGCTTGGCGACTTGCTCTTCCGTCCGATCGAAAGGAAGTTGCGTCAGAAGCTCGATGCTAATGACGAGGTACGATTGCTCGTTCAAACGGACGAAATTCGGCTGCAACGCCTCCCCTGGCATCTATGGGATTTTTTTGAGGATTATCCTCTGGCGGAAGTAGCATTGAGCATGCCTGCAAGCGATCGCCCATCCGCATCCATTTCAGAGCGAAAGAAGCGGCGAATTCTAGCAGTTTTGGGAAATTGCGATCGCATCAACACAGACCCGGATCGGCAAGCGTTAGAGCAATTACCCGATGCAGAAACTGTAGTGTTGGTGCAACCCACACGCGAACAATTGGATCGGCAGTTGTGGGATGAACGGGGTTGGGATATTCTCTGCTTTTGCGGTCACAGCGGTAGCGACCCTGATGGTAGCCAGGGGGTTATCAACATTAGTGCCACAGAATGGCTTACCCTCGATCAGTTGCGGTACGCCCTGAAGGCTGCGATCGCGCGGGGATTGCAGCTGGCCATCTTCAACTCTTGCGATGGACTGGGCTTGGCGCGACAACTCGCTTCCCTGCACATTCCCCAGATGATTGTCATGCGCGAACCCGTTCCAGATCGCGTAGCGCAGGTGTTTCTGGAAAACTTTCTCGCTGCCTTTTCATCGGGTAAGTCGCTATATGCCTCGGTTCGCCAGTCGCGGGAGCAATTGCAAGGGTTAGAGGATCGCTATCCCTATGCCACCTGGTTACCTGTTATCTGTCAGAATCCGGCAGCGATTCCTGTCACCTGGCAGGGTCTCTGTTCTTCAGGTCAATTGGAGCTTGAGCAGTTATTGACTCAGTTGCGGGAATCCATCGTCACCGATCCTGCTTTAAGCGATGAGGACAAAGCAGAAGCCCTGGAGCAGGTCAAGGTGTTGACTGAAGCAGGCAACAATCCCGACGATGGGGCGATGAAGAAGCTGGCAAAGCGCTCTACGATCATACTCAAGGGGATTGCTGCTGGATTACCGACAGCGACAAAGTTGGTTGAAGGGGTCGGCAAGCTGCTACCTGCCCTTTCAAAACTGCTCGACCTGTAGCGCGAAGGAACGGCATAATAGGACTTCCATCGGTTCGTTTCGCAAAAAGGTACTTTCAACCACATTCAGGACAAGACTTGGAAGGTTATTTTGAAAGCCTTGCTCAGCAAGGCTTTCAAAATAACCCATTTTTCCGTTCTGGCACGAAGAAATGGGGATTAGCGCCCCCGAAGGGGGCGCTAACCTTCCAAGTCGTGTTCAGGACAAATGCGCGAGCGCTCGCGCATTTGAAACCCAATACGATCGCAGCCCATCCAAAACCGCGATCGCGCTACCCTTTGCCCGCATCTGCGAAGCGATCGCTTGTCTGTCTAGCAGAAGGGGGGCTGACCTGGGATCTGGGAACTCATCTGCCCGATTAGCACATTCAACCAACGCATTGTTCAGCAAGTACCTCCAGATACTCCATCACTTTTTTCCGATCGATGCCCTTCGTTTGCTGGAGCGTCCAATGGGTGTCCAATCGAAATGATGCATACCAGGTTTCAATAGCACCTCGCTCAATGCAGTAAACCATGATTGCGCCCTGTCCCGTCTCAATTGAGTTTGATGAGTACCAGATGAACAATCCAGACTGGCTAAAATGCTCAACTCGACGATGGAGATTCCTGGCACTCGATTCAAACTGTCGCGGATGAACTAATCCCTTCAGCTTGCTGCTCCCTTCATGAATCCAGCGTTGATGCTTAAGCACCCGATTTGGGGTGAAGGGAGGAAACGTTGTCTTGTTTTGGAAAAATTCACCGAGTGCGACCGGAGGATCGCAGAGGCAATAGGGATCGAAGGGAACCAGACCTTTTCCAGAAAAGGTCAGCCACTTATGGTCAAACCACCCTTTTATCCGCACGATCCAAATTTCGTCAGTCTGTCTTTGGTCGTCAATTCGATTGATAATCATCTTGACCAACGTCAGAAATCTTGGGTCATCAGAATCATCGGTTGCTTCGATTTTGATGCTCATATTTTTTGACTTAACGATTAAATAGACAGCAGTCGTTAGTCTAATCACGATTAAGCACGGATCTTCATGGAAAAAATTACCCCTAATTAAGCTGGGATGTAGTAAACTCTGTTAGTGGGGGAGACCCTTACCAGATGAGAGATTGGGGCGTTAAGGAACAAAAAAGAGAGTTGAGGTAGTCGTCGTGAGATCTAACTTTGGGCCAGATGCTAGTTTCAGATTTACGACAAACCTACGACAAGCTTAAACCTTTCCCAGAAAGGTTTTCAGCGTTTGGTAAGACGAAAATACGACGATTTTAGCTATAACTCAAATACACTTATCATAGCAATAATGATCCCTACATTATGTATACGACTGAGTTTGCTCAAAAGCCCCAAAAAGCAGCTCTAGAACTTGCTTACGCTGTATTTAGCCGCTGCTTTATTTTAGGGTTCACTTCTCTGCCATGAAGATCCGTGTTAAGGCGCGATCGCGCCTATCCGTGCTGTCTCAGTGTAGCGCGTTGGCGGAGCCTCCCCTTCGGGGAATCGCGCTGACAAGTGCAAATGTATGATGGGATTCAGAATTCAAGTTCAGCGTTACATTGTAACGCTGAACTTGAATCTCGCAGGAAGCGCTCATGGTTTGCACTGGCGTAACCTCCTGTGGGGAATCGCCCTCAGCCCAAAGGTGTCAAGTAGACGTCTTGCAGCCTGCTAAACTGAAAACAGGACACCAGGTAGAGCAATGGTTCAGGCACCCGTCAAACCCCCAACCCAGCGACTCACCGATGAAGAGTTCCGTCAGTTTTTGCGAGAGGATGACTCTGATAATCTCTATGAGTTAGTGGATGGATGGGTTCAGGTCATGGCGGAACCAGGGGGTGGACATGAAGATGTCCGAACAGACTTGCTGCTCCAGATGGGGCCGCACATCAAAGCGCATCGCTTGCCGTTCAAGATTCGTCCCAGAGCAATCTGCAAACTGGCTCAAGGGAACCAAAGGCGTCCCGATCTGATTGTTGTTGCTAATTCTGTGTGGGAGCGCAACACCAGGTCTGAAGTCATTCTCGAAGAACCCCCAGAACTGGTCATTGAAATTGTTTCCACCAACTGGGAAGACGATTACATCAAGAAGCCGCTGTGGTATGCCGCATTTGGGGTGAAAGAGTACTGGATTGCAGATCTGCTGCTAAAGATTGACCAGTACCCGACACGCAAAAATCCTGAGATCAAAGAACCCACCCTGTCCATTGGGACGCTAGTGAATGGTGCCTACCAGTGGCAGCGATTTACAGGCGATCGGCGCATCGAGTCCAGGTTGTTCCCAGAGCTGGAGCTGACGGTGGAGATGCTTGTGCAGGGGATATCCTAGACGCTCGATCTGGGTTCTATTTGCTGCTTTTCGTAAAGTTATTGAACCTGCTCTCCTTAACCGAACGGTATTGGATCGCAAAACATGTCCGTAGGACGTATTAGTCGCCTTTTTGGTTTTGAAGGGTGCGTCGGCTGTCTAGATAGAGCAGACAACAATCCGGCCCGACTCAAACGCTCGGATTCAATACCTGCTCAGCGGTTAGCTCCAATTCTGGGAACCCAGGAGAAACAATCCGCTCTTTGCCCTGAAACCGACCGACCTCGACATAAACTCCAGCCTGCAATTGCAGCACGATGAAAACCTGGTCGTCGGGGTCAGCAATCCAGTACTCCGGGATGCCTCTGGCCGCATATTGTTCGCGCTTAGCGGTGTAGTCCCGTTCCCGATTGAGCTTACCCGGTGAGACCACTTCCACCACCAGATCGGGGGGCGGCATATCGAGAGTAATGGTGAGGCGCTTGCGGGTAAGTTCGATATGCTCTGGTTTAAGGACAGCCAGGTCAGGATAACGGTTGGCGGCGTATCCTGGCTTCAGTACCGGAACTTGCACTTCGCAGGAGTGATGCGCCACCCTGGCAAAGCCAAGCAACATCGCTAGCTGAACAGACAGCCAGAACGCGATCCGATCGTTTGTTCCCGATTTGGGTGGCAATGCAACTAACTCCCCCTCAACCCACTCATAGCGGTTATCCGTCCCGTCATCATAGGACAGATACTCCTCAAAGGTCAGCTTGGGTTTGGCGATGGCTTGGGTCATGGCAGGTTGGGGGCTGACTTTCTTTAAGGGTAGCATTGCATTTCCCTTCAGCCGAAAGCGCGAGGCAAAAATGCCTGTAGCTCTGGTGGGGGTGAGAGGCACTTGTCCTGCGATCGCGCTTCGCATAATGAATCTAGAACACCTGATCTATCCCGAAGAGGTACGGCTCAAATGACTGCAACCCCGCTGAGATGAGATACACCGAATTCGCGATCGCAGCTGCCCTCTCCCAAGCCGCTCAAGAGCCAACCTACCGGGCAGCATTCATTAGCCCAACCAGAAAAGATTCTGCAGCAGCCCTCGCGATCGCGGCTACCCTCGGGCCTGGGACACTGGCAATATCCAACTCAACAGTAACGATGGCGAACGGTGGCCGGGTCTTTTTCCGTCCTTGCACGACTACTGCTGCACGGGGTCTGCCTGCATTGCATGAGATTTATCTGGATTGCTGCGATCGCGCCATCGGTTTCAACGAGACGTACGCAGCGCTCTTACCCTGTTTGGAACCATACGGTCAAAATGCGAAATTGATTCGGATTGTGGCTCATGCCAACGAATGCTGGAAATCTTAGAGCGATTCAAACATCCGAATCTATGCTGGAAGGGTGCTGTTTTGAAGTCCTTGGTGTGAATTTAGGGATGAGGCGCGATCGCGCCTCATAGATCAAAACCAGGGAAAAATTAGGGAAGCCCACAAACAAGAATGTTGAAAACCTTACCTATCAGGTGATTGCGATATTGGTACATTGGTACTTCAAAGCTGCAGAGCAATTTTTATCGGAATGCGATCGCGAAAAACAACGCCGCGATCGCACCCTTATCTCAATTGGACCTGGAGATGCAACCGAATGAAATTGGCAGAATAGTTGCCCAGTCAGCCTTCCTTCAATCCAAAATCGGCAATCCAAAATCCAAAATGGTATTAGTCAACCATCTGCAGATGTCCGCGACGCAAAAACCAGCAGATGCGGTCAACCACTTCATATATTTCTTGGTTTGTCTCAGCGTTGAAGAAGACAGCCTGTAAGATCTCACGATCGGCCATTGTTATTTTCCTGGTTTTGATCGTTCGAGCAAAAAGATCCCAAAACTCATCTGCTACCAATTTATGAGTGAATACGTTTTCTTTTATGTGAATGGGGGGATGTTCTAAGGATGTTCTCATGAGATTAAAGTCCTTTTTTGTGGATGGCAGACAGTGCAGTGCGTTGCTGATAGTATCACTATGACATGTTGCTTCAGGGAAAAAACTGATTTGAATGCACCCGACCGAGTGAGTCCGATCGCACGTTTACGGGATCGAAGTCTCCGGTTGATTGTGATTCAGATCGCCTCTGTAACACAACCTCAGATTACTTCCATAACACCGCTTGAAAGGTTATTTTGAAAACCTTGTAGTGAAAGGCTTTCAAAACCATTTTCCCGTTCTAGCACTAAGAAATAAAGGTTAGTGCCCTCTTCGGGGGTGCTAAACGTCCAAGTCGTTTCAATCACTTCACAAAGAATAGACCTGTAGGGGGCAAATCGCGCTGACTTCAGCAAGAATCGTGCCCTGAAAGTCTTGGAATTCTGTAGGATAGGCAATGACCACCGACCTGATATCAGTACACCTACACAAGAGGGTCTCTATTCATCACTTCTCATTGGGTTGAGTCCGCACAAAGGCAGCCTTCTCGCTCGTAAAATAATTTTGCGTTGGGTTGCAGCAACAGTGACAACCCAACCTGCACATTGAGATCAATTTCGCTGACTTCATATAGACGGATGGGAATTCTCTAAACTCTTGATGCCTAATTGTTGGTGCTCAACAAAGAGACCTCACTGTTGGTTTTCAACAACTTATACAGAGCATATACAAGAGTGAAACCTCCTGGGAAACGCAATCTCAATCACTGCCCCTTTAGCTTAAGAATACCAACGCGATGATTCTAGAAAACGGAGCAGAAGTCAGAGGGCAAAACATATAAAAAGACTCATAAAGAGTCACTTGCACTGGGACAAAACTGCCTGACTTCTACTTCACAGTTTATAGACATTGCTGTCGCGCTGGTTCGGCGGAGGAGTGTATTGCAATTCCAATGCCATTGCTGGGGTGCTCTACTACATCATTTTTTCAAATTTTTGGAGAACCAGTTATGAGTGCTCGCCAACTTATACCCCCAGCAAAATTTACGATTGAGCAAAGCGTTGAGAGGATTCTGACCACCCGTCGGATCGCCTCTAGCGACTATTTTTCTCTTGTGGAAGCCATGTTATCCCAACAGGTGCCGACAGATCGCACTAACGATCAGATCCGCAAGATTTTTGACTATTTGCAAATGGGAATTGTCCGGGTATCCGATCGAACTCCTTTTTGGAATTGAATTGAACGTTATTTGCTTCTGTATAATCAACCCGCCGGCGATGATTGTCGCGTTTAAAGTCCTTATCCAATTTGTATAGCAGCGGTCGTTGAAGACAACCGTTCTATTCATATCTCTCGCCTATCTATGGTTTGTGAATTGTGCATGGATAACGCAGGTAAACTTGAAATGACAAAGATAGAAAACCCCTGGATAAAAAATGCTACGATTCTTCAGACGACAGAATCTAGAACAGGTTTCATCCTCCAGAAGCTTCTCTCTTCTATGTTGGCAACTGCGATCGCAGTTCCAAGCCTCATCTTCGCATCCACTCATCTGTCGCCTGCCCAGGCTGCTGTCATACCCGCTGCTCCTTATCCTACAACAGTCGACCTTTATTCCACGGCAGCGGATACACAAACATTTATCCTTGGGGGTGACGACAACTTTGGCAGCGATCCAGCTGCAGTCAAGCTGACGCTGGAAGACTTGGGGCACGATCTCAAGTTTATGCTTGACGTCCAACCTGAAGCCAGCAGCAGCAATATTGCTGACTTGCGGGGCTTTTTCTTCAATATTGCCGACGAAAGCTTGCTCCCCGGCCTTAGCGTCACGGCGCTCAGTCCTAACCCTGATATCATCACCAAGACAAAATTTCGCGCCAATGACGTCATCAACCTGGGAGGTGGTGTCAATCTTAATGGCGATGGCAGTCTGAGGTTTGATGCGGGTCTGGCCTTTGGTACCCCAGGAATCGGAAAAGATGATGTGCGCTCGGTGGCATTTAAACTGACCCATGCTGACAGTGCCGTCAATTTAGGTTTGGATCTTTTACACAATCAATACGTGGGGGCCCGCCTGACCAGTACAGGACCGGAGGGCAGCAGTCGCAATGGCAGTAGCAAACTGAAGAAAAAACTGCTGGCCATTGCCGAGCAGCAAGATTCTGCCAGGGCTAAAGTTCCAGAACTGACTTCGATCGCGAGTTTGTTCTTTGTACTGGGCGGATTATTAATCTGCCGTCGCCCTAAGCCCTGTTCGCGATCGCAATAATCTGGCTGCAGGAGCCAGCCCACAATCAGATTTTTCCTGAGATTCACCCCAGGAATGAACGCAGGAAACGGAACTTATACATTACCAATACGCGATCGCAAACATCCACCCGCCAGACTAGAGTTAACCCGGATCGATTGCAACCCACTGAATGTTCGAGCAATTGCCCCCTTGTTGTTATTGAAATTTAAAGCCCTCACGCCATGATCAACTCCACCTCTCGCCATTGGTTACAACGAGTCGCTGCAGGAATTGGATTAGTCTTCCTCAGCCTTTCCCCCGCGAATGCAGCTGGTCTCACCGGCGCTTCCACCTTTAGCCTTTTTCTAGAATGCAACAACGATGGCACCGCGCTACAGGTTGGCAGCAGTCCCCTGATTAATGGTTGGCAATACGCCTCCGATGCCCGCGGCGACAACACTGATGGCCATTTCTACGACATCGCAGGCATGGCGCTCAAGCAAACCGCTAATGATGAGGTTGTCGTTGTGCTCAGTGGTAATACTCCCCTCGAAGGTACAGGCTTCGATCGGCAGGGCAATCGTGTCGTCTGGGGCGATCTCTTTTTTACCAACGGGACTCAGAACTTCCAAGAAGCGACCCATGCTGGAGACCTCTTTGGGATTCGCTTTGCTAGCGGTAACGAATCAGGTGTTGGTCCGCTGGGCGTTTATAACAATGTGGTTGGTGAAGGGGTTGGCATCAATAACTTTGGCCACCGCACCCTGGAAAACTACGTCAACCTGATTGATAACGATTCCAATCACCTGGTGAAGAGCAACGTTGACAATTTCATGGGCGATCTCCAAAGTAGCAACCCCAATTCCTTCGAATCCGACTATTTCGATCCCACGGCTCCCAGGGTTAATGTCATTGGTCAAGGCAACAAGGTCGGCAACGACGGTTTTGCCCTGTTGGGTCTTGATGACCTACTATTGGAAGACTTCAACACTGACAACTTTGCTGCCGCAGGCGACGAGTTAATTGCCTTCAAATTCAAGCAATCTGCACTGCAGTATCAGCCTCCTTTGCCAGAGCTGGCGGCCGATCTGGAGGTAGACTGGATTTGGGATAGTCAAGGACTTGAGCCAGAGGCAGGCGGCTTCAATGCCATCGACGAACAGTTGACAGGTGTCAATGACGAACTGGCCCGATTGAAAGGCGAAATTAATCCGCGTAACCGGGCCAATTCCAGGGTACGTAAGGCCACTGAAGGTTTCGATGAAGTCAAAGCGGCCAGAGATGCCCGCGTCGCCCGCGACAACCATCAGAAAAAAGTCAATAAGATCCAGGCCATTCTGGATGTGTTGGAACCCAAGCTCGCTGCTTGGGAAGCCGCAACTGCTGGCATGACCGAGGAAGAAAAGCAAGCCTACGCTGCCGAGAATCCAGAAGCAGAATGGACGCGCAAAGATGCCGAAGACCTGGCCTATCAACAGGCGGAGCTGAACAAATATCAAACTAAGATCGCCGAGATTGACGCTCAGTATACGCCCGAACAATTGGCTGCAGCGAAGCGAGAATACAATCGGTTCATCCAGGAAGAGATTCGCGAGAATCCAGAAGTGGGGCCAGCTTACGTGCAGCGGGAACAAGAACTGGCCGAATTGAACCGGCAACGTAAGGATGTCACCAGGCAAAAGAATGGCCTCAAACAGGAACGCACCGATCTGGAGAACGGCATTCGAGAGTTACTGAATGCCAAACGCCAGGAAGTGATTCAAGAGCGCGTTGCAGCGGCTGATGAGGCAGCACGAGCTGAAGCAGAACAAGAGGTCGCATCAGGCGGGCCGCGTACCTCGGCGAGCGGCGGTATTCCTCAAACTGAGGCGGAGTTCCGGCAAAGAGCGCAAAAGGTGCCTGAGAACAGAGGATTGGCAGGGATGTTCCTCGTAGGATTTGCCTTGGGGATGCATCAATTGCGCAAGCGTTTTGATTCCAGGGCTGGTTGCGATCGCAAATAGGACTGAACCAAACCCACCATCCGCAAACCAGGTTTTCTCCTCAAGCAAGACAGATCCGGGCCTCTTCAAAAGAGGCCCATTTTTCCAATCCTGTTCGGTTTAGCAACGAGAATTCATTTCTCACGTAGGGACACGGCATTGCCGTGTCCCTACAGGTCTATTTTTCGTAAAGTGGATTGAATCCGCTATAGCGGTTCTCGTGCGACTGAAGTACATGGAAATGTACCCCTGCCTTCGGCAGGGGTACATTTCCATACCTCACTAGCCTGAGAATTGCTATATCCTTAACCGAACAGTATTGTCCATTTTTCTATCCTTCGTGCTAGAACGGAAAAATAGGTTATTCTGAAAGCCTTACTGGGCAGGACTTTCAAAATAATCTCCCAAGTCGTGTAGTGGCAAAAAATCCTTACTTCTGGAGAACTATCGAAAGTTATACGTTGCATATACACGATCTCAAACAACAGCCTGCGACTATAAGAGATATAAACCCTGAAAGTTTGGAGGCAACACTGACACTATCCCAGCTAGTCAGGGCTAGCTGGGGTTTATTTCCTGCAAGCAATTAATTCCCTTCATTTCTTCATGATGTTTATAGACAGTTCCATACTTTACCCAACCCATTTCAATCATTTACCGCTCTGCATTCATACCGCGTTCTTCCATTCCCGTTATACCCCTACTCAATTTCCACAAAAAATTGATTTGAGTTCAGATATTTACCTGAAAAGAGCGTACATGAAGTTGCCAGTCAATCAAGAAAAATTTCGGCCATGCCAGAACTAAGATAAAAGTTTCAATTTCGGTTGGTGTGCATCTACCGCGTATTGTTCCCTGAAGAAGCTAGAGTGAAAAGATTGGGTCTCTCATTGAGAGACCCAATCTTTTTTGGCAATTTCTTCAACCGATCGGGAGTATTGATCTCACGATCGCACTCTTTTCATGCAGCAATCCTGACTCATCAATCGCGACCTTGGCAAACAGTCTCATTGATTGTAGAGAAATTCCTATATGCTCCAGAAGACTCCAAATGAAAAGAGATAAAAAATAGATTGTTCTCCAAAATCTTTACTAGCTGATCGCTAGCCAATACTGTTCGGTTTAGAAACGAGAATTAATTTCTCGTGTAGGGACACGGCATTGCCGTGTCCCTACAGGTCTATTTTTCGTAAAATGATTGAATCCGCCATCCTTAACCGAACAGTATTGGATCGCTAGCGAACAAGAATCATTAAATCATCTCTCAGTAAAATCTGGTTAGATCATGAGAAGCAAACTATTATATAAAGAAATTTTCTTTTATCTTTATCATTATTTAATATTAATAAAATATCTTCAAATAACCTGTTAGCATAGCTCACAGCTGTTGAATATAGTTAATTTACAATTTTAATTTAATACAACAAATAACAATATTAATACTGTTTTATTTTGAAAATTTTTCAAATCTGCTCAAAATATACACAAATAATACATACCATCAATATTGTTTATACTTTTTCTTCAACATCTGTTTTCGATACTCTAAATATCAACATTGGATCGGTTGATATTGGTCATGGATGACTCACCATTATTCGACCTCAGTACCAAAGTGGAAGGTAGCGAATCTATAAAGGGAAACCGATCCGAATTTGGGTTATAGGACCTCACACTTCCCTGAAAGACTCGGTTTTAAACTCGCTCTATTTCGTTATTAGGAGTTGCGAAATCAGGGCAATCGAATATCTCTCTTTCACGCTAACCCGTGAAGAAGAGATCTCGGATAACTCCGCATTTCAGCGACACTTTTGGACCAAACTGTCTTCTCATAACGATTTTATTCGAGAAGAGACCCTATCGATTCTGCCAGCGGTTCGTCAATTTAATCTACAGAACCCCAAAGACAAGAGTCGTAGGTTCAATGTCGTAGGCTTAATGCAGACTGAACCCTCTACTAAAGTACCAGGAGACTTGCTATGTTAACGTACGCCACACCAAAAACAGCCTCAAGCACCACCAATGTCGTTTTCCATCCCACAGCATTCAGACCCGTCCAGCATCTTCCGCTCAAGGTTGTTCAACCTGAATCCCCTAAAATTATTACAGCACCTGCATTGAGCGAAGACCTGCTCCGCGATCTCTTCGAAGATCGGATATTAGCAATCCACGTGCCCAACTATTGTCATTCTTTTGTCTCCCATAAACTGAGTCAATGGTTCCTTGAACAACGCAATTTGCCTGCCTATACCCACGAATTGTATAAAGATGGGGTTCCGGTTCAAGAATATTTTGGCGTCTATCGCTATGGTTCTCCCTATAATAAGACCTATGGAAAGCCGACGACCAGCAACGCTCATACTGAATATTATCAGGCTGCCTTGAAATCGATTCGAAATGTCAGGGAGGCATGTTTGCCCTATGCAGCACCAATGGATCGTCTTCGGGCTGAGCTGGATGAAAATTTACCGATGGGTGCGCAAGTGGCAAACTACGAAGGTCGTAAGATGTTTGTCGGTATTGGTCGGATTACCCCTGCAGCTGATTCGCATATTCTTCAGGTACAACCCCATGTGGATTGTCTGCCGCAAGATATTTGCCAGCTTGATGGACAGTTTGCGGCCAACATTTATCTGCGGATGCCGCCGCGAGGGGGAGCAGTGGAACTGTGGGATGTGCCCGCGCTCTCTCCTGAGGAGATCGCAGCCCTGCCCCAGGACCACGATTGGCGCGCTGAGCTGCCGGAGTCGACGCTGATTTACCCGGAAGTAGGCGATCTGTTGTTGTTCAATACTCGCAAACCGCATGCAGTGCATGGGTTTAGCCAGGGTGTGCGGATTAGCGTTCAGTGTTTTATGGGCTATCGGAAAGATTCACCACTGTCGTTGTGGTGCTAAGTTTTTCTTGAAGTGTTGTCTTGTTGCTTTGCTTGCGATCGCAGCACGCTCAAACGTTAGCCTCATAGTACCTTGACATAGTTCGTTTAGGGCATTAAGACTATGCTTGGCAGCGGATAAAAACACAACTTGACAGTTATTGTGAAAGCCCTGTATCGCAAGGCTTTCACAATAGCCTCTCTTGTAGCTCGACACAAAGAATCAAAGGTTAGCGCTCCAGAAGAGAGTGCTAACCTTTTCAGTGGTTTAAAATATAAATGTAACAGATGTATCCTCTATGGGATCCCTTGAATGGTTATTCGCTACATCTGTTTAAATTTGTGGTTAACGTTGCGATCTCTCAGCTGTAAGGTCGATAGACAATGCCCGCTCTAAGAAGTTCTACTGACATCAGATCAATGGATAATGCCCGCTCTAAGAAGTTCTAGCATGCCTCAATGGGAGAAGTTTGGTATTAATAAATTCACCATCTTGAGGTACATTGTAAGATACAGACTATACTGTCTGGCCAAATCGAATGCTGTGCATCAGGGCTGCCAATCATGCCTCGCTCGTCTGGGCCCGCTCCTACCCCCCTCCAAACATCTGACCGAAAATGGCTACAGAGATTAGTACATGCGTTTATTCGTTGGCTACCATTAGGAGGAAGTAGTGGCTTGGTGCTCGTTTTTCTGGTAAATAGTCGATGGGTAGAGGCTCTACTGACATTCCCTGTTACATTAATTACGGTAGTTTGGGTTGCCTACACTGAAAACTTTCTGGCTCGTATGGAGGAAGTTGCTGCTGAGCGGGGCAGACAAGATGCAAGCCGCCTGGTCCATTTCCTCAGCATTCTCGATCGAGCAATCCGCTGGCATCTGGCTAAGCCAGAGGCAAAATATATGCGCTGTCAGGCAGATGACTGCCTGTTCAACGATATTGAAGGCTTCCAACCCCCCGGCCCGATCAAAATTCCACTGCTGGAGGAAGTATTCGTCTCCCTGGAACTGAGCGATAGTTTTGGCTGCAGTCTAGAGGGGGGAATGTTTCCCATTCAAATGGGATCTCACCCGCTGCCACCTGAACTGTCCAAACAGCTTGAACAAAGTCGTCTTACGATTTGGGATTTGCTCGCCCGCGGGCGGAAAGAAACCGTCTACAGACGCTTAGCCATTCTTGCCTGGGGCGGCTATGGTAAAACGACGCTGCTGCGCCACATCACCTATACCTATGCAAAGGAGCGACATGGTCGTTACAACGTTTCTAGCGGTGGGCCGATGCTGTTGCGGCGCTACAAAATTCCTCAATTGGTGCCGATTTTGCTGTACCTGCGACAATGGGGCGATCTGCTGGGTCAGGTCAATCCCCCCACCTTGCCGGATCTCATCACCCACCGCCATATTCCCAAGCTGCCCGGTGGCGAACAGTTGGTTCTGCCTGAAAATTGGGCCATAAATCTGCTGCAGCGGGGAGATGCGCTGGTGATGCTGGATGGCTTTGATGAAGTGGCTGAGGAAGACCGACCAACGGTCAACCAGTGGATTAATACGCAGATGCGAAACTATCCGCGATCGTTTTTTATCATTACCTCTCGACCGGGAGGCTACCAACATTACAGGGGAAAAGAACGTCCGCGACGCACTGTCTTCGTCAAACCTTACAAAGAAAAACAGTGGCAAGCCTTCATCCACAAGTGGTACCTCTGTCAAGAACGAACAAGACGCAGCGAGAGCAAACGCAATCCCACAGTCGTCACGGCGATTGCCAAAAAAGCAGCTGACGATCTGATCTGGCAGGTGAGTCGGCGAAGAGAATTGAAGTCGATGGCCACCAATCCTCTGTTACTGAATATGCTTGTCGTCTTCCACCACTTCTATCCCGGCAATTCCTTGCCGCGCCGCCGGGTAGAACTCTATCGTGCCATCTGCAGGCTGCAATTGGGAGATCGCCCGCTGCATAAAGGAATCGAGATGCCCTTGCCTGCAGACGAAAGCCGGGAAGTGTTAAGCAGACTTGCTCTGGAGATGGTAGGGGAAAACAGACCTCAAATGCCTCAACGATCTCTGACCGAATGTCTGCAAAACTATCTGAATGATCTGAATACAGGGATTGAGGCAGACGTTTTTCTCAACCAAATCGCAAAGGTGAGCGAGTTACTGGTGGAACGAGACGACCACCAAAAATACGAATTTACCCACCTCAGTTTTCAGAGCTATCTGGCCGCAACTCAGATCAAACAAGAGCAGCGGGAGAGCGTGTTATTGGAAAACTGCGATAAAAGCTGGTGGCAGGAAACGATTCTGCTCTATGCAGCGCAGGTGAATCCCACGTCTCTGATCGAAGGATTAATTGAACGAGAGGCGACGGATCTGGCGTATCGTTGCTTGCAAGAAACTCCCGAAAGAATTGCCCCAGAACTGAAAAAGCAGTTGAAAGCAGTTAGAGCCAAAGTTCAGGGTGTCCGCTATCAGCAGTTGAAAGATTATTTGCAACGCCAACGATGGAAAGAGGCCGACTTCGAAACGTATCGCCTGATGATTCAAACCGTCAACAAAGAAGACGGTCAGTATCTTGACCAGGATGATTTGCTCAATTTTCCGTTGAACGAACTGCGGCAGATCGATCGGTTATGGGTCACTTACAGCTACGGAAGATTTGGGTTTAGCGTTCAGAAAAAGATTTATCTGGACTGTGGGGCTACCGACAGTGAAGACTATCCTGGCGATGAGGTTTGGCATCATTTTTGTCGGTGCGTGGGTTGGCGCACCGATCGCGATTGGCTTGCCTATCCACAGTTAACCTTTAGTCTTGATGCGCCTGGCGGTCATCTCCCCCGGGCGCGGAGCGGCATTTGGTTGAGTTTGTTGCTGTTCCCGCGCCTGGATAAGGGTTTTAATGCGTAAGGGTTTGGATGGAGCAGGAGGCAAAGGGCAGGATGCAGAGGGCAGAAGGGAAAGGTTGACTACATCTAGTTTTGCGCGTTCGACTCTGTCCCGATCTGTTCTCAGGGTGCTATACGGGCGTTGGCGGTCAGTGCCAGAGGGTGAGGATGGCTGCAATTGCAGCCAGGAGCAGGAGGGTGGGAGCGAGCCAGTCGCCCCAGCGGACGTAGAGGGTTTGGGTTTGGCGGCGGTACAGAGTGCCGAGGTGGAGGGTGTAGGTGTTCAGGAGGGATTGCCAGCGGGTTCTGCCGTGGGGATCCACGATGGCGGAGTAGCCGGTGTTGGTGGCGCGGGCGGCCCAACGGTCGGTTTCGATGGCGCGCATGATGTCGAGGGCGTGGTGCTGGGCGGGCATGGTGGGGCTGTAGTGGGCGTCGTTGGAGACACTGAGGATGAATTGGCCGCCTGCAGCGGTCTGGTGACGGAAGCGGTTAGGGAAGGCGGATTCGTAGCAGATGGCTGCGATCGCACGGCCAAAGGGGGTCTCAAACTGCTGGTTGGAGTGTCCGGCCACCATTTGGGCCTCTAAGGGCGACAGGCGTTTCACCAGGTGACTCAGCCAGCGGCTGAAGGGCACATATTCTCCTAATGGCACCAGTTTGACTTTGTCGTAGCGGCTGAGAGTTTCTCCATTGCCCAGCACCGAGAATAGGCTATTGGTAAACTGCCGATCGCCAAAGGCCCCCACCCATGCGGGCACATTTCGATCGACGATGGCCTGATGGAAAGAAAGCTGGTTGCGATCGGGCCAGCGCCAGGAAAATGGCAAGGCCGTTTCGGGGGTTAACACCGCATCTGCACCCTCTTCCACCAGGGTGTTGTAACCTCTGGTATAGCCTTCTATGGCACGCCGCCATCCTGCTTGATAAAGCTTGATCGTGTTGGGAATGTTGCCTTGAACAATGCCTACTTTCAGCGCCATGGGGGGTGAGTCTGCCAGGGGGTGCTGGAACAGGACAAACCCCAGGAGATGGCTGCCAAGAGCGAATGCAAGGCCAACGCTCAGTAAGCTCAGCGATACAACGGGAATTGGCAAGTGGGCGGATTTGGGGCTGAGTGCGGAACGGCGGTATGCAAACCAGGCTTCTGCCAGCAACCCATTCACCGCCACAATAGCAGCAGTGACTGCAGTCGGGCCGGAGAGCTGCCCCAGGTGCAGGATCGCCAGATTGTACGGACTCTGGGTGTAGGCGAGGGAACTCCACCAGAGCGGACTGGCACTCCACAATGTTTCCAGGCCGCACCAGAGCGCAACGCCAACTAGCACTCGCAGCCAGGGATACAGCAGTCTGCCTCCTGCCTTCTGCCTCCTGCTTTCTGCCTCCTGCCTTCGAATTACCCTTCTCATGCCTGCGCCCCACACTGTCACCAGGGCGGCTCCCCACAGGCTGATGAAGATCCAGCAGAAGAGCGCGATCGCAAGACTGGCTAACCAGGGAACTCCCATCCAGGTCATGGGATGAATGCCAGTAATCCAGAACAGAGCCAGGCCATGATAACCCAGTCCCCAGGCCAGGGCACAGCCGAGAAACAGTCGGTTGGGATACCTGTGAGCCGCTCCTGTAAGCTGTTGCGGTCGATCTGCGTCGACAATTAAAATCCAAAGTGGAGCCAGGGCAATCCAGGCAAATGGCCAGAGGTTCATCGGAGCAGGTGTCAATCCCATCAATATACCGCTCAGAGTCGCGAAGCCCAGAGAGATAAAAACCCGCTTCAATTTCAGTGTTTTGAAGAGTAACACAGGTTATTGACCCAGCAATTCAAAATTCAAAAGTCCTCAAATCCTTATACCACAAGACCTGGAAGGTTATTTTGAAAGCCTTACTCTACAAGGCTTTCAAAATAACCGTTTTCCCGTTATGACACAAAAAAATGAGGGTTAGCGCCCCCTAAGGGGGAATGGTACTGACTTCAGCTTAGGATGGACAACGCAAAACTTGCCCATCACAGACTCTTTGAGGGGCACGGGCAAAGGGCATAGCCCTTTGCCCATCTCACTGACCGGCTTTCCAAACTGATGTAATCTGCTTATGTAAGCGCCATTCGCCCCTACAGACTGTTGGACAGCGGGCGTATCCAACTATCGGGGGAGTCGATCAGGTAGGGTGGGCATTTCCAGCCTGCTGCTGTTTTATCCATTTGAGATGAACCATGGGAAACGATCGCCAACCAGGACTCTCGTGGTGGGCCGTGCTCATCAAAGCGCTGCGTTCAGCATGCTTGAACACTCAAAAGCACTGCCCACCCTACACAAAGGTTCTTTATTTCTAGGCTCCCACAAACGCTGGATGCGCCCTTGGACAGCTTAAATTTCATTCTTGTCCATAAATCTTCCAGATCGTGTATATCAAGAGAGATTTACAATTTTCAATCAAATGGCTCAATCGATGAGAGAACGCAAACTGGTTCTGAATTTGCAATGGCTGTGCTTGACCATTGAGAACATTCATTATCTGAGTTTTATGGTGTGGAAATTGCAAACACGCTTGCAATGGTCTGGATAACCGATCCATGCTGGCTTGATAAACGTAAAATCTACCCAAATTTCGATCGATCGCTGCCCCTATCTGGAGATTTTGAATAGAGAAGTGTATAACAACTTGAGCGCAATCTGCCTATACGTTGGAGCTGGCGATTAAAACATCAATGGCCAAATCCTCTACGGATTCCTTCCTGAACAGGGCATCCCTGGGCTGGATTGTGATACATTCTGATCCTAATTAGCGATCCCAAATTCACACGCTTTTCTCAACCGATTCATCCCTCACGGGAAATATTTGGATTGAATTGCGATTCTAAAAACCCGTTCTGAAAACGACACCTTAGGCTATTCATCGAACCCACATTTATGTTGCCTTTTCTGTCATTCTTCCCACTGGCCCAGATTACACCGGCTCCTCAACCGCAAAGCTCTCCACCGCCGATTGAAGTGATTGTCCCTGCTCCGGAGGGGGTGCCCACTCCTAAAGTACCGCGGGAAATTATACAATCTCATGAAGTCAGGCCCCTGCCTGGACAACTGGATGATGTTCCTGTTTTTAATAGCAATAGTCCAGAGGTGGTTCGAACTGAAGGTATTTTATTGTCTACATTCCCACCGAATGGCAAACGCTCTCCCTCCGCACACCTGAATTTTTCGTTCCAGGGGCGATTTGACATTTTTTCGCACCATATTGCTCGGGCTAAAACTCCCGAAGAGGCCCGCACATTATTCTTTGGTATCCTCGTTCATAATCCGACGAATCAGCCGGTCACGGTGCGAGTGCTGCAGTCGGCCACCTACCTGGCGCGGCCCCATGCGCCCTATATCAAACTACCGGATTACCAGGAAGATCCCCATGGCACAGTTTATGCAGGGCCGGGGAGCCGGATTGTCAACGATGTGCTGCGGGGCCGGCGGCAGGGGAGTTTCCCATCATCGCTAACCATTCCACCTCGCCAGAGTCGGATGTTGCTCAATCTGCCCATTCCGGTGGGTAAGCGCGTTCCTTCTTCGAATACGCGCTCAACGCTGGCGCGGCTGTCGAGCAGCGGCCGGGTGTATGTGGCGAGTCTGGCGATGTTTGCTCCGGTAGAATTTATTGAAGTTGAACCGGTGGAACCTCTGGGCGAGACTGAGGATCTGGAAAGCACCAAAACAATCAAGACGGTCGAGCGCGTGCCGAGGCTGGAGGAATGGCAAGATTTGCTAGTGAATGCAGATCTAGCGGGGCCGCGCGATCGCGCTCCCACATCTCCTGATGCACCGCTCAACCGTTTTTTCCCCAACTGGTATTTGTATGGCCGGGTTTCAGGGGTTGCCAAAGGGTCCCTGTGGAGCGGCAAAGCAACGGACAGTCCCAGTGTAGACTATCTCACCATCCCAGGCCCCGGCGAAGCCTTTTCCTATGGCATCAGTACCCTCCCCCGAGGCACCTTGGGAACAGGTCAGGTGCAAAGTGCTGAGATGTTGGCTCGTTATCCTGATACCGCTTACCAGGCCCACGGCAACTACGGAATCCAATACAGTCTGGCATTACCGTTATATAACCCTAGCAGTCGATTCCAACGGGTGGCGATTGCCTTGCAAACCCCTGTGAAGGAAGACCAACCCCGTGAAGGGCTGCGGTTTCTCGATCCACCTGACAACCGCGTTTTCTATCGAGGAACGATTCGCATCCGGTACAAAGATGAAGCGAACTTTACCCGCCAGCGATATGTTCATGTGGTACAGAAACGCGGGCAACAGGGAGAAGCGCTCATTGAATTGGATATCAAGCCGCGCGATCGCAAACCGGTCGAGATCGATCTTGTCTATCCGCCCGATTCGACTCCACCTCAGATTTTGACCATTCGCAACCTCAACAGTACCTACTAAACGGTTTCGTGTAGAGGGAGTATTGCCCCTGAGCGTTCCAAGGGTAAAACTGCCCCCAATACTGTTCGGTTAAAAAACGGCGACTAGTGAAGGATCGCAATTAAAAGTTAGGGTAAACCCCACGGGGTTTACCCTAACTTTTAGCGTTGACAGAGTACTAGAGTCATGTCTACAAAAACAAAGTCCTAACCGTCCAGTAGGATGGGCCAAGGGCAAGCGCCCGTGCCCATCACAGGATAAAGATGGGCACGGGCATATCCAATCTCTTGGGGAGTCGATCGGTAGGGTGGGCATTTCCAGCCTGCTGCTGTTTTATCCATTCAAGATGACTGATGGGAAATGCGCCCACTAACCGAGACTCTCGCGGTGGGCAGTGCTCGCCAAAGAGCTGCATTCAGCATCCTTGCACGCTCAAAAGCATTGCCCACCCTACACAAAGGATCTCCTGATTGCTGGACTCCTACAAACTTTGGCTACGCCCGTATTAACCCCAATTTCATGAATTTTCCATGAACCATGGATTGTTTTGATGCTTTCTGTCAGAGTCTATAATCGATATTCCAAGCAGATTAATGCAACGATCTTTAAGGTTTAGTCGAGGAAGCCTGTAGAAATCCTGTAGTCGATGCGATCGCAACAAAAGAATTCGCCTCACTGGTATCGATAGATGGCAAATTTACGTCAGGCAAATGGCTCATAACAGGCTGTCGCTACTCAAAAAATACTTATTTTTGTACGTTTGTGAAAATACTATGAAGGCAAAGCCAGTTCGTTTAAAAAAGCAGCCGAACGTGTCAATCACCCCAAAAATGGCCGTAACAGTTATTTTTTTTCAGGCTTTGTCTAGACCCAAGATTGTCCTCCTTAGTGCTGAACTAATATCCAAAAATCCTCTGACTGTATAGGTTCGATTGCTTGAACGCAGGCAACCCAAACACAAATAAGATCGATATTTAATCTTAGACTTTAGATTTAGTTAGTATTACCGGCTATATTGTCCTACACAAAAGCTTAAGAGTATCGCTGCTTTCGATGCTACAAGTTGTGATAGGTTTAACAGCCATGGGGACGCCCAAATTATCTACTTTAAAAAGGGTTGCTCTACAAGCTTTAATGGTTATCAAGTTGCTTCGTTGGTTGGGCATTGAACCGTTTCGGAATACCCCCATGGATGAACATCCTCCACCCCCGAAAGGTCGAGATTTGCGTGCCCGGGTTGCGTCTGGTTTACGTCGGGGGATTGGGATTGGCTGGTTGAGGATCATTCTACTAGCCCTACTAGACAGTTTGATGCTCTCCCTAGCCTGGGTTATCGCTGACGAGCTAGGCCGCACTAGCCCCTCAGAGCTATTTGGGTATGTCACCAAGATCGATACAATCCGACAAGATCTCGGGCCTTTTGGGAGTTTGATATTATCCCTCACCCGAATTCTGATGAATGTATTGGGGATAGAGCAGCTCCCGTTTGATATCACCAGTCTTGACCTGGGACCTTTCCCCTTAATGTTGCTCATCAACCTGGGCATCCTAGCTGCTTCAGGACATTACGGCACAGACGATAAGCGTCGCAGCTTCTTTAGACTGATTAAGTCCTTGATCCTGGCCCAGCTTGCGTTCTCAATTGCTGCCTTCCTCTACAATCCCGATTTTCAACTCTCTCGCTCGACTTGCATTTTAGGGTGGATACTCAGTCTGACGTTTGTTGTTTTTGAACGGCTGTGTCTTCACGTCACCATTATTAACCTGCGCCGCAGAGGCAGAGGCCGCCAGCCTGTCTTTCTGCTGGGACACCCTGCTGATGCCAGGAAAGCTGGAAAAATTTTAGCTAAAACCTCTCAGTTTGAAGTTCGCGGTGAAGCTGACCTGACCACCATGGACAACCGGGAAACCTGGGAAGGGGCCCTGAGCAAGATTAAAGAATTAGGTGTGAGTGAAGTTTTTGTTTGTTCCTGGCAGTCTATTGAAGCGCCAATTTTCCTATTTTGGGATCTGCACAATGCTGGCATTCATTTGCGCGTGTTGCCCGTTGACCTGAAGCTCCCTAGCCAGTGGACAGAGATCAAAATGATTGGTAGTTTCACGACCATTCGGTTTCGGCCGCCCCCAATTGTCGGTGGTGATTTTTGGATCAAGCGATGTTTTGATATTTCGCTCTCAGCCATTGCATTGTTGATGTTATTGCCACTCTTTTTTCTCATTGGGGTGCTGATCAAACTGGATTCCCCTGGGCCTGTCTTTTACCGTCAAGCCCGCATGGGCCTTAAAGGACGACACTTTAAAGTGTGGAAGTTTAGAACAATGGTGGCCAATGCCGAACAACTGCAAAAGAAACTTGAAGAACAGAACGAGATGAAAGGAGGCGTGCTCTTCAAAATCAAAAGCGATCCCCGCGTCACCAAAATTGGCAAATTCCTCCGGGACTACAGCTTGGATGAACTGCCGCAATTGATTAATGTTCTGTTTGGTGAAATGAGTCTGGTGGGGCCGCGTCCGCTACCGTTAAGAGATGCAGAACGTTTCACTGAGAAACATATCCTCCGCCAGGAGGTCTTACCGGGCATCACCGGACTCTGGCAAGTCTCTGGCCGTTCTGATGTGGCAGATTCAGAGCAGGTGTTTTTGCTGGATCTGGCCTATATCCAAAACTGGTCTATTTCTTTAGATTTTCAGATCTTGCTAGAAACCATTAGAGTAGTTTTAGGCAGGGAAGGGGCGTATTAGGAGAGGAGAGAAAAAATGAGCACCTCAGAACAATCTGCAGTTCCAGTTTATCAAGGCCAATTTGGAGAATTCACGATTAATGCTGACGATCGCCGTGGCGTAGTTATTTATAGATCTGGATTGATGGTTGCGGCTTTGAGTTTCGCGATCGCAACGGGCCTGGTCCTCTGGCAGGGAAGCGACCCTGCGATTCTAGCTGCGATCGCGCCGCTGTATGCCTGTTTCTGGCTGGCCCTGGGTGTGAGTTTATTGACGATTCATATCTATCTGGCACTGCTCCACCGGGTATTGCAAATTTTTTGGGCCATTGGCGGCATTGCTTCGATCGCGATCGCACTCCAGAGTTCTGAACCCCTAGCGCTGACCGTTTACACCCAACCCCTTTCAATTCTGGGCATCGGCTTTACCTTCGCAGCACTCACCGGCATCTTTTTCAAAGAAGCCTTTTGCTTCAATCGGCTAGAAACCAAACTCCTGACATTTCTCGTGCCGCTGCTATTGCTGAGTCACCTATTGGGTTGGCTGCCCCCAGTTTGGGAACAAACCCTGCTGGGGGCATGGGCTGTTTTGTTGTCGATCTTTGCCTTACGCAAAACAGTACAGCCAATTCCAGCCGACATTGGTGACAAAAGCGTATTTGCCTATCTGAAGGAACAGCGCCTGGCCGCTAAGAGGACAGCACCAATACAGACAGACGGTTGAAACGCCAGGAGGACAGCGCCAACACCAACCAACGATTGAAGCGCAATGACAGAAGAACGAGCATTCTGGTTGGCCTGGTCCCAGATTCAGGGAGTCGGCCCCATTTCTCTACAGCGGTTGCAGCGCCATTTTGGCACCCTGGCAGCAGCCTGGGACGCCAACGCCGCTAGCCTGGAAGCCGTAGAAGGGTTCGGCCCGCAGATGATTAAACGGGTTTTGCTCGTGCGATCGCACCTCCAGCCAATCCAATTCCTCAAAGAACATCAGCAACAAAATCCCCACTTCTGGACACCAGCCGATGCCGACTATCCTCGCCTGCTGTTCGAAATCGCCGACCCGCCCCCCGTTCTCTACTATCGCGGCAAGATCGATCCACTAGAAAATCAAGGCATTGCCCACACAATCGGCATCGTCGGCACTCGCAACCCCAGCGAGTATGGCAGACGCTGGACACGGAAACTCACCCACTCCCTGGCCCAACGCGGCTTCACCATCATCTCAGGTCTAGCAGAAGGCATCGACGCCGAAGCCCACCACAGCTGCCTCAAAGCAGGCAAACGCACCATCGCCGTCCTCGGCACCGGCGTCGACGTCGTCTACCCCTGGCGCAACAAACGGCTCTACGAAGAAATTCTCAAATGCGGTCTCGTCATCAGCGAACATCCCACAGGCACCGCCCCCGACCGTACCCATTTCCCCCGCCGCAATCGCATCATCGCCGCCCTCAGTCGCGCCATCCTCGTCATGGAAGCAGGCACCAAATCAGGTGCCCTGATCACCGCCCACTGCGCCAACAACTACAACCGGGACGTTTACGTTCTCCCCGGCTCCCTCGACAGCCCCCGTTCCCTGGGATGTCTCAGTCTGGCCAACCAGGGTGCCCAACTGATTCAAGGAGAAGCCCACCTGCTCTCTCTACTAGGAGCAATGCCCCCTCTCGCAGTCGTCGACACCGCACCCGAGACGCCCAGAGAACAACCTCCCCCACCCGACCTCGAACCCGACCTGGCCCAAGTCTTCCAAAAACTGACCGACTTAAGCGAAAACTCCCCCGCCGAACCCGTCCCCCTGGATTCCATCGTCCAGCACGTCGACCTCGCCCCCGGCATCGTCTCCAGCGCCCTGCTGCAGCTAGAACTCCTCGGCCTCGTGACCCAGATGCCCGGCATGCGCTATCAAAGACGTTGAATAGGGAATGGGGAATGGGGAACAGGGAATGGGAGATGGAAAAACGTAGGGGCACCCCTTGTGGGTGCCCGCGCGGATGCCCTTGTAGGGGATAATCCAACCTCAACGCCTGCACTTCAAAACCAACAACCCAAAACTGCCCAAAACAAACAGCCCCAGTTCCAACGCCGGTTCTGGCACCTTACGCGATCCTCCCGTACCACCACTCGCCTCGCCCTCCGTCACGATCGTTACCGCAAAATCAGGAAAGCGTCCCGTATCATTAATTGGTCTGAACCCTGGAATATTTTTCTTAAATCCCGCATGGGACGCAAAATGAACATTCGTACCCGGATCGCTCAACCCCGCCGCCGTCAATCCCTCATTAATCGGAAACAACTCCGTGCTATCCGGCGGCAGTACGCTATTGGTATTAAAATACGAAACATATCCATCCAGCTCATCCCGCAAAAACGAATCCTCATGTAACCACCAACGACTGCCCAAACGTCCTTCAGCCACTGCACCGCCACTCACCCGACCATCCGTCAACGCAAGAATCCCCAAGCCCGTACCGCTCCCCGCCCAATTCACCGCATTCACCAGAAAGCCAAACGGCCCATCCGCCTCGAACCCATGGGTCAGCATAAAGTGAATATCCGCATCCTGGCCGCTCAGAAACGTACGACTACCTCGTGCTGCCTCAATCGCATCCTTATTTTCAAACAGTCTCGCCGCATCAAAATGAATCTGACGATGGGGCATCCGGAACGCGCTCCCAATCGCCAGCACATCAAACGCCGAAAAATCCGGCACAGGATCCCCCAGATCCCAGAACGTCAGATTCCAGTCCAGACTCCCATCTCCCCAAGGATCGTACCCCGGAGCCGACGCCGCCAGGGCCTCAATCTGAGTATTGTAAAACGAATTCTCTCCATGTCCATACCACAGCACCTCCAGTTTCTCAGCTACCACCGCATCTGCCGGATCGGGCTTGGGTGACTCCGGTTCCGGCTCGATCGGAGCCTGAGCTACTAGCGTATCGACAAAATGGGTCGGTGTAACCGTTTCCCCAGGGAACGAATGCAAAAAATCGAGGATGCTTTTCCCATTCCCCAGAGCAGCCAAACCGTCGCTAATTTCTGCCAGCGTCGCATCCGTTAAGTCGGGAATCACCAACTCAAAGAGTTCTCTCCCCTGCTCCGAGAGCGAATCCAACGTCAGCCGTTCCCCCGCATCCAGGTCAATCACTTCTGCCAGCGCCTCTCTCAGTTTCACCTGCTCCACCTTCACTCGTTCCCGCTCGCTCGGCGGCAAATTGTCAAACGCAGACGGCAGCGTCCCCGCATTCGCAAATGCTTCCAGCTCATCCAGGGGAATGGTCACCGACTCCCCCTCAAACTGCAGCTGAATTTGCGTCGCCGCCAGACCCGGTGCTGCCAGCCCCCAACCCAGTCCCAGCATGACGCCCCCAGCCGCAACCATCCCTCGTCGCCAACCCCATCGTTTGCCGATCGCCCTGTAGATTGAACCCATCATTTTTTCCTCTCAGTCGCATCAACTTCAGTCGCATTCACAAAAAATCCGGTCGCGAAAGCCAGCACCGATTTGCTGTCCTTCTAATCAGGTCTCAGTTTCCCAGCGCCAAATTTATGCAACCCAACAAATTTCGTTACATAGCTTAAAAGAGCAACTTCGTGATAGCCGCATTTCGCGCTGACACGCACGTAGTCGGCACTTCAGTGCAACCCAAGTCCCCCAAAACCGCAGGACAGCCAGCTGCACAACCCTCGTAGTCGGCACTTCAGTGCAACCCAAGTCCCCCAAAACCGCAGGACAACCAGTTTCACAACCCTTGTAGTCCGCACTTCAGCGCAACCAAAATTTCCCAAACCTGCAGGGCAAAATGCTTCACAACCCTCGTAGTCCGCACTTCAGTAGGTCTTATCCAATAAACTCTGGCAGCACTAAAGTGCCCACTACAAATTTGTACAATTTTAGGTGTGTCAGATCGCAACTCAGCTACTCAGCTGTCTTCTGTCCTCGATCGTCCAGCTCAGAGCGCCGCACTCGACAAGGCGGCCCCAACTCCGCCCGCGCTCCCCCCGCCTCCTCCACTTCCTCCGCTTCCCCAGCCCCCCCAGCTTTCCCCCCCTCCCCCCCCAGCAGACCTTCCACCTCTGCCAGCTCGATCCACTCTCCCATCCCCCCATCAGCCGTCAGCATTTCCTCCGGCCCCGTCGCCATGCCGCCGCGCCCAATATCGTACAGCTCCGCCCCGCCCCGCCCGCCTTTGCCATAGCAGCCCCGATCCAGCTCCGCTGGCTTGGCCGCCTGGGGCAGATTCCCCAAACCGCGACTGACATCCACCGGCACCCGCAGATCCAACGTAAACGTCCCATCCAGGCCAAACTCCGAACTGGCCGTAATATCGCTCCACCGCGTCAGCTGCGGACGAAAGCCCAAACCAAAAATGCCGTTGGTGCGAATGCGAATATTGCCGCCATTGCCCGTAAACGCATTCGCCGTAATGTCGCTATTCTCCCCCGGCACCGCCACCACAAATCCGGCCTCAATGTCAATATTGCCGCCATCTCCCCCCGCCAAGGCTGTCCCCGCCGTCGTCGAAATGCGGCTGCCATGGCGCAGCAGCAACAGATCCCGCACCCGCAGGTTAATATTGCCCCCCGCCCCCGACGCCGTCTCTGCCACAATCGCCCCCCGATCCAGCAGCACCGACCCCGCCTCAATGTCGATATCCCCCGCATCCAGAGCCGAAAACTGAGCGCTCACCGCCACCTGCGCCCCATCCCGCACCGTCAAGCGCTCCGTGCGGATATTGATGTCGCCGCCCCGTCCCGTCGCTGGCGGCAGAACCAGCGTTCCCAGCAACCCCGCCAGATCGGGCCGTACCTGCAAAATAACCTCTGCAGGCACATTGGCGGCAAATATATGCCCAACTCGAGCAACGTCGTCAAGAGAACCATTGTCAAGAGAACCATTTTTGTAGAGGCGTTCAAGGTAAATCTGAGAAACAAAGGCATTACCCGCCAGGGCAAAAATACCGCTGGGACGACCGTCTGGAGATAGGTCGCTCAGTTCTATCTCTCCTGCCTGAATCTCGACGCTGCCCCCCTGTTCTTGGCGCAGGGTTGAGGCTGAGATAACTGCCCCGTCGCGCACAGTTAGATGTCGCGTATTTAAATAGACATTACCCCCAGCTCCACCACCCATACCGTCGCTGATGATAGCACTGGAAAACAATGCATCAGGAGCCGTACCGATCAGGTCAATTGATTCAGAGGCGTTAACAATCACATTCCCTCCACGTCCCCTCGGACTCTCTGGCGCGCTACCGCTAAAAATAGAGGCCCCATCGCGTATCTGTAACTGTTTAGTATTGATGGTGATATTGCCTGCGTTACCCACCCCTCGAGTTTGCGAGGACAGAGCCGTTGTATCGTTCTCATCCACAATAAAGCCAATCAGTTCTACTCGCTCTGAGGCATTGATGGTCAAATTGCCACCGCGACCCGCATCGTCTGTGAAGACTTCAATACCTGAGCCATCTCGCAGAGTCAAATATCGGGTTGAAATTGCAATATCACCTGCATTGCCAGTCCCATCATCTGCAACAGAACTCAGACGGCTGTCCTCAACCATGACAAAGGCATTTGCAGCCTTGACGTAGATTTGTCCCCCCCGACCCGATTCATATGCGTTCGTTTTAACTTCCGTTGCCCTGAAAAACAGATTGTTTGTCTCAAACGTGAGATCCCCTGCATTTCCACTCCCCAACGTCTCGCTAGTGATGAATGACTGTTCTAGGGCAATTGAGGAAGCGGCAAAGTGAATGCCACTCCCTGCTCCGGCTCCAACCGTACCGCCATTGATAATAGTTTGTTTCACAGCAATCGAGGGCGCGGCAAAGTGAATGCCACCTCCTGGATCTGTAAATGTGCCTCCTCTGATATCGCTGTCACTGATGGCCATCGCACGACTGCTTTGTAAATCAATCCTCCCTGCTGCCAGCCCTTCAGCCCGAATATTGCTCTGACTCAGGTGAATTGCTCCTTCAGCCCGAAGCATAATATCACCACTGTTGTCAGAAGGGAGGATAAGCAGACCAGAGTCAGGGGAAAAGGCAGTTGTTGCAACTAACGCCCGATGCAGCGAGAGGTCACCCCCACTTTGAACCGTTATATTGCCGCTATCCCCCACTGTTACAAATGGCAGAGGCTCTTCCAGCAGTTGCAACGGGTTGTCAGTTGCTAACCACAGGTCTTCCAATCGCTCAGACATTGTTATCGCGGCAGTATGAAATCCCCCAGCACTAATATTTCCCCGAGCGTGAACCTGAATGTCGCCGCCCGTTCCGGTGGTGGCATGATTTCCCGCAACGGCGAGGGAGACCGTATTTGCTTTACCGATTGTTAGATTCCCGGCAGCTTTGAGGTCAATTGTGCCTCCAGCCTGAGCTGTGGCATCAAAGGGGGCAAACGTCACTGGATCGGTGTCTAGATCCACTGCCGTTGCTGAGGAATAGGCATTCAAATCCCCCGCTGCCAGATCGCCGCCGCCTGCATGGAGGACGATATCACCTCCCGGCCCTGCAGACGGCGTCCCCGTCAGCGCCCCTGCAGAGGACAGCGTGTCAATGTCTCCTGTAGCGATGCCACCGCCCCCATGGATGCGGACATCGCCCCCTGCCGCCGCTACCGTACTGCCGAAGAGTTCTCCCGTCGCCGACCGGGCATCCAGATTGCCGGTGCGGATATGGCCGCCCGCATTGGCGGTAATCATGCCGCCTGTTCCCGCTGTCGCCGAGACCAGGGCTGAAGCTGAAGAGAAACTGTCGATATTACCTGTGTCAATATTCCCCGCAGCGGCGAGGCGCACATCGCCGCCTGCCGACGCTGTCGCGCTCAGTCCCACTACCGCCGAAGAGGAAGATTTGAGATTGCTTGTGGTGAGGTTGCCATGGGTTGCCCGCAGATCGATCGCGCCCCCCGGCGCTGCTGTCACCGCAAACAATCCTGTTCCTTCGCTAGACGTGTCGAGCGTTCCTGCTGCGATGCTCGCTGCTGCAATCGTCAGATCTCGTCCTGGTGCCCGCAGGGTATCCTCCGCATCCATCACAAACGCACCGACGCCATCGCCGTCCGCATCTGCCGTCAGGACGATGCTACCGCTGCCCGCTTGCAAATCCAGCACATCGTCAGCTAAGTCAGCGATGGTAATAGTGTTGCTGGCTTCCAGAATGAGATTCGTATTGCCTGCCATGCCTTCTAGTTCCGACTCGTAGAGAATCGTCGGTTGAACATCCAGCCTCTGCACTGCGCCATTATTGCCCGCACCATTATTGCCAAAGGCATCGAATAGACCACCATTGTCATTGCCGTCGCCGCTGCCGTCCCGGATTTCGATGTTGGTTGGATCCAATAGCAGCGTTCCGGCTTCACCCGCAACTGCCCCTGTATCCACCCGGCCCTGAAACGTCAGTGTCTCCTTGCCGGAGACTTCGACGAAGCCGCCATCGCCGGAGCGACTGCCGCCGCGAGCGCTGATGTTGCCCGCGAAGGCTGTCGCTTCATCTGCCCAGACAATGACACGACCGCCGTCCCCCTGTTCCAGGGCATCGGTGCGAATGGTAGAGTCTCGATCGACAACGGTGCGGGAGGCAGTGGGAACTATGCCCCGCCCCTGATAATCGCCACCGATCAGTACCGTGCCGCCACCCGTGTCACCAGAAGCATCGATTGTGGCGTTCAGCATCGCAATGCGATCGCCAAATACTTGCACTTTTCCAGGGTGTGGGGTGTGGGGTGTGGGGTGTGAGGTTTGAGGTATGGAGACATTCAAGTTGCCGGAGACGATTGTGGTGCCTGGGGTGGGGGAAATGTCCAGGGCTGAGGTTGGGTTGGGTGAGGCGAGTTGTAGGGTGCCGCTCTCGGTGAGTTGCAGGCCCGTGTCTTCTCCGGCAGCGATGATTAAGTCGGTCAGGGTGGATGGGACGGGAGCAGGAACAGTTTCAGTTGTAGTTGCGGCGATCGAGGACAGTTGCTGAAACTGACCGCTGCTGTCTAGCTGTACCTGGTGGTGGATGCCGGGGGCGGCGTCTGGAATGGCGAGGAGGGTGATTTCGCCGCCGGGAGCGGTCAGCGTGCCGGTATTGGCGACGGTGCTGGCAATCAGGCTCAGGGTCTGGTCGGGGTCTGCGGTCAGTTGGCCCGCATTCAGGATGGCTCCGTTGGGGCCTTCGAACTCCAGGGTGACCGGGGGTGGTTTGACATCGACGACGAGTAGCGGTGCGGGTTGGGGATGGCGGGCGCTGAATTGGCTGCCGTCGGGGAAGACGAAGCGGTCGGCGGTACTGGCGATGAAGGAGCCGCGAATGTCGAGGCGGGCGTTGGGGCCAAAGAGGATGCCGTTGGGGTTGAGGAAGAAGAGGTTGGCCTCGCCGAGGACGCCCAGAGTACCGAACAGGTGCGATGGATTGGGGCCAGTGACGCGGCTGAAGATGTTCTGGACGGTGGCGGGATTGGCGAAGTAGGCGGCGCGTCCGGGGGCGGTGTTGAACTGGTCGAAGCTGTGGAAGAGGTGGGTGCCGCGTTGGGCACCGCCGTCAATACGGTCGGTGAGGGCGTCGATCGGGTTGACGATGGAGCGTTCAGTGCCCAGGGTGCTGTCGGGGACAATCTGGGCGCGAGTTGGACGGGCACTGAGAAGCAGCAAGCTGGTCAAGGTCAAGAAAACGAGGGCAATTTGCTGGGTGGGGGAATGGCTAGGAGAATAAATGGGGCGAGGGTGGCGCAAGTTCATGAGCTTCAGCTCCCTGATGAGACGGTTAACGGAGCGTCGAGTTTGGCGAGCGCTCATTAAGGTCTCAGTCAGGGAGAAGGTTTTTTGCGCAAGGGTAGATTGATTGTTACTTAAGTTAATGTAGCGGAAGGTAGGAGGCAGAGGGCAGAAGAGGGTAGAGGGCAGGAGGCAGAAGGCAGAGGGCAGAGGGCAGAAGAGGTTAGAGGGCAGAAGGCAGAGGGCAGGAGGCAGAAGGCAGAGGGCAGAAGAGGGTAGAGGATAGAGGGCAGAGGGTAGAGGGTAGAGGGCAGAGGGCAGAAGGCAGAGGGCAGGAGGCAGAAGGCAGAGGGCAGAAGAGGTTGGAAGGGAAAGGGTGATTTCATTTGATGTTGAGGGGGAGTTGAGTTTTTTGTTCTGTTCTCTGCTATTTTCGTGGCGCTATAACATCAGGTCAGCAAAATAGCACAGCAAAAGGCAGGAGGCAGAGGGCAGAAGACAGAAGGGAAAGGTTGACTACATTTGGTTTTGAGCTTTTTGTTCTGTCCTAAGCGATATGACTACTGCTATAAAACGTTGATCTGTATAGATTCTGCAGCACTGAAGTGCCAACTACGAGTTTGAGTGGGTGCATGCATTACACAAATCTGGCAAACTGAGTTAAACTGATTGTGTTGCGATGTGTTCTTGGAGAGTTTCTTATGTCTTCTACCCTCACGCAGTCGGCATCTACAGCAGCTGTGGAATCGACTGTTTTGGAGTCGGGGCAGACGCAAATAGCTCCGATGGAAGATGCGGTTAGGGGCAACTCTGCAAGAGGCAACTCTATGGCAACCACAACTCTAATGGCTCCAGAGGCAGAAGTGGATGCGATTCCCATTCCTGATATCAGCCATCTGGTCACTGAGGATGACACTCCTGTGGATAATCTGATTCAAGAAAAATTGCAACGCTTTCTGGTGGTGTGTCTCTACAGCTCTCTCAAGTTAGGCATTCCCTTTCTAGCGGCGGCTGACCTGGGTTTATTCTACGGTCTCGCTCAGACCGATTCCCTAGCACCCGATGTCCTGCTCAGTTTGGGAGTTGCGGTACCCGAGGACTGGAGCGAACAACGCAAACGCTCCTACTTTGTCTGGGAGTTTGGTAAGCCACCAGATGTGGCGATCGAGATTGTCTCCAACAAAAAGGGCGGCGAGCTGGACGCCAAACTGGAGAAATATGCCCGCGTAGGCGTTGCTTATTATGCAATCTTCGATCCGCTAGAACAACTTTCACCGCAGATTTTGCAGGTCTATGTTCTGCATGGCGGTCGCTATCAGCGGTTGCCGGATGCCTGGCTGGAGTCGGTGGGGCTGGGGCTGACGGTGTGGGCTGGAGAGTTTGAGGGTAAATACTATCATCGCTGGCTGCGCTGGTGCGATCGCGAGGGCAATTTGCTCCTGACTGGAGATGAGAAGGCGAAACAAGCTGAGCAAAAAGCCGAGCAAGCTGAGCAAAAAGCCGAGCAAGCTGAGCAAAAAGCCGAGCAAGCTGAGCAAAAAGCCGAGCAAGCTGAGCAAACAATTGAACAGGAGCGTCAGCGGGCCGAGCGGGCCGAGCAGCGCGCTGAGCGTTTGGCCGCGTTGTTGCGATCGCAAAGCATCAACCCCGATGAATGATGCCAGAATGGTCGGGAGACGCAGCAATGCCGCAATTCCGGCAGCGTTATGCTTGAGTTGAACGCATGCGAGAAGGGAAAATGAAGATGCAGTTGAGGATTGTTTCTATCGCCTTATTTTTGATGTTGTTTTGCTGGATTGGATTGGCAGGTGCAGCAGAACCGAAACATGTCCGGCGATTGTTGAAGAAAGGGGAATGTGAGGATTGCAAACTGGCTCAAGCCGATCTGAAAGGGGCGGAATTGGGGGGTGCTTTGCTGAGCGGCTCGAATTTAAATGGGGCTGACCTGACAGGGGCTGACCTCCGTCAGGCCGATCTGAGGGCGACTAACCTGAGCAATGCTGTTTTGCGCGGGGCAGACTTACGCGGGGCAGATTTGAGTCGGGCTAAACTGCGATATGCGAACTTTCATCAGGCCGATCTGCGGGACATTGACCTGGGCGATACGACTTTGAATGAAGCCTGGCTGTGTCGTACTGTCATGCCGGATGGTTCGCTCTCGAATCGGGACTGTGTCCGGGTGCATTAGGCTTGTCTTGAACTGATATAGTACTACGGTGTTGAGTTAGGACATTATGCTTTGAGTGAAAGGGAACGGGGAATGGGGAACAGGGAACAGTAAAATGTCTTAATTTATACGTATTGCTATGCAGCTAATTTGATGCAAGAGAACTGGGTTGTAGGAAAAGCTGTCATGTTTGCCTGATAGACTCTGCAGCACTAAAGTGTCCACTACGGACTGGTACAATTTTTTTGATGCAATAGAGCAGGGGTTTGTAGCAATACTGTGCAGGTTAAGCTGTAGCGATTGTCTTGATTGTCAAGTGAAACGTCCAAAATAGTTCGAAGGGAATTTGCCCATGACAAAGCAGGTGCAAACGACAGCTGAGTTTGCCCTGGAGATTAAAATATGTACTTTAAACGACGTATACTGCTGCTGAAGCAGTTCAGGAGTTTGTGTACATCCACTTCAACTTAGGACTGTGCCCTAAGTTGAAGTGGATGTGTTGTTTTCCGATGATTCCTCTTCTCAGGATGATTTGTGTTCTGGGTTAGACAA
>JGI12316J15309_10003137_pt1 | contig 40919 bp, 33 predicted proteins | sample MarCyaLeptolynsp_FD_15309 | JGI IMG/M metagenome (IMG submission 15309) | reverse complement strand
GACGAAGCCGACGCGCATCGGCGGATCACCGCTCCCCTCCTCGCGCTCTGGGGCGCAAACAGCGTGGTCGGCGATCTTTATGATGTCATTGCGACTTGGCAGGAATTGGCGGACAATGTGACGGGCAGTTCACTCCCCTGCGGCCATGCGATCCCGGAAGAAGCGCCGGACGAGCTGACTGCAAAACTGCAGACGTTCCTCTCCGGTCAATAGACTTGCTGTCCCGGGAAGAGCAGGAACAAAAGCTTGTAAGGCCTCTCCCGTTGCCCGCTATCACTCCGCCACGGTCAGACGACGGCGGAAACAACCTCATCCTGAGGAAAGCCACTGGTCTGTCTTTAAGGATGGATGACGGAGCAAACCCGTGCGGCCGATCCATCGCATATCACAGTCACCGCGACGAAGTGATGGTAAACTCGCCAATCGCAACGGCGTCCAGAAGCGCTGCTTCCGCAGCACTGACAAGGCTTGTCCTGGGCGATCCTTCCCGGCTTGCCAGTCCGAGCACCCGGCTCGGGCTGTTGTCGCCAAGGGACAACGTCTTCAGCGGCAGGCGACCGCTTTCCCGGATGCAGCGCTTCGGCACGATGGAGATGCCGAGTTCCGCTGCCACCATGCTGGCAATCGCTTCCAGTCCTTCCAGCTCCATCGCATCATGCACCGGGATACCGTTGGTTTGCAGCCAGGACTCGATCTGTTTGCCGACGACCGCATCCCTGTTGAAGCGGATGAAGGGGCGGGAGCGCAATAGATCCGCCGGAGGAAGGTCTTCCGTGTTTTCGGAGACAAGTAGAACCAGCACTTCCTCTGCAAGCCGGGCAAAGCGCATGGACCTTGAGAGCAGGTCGGGCCGCGAAATCACGGCTGCGTGGATCTGGCCGCGTTCGATCTCGGAAAGCAGCTGGTTCGACAGCCCCGGGACAATCCGGACCCGAATGCCCGGATGCCGCTTCTTCAGCTGCGACAGCGCAAGCGGCACCAGCCCGGTGAGCGTTGTCGGCACCGCACCCAGGATAAGCTCACCGGAGATCTCGTCTTTCGGCGACACCTGGTCGGCAAGACCGTCATAGGCGGCAAGGACGGCTTCCGCCTCGCCGACCAGCGCAAGACCCGTTTCGGTCAGTTTCGGGGTTCTCTGCGATCGTTCGAAAAGGGTCAAGTCCAAGGCTTCTTCCAGCGTGCGCATCTGCAGGCTGACAGCGGAGGGCGTGAGGTTCTCAGCTTCTGCCGCGGCCCGGAAACTGCCGTGCCGATGGATTGAAAGGAGCGTGCGCAGCGCGCGAATGCTCATGAACAGTCTCCCGGATCGGAAAAGTCAGTCTTCTCATCATTAAATTTTTCTTGTTCTTTGATAAAGAAAAACTCGTTTTTATCAATTTGGTTTTATGAGTACGGTCGCGGCCAATCGCAAACACGCCAGATATCCACGAGGCTCCCGATGGTCGCTCCCAGAACCAACGATTACCAGTTGATCACCGCAAAACCCTTCGCACCGAACCTCGGTGCAGAGATTTACGGAGTGGATCTGAGCGAACCCGTACCGGATGATCAGTTCGATGAAATCCGCGATGCCTTCTTCCGATACCAGGTCCTTTTCTTCAAGGAGCAGAAGGAAATTCCGCCCGCGCAGCATATCGCTTTCGGCAAGCGCTTCGGCCCGCTGCACGCGCATCCGGCCGCACCGACAATGGAAGGCTATCCGGAGATCTTCGAGATCCACGCCACCAAGGATTCAAAAGTGGCAAACGGGGAATTCTGGCATTCCGACGTTTCCTGCGACGAGACACCTCCGCTCGGCACCATGCTGCAGATCAACATCCTGCCGCCCTGCGGCGGCGACACCATGTTCAGCGACATGTATGCGGCCTATGACGATCTGTCAGAGCCGGTGAAGCAGATGCTCGGCGGACTGTCCGCGCTGCATAGCTCCGAACACATCTACAAGGGTCGCTACAGCGACCGGGGCCGCAAGGATGCCGACATCGAATGCCCCCAGGCGGTGCATCCGATCGTCCGCACCCATCCCGAGACGGGGCGCAAATCGCTCTTCGTGAACCGGACCTTCACCACCCGGATCATGGGCCTGTCGGACCATGAGAGCGATGCGATCCTGGAGATGCTCTTTCAGCATGCAGAGCACATCAACTACCAGATCCGTTTCCGCTGGTCGCTCAACGACATGGCCTTCTGGGACAATCGCTGTTGCATGCACCGCGCAATCTGGGACTACTGGCCGGAAGAACGCAAAGGCCGGCGCGTTACCGTCAAGGGTGAGCGGCCGGTCTGAATACCGGACTGTACCAGGGAGGGCAGAATGCGCGCGGCGGTCGTTCGAACTTTCAACGAGGAACTCTCGATCGAGACGGTCGGCGATCCGGCCTGTCCGGAAAACGGCGTCGTGCTGGAGGTTGCCGCCTGCGGCGTCTGCCGGTCGGACTATCACGGCTGGACGGGTGAACATCCGAAGGTGGTCAGCGGATCGATCCTCGGCCACGAATATTGCGGCACCGTTGTCGAGGCAGGGCCAAACGCGCGGCACAAGATCGGTGACCGGCTGATCGCTCCGTTCATCCTGAGCTGTGGCCGCTGTCCTGCGTGCCAGACGGGCGTTTCCAACACGTGCCCGGATCAGATCGTACCGGGCTTTGGTACACCGGGGGCTTATGCCGAATACGTCGCCGTGCCGTTCGATCACAATCTTGTGCCGCTTCCTGAGTGGTTGTCGCCGGCACTTGCCGCCGGTCTCGGCTGCAGGGTGACGACCGCTTGGCACGCGCTGACCGACAGGGCCGCCGTCACGGCGGGCGAGTGGGTCGCCGTCCATGGAGCCGGTGGCATTGGCCTTTCCGTGCTGTTGCTGGCCAAAATGCTCGGCGCCCGGGTGGTCGTCGTCGATATCGTCGACGAAAAACTGGATTACGCCAGGCGGTACGGCGCGGATGCCACGGTGAATGCCAGCGAAGGTGATGTCGCGGAAAAGATCAGGGAGATCACAGGGGGAGGCGCACAAGTCTCCATCGAGGCGCTCGGGATCGAGGCGACCACCAATGCATCGGTCGAATGCCTCGCCCTTCTCGGCCGCCACGTCCAGGTAGGCATGCCGTCGGGTGACGGCCTGATGGAAGTGAACATGCGTGCCATCTACACCAAACAGCTCGCCTTTTACGGCACCCGCGGAATGCCGTCATGGAAGTACCCGCGCCTTCTCGACATGATCGAACGCGGTGCCGTCGACATCCGTCCGATCGTCGCAAGGGAAGTCCCCCTCTCCACCGCAAGTGCAGAACTCCGAGCCATGAATGGCCCGACATCACCGGGGACGGCGGTAATCACAGACTTTCTGGGTTAGAGCGCGTTGCAGAGAGATGGTCTAGCATCCCTCCAAACTGGTCACTACGCGTTCGTCCAAATACTCTTGCTCGGACGCTCGGACCAGGGGTTGCCCTGACATGCGTGTTCCCAGCCAGCCAAACTCGGTGCCTGCATCGGCAATCGCGGGCAGTATCGGTTCCGGTGGTATCTTCGTTGATGTGCCATTTGCATAGTCCGCGATCGCAAACCGGAAGAGGTAGGTTGGAGACAGGCCCAGGCGATAGTCCGAGGCGACAATCCGCCCGTCTACGAGATCGGTCCTGACGAAGCCATCGCTGAACCACAGCATCTTCTGGTACTCCGGATCATCGGCAACGCACGAGACGAGCGAAGCGTCATAGGCATGCGTATAGACAACGGCATCTTCGTCTCTGTCGAACAGCGACAAATAGAGATTATGATAATGACCGTCCGCCTGACCGATCACCCGCCAAAGCAACGTGTTGAAAGGCGTAACTACGGTCTTTACGTTTTTGACGTCCAGGCCCTTTGCGGCAAAAATGGCTTTCCCGCGATCATGGATGTGGTTTTGAACGACCGCACCCCAAACCAGATAACCGGCACTGAAAAAAAGCGAACCGACAAGCAGCCTCCGCAATCCGCTTGACCATCTGGCACTTGCAACGGCCCACACCACAGCCACAAGCAGCGGAACGGTGAACACGGGATCGATGATAAAGACCGAGCCCATTCCGACGGGATCGGGATGGAAGGGCCAGAGTATCCGTGCGCCATAGGCATTCATGGAATCGAGCAGCGCATGGGTTGTCAGACACAGGAAAACGGTCGCCCACACAAGCGTGCGGTGGTCCCTGAGGGATTTGAAACATCGAACGAGCGCCTCACCGATTACCGGTGTCGCAATGACATGAATGAAGAATGAATGCGACCAGCCCCGGTGATAGACAAATTGATCGATCCGTGTCTCGAAAGGGATCAGGACATCTAGGTCCGGCAGGGTCGCGACCAGTCCCCCGACCAACACGGCTTTCCGCAGCCCCATTTTCGACCCGAGACAGGCGGCGGAAATGGCCGCGCCGAGAGTAAACTGTGTCAGCGAGTCCATACTCTTTGTGCGCTCCGGGCATTTGATCTGTATTGCGAAAACATTGCCATCCGACTGAACGGCAAGTCAGCCCTCATCGTCAGGTCTCAGGCGTTGAAAACCGCCCGGACCGTGAGATAATGGTTCCTTTCCCGCGGATAATCTAAAAACAAGCGGAAACACTATTCCGAAAAAACAAATAATGGCAGTCAGGTTCAGATCTCGGCTTCCTATCCGGAAAGTGCCCCTTGGGTGTCGGCGGCAAGGCCGGTGCTTTAGTCGGAAAATTGCGGCCGTTGCCCATCACGCATCCGCCGACTTGCCCTTCAGAAAACCCATATCGACAATCGCCACGGCAAAGGCAAGAAAGGCGAACATCAGCAGCATACTGCCAAGCGCGGTCGGACTTGAAACCGTCAGCCCGCCGACATTTTCGCAGGAAAAACCAATGCCGGCCGTCTGCGCGAAGTTCGCCAGGGTGCCCGGTGCGAAATAGGCAATGAGCCATGCGGTGATGTGCGAGCGCCCACGGTCCCGCAGCCGTTTCAGTGAGAGTGCGACGGCCGGATAGAGGAAGAGAAGCAGCAGACCGAACCCGATCCACTGGCCCAGGGGTCCGAGGCCAAGCACAAGACCGGTGACCACAAGGGACATCAGGACGGCGATGACGAACAGGATCATGAACCCAATCCAGAACCGGCCGCGCCCGATCTTTCCCGACGTCCCGAAGAGGAGTTTCATGCCCGTGTCCCGTTATTGGGTAAAGGTGAAGGTCAGCTCGCTCGTTTCGCCTTCGCCGATGGTCACGGATTGGGTGTAACTCTCGCCGGTATCCTCGTTTTTCAGCGTGATGTCGTAGATGCCCGGGGTGCCGTAGTTGGCGCCTCTCTGGTTGCGCCAGCCGGTTCGGCCGATTTCGCTGCCACCGGCACCGCCGCCCTTGCCGTGAAAACCGAGCTCCATCAGCGCATTGTCCGCCAGCCCTTCGGCTTCCAGAAGCAAGCGGCCCTGCCCGGTGATCTCCAGTTCAATCCGCTGGTTCCCGTTTTCGGCGGCGGGCAGCTCGACGATTTCACGATGATCATGCCCCTTGAAGGTCAACTCGACGCCGATCTCGCCGTCGCTTAGCGGATAGACGCCGTCAACGCCAAGAGGATCGAACCGCTGGGCCCAGTTGATCCAGAAGATCGACCCGTCCCCGCCCTTGTCGACACTCTCCACCTTGCCGACCTTGCTGAAATTCCATTCGACATCGGCAGTGACATCCGTGCGCTCCGGCCCGAACACGGGCACGATTGTCAGGCCGCTGACAGCCTCTCCCTGCCCGCTCCCTGCCTCTTCCCCGTTACACCCCGCCAGCGCGAGCGCCAGCGCCAGAAAAAGAGGAAACCTGCTGCTCTTGAACACGGGACTTGCTCCGTTTCCTGAAAGGTCTGAAAACCGCGCGGGACCGGCGGCGGCAAAAATGAAGAAAGATAAACCGGTGCCGGCCGAAGGCCGGACAAGCGCAAGAAAGCACAGCGTCGCTGAGGTGAATAGTTATGGAAATCCATAGGCGTCTGGGTGAGCCTGGGACGGGAAGCGCGGCGGTGACGGGCGCGCGCGCGACTGCCGCACGGAAAACAAAGTTCGCGAGCGCCAGGGAGCCGATCGGAACGATCTTTCACATTGCGCGCCCGTATCGGACGTTTGCCGGTTTTCCTTTGCGCCCGAAAACCGTCATTCTCAACAGACGGACAGAATTCACGAATGGGGCGTGGAATGGCCGTTCATTGCGGGTCGGATGAAGGTCCGATGTGTCGGGCTCACCAAACGGTATCAGGGTCGCTTTTTTTGAAAGGCAGGGAGTTACCGACAGTGCGCGGATGACATATATTGGTGTGGAAGAGTGAGTGACCAAACAGAGACCGGAGACTGATGTGTCACCAAGCAAGGGCCGCGTTGAGAGACTGATCGATACGATCGCCACAGAGTTCCAGTCTCATCTCATCGATTTGTGGAACACTTCCACGGTCTTTGATATTCAGGACGGCGCCGTTCAAAAGATGATCTCGCGCGAAGCACCATTCGGTGTCATCGGGATCAAGATCCTGATGCGCAATCCTGGAGATGCAGATCGTCTCTTCGAGCATCAGTGGAATTTCAGCATCGGGATCACCGGATGTGAATTCAAGCTTTTGGATGTCGATTACCAGAACGATGTTTGGATCGGTGATTTGAAGTCCGCCGAATTCGCTGGGCATGAACACAGTGCCTACAAGTCGGTCGAACACATGATCGCTTTTCATGGCGACGATTTCGGCGTCGGAAAAGTCTTCATTGAAAAGATTGGTGCGCTCTGCCCAAGCTTGCTTGAAAAGCCGCCCCTGTTCTTTCGACTGCCGCGCAGGGCGCCACCCGCCTACAGATTCACAGCGGCACCGAAGATCGTTCGCGAGGAGTTGGGCCTGTCATCTGATGACCGCGTGGTTCTGATCGAAACGATGATCAAAGAACACGGGATTGACCCCTATACGATCCTTCTTTCCTTCCAGTCCGATGAAAATTTCTGGCTGGTCGATCTCCCTGAAACGCTTGTCGACCGTTACCAGCACGGCCTGATTGATCCAAGCCTTGGCGAACATCATTCAAATCTGGAGGTTGGGGTCTCCATTACGGCAGAGGCCTTGAGGAACAGGGTCCGGCAGGGATCAAACCGCACTGAGCGCGACAACGACGTCTTGTTCTCCATGTCCGGAAGCGGTTCTGCGTCAGGTTATTTGAACGGATTGAACTGATTTGCGGGCGGCTAGGGTCATCGTTTTGCTGCGAGACGGAGCACCTTCCCGACAGTCTCATTTTTGAAACGATCCAGATCTTCGCTATGCGGCACAAAAAATGTCCGCGTGAAATCAGAACACGCTGCCAGCCCGCGTTTCTGATTTGGCCTGGAAGGCGCTAGCGCGTCCTGGGGACACAATGGGCAACGCTCCAAGCTAGTCTCGCTACCGGGAAGTGAGCGAAGCGTATTTTCAAACAGCGGGAGATAGCCGAAGGTGTCCAAACGGACCAAGAAAGGGCAGCCCAAGCTGCCCTTTCCCAAAGCGCTGCTCGTATCTTTATTCGATAAAGGTGCGTGACAGTCTCTCGCTGAGCGGTTGAGCGAGGTAGCTCAGTGCCGTCCGCTCTCCCGTTCTGATGAAGAGGTCCGCTGGCATCCCTGGAACAAGCTCTAGTTTATCGACATCGGCAGACTGTTTCGCGTCTAGCCTGACACGCGCAACATAAAAGGCGTCTCCTGTGCGCTCATCCGTGACCGCATCAGCAGAGATGTCGAAAATGCGCCCCTTTGCTTCGGGGATCTCTTCCTGGTCAAACGCACTGAGACGAATACGGGACGTCTGACCGACGGACAGTTTTTCGATGTCGGCTGTGTTGATGCGTGCTTCGACAACCAGTTCTTCGCTCAGCGGCACCAGCTCAAGAATATCCTGTCCCGGCCTGACCACACCGCCAAGCGTATGCAGCGCCATGTTCACGACCGTGCCGCTGACAGGTGCGCTCACGACCACACGTTTTTGGCGTTCCACCGCGCCTTTGAATTGTGGTTCCACGGCAGCAAGTTGTCCTTCGACCGCAGCAAGTCCCTCCGTGGCTGCTTCCAGTCTCTGTTGCTGCGCACTGACATCATTGAGTTCCAGCTCACCAATTTCGTTGCGCGCGCGCGCCTGATCTGTTCTCAGCGCAGCCTCAAGCCCGACAAGGCGTTCAATTTCCAGGCGGATGGAATTAATCCTGGCTGCCGTCACGAGCCCCTTTTGAAACAGGGTTTGCAAGGATTCCAGCTCACTGCTGGAAATCGCGTGCTGGCGCTCGTTGGACCGGCGCTGTTCTTCAAGACCCGCAATTTCATCTTGCAACGCGGTTATGCGCCGCGTCAGAACATTTTTTTCGCTGGCCCGGGCACGCGCCTCCGTGTCGAATACCCTTTTCTGGGTAACATAAGCACTTTCCCACAGAACATCGGGAACGTCTTCTGCAATGAGCGCTTCAACATCGCTTCGGCGAAAAGTTCCCGCCTGACTGATCTGCGCAAGAAGACGCGCCCGCCGCGCGGTAAGCTCCCCGATCTGACTGCTCAGAACGGTCAGGTCGACGTCTGCTTCAGTGCTGTCGAAAACAACAAGGGGTTGACCTGCTTCCACGATGTCGCCGTCAGAGACGAACAACTCGCGTACGATACCGCCGTCGAGATGCTGAACGGTCTTGCGATTTCCGTCCACCACAAATGACGCCTGGGCGACAACCGCACCGTCCAGTTTTGTCTGCAGAGACCAGTAGGCAGCTCCTCCGACGAACAGCGCCAGAACCACGAACCCAAGGAAGACGAAGAAACCTATCCGCGGTTCGGTCGGTGCGTTCACGTCATGGTTTTTCTGCGAAAGGTGCGAGACGTGGCGGTTTTGATGAGAAAGTGTCAGTTCTTTCATTGGACTGCCCTTTCCTGAACGGGTTTGTCGATACTGCCGCCATGTTGACGGCTCGCCGGGAGAACGTTGCGTTTCGTTTCGCGCAAGACGTCGTCCCGGTTTCCGAAGGCTGTCTGAACGCCGTGATTGAGAACCAGCACCTTGTCGACGACCTGCAATGTGCTGGGTCGATGGGTCATCATGACGACGATGCTGCCGCGCTCCTGCATGGAGCGGATCGCTTTGTGAAGCGCGGCTTCGCCGGCGGAATCCAGATCCGAATTCGGCTCGTCCAGAACCAGCAGGAACGGATTCCCATAAAGCGCGCGGGCAAGAGCGATCCGCTGCCTCTGGCCGCCGGACAAGAAGAAACCGTTGCCGATCCTCGTCTCATAGCCATCGGGCAGATTGGAAATCAGATCGTGGACATCAGCGGCAAGCGCTGCTTCCAACACGAGTTCATCGTCGATCTCGGCGGCAAAACGCGCGATGTTCTCCCGGATGGTGCCGTCAAAGAGGGCGATTTCCTGGGGCAGGTAACCAACATGACGGCCCAGTTCTTCCGGATCCCACTTCGAGGTCGGGTTGTCGTCTAGGCGCACGGTCCCTCGCTGGGGTGACCAGACACCGGCCAGCATCTTGGCGAGCGTTGATTTCCCCGAAGCGCTCGGACCGATCACCGCAACGGCATCTCCGGCCTGGAGATTCATGCGGATATCGGAAAGCGTCGCGTTTTGCGCCGTGGGTGGCCCTGCCTTTTGAATTGCAACACTTACGGAAACCTGCGGTCTTGGCAGACGAAGACGTTTCGGCTCGACAGGGTAGTCGTGGACAAGTCTCTTAAGCTTCCCATAGGAGCCCGTCGCCGCAAGAAAGCTCCGCCACTGCCCAATCAACTGGTCGATAGGGGCGAGTGCACGGCCGAGAACTATCGTCGCCGCGATCATGATACCGGCGGAACTTTCACCGGTGATGGCAAGCGCCGCACCAAGACCGAGGATAGCCGACTGCAACCCGGTGCGCAGGGTTTTTGAGGTGACCGAAAACGTCGAGATACGGTCATTCACACGCATCTTCAGTCGATGCGCTTCAAACTGAAGATCGCGCCAACGATGCGCCAGATCGCTGCGCATGCCCATCGCATGGACGATTTCCGCATTCGCCTCGCCTGCCCGGTAAAGCGTATCGCTGCGTCGGCGGGCTTCGGCTGCCTCCATCATCGTGGTGTGGCTACGCGCATTGTTGATAAGCGCAAGGACCGTCAGGACGATCGCACCCGCCAATCCCAAATGTCCGAGATAGGGATGAAGGATGTAAAGGACGCCGATATAGACCGGGATCCAGGGAGCGTCGAAAAAGGCCAGCAGCGTGCTTCCGGACAGGAAATCCCTGAAACCATTGACATCTTCAATCGAGTTGTCACTCGAGGCCAGGTTCCCTTCGACTTTCCGGCGCATTGCTGCATTGAGGACCGGGACGCCGACTTTCAGCTCGAATTTGGCACCCAGCCTGTTCAGCATGCGCTGGCGGATCCAGTCGAGCAGACCGGTGACAACAAAGACGCCACCAAGCAGCAGCGTGAGTGCGATGAGCGTATCCATGTTCTGGCTGGTCAAGACGCGATCATAGACCTGAAGCATGTAAAGCGGCGCGGCGAGGGCCAGAATGTTCAGTGCCATACTGAAGAGAGCGATTGCGAAGAAACCGGCACTGAGGGAAGACCAGGCATGCCGGACCGGAGAGATTTTGCGGAACATGTGCTTGCTCCAATTCACGGGGGTTGGGTCAAAATTGGGAAAACCACAGGGTGGCGGCGGTGGGGACCGCCACCCTGAGCAACTGGCTTAGACGAGGAAGTCGTCTTCGCTCAGCTGCGACGCGTCGACGTTGACCAGGCGCAGTGTGCTGTCTGACCCAAAGGACAGGACTGCATCCGAGCCATCTTGGAACGCGCCGGAAAGAACGTCAGTCACATTGAAGTCAGGTGCGAAATCGCCACCTGAAATCAGATCCGAGCCGAGTTCGAAGTCGCTGACGGTGTCTGCACCGAGGCTGGCAACAAAGATGTCGGAGCCATCACCACCCTTGAGCAGGTCGTTGCCGCCGGCACCGTTCAGGACGTTGTCGAAATCGCTGCCGGTGATGACATCGCCATCGTTGGAACCGATGACGTTTTCGATCGAGCTGAGGACATCCGTCTCAACGCGGTTTTCGATAACGTCTTCTCCGACGACACCAGTGTTGGTGATCGGCTCCACAGCATCGAGAGTCGCGCCAGCATCCACAAGCGTGTCCTGGACAACCGGACCGTTCTGACCGGCTGGAGCGTTGTGCAGATGGATGGCTGAAACAACACCCGGGATCGGCGTCTGCAGATCCGCTTCATTGAGGCCGGAAACATCGAGAACGCTCGAATAGGTGACTTCACCTGTCGCCAGGTTGTGAACAATAATCACGCTTGCTTCACCCGTTGCCTCACTGTCGGAAAGCGGACCAGGTTCCTGCGCGGCGTCAAGCCCGCCGGAAAGCTCGATCGTGCGAATACCGTGTTCGGTGACATCGCTGTCAACGAGCAGCTGACCTCTGATCTCTCCACCAGGAAAGTCCGACGTGTGGATGTTGTAGTAGAGGTTTCCGGCAACGGCTTGATCAACGAATGCAGCCCCATCATTGATGGCAGATCCGAACTGGTCTGGTGCGGCAACAACGGCATTGTCGACACGGACGGTAAAGCCGGTATCACGGGTTGCCGTTCCATTACCGTTTGCACCGAGGTTCACCTTCACCGCGACGTCCAGATCAGAGAAGTCAGCCGTATCGGTGCCCTCGCCGCCGTCCAGGAAGTCGTTGCCAAGACCGCCGACGAGAATATTGTCGCCGTCGCCGGCAATCAGCGTATCACGGCCGGCCCCGCCATCGAGAACACCGTCGACAAGGCCGAGGTCGACAAAGATATCATCCCCGTCACCGAGCAGAACATTACCGTCGATGATGCCGCCGTCATTGACGATCGTGACGTCACCGGCATCGCGCGCATCAATAGCGTTGACCTTTCCGGAAATCTCACCCTCGTTGATGATGGCTCCAAGGATATCAAGACCGCCGTCGATCCGGATACCAGCAGCTGCATCGGACTCGTCCGAACCGGCGATCACACCCTCGTTCTCGACAAGCCCGGCAAACCCGGCATCTTCCACGTTTGAGAACAGACGCAAGCCATCGCCGACCGTATTTCCTTCGGTTGCGTCGCCACCTCCGAAGATAGCGCCCTGGTTGAGAATCGAGGCAGAGACGATGTCACCGTCGACATCACCGGTCTGGAGTGAGACACCGGAGGCATTGTTGCCGTTTGCGTCGACCGTTCCCTGGTTGGTGAAGGTGAAGTTATCGGCTGTCCCATCGGCATAGACGGTTCCGTTGCGCTGTGCGCCGGTCGCCAGGATTACTCCCTGGTTGATGACATCCAGGCCTTCGCCGTCGATGTTCAGTGCCCGGCTGTCGGACGAAACAAGACCCTGGTTGATGAAGGAGCCACCGGAGTGATCACCGGTTCCGAAATAGACACCGTTTTGCGCACCGGCAAATACACCGCCTTTTTCGTTGACCAGGGATCCCTGGAAGTCCACACCGTTGACCGCACGGAAGGCACCGACAGTGCCTTGCTGGCTTTCCGCAGTGACAGTGCCGGAGTTGGTGATTGAACCTGTAAAGAGCGCGGCAGCAAATCCGCCTTCATTCAGCCGCACGCCTTCCAGCCGGATGCCATCGCCGGCAGTACCTGCACCGGCAGAGGCCTGACCGCGGCCGTTGATCGTACCGGCGTTGTCGATTGCAACGTCGCCGTTGCCATCCGCCGCAAGCGACAGCGAAACACCTGCACCGTTGTTGTGCTCGCCGGCATCGATGACACCGGTCGGCAGGTTTGTGATCGAATAGTCACGCGCCGTGTCATCGGCGTAGATCGTACCGTTGCGCTGGTCGCCCGTGCCGAGAATGTCGCCGCCATTGAGCAGGTCAACACCGGACCCGTCAATATTCACCGCCCGGCTGCCGGACTGGATCGTACCGAAGTTCTGAATACTGAGATCGTGCTCGGCATCGCCAATATAAAGGCCGTTGCGCGGGCCTTCGATCGTACCCGTGCTTGCGTTGAAGATCCGGCCCTCGGCGGCCACACCATCGGCAATCCGAATGCCGGCTGTCGTGCCCTGATTGCTTTCCGTGCTGATGAGGCCGCTGTTGAAGATATCGGTCTCCAGAACGGCGCCTTCCGCGCCATCGTCAATACGGATGCCGTCGCCAGCGAGCGGTGTGTTTGAGGCGGCCGCATCACCGCGGCCCTGAATGACGCCGCCGAAGCCGTTGAAGATCGAGCCCTCCACGATATCGTTCAGCTCATCGCCAACCTGGAGCGAGATACCGGCCCCCTGGTTGCCTTCACCGGCGTCGATCGTGCCGCCTGTGAAGTTGCTGATCGAAAAGTCTTCCGCCGTGCTGTTGGTGTAGATCGTGCCGTTGCGCTGGTCGCCTGTTCCAACAATGTCGCCGAAGTTACGAACACTGACGCCTTCGCCCTGGATGTCGACAGCGCGGCTGTCGGAGGAGATCACCCCGCCGCTGAAATTGTCCAGCCTTCCGGAAGACTGCGCACCGGCGAACTGAACACCGTTGAACTCTCCGTCAACGATGCCGAAGTTCCTGATGTCGGCACTGCCGCTGACCTGAATGCCGGTCGCAAGCGCGTCGGGACCGCTATTGGCTTCGATGCGGGCGTTGCGGAAATTGAAGACCTGAGCGTCTTCACCACCGACGGAAACAGCGGCGTCCGCATTGTTGGTGGTTACCTGACCGAAGTTCAGAAAACGGGCGAAGTCGTTGTCGAGAACGAAGGCTGGTGTGTTGTCAACGACCACGTTGTTGAAAACGCCGTTGGTCAGCGACTGGCCGTCACGAACAGTTTCTTGTGCCAGTGTGGATGTCGTGAGCAATCGCGCCCGAATACCGGCAAGCATCCCAGATACCATTTGGAAATCTCCATGAGTTTTGTGGCCCGGGTACACCCTCTGCACGATGGCGCCCGGCACTCATGGATCTGTTGTGAGCGCTCCCTTTCTTGAAATTCATATTGCCAATACGCGCCATAACCATTCGAAATAATCACGGGCCATGTGACTGTTGCTTGATGCTTTCTTGTTTTTTTACAATGCGTTGCAGGTTCTTGATGAGTCCCGGAATTTTATTTGTTCAATTGAGATGGAAAAAACGTGAAGTGATTTTGCCCTTGCGCCGGTGCGCAGTTGGTCTTGTCGCGGTGTATTGCCTCCAGCGGACCCGGGGCAGCAGGCGGCCTTGGGTCTTTGAGACACGCCGGACACAAACTGATTTTGAGAAAAGTGAGATTGTGAGGAGCTGATCTAGGGACCCCGGTGAAAGCTGGCGGACCCGGGCGGCTTTTACATAATGGCAGCGCCGCTTTCGAATGGCACGCGTGTAGCGCCAATATCCGCACCAATCGTTCCGGTCGGCGGCGTTTGGGAGATAAACTCCCTGATCGATGAAATGACACTGAAACGGGAATACTTCTGCCGCGTGATCGCGCCGAGTTCGCGCAACCTTCCCACGTCGTCGAACGGAACAAAAGTCAGATCAAGATTGTCGCGTTTGAATTGTTCCGCCGCGATCGCGTTGATGATCGTGCAGGCATCGGTGTGCACGAGGTGGCGGCACAGCGTTTCAAAGCGCGCAGACCTGACATCGATACCGAGGCGCTCTGCGGCATCGGGTGAAGAGGCCGGCAGGTCCTTTTCAAGATCGTATCCGAAGGGCACATCGAAGCGGATCAGGAACTCCGCCGGAACTTCTTTGGCGCGTATGCCGTCTCTCTTTGCGAGAACGTGGTCTTTCCGCATCCCGAGATAAAGTGGTTCCTGCCAGAGCGGGGTAAATTGAGGTGCCTCCTCACCGCCGTCACGATAAATCATCGTGTGGCTGTTCCGCGAAATCAGGGCGGCATCCAACTGCATCTGCTCGACCATCCGGGACAATTCGAGCGGTTTTTCCTCAACGATCACCAGCTTCAGGTCGGGAAATAGCTCCGCCGTCATGTCGAGAAAGTAACCAGAAAGATAAGCGGCCAGAGTTGGTGTCATTCCAAGACGGAAAGGTGTGGCCTCGAGCTTTCGGTGCTCCTGCGCGGTTTCAGCAATTCGGTCAACCAGACCGTTGATTTCAAGCGCCATATCAACGATCTGCTCGCCGAATTTCGTCAGCAGGACCTCAGTTCGGGTGCGCTCGAAAATCTGAACCCCGAGTTCTGCTTCAAGCTTCTTGATCTGGTTTGAAAGAGCCGGCTGGCTGACATGAATGGCGCGGGACGCACGGGTAAAGTTTTTATGGTGCGCCACGGCGGCGACATATTGCAGGTCCCGAAGGTTCATATGTATTCAGCGACGTCCCGTTACCGTTGGCTCCCAATGTGTGGTGCGTATTCCCTTTCGTAAAGTGACAATGTTTTGACCGAATTTGAAACCTGGCGACCACCGTCCAGACATGGCTCCGACACGCAACCTATTCGCATGGCTGGAAGTAGTAAGGTGTAGGGCGCTGGGAGAAATTCAGCGGTCCTTTCCGCATTGCTCGGCGCGCAGCAGGCGCGGCCAATGTCGGCTTCGATAAGTCTTGAGCTGAATCCTGACAATCGGTTTTGAGTCCCGGTCCAGCCACGACGCATATCAGTAACCAGCTCGGCCCTCGAAACTTCTCCACCAACAACAAAAGTCTTTAACTGGCGGAGCATCTGGGTGCTATCGCCGGCCGCGTTGTCCTGCCAGATATGGAGAACAAGGCTGTTGCTGTCGGCAATTGTCTCTGGTTGACGGCAACGCCGGTGTCCCGAAATGCTGCCTTATCCCGCCTCAAGCCAGGGGGGCCTGAACTTGGTAGCCAAACAGGATCCAAGGGCGTTCGTGCGCGCCGCCTCGCCAATTCTGCCATTCATTCATGTGCCGCCCAGTCCAACTGGGTGCCACGAGACAACTTGTTCCTGTGCGTGCCTTTCTTCAGGCGGCGGATACTTTCTTGCACAAGGCGATCAGGTCATTCGCCTGTTTCTCAGTCAAACCGGTCGTGGCAAACACGATTTCTGTTGCATGACAGCTCTGGCTTAACAGCGCGCGCCCTGTCTCGGTAATTTTGATGGACTTCTGGCGTTCGCTTTCATCGTCCATCTTGCGCGTGATCAGTGCCTTCTCTTCCAACTTGCGCAGGAGCGGCGTCATTGTGGCTTTGGCGACGCCAAGGCGCGTGGCCAGATGCGTGATGGAGACCCCGTCCTCTTCTGCCAGAGCCATAAGCGTCGTGTATTGCGCATAGGTCAAACCGTGCTCGGCCAGAAGCGGACGGTACAGATCGCTTATTCTGTTCGAGGCAGCGTGAACCGCAAAACAAAGCTGCTGATCGAGCACCAGATTGGCTGGAATGTCATACTTGTCGTCTTTTGGCACTTTGAACGCTTCCCTGGAACGCAAGAGGTCGATGATCAATCTAATATACCATTTGACAGTCTTACTGAAGATAGTTAGATATCTAAAAGTTAGTTTTCTAACTATTTGGAGAAGAAGATGCTTAGAACCTTTGCCCTATTTGCAGCCTTTGCGGCCACCCCGATGAGCGCGGCAGCCGACAGCCAGCATTACAATTCCGCAGAGGAGGATTTCGCGGTATTCGAAAGCACCTTCGGCATTACACCGGGAAAACGTCGAAATCACACCAAGGGTTTCTGCTTCGTCGGTGAGTTCAGTCCGGTGGACCCGGCCATTCTCACCTACACCTCCAGCCCGATCTTCAAAGCGACATCCAAGGTGAATGGCCGCGTGTCGCATAAGGGCGGCGACAACCTGACACCGGACAACAAGTTCAGTGACCGGGGGCTGGCTTTCGATATCACAACACCCGATGGCGACTATCACATTATGGGTTTGAATACGGAGGACTTCTTTCCCGCGTCCAATCCCGCCGATTTCATCGATCTGGTGCGGACCCTTCCCAAAGGCGCGGACGCCGTCAAGGCCCTTGCGGCCGAACGCCCCGAGCTCGCTGCCTACCTGAAACACCACAAGCATGATCGTGAGAAGGTGAACCGTCCCTACGAAGCAACGACATTCAACAGCGTGAACGCGTTCTATCTGGTGAATGACAAAGGCGAACGAACAGCCATTCGCTGGTCGATGGTGCCAACGACCGTCAAAGGCTTTGTTGTCCCTGAAAGCGAGAATTTCCTCAAGGAAAACATGAATGCCAATCTCGCGGCAGGCAGCGTCTCCTGGGACATGATCGTGACCATAGCCAATCCGGGCGACGATCCCGACAATGCTGCAATACGCTGGACCGGTGAACACAAGGAAATTACGGCAGCCCGTTTGACCGTAACCTCAACGGCCAGCGAGGCGGATGGTGAATGCGACGCAATGAACTTTGACCCGACCGTCCTCAGTGACGGTTTCGAGCTGTCCGATGATCCTATCCTCGCGGCCCGTTCAGCGATCTACGCCCACGGTGTGGGTGTGCGATTGGGTGAGAAGTAACCCCGAAACCGGAGCTTCCCGTATGATGGGTTCTCAAAACAAATCAGAAAAGGACTGTACTATGTCGTGGCTACCAACACTGAAAACGAGCACGCCCGAAGAAGGCTACGAGTTGGCCATCAAGCTTTCACGCATGGCGGTGAAACTGACACAACCGGACGACGAGGCGCGTGCCCGGATGCGTCCAGACTATGCCAACAGCGCCGATAGCCTGACAACGGTGTCGCATGTCGTGGCAACAAATTTCCAAACGGTCGCGCAGGCAAACAATTTCTGGCGTTGAGCTGCCCGACGCAGACCGGTTGCAGACCTTCAGTTCGGATGCCTCAAAGCCGCGGAATTGGTGGTGAGTGCCGACGCATAGAACCACAAGAACGTGGTCGCAGCGGCCAAACCGCATGCCAAACGATGACCTCGCTCAGAAACCGGACCCGGACCGTAGATAGCAATGCGTTCGGGCAGAAAAATGCCCGAACCGTTCAGGGTCAGCCCATCAGTGGTTCTGTCCGAGAGCCTAGCGCCCTCACTCCGGCACGGACGGATATTTCATGCCGGCGACTTCCTGCATCAGGCGGATCACCTGTGTGCTGTAGCCGGCCTCGTTGTCGTACCAGACGTAAAGAACAAGACGGTTGCCGTCGACGATCGTGGCCTGGCTGTCGACGACACCGGCATGGGTCGAACCGACGAGGTCGGAGGAGACAAGTTCCGTGGAAGCCGTGTAGTCGATCTGATCCTGCAAGGAGGACTGGACGGAGACGCCGCGCAGGTAGTCGTTCATCTCCTGATCGGTTGTCTCGCGCCCGAGATTCAAATTCAGGATCGCCATGGACACGTTGGGAACCGGCACGCGGACCGCGTTGCCGGTCAACTTGCCCTTCATTTCAGGCAGGCACTTTGCCACGGCGCTGGCCGCGCCCGTGCTCGTCAGCACCATGTTGAGCGGCGCGGCGCGACCGCGGCGGTCGCCCTTGTGGTAGTTGTCGATCAGGTTCTGGTCGTTGGTGAAGGCATGGATGGTTTCGACATGACCGTTCTCGATGCCAAACTCGTCATTGATCACCTTCAGCACCGGTGTGATTGCATTGGTGGTGCAGGAGGCCGCGCTCAGGATGTTGTCTTCTTCAGTGATGTCGCCATGGTTCACCCCGTAGACAACGTTCTTGATCGAGCCCTTGCCTGGCGCCGTCAGGATGACCTTTGACGCGCCCGGACACTTCAGGTGCTGGCCGAGACCATCCTCGTCACGCCAGATGCCGGTGTTGTCCACCACCAGCGCGTTGTGAATGCCGTATTTGGTGTAGTCCACCTCGGCGGGCGAGCCAGCATAAATCACCTTAATGGTGTTGCCATTGGCGATGATGGCATTCTGTTCCTCGTCAACGGTGATCGAGCCGCTGAACGCGCCGTGAACGGAGTCCCGCCGCAGCAGACTGGAGCGTTTCTTCAGATCCTCGCCCTTCCCGCCACGTACGACGATAGCACGCAGGCGCATCTTGTTGCCTGCGCCAACACGCTCGATCAGCATGCGCGCAAGCAGACGGCCTATCCGCCCGAAGCCGTAAAGAACGACGTCCTGCGGCTCCTGCAGGATTGAGGTTCTGCCGGTGTTGATGCTGGCCAGCTGCTGCTGCACGAAGGCCGAAGCATCGCCGCCCTCCTGCATGAAGCGGTGGCACAGCTTGCCGAGGTCGACGCGCGACGCGGCAAGGTCCATTTCCAGCATCGCCTTGACGATTTCAAGGCTCTTGGAGACTTCCAGCTCCTGCCCGGTGATCTGCAGGGCATAGCGGTGTGCCTTGATGATCTCGATGGCGGAATTGTTCAAAAGCCGGCGTCCGAAAATCCGGATGTTGATGCCGTAGTCGCGGTAGAGGTGGCCCACCAGCGGGATCATCTGCTCGGCGGCGTATTGTTGTTCTTTCCAGTTGTCGAAGTGATGATCCGTCGTCGCCATGTCGAATTAAGTCCTCAGCGCAAGTCCAGCAGGTGTTCGGCAGGTCTCCAGGGTCAGCACCCCGGCCCGCGCCCGCTCTCTAGCGCCTGTTCGAGCCCGGTGTCCAGTAGCCGTTTGAAGCTTAATCGATTGAAATTGCAGGAAGAGTTCCAGAGGGCGTCCGAGAGCTAAGATTCGTTCCCTCTGGAGCATTTCAGATGGATGAAAATGGACATGGTCTGTTCGATAAAGCCGGTCCGCCGGATCTCACGAGAAATCTGCTTGGTCATCCCGGCTCTGACTTCCACCGCATCCCGTTGCGCCTGACCAGTCCAGCGGTGCTTGATCCGGAACGGTCTGACACTTTCTTTTCAAAATGGGCGCAACAAAAAGGCCGAGATATCTCCCGGCCTTTCCAATCCGCCTGATCGCCCTGCTCCGAGGCCCGGGCAATCGGTGGGACTTAAACGTCCTGCAGGTTGTCAGCGGCGGACTTGCCGGACCGGCTGTCCTGAACCACCTCGAAGCTGACCTTCTGGCCTTCGACCAGGGAATGCATGCCGGACCGCTCGACAGCGGAGATGTGGACGAACACGTCCTTGGCTCCGTCTTCCGGCTCAATGAAGCCGTACCCCTTGTTGGCGTTGAAAAATTTTACTGTTCCGATAGGCAAAACGATTTCCTTTCAATAGGACGGGAAAGTACCTGCGACACGCATCGTGCGTGGCACAGCGATTTTGTCGACATTGAATGGGAAGATCGTTTAGGGCGTTTGCACGCGCGATGACAAAGTTCAGCAATCAAGACCGATACCCGGTCCCTAAATCTTTTTGGTGTTCAACGCAAGCCACCTGCTGTTTTCAGTGCTGTCAGCTCACGCGCAGCCAACTGGCAGCGATGTGTAGACACCGTCTGTAGGGACAGTGCGGTGCCGGATTCTTCCACCAATGCCGGTTACCGGGCTTGCGGATAGGCTCGCTCCAGGGTCTGGTGCGCCCGTTCGACGAGCTCGGCGTCTGCCAGAGCGGCCAGATCCCGGGCTGGACCGGCCCCGTTGAAGGCGACGATCACCGGCTCACCAGTGTAGAAATGCAGGTTCAGCCACTGATTGAACTGACCTGCCGGCAGGCCGTTTTCCGGTGTTGCAATCCATGTGACGTCCGCGTCCCAGAAAACGTCCTCGTAACGCAGGTAAACCTTGTCCAGTGTGCCCACTCCGAGCCTTGCAATGGCCTCTGATTTCCAGCGCGGCAAGGGAGGAGAAAATGTGATGGAGCCCTGTTTCAGGACACCCAGCGGAACGGTCAAAATAACCGCGTCGAACGAGGCTTCCCGTCCGTTGTTATCGTGCAGATGAACCCTGTCAGCGTCGACCTCGACACGTGTCACGACATGCCCGAACCGTATGTCAAGGTCAGCGGACATGCCGGTCAGAAGCTGGTCATAACCGCCCGGCAGGATCACCTCTTCGCCGCGATAATCGGTATCCGCCCGATAGGCCGACCCGTTCACATCGTTTGCATCGGCTCCCAGGCTATGCTGCACCTCAAGGACATTTTCCAGCCAGGCCGGTGCGTCCGCGTCGGACATCTCGCGGCCATCGCCGCCGCGAATAACATAGGTTTCGTCAGTGGCACGGGTCATGAGACCCTTTGTGGCTGCAAGGTCTGTCAACGGATTGCCGTCGGTGCCGTGGATCCAACTGGCCCCGAGATCAAGCGGCATCCCCAGGCTGCGATCCGTGAGGATCCGTCCCCCAATGCGGCGGCGCGCTTCCAAAATAGTGACATCATAACCTTCATCGGTGAGCCACGCCGCCGCTGCAAGACCGCTTACCCCGGCACCGACAATGGCGACTGACTCGGCCTCCGTGGTGTCGTAAACGGCTTCGGCGGCGATCAGCCCTGATTCATAGGCTGCATGAACCGTGCTGTTATAGTCCAGATGTGCAGCCTCGCCCGCGAAAAAAAGCCGGTCCCCGACAGGTCTTCCCAGAGCCACATGGTCGCGCCGTCGCGCGCCCCTGGCTACATAAGAATAGGATCCGAGACTGTAGGGATCACGGCTCCAGTTCGTTCTGAGGTACCCCGTTGGCGCGCGTTTGTCTTGAGCCGCGGCGGACAAGGGGACGAAACCGGCTGCCATGGCACTGACTGCAGTTTTCAGAAATGTTCTGCGTTTCATCGACGGCTCGTTGTTTTTGCGCGAATGCGGCTTGAGACATTGTTGACCGGAACCAACGCCGTTTCCGGACTTGCACAGCGTTTGCCTGTTCCCGTCAACGGTAGCGATGAACCTCACAATTTGCGAGCTTTCGGCCGATGATTTCGTTGAACGCGTTGCCGTGACCAACGACCAGGAGCGGCCGTTCCCTGACAGTGTCGAGGTGGCTGACGAACTTTGCAATGCGCGCCTTGAAGACATCTTCCGGCTCCACGCTGATGCTGCTGGTTCCGTCGCTGTGCCACCACGCATTTGCGAGGTGCCCGAACTCCAAAGCGGGAAAGTCGGTGCTCAACTCCCTAGGCGATCTGCCGACGTCGCAGCTATGAAGCAAGAGTTCGTGGTGGCCGTCCCTCACTTCCATCGAAATTCCGTCCGGGAACAGGAGTTGGGCTGTCTGGATCGCCCGTGTCAGCGGAGACGTGATGACGTGGCGAATGCCGAGATTCCTGATCTCCGCGCGCGCGTCCATGGCCTGCTGACGGCCAAGGTCGGTCAGCGGCGCATCGAAGATCATCGGATCTTCATCGCCTGTCCTGAATACCGCGTTGAATTCCGATTGGCCGTGTCGCACGAAGTAGATCGGCATTTGTTTCCTTTGCAAAATGATGCCCCACGCGGGTTGCGACGTTTGGATTTGGCGCGTAAGGCCCTGTGTCGAACAACGGCAACCCTTTGAAAAAGTGCGCCTCAGGTCTTGTCCGAAGGCAGGAGAACCGGGCCGGACCTTGCGAAAGAGAGGGTCAGCTCCGTGCCGACTTCCAGCGTGTCGTCGACATTGTCCTGAACCGCGAACACCTGCCCGAAAGCCCCTTCGAGCGTGTACTCCATCCGCACGCCGACATAGGTCGCCTTGGCGACCCGGGCCGGCATTCCTTCGGCATCCCCGATCACGAGCCGGGAGGGTCGCACGGCAATGGTGGCGCTTCCCTTGGGCAGCCCGCGCGATGCCAGCGCGTAACGATAGCCACTGATATCGATGGTCGCGGTGTCTTCCTGAACCTCCACGATTTCGCACGGGATCAGGTTCGCCTCGCCGATAAAATCCGCAACAAAGGCGTCGACCGGCTGATCGTAGAGTTCGCGCGGTGTGCCGATCTGTGCAATCGACGCATTGCGCATGACGACGATCTGGTCGGAGACCGCAAGCGCCTCTTCCTGATCATGGGTGACGTAGACGACGGTCAGTCCGAGATCCTGCTGGATCGCGCGGATATCCTCGCGAACCTGCCGGCGCAGCTTGGCATCCAGATTGGACAGGGGTTCATCGAACAACAGCACCTGTGGCTCAAGCACCAGCGCTCTTGCCACTGCAACACGCTGCTGCTGGCCGCCGGACAGCTCGCTCGGTAGACGGGCGCCGAAACCGTTCAGCCCGACAAGATCCAGCCCCTCATGCGCCCGTGCACGCGCCGCTGTCTTGTCGAAACCGGAGAAAGTCAGGCCGTACATGACGTTTTCCAGAACGCTCATATGAGGAAAAAGGGCATAGGACTGAAACACCATCGAGACGTCGCGATCGGTGGCCGGCAGCTTCGTCACATCCGTGTCACCGATCAGGATGCGCCCGGAACTCGCCATCTCCAGCCCGGCGATCATGCGCAAGGTCGTCGTCTTGCCGCAGCCCGAGGGCCCCAGCAACGTGACGAGCTTGCCCGCCTCAATGTTCAGGTCGATATTGTCGACGGCAGTCACGTCCTTGCCGAAGACTTTCGAAACCCCATCGAACCGGACCGGCGCGGCTTTGCTGCGAATATGTGCATCGCTCATGACGCTTCCTTCATTTCGATGTGTTTGCGGCGCCCGATCTGAACCCGGCCAACGAGCAGTTGCAGCAATCCGACGGCTGCCAGCATGACGAAGATCAGGGTCGTGGAATAGGCAATGGCAAGACCGTAGTCGTTGTTCTCCACCCGGCCGATTATGTAACTGGTCGCCATGTCATACTCCGCGGAGACCAGGAATATGACCGCCGAAATCGCCGTCATCGCCCGCACGAAACTGTAGACCAGCGCCGCCAGGATGGCAGGCCGTAACAGCGGCAGGATCACCCGTCTGAAGGTTTGCCAGGAATTGGCTCCGAGTGTGAGCGAACTTTCGTCCAGCGATTTGTCGATCTGCGACATGCTGGCGATGCCGGCGCGCACGCCCACGGGCATGTTCCTGAAGATGAAACTGACGACCAGAATGATGCCCGTACCGGTGATTTCGATCGGCGGCACGTTGAAGGCCAGAATGTAACTGACCCCGATCACCGTGCCGGGAATGGCAAAGGACAGCATGGTTCCGAATTCGAACGCGTTCTTGCCCGCAAAACTTTGCCGGGTCAGAAGGTAGGCAGTCACGAGGCCAACGGCGGCCGTCAGCGGTGCTGCAATGGCCGCGATCGTGATCGTCGTCCAGAAACTGTCCCAGGCCGCGCCGGTCCAGCGGATGCCCTCAGCCTCGAACCTTACGGAGAAGGCGGTTACATAGTGCTTGAGGGTCAGGCTGTTGTTGACACCCCAGAGTTCAACAATGCTGCCGTAAACGATCATGGCATAAACAACGGCAGTGAAGAACGCCCAGATCAGGGCAATGCTCAGGACAGGAACGGCAAGGCCTTTCGGCATCAGCGGATGAACACCGGCGTCGCCCTTGCCGGACACTGTTGTGTAGCTTTTCTTTCCCAGCCATGCGCGTTGCGCGTAGAAGGCCGACAGGGTGAAGAAAAGCAAAACCATCGCCAGGACGGCAGCCCGGCCCTGATCGTATTGCGCCCCGACAATCGCAAAGAAAATCTCGGTCGACAGAACGTCGAAATTGCCGCCCAGAACCAACGGATTGCCGAAATCGGCCATGCTCTCGATGAAGCCGAGCAGAAACGCATTTGCAAGCCCAGGCCGCATCAAGGGCAACGAGACCGTTTTAAATGTCTGCCAGCGGCTGGCGCGAAGCGTCTGGGCAGCTTCCTCCATGGACGGAGAAACACCCTCGACGACACCAATGAGAACCAGAAAGGCGATCGGGGTGAAGGCGAGCGTCTGTGCGATCAGGACACCCGGCAGGCCATAAAGCCAGCGTGTTGGCTGCACGCCGAACAAATCGGCGATAAACACCGTCACCGTGCCGGACAGACCGAACAGCAGAATGAGCGCAAGCCCGATGACGAAGGGTGGGGTGATGATCGGCAGCACCGTCATGGCGCGGATCAGGCGTTTGTAGCGGAAGCCGGAGCGCGTGACGACCAGCGCGAAAGCCAGTCCAAGAAGGGTCGTGATCAAGCCGACAAGAACGGCCAGGAACAAGGAGTTCCAAGCAGCACCGCAGCGCGCACCGGCCAGGCAACCCAGTCCCCAGATGCGGTCGTCGAAGAACTTGTCGAAGAAGACCAGGATTGAATAGGTGCCGTCGTCGGTGATGAAAGCCGCGAACAGCATCTTGGCGATGGGAAAGAAAACGAAGGCGGTGACGATCACGATCACGCCGCCGATCGCGCTGACGACAAACACATCGCCATTGACCGCCCCGCGCGCCGCAATACCCTGGGTCAACAGAAACAGAAATGCAGAAGCGCAGATCATGGCGCCGTAGCCCATCCCGAACTGACGGTCATCCAGCGGCCCGAAGGCAGCAGTCATCCATTCGAAATTGTACCCGCGTATGCCGATGGAAAATCCCTGCACGATCATCCAGGCGAACCCGAGCGCACCGGCGATGACCAGCAAGCGGGCATAGGCGGTGTCCGACTTGGAATGCCTCAGTGCAAGGAGCGGCAGTGCCAGGGGAACCAGCAATGGCGCAAGCCAGAGCTTTTCTCCCTGGGCAATCAGGAAAGCGGCGGGCGCATAGTCTTCATCGAACGGATAACCGTCGAGGAGCCACTCGAACGACCAGAAGCCGTCTTCAATGCCGTACCAGGGAAGAAGACCGAACCCGGCCCACCCGGCAATGATCCAGAAGATCAAAACCGGGGGGGTGGTGATTTTCGCGGACAAGATCACTTACTGCGGCAGCGTCGAGACCTCCTCATCCCACTTCTGCAGCAGACGCTTGCGTTCGTCAGAGGACCCGTACTTCTTGAAATCATAGTCGATCAGCTTGATCTGGCTCATGTCCGGAGCACTCTCGGACGTCTGGGCACCCTTGTTGGAAGGCACCTGGAATGCATTGACTTCAAGTGCAAGGTTCTGGGCATCGGCACTCAGAGCCCAGTCGTAGAACTTCTTGGCTTCTTCCATGTTGCGAGCGCCATCGATAATTGACATCGACCCGATTTCGTATCCGGTGCCTTCGCAAGGCGCGACCACCTTGACCGGGAAGCCGGAAACCGCCTGTTTCACCGCGTCATGCATGAACACGATGCCGATCGTGTTTTCACCCCGGCCGGCTGCCTTGATCGGCGCGGACCCGGACTTGGTGTACTGGTTGATGTTGGCATGCAGACCCTTCATGAAATCGAAGCCTTCATCTTCGCCGAAGATCTGAACCATTGAAGCCAGTGTGGTGTAGGCCGTGCCGGACGAGTTCGGGTTGGCCATCTGGACATGCCCCTTGTATTCGGGTTTCAGCAGATCTTTCCAGCAGGCAGGCTCGGGCAGATTGTTCGCCGCCAGAAGATCGCTGTTGTAGCCATAACCAAGTGCGCCGGAATAAATCCCGATCGTGCGATTTCCAGCGCTTTCAGCCTGGCTGATCGCCCAGTCGTGCAGCTGATCACGCATGGGGGAGACATATTCAGCTGTAAGTCCTTCCTCAGCGGCCTGAAGATGCGGATCACCGGTGCCGCCCCACCAGACGTCTCCCTTCGGATTGGAAGATTCGGCGCGGATCTGCGCGAAGGTTTCACCCGACGACTTGCGGGTCATGTTGACATCAATCCCGGTCGCATCTTCGAAGCTGCGGGCCATCAACTGGCACCAGTCTTCCTGCGCACTGCAATAGAACGTGAGCTTGTCTGCCTGCGCCATCGAAACACTGGCCGTGAGCGCCACAAGAGATCCCGCAAGTGCGGTAGCTGTTCTTTTCATATCTGTTCCTCCCTGAACAATGCTGCCTGGCCGTTTTGGCCACCTTTCTTGTTGGATCCCTACGATATCTGTCGAAGCTTCTTGGGGATCAGGTGCGCGCCCTGACTGGCTGCAATTTCGAGCAGCAAGGCGCTGAGTTCTGGTTCTGACACCAGTTTTGCGGCCTTCTTGGCCGAGAACCATCGGCGCGATCGCTCGTCGCGTTCCTTCCAGTTCTTTTTCAGTCTCTCAACAAAAAGCGGAAACACAAACACCTTGCATTGGCAGCTTTTACCGCGCGGCAAGATCTTGACGTAGTGGTAGGTTCCGATCGGCTTTGCTTGAACCTCGCCGAGAGCGCCTGCCTCCTCGCAGGCCTCGATCCTTGCAGTTTCCCAGGGCTTTTTGCCTTTCATCAGCCATCCTTTGGGAATGACCCAACGTCCTGTCTCACGGGACGTGATCATCAGGACACGGGGCTTACCGGAATTCCAACGCAAGGGAAGCGCAGCTGTCTGCGGAATGACAAGTTCGGCGATGGTGGACATCAATTCTGATTACCTTGTTATTGGGAGATTATCAGCACCAGCTCGATGAAAAAGCAACAAAATTTGTCCAAATTATTGAGGAATTTACGTAATTTTTGTTAGGAGGCGAAGTGTGAAGTTCTGGTCTTATTCGGAAATAGTCAACCGCGCCACGTCGTCCGGATGGTTCAGATACGCAAAAACAGCAACAGTTATCGACGCGTTCCGCTGGTTACGGCTGCCGGAGACGCGGTTCCAGAATAAACTGGTGGCAATTCCCTGATATCTTGCGAAGAGGCCGATCACGGCCGCAGCATGGCCCCCTACAAATCCACCACCACCACGCCCCCGTCTTCCGCCGCGCGGGACTGGCAAAGAATGACGGCTTCTTCGCGCTGTTTCTTCGACAGCACGAAGTCCCGGTGTTCGACTTCACCCGAAACCAGTCCGCATTTGCAGACGCCGCAAATGCCGTCGGAGCACTTGATGTCAATGGCAATGCCGTTTTCGGTCAGCACATCGGTTGCTGATTTCTCGGCCGGGATGGTCAACTCGCGGCCCGAACGGGCAAGCTTCAGCGTGAAGGGATGATTCACGTAGTCCGGGACCTCCGGCACATTGAAATACTCGACGTGGCGTTCGTCTTCGCTGAATCCGGCACGCTCTGCTGCCTCCATCACGGAGGTCATGTATCGGTCCGGGCCGCAGGCGTAAACATGACTGCCTTCTTCGTAACCACAAAGGACAGCATCGAGATCGGCACGTGTGCCCTTATCGCTGAAATAGAGCTGCACCCGATCCTTCCATTTGAATGCCGCCAGATCTTCCAGGAATCCGGCATCGGCCTTGCGGCTGCACGAGTAGTGCAGCTCGAAATCCGCACCCTTGGCATGAAGCTCATGGGCCATCGCGATCATCGGCGTGACGCCGATGCCGCCGCCCATCAGGAAGGTTTTGCTTGCACCCTCGATCAGCGGGAAATGGTTGATTGGCTTGGAGATGAATATCTTGCGGCCTTGCGTGAATATCCGGTGGAGCAGCTTGGAGCCCCCCCGCCCCCCGTCTTCGCGCAAGACCGCGATCTGGTAGCGGCTGCGGTCGGCCGGATCGCCCGAGAGCGAATACTGGCGCAGGAACTCAGGTGCGACCACGATGTCGAGATGGGCGCCCGCCTGCCATTCTGGCAGCGGCGCCCCGTCCAGCGCGGCGAATTCATACTTGGTGACACCGCCGGTCATTTGCTCGGCCTTGACAACTTCCACGCGAATGACCGGAGCGTCGCCGGAGATGGTGTATTCATGGGCCAACCCGTCCGTCTCGCCGCGCTCCAGCCGCGCCTTGTATTCCTTCGCGGTGATCAGCGCCTGATAGGCCTCAATGCCTTTCTCACGGTCCATCGGGAAGGGAAATGGCCAAGGATGCGGCGCAAGGTTTGCCGGATAGACGGCCAGCGTCTGGTCCTCGTATTTCAGGTCGAGATCTTTTTGCAGACCGCGCTCGTTGACCGGCTGTTTTGCTGCCCTGTAGGCCCCGTCTCCATCCAGTTCGATATCCCACCACCACTTCTTGACCGGATTGCGCTCGCCGTGACCCACCATGTCGTCGAGCTTCGCCAGCAGCGGCGCGGCTTTGGGCACATGCATTGCAGCCCAGCGGAACGGCCTTTCGGCGAAGATCCCTTCCAGGTTCCACGGGCAGGTCTTCATGCAGCGCCCGCACATGGCGCCGCCTTCATTCGTGATCCGGTAGGTCGTGCATTTCTGGCTGTCCGACTTCCAGATCTCGTATCCGTTGAACATCAGTTTCGGCCCGGCCGTGATCGCCCCGGCCGGACATTCGCGGGCACACTTGTTGCAAGCTTCGCAAAAGGCCTGCAGACCGAACGAAATCGGTTTGTCATGGGCGAGCGGCATCGTCGTCGTCACGGCGCCGGATTTCAGACGCGGGCCCAGGAACGGGTTGAGGATCACCTCGCCGATGCGGCTGACCTCCCCGAGACCGGACAGAAGCAGCAAAGGCGGCTGCAGCACCTCGCCGTCCAGGACAGTGTGCGCCTTGGCCGCGTAGCCAAGATTGCGGATCTGCTTGGAAACGATGCTGCCGAGAATGGCAAAGCGAAGATAGGCCCGCATCGACTGGGAAACGGCGATCCAGTCATCGCCGGAGGCCCCTTCCATCGTCTCAAAACCCTGGTCGACGACCATGAATATCGCCTGATCGTGCGGCGGGTCGAGCGGCGCACCGGTCGCGTCATGTGAGTACCAGGCCCACTCCGGGCAACGCGACATACCGGCCGCATCTATGCCGAGGAAATAGGACATGGCTTTCAGATTGTCCGCATTGCGTTGCGGGTCGGACGTCGTCGCTGCAATTGCCGGTTCCGGCTCGCCGTCCTGCAAAAGGACGAAAGCCCCGAGCGCGCGCCGCTGCGCCATCGACGGCGCAGACTTACGCGCGTAATATCCGTTGGTGGCAGCCTGCTGGTTCTTCTTGCCCATGTCGCCGAACTGGGAGCGGGCGAACATATCCGTGCGCTTCGGCACGCGGGCAATACGCTCTTCATCAAAATAGGTGGTCGGTGTCTCGACCCGTTTCAGGTTTTCAAACGGGTGCGGCCCGTCGACGAAGCGGCGGTTCTGAAAGGGGTCGAGCGACTGCGCGCTCTTGGCCGTGCGGTAGCCGTAGCGCCAGGCAAGTCCGCGTGTCACCGCGCGCGGCTGGTCGGCAAGCGCAACCAGCGGCTCGTCATGTGCGATCTCGAATTCAGTCGTAATCGCGGCCAGCGAAAATCCGGTGCCGATAAAGGGATTGCTCAGTCCCTCGTCCTCCGCTGTCGCAAGACCGGCGGCGACGGCCAGCCGGTTCAGGTCAACATCGGACGAGGAATGCCCGTGCGCGCGGGCATCAAACCCGAGCAGCCGGATGTACTGAGCGAGAACGACTGCAATCTCCATCGCCCTGAGCGCTGATCGATGTTCGCCCGCGCCTTTCAGCCAGTCTTCTCCAGGCTCCCCAGGCCTGACCGCGCGCGGCGTCTGCACGGCGAACACCAGCGCGTGCCTGTGCCCGTCCATGCCCTTGGGCGGCGCGTTCATGGCGTCGCGCAGATCCGCCATGATCATGTCGATGCCCGAGGCCAGCGTCTTGGTCTGGGTCGTGCGCAGCTTTTCCGCAAGCCTGTCGATGTCCGGATTACGGAAGGGTTCTTCCAGCATCATTGACGGCAAGAACCCGCACGCACCGATCATGGAGGCATCGGAAAAATAACCGAACCCCTTCAGGTGGTTCGCCCTCTCTTGCGGATCTGCCGGAACATCAGCCCGTGCCGGGTTGACGATACCGTCGCGGATCGCGTCGAGCATTGCCTGCGACTCGCTCATCGCGTTGATGATGTTTTCCGGATTGGAACTCTCAAAGGACATTTGACGGATGCCCGGAACTGCGTCGAGATCCGGCATCGCCAAGGCACGTGCGAGACGCTCCAACGGAAACGGCCCCAGATGCGCGGGACGCGACTTGTCAGAAAACAGCTTCACGGTTCGTCCCTCTCGCTCGCGCTCCTAAAGGCGCATCAGTTGTACCTTTTCACCCTCGGTGAGCGCGTCGACCGTCGTCATGAAGCTCTCATAGAGATTTGAATCTATTTTGCCGGCAAAGTGGTCATTAAGATCGCGCACGATTACGTGGCAGGTTTTCAGCTTTTCCTGCCCCAGCGCGGTGAGTGCCAATTCAGTGAAGCGTTTGTCGTCATCGGGTGAAGTGCGCTCCAGAAGCCCGCGTTCCTCCATGGTTTTCAGGAGGCGTGAAATGGCCGGGCGGGCAATGCCAATGTACTCCGCAAGCGTCGATGGCGTCTTGACGTTTTCCAGCCCGACTCCGCACAGGACGCACCACATGAGCCGGGTGATGCCGTGTTCGGACAGCCGCTTTTCCAGCCGCGCCTCCATGATCCTTGCCAGGCGGGTCACCTTGAACCCGATCCGGTTGTGCAGCCGGTAGCCTTCTGCCATTCCAATCCTCGCCGACAAAGCGGTTGACTTGCTATCCATCATATTTTCTTATGCAATTAACAATGATAATTAATCAAGTTAATTACTGAGATATCAGTTTCGGGAGGGAGAGACAATGAAAATGAAAATTCAAGGTCTGCGGACGAAACTGTCGGCCGTGATAGCGTGCGCCGCTGTCGCATTTGCCATGCAGCCCGTGATGGCGGACGAACTGAAAATCGCGCATTTCATGCCGTCCATGCATCCGATGGACCGAGGCGTCATGACACCGCTGGCAGAGGAAATGGCCGAGGCAACCGGCGGCGAAGTCACTATGCGGATCTACCCTTCCGGCGAACTCGGCAAGGGCCCCGTCCAGCAGTACAAGCGGGTTGTCACGGGCGTCGCCGATATCGTCTTCGGCATCCCGGAATATACGCCCGCGCAATTCACCAAGACCGGGCTGGTGCACATTCCCGGACTGTTTGCCAACGGCACCGACGCGACCAACGCGCTCTGGGACAACATCGGGTTGATCGAGGACGAATTCGCGAAGGCGAAGCTCCTCGGGCTTTGGGCGAACAATCCGTCTGTGCTGATCACGCGCGAAAAGCCTGTCCATACCGTGGCGGACATGGAAGGCATGAAAATCAGAACGCCAAATCCCGTCATGGCGGCACTCGTAGAGGGCTGGGGCGGCATTCCGGTGTCGATGCCGGTTCCCGATGTCTACAACGCCATGAACACCGGCGTCATCGACGCGGTCATGATCGGTCCGTCCGGTATCCGGTCTTACAAGCTCAACGAAACCGGCAAATTCGTCACCACGAACATTCCCTCCGCCGTCGACAGCTTCTATCTCCTGATGAACAGGTCGAGCTGGGACGGCCTCTCCGACGAGAACAAGGAGAAGCTCACCGAGTTGACGGGACGCGGGCTCAGCCTGCGCGGTGCCAAAGCCTTTTACGAAGCCGGCCAGGCCGGGCTGAAACTTGCATCCGACAGTGGTCTTGAGCTGATCGAGATCACACCGGAAGCAGAAGCCGAATTCCGGGAAAAGATGGCGCCGCCACTCACCAAGGTTATCGATGAAAAGGGCAAGCAGTCCGGAAGCGACGCGCATGCAATCGTCAAAGCGCTCGGTGGCCAATAGGCCGTGGCTTCACCTGCCCCCGAGGACACCAGCACGCGCTCGTCCGGCTGGCGCAAGCGGGTCGAAGTCCCGTTTGTGATTGCAGGCGCGGTGCTCGTGTTTGTGCTCATGGGCCTTTCCGTCGCCGACGCCTTCTTGCGATCGGTGATCAACAGCCCGATCTTCGGAGCGAACGACTATGCCCAGATTATCCTGTCTTTCATCGTCGCGGTCAGTTTCCCATTGTGCGTGCTGTCCGGCCGGCTGATCGCAATCGACACACTGCTGCGGTTCTTCCCTGGCAAGCTGCAGGTGTTTCTCGACTGGGCTTCGTCACTGCTTGGGATTGTCATGCTCGCCTATCTTTCCTGGCGGGCCTTTTTCAACGCGCTCGAGGCGGCGTCCTTCGGTGAGACAACCTTGCTGCTGCAACTTCCCTATGCCCCATCCTACTATGCGGTTGCCTTGGGATGTGGCCTGTCTGCGGTGATACTTCTTCTGGAAAGACTGGCAAAATGAGCCCCGAAATCTGCGGCGCACTCGGTTTTCTGGCGCTGTTCGTGCTGCTCGCGCTCGGCACACCTGTCGCTATCGCCCTGCTCGTGGTCGGATTTTCCGGGACCGTCGTTCTGTCGGGGTTCACACCAGCGGCATTCACTTTGAGCGGACAGGTTTTCGCAACGGTCACGGTCTACGAACTGACCATCATCCCGCTCTTCATCCTGATGGGAAATCTCGCGTCCACCGCCGGATTGAGCCGCGACCTCTTCGAGGCCGCCCACAAGACGATCGGACATCTGAAAGGCGGGCTCGCGGCTGCAACGATCATGGGGTGCGCGGGTTTTGCCGCCCTGTCCGGTTCGTCCATCGCCTCGGCAGTCACAATGGGCAAGGTGGCCTATCCGGAAATGCGCCGGTTCAATTATGGCGCGAAGCTCGCAACAGGGTCGATCGCGGCCGGTGGCACGCTTGGCATTCTCATTCCGCCTTCGACCGGATTTGTGATCTACGCAATCCTGACGGAGCAGTCGATCGGGCGTCTTTTCATGGCAGGGGTCCTGCCTGGCCTGCTGCTGACTTCCATGTTTCTTTTGGCGATTGCGGTGGTTACGCTCATGCGGCCGGAGGAAGGTCCTCGCGGGCCTGATTTCAGCTTGCGCGAGAAACTTCTCAGCCTGTTCCGGGCCACCGGCATCGGCATCATCATCCTGATCACGATCGGCGGCATCTACACCGGTTTCTTCACTCCGGTCGAAGCGGCAGGCGCCGGAGCCTTTTTCGCCTTCATCATGCTGATCTTGCGGCGAAAATGCACCCTCCCTGCGCTCTATCAAATCAGTGCCGAGACGCTAAAGACGACGGGAATGGCCTTTTTCATTCTTATCGGTGCAAATGTCTTTGCGCCCTTTGTGGCGCTGTCTCACCTGCCGGCGACGATCGCGGACGGCATGACAGGTCTTGCGCTCGGCACCTACGGGACCTTGTTCCTCATCCTGCTCGGTTACGTCATTCTTGGCATGTTCATCGAAGGTCTCTCCTTGCTGGTCATTACCCTGCCCATCGTCTTTCCCCTGGTGACCGGCCTCGGCTTTGATCCCATCTGGCTGGGTGTCGTCATGGTGATTGTTCTGGAGATGGGGCTGATATCCCCGCCGGTCGGCGTTAATGTTTTCATTGTCAAAAGCGTGGTTCCGGACGTTCCCATCGAGACCATTTTCGCAGGGATCATGCCGTTCTGGCTGGCGATGATCGCGACACTCGCACTGATCGTCGCCTTTCCGGACCTGGCCCTGTTGATCCCGAACGCGATGTTCGATTGACGCCTTTCAGGAAGTGTGGGCTCCCTGGCCGCAACGCAGAATCTCAACAAACGCCTCCTGCGCCCCAGCGCGCACCGGGTGTACGACAATGATGCATTCAAATCGCGACACTCGAATGCAAATCTGCAGCAAAGCATCACGTGTTACCACGCTGTTGCACGCCCAGTTTGCGAGGTCGGTTTATGCGATTGTCAGTGCCGTCGGTGACAGCCCTAGTCATTCTTGTCGCTTGCAGCCCCCAGGATTCGAACGGCCCACCGGAAGAACCGCCGGTCAGGGGCCTGCTCACACAACTGATCGAGGAAACCTCGCAAAGCACGGAACGCAAATATCCCGGTGTTCTCGAACCCTCCGAGATCACCTCGCTGTCCTTTGAGGTGGGCGGCAAGCTGGGTACGGTTGATCTCGCTGTCGGGCAGCGTGTTGCGAAAAACGAGCAGCTTGCCGTTCTCGACGACACTCAGTTCGTCGTTTCGATCGAGAACGCCCAGGCCTCCGTCAACGAGGCCGAGGCGTTACTGAAACAGGCCGAGGACGATCTTGGCCGGCAGGAGACCCTGTTTGAGCGCGGGGTCGTCTCCAAGGTCACGGTCGATGACGCACGCACCGACGTGCAGACCCGCCAGGCGCAGCTTGTCCAGACCCAAAAGACCCTCAGATCGGCAGAGGAGGATCTGGCCGATACGGTTATCATCGCCCCGTTTGACGGCATCATAAACAGCGTCGACGCGGACTCTTTTGCAACCGTTGCCTCAGGGACCGTGATCACCTCGATCTATGATGCGACAAGCTATGAGGTTTCGTTCTCGGTCAATTTCGATACGGTCGCACAGCTCATTGTCGGAACACCCGCGAAGGTCAGGCTGGCGGATGATCCGACCATCGTCCTTGACGCAGTGGTCAATGAACTGGGCGAGCGCGCCGACACGGTGTCGTCGTTCCCGGTGATCGTTGAATTGCGCGACACGCATGACCTGATCCGGGCCGGCATGGCCGTCGAGGTCTCTTTCGAATTCGCCCTTCCTGCTGATCAGGGCTACCTGATCCCGATGACCGCGGCAATCAACGAAGGCCAGATCCCGGAAGATGCCGGGCCGGGCAGCATCGTTCCCGTGCCTGTCTATGTCTTCAATCCCGACACCGAAACGGTTCAGAGGCGCGAGGTTGTCATGGCCGGTATCAGGGAGAACAAGCTGCTTATCATCGACGGACTCCAGCCCGGCGAGCGCATTGCGATTGCCGGCGTTTCCTTCCTGCGCGAGGGCATGAAAGTCAAGCTGCTTGAAGCGGAGAACTGAATGGATTTCCTGACCCGGTTCGGACTGGAAAAGTCACGCATGACCTATCTGGTCATGACCCTCATCCTGATTATGGGCACGACCTCCTATCTCAATCTGCCCAAACGTGCCGATCCCGCCATCACGATCCGCACGGCCGCAATCCAGGCAACCTTCGAGGGCATGGCGCCGACCCGGATTGAAGATCTGATCGCAATTCCGATCGAACGCAAGATCCGTGAAATCGGAGAAGTCGAGGACATCGAGACGATCATCACGAACGGTCAGGTGCTCTTCTATGCCACGCTTTATGACACGGTCGACGGTGCCGATATCGAAGGTGCGTGGGAAGATCTGCGCAACAAGATGGACGACGTCGTTACCGATCTTCCGGACGGCACCAACGGCCCGTTCGTCAACACCGATTACGGAGATGTAGCCATAGCCACCGTCGCGCTCACGGGCGACGGTTTCGAACTGGCCTACCTGGAGGACGTTGCCGAGGATCTGAAAAAGGACCTTTACCGCGTCCCGGGCATCACCAAGGTCACGTTTTTCGGGGAGCAGGACGAACGTATCTGGCTTGATCTCGACACGCGCAAACTCGCCTCGATCGGTGTTCAGCTCAATCAGTTGCTGGAAGATCTCCAGGCTCAGAACGTCATCCTGCCCGCCGGTGAAATCGATGCAGGCGGAACCAGCATTGTTCTTGAAGCCAACGGCGACCTGAGTTCTGTCGAGGAAATCCGGGGGGTTCTTACCAAGGTCAGCGGGCTCTCCGGCTACGTCCGACTTGCAGATCTTGTCGACGTCAGGCGCGGCTATGCCGACCCCAAGGAAGCCCCGGTATTCTTCAACGGTGCGCCTGCGGTTCTGTTGAGCCTCGAAATGGCGGACGCGACCGACATCCAGATCCTGGGCGAGGAACTGGCGCAGCGCCTTGCGGACTTCGAGGCGACACAGCCGATCGGGATATCCGTGAATGTGTCGACCTTCCAGGAGACCAATGTCACCGCGGCGGTGTCGAATGCACTGTCGAATGTCGCGCAGACCTTCGCGGTGGTTTTTTTGGCCATGCTCCTGTTCCTCGGACTTAGAGCGGCCGTGGTGATCGCCAGCATTGTGCCCTTCACAATCGGTTTCGCCCTGACCGGCATGGGTCTGATCGGTGTCGATGTGGAGCAGGTGTCGATTGCCGCCGTCATCATTTCGCTTGGCCTTCTGGTCGACAACGGTCTCGTTGTCGTGGAAGACATTGAGGGTCGCATCAATGCCGGCGAGAGCCCAAAAGAAGCGGCGATCGATGCGGGCGGGCAATATGTCATTCCGCTTGCCGCGGCCTCAATCACCACGGTTTCGGCCTTCATTCCGATGCTGCTGATGGACGGCATCGAGGGCGAGTTCGCCTTTTCGCTTGGCGCTGTCGTCTCCTCGATGCTGCTCGGCTCGTGGCTGACGGCGCTTTACATTCTTCCCTTTTTGAGCGTGCGTCTCCTGAAACGGAAGAAGGAGCAAAAGACGGAAAAATCCGGACTTCTGCGTTTCTATGGCGGCCTGACGCAGCGCCTTCTGCCCTTCGGTATCCCGATCGTCGTCCTGACCTATGCCGCCGTGGGGTTCAGCGCCAGCCAGTTTTCCCAGGTGAAATCGGAAATGTTTCCGCTGACGGAACGCGCCGATTTTCTGATTTACATGGATATGCCCAAAGAGGCAGCCATTTCAGAGACCGAACGCCAGGCGCTTGCCGTGAACCGCTGGCTCATGGACAAGACCGTCAATCCCGGGGTCGTCTCGACCACAATTTTCGTGGGTGAAGGCGGACCGAGATTCTATCTCTCGCTGAACCCCGCGGACCCCGATCCGGCAAGCGCATTCTTTGTCGTCAACACGTCGACATTCGAGGAGGCCAGACAGGTCTCCGAGCGCGCGCGGCGCGTCTTCATTGAACAGTTCCCGGCCGCACGGTTTCGGGTAACGCGCCTGTCCAACGGTGGTGGCGAGGCAGGTCTTGTGGATGTGGAGATCAGTGGCCCGGACGCGGACACGCTTCTGGCCGCAGGTGCGGACGTCCAGGCAGCCTTTGCCGCGGCACCTGATATCGTGAAGAACGAAACTGACTGGGGCAACAAGGTTCTGAAGGTCGTCGTCGATATCGCGCAGGACAAGGCACGCGAATTCGGGGTCACATCGGAGGAGATTTCCGGTGTGATGGCGTCCTATTTCTCCGGCACGGTCTATTCGACATTCCGCGAGGACGACGAACAGATCCCGATCGTCCTGAGGGCATCGAGGAACAACCGTGACAGTGTTGAAGACCTCGCAAACCTCTCGATAGCCGCGAACGGGGAACTGATATCGATCGACCAGGTCGCCGAGTTCCGTCCGCAGCTTGAATATTCCGAAATCCGCCGCGAAAACCAGGTCCGGCAGATCATCATTTCAGCCAAGAGCGACAGTCTCGCAGCGGACCAGTTGCTGGAGCGGATCCAGCCAACCCTCGACAACCTGGATCTGAGTGCGGCCTATTCGATCAGGATCGGCGGTGAGCTTGAAGATACCGCCGACGTGAATGGCCAGTTGGGTGGAAACCTGCCCTATGCGCTCGGTGTGATGATCCTGGCGCTTGTGTTCCAGTTCAATTCGATCCGGCGAACCCTGATCACCTTCATGACAATCCCGATCATCCTGATCGGCGCACCATTCGCCCTGATGCTGACCGACCGGCCTATGTCCTTCTTCGCCATGCTCGGTCTGATGTCGCTGATGGGGATCATCATCAACAACGCGATCGTTCTCATCAACCAGATCGACATCAATCTGGAAACGATGCGTGTCGCGGACGCGATCGTGCGGGCATCCGAACAGCGGGCGAAGCCCGTTATCCTGACCTCACTGACAACGGTCGGCGGTCTCATTCCGATGGCAATCAGCGGTGGCGCGTTGTTCGAGCCGATGGCAACCATCATGATCGGTGGGCTTATTGTTGCCTCACCTCTGACTTTGATCTTCGTTCCAAGTGTCTGCTACCTTTTCATGCGAAACGAAAAACCGGCGACCGGAGCAACTGTTCCGGCATGAAGCTCTGGGTGAAAGCCGCTTTCATGCGGCCGTAGCCTAATAATCCACGGTATCGACGGGATGTTCCTTTAGGTACTCCAGAAAGGTCTGGACCTTTGCACTTCTGTGGCGGTCGACATGGGTCACCAGCCAGAGCTTCAGGCACCAAGCCGGGTCTGACCGTGTGATCTGTTTCAAACGGCTCTGACGTGCTGCCCGCTCACGCGGCAGGAACCCCAGTCCGACACCCGCCTCGATGGCATGAAACACGCCGATCGGATCGTTGCTCACGAAGGCGACATTTTCTTCCGGAACCTGATCGCGCAGCCAGGCATAGAACTCCGGAAGGTAGTCCTGATTGTCCGCAAGCGCCCATCTGTTTGCGGCAAAAAGATCTTCCTTCACCACGTCGCCATGATGTTGAACATATGTCTGGCTGCAATAGAGCCCGAACTGGATTGTCTTGAAGGGCTGAACCACGTTGTCCGGCTCATCAGGCTCCTTGCCCAGCCGTATGGCGACATGCGCTTCGCCATAGTCCAGCCGCAGGACACGGCGTTCTGCAATGAACCTGACCGTGATCTGGGGGTGGCTCTTTTGAAACTCCCGGATCGTTGGCAAGAGAAACAAGAGAAGCGGGCCATCCGCCGTCAGGATAATGTCACCGGTCAGCCCCGCCTCGCCCGACTTCGCACGCGTTGCAAACTGCCGGAACCGCTCATCCGCCTGGGCTGCGACGTCCAGCAACTCAACGCCAACTTCCGTCGCCACGTATCCCTTAGCGCTTCGAATGAAGAGCTTTTCGCCCAGAAGTGCTTCCAGGGCATCGATATGGCGAATGACAGTTGCCCGGTGAATGTTCAGGACATCCGCCGTCCCGCTTACGGTACCGCATCTGAGGAGCTCGTAGGCCGTGCGGACTTCATTCCAGTTTTCCATGGCTTCCTTCGTTTTTTTGAGCACGGTATCTAATCGAGCAGGATCTACTGTCACGGTCGCATTTTCGCGCATGTCATGTGCATTTGGGAACATTTACGCGTATGACACGCCTTGTAAAATCCGGCCAACGCGAAGTCAGCAACAGGCAGGCAGTCGACTTGACCAATCTGAAGCACCCGTCCGGCTCATGACGCCGGGACCCGCCGGCATTACCGGTATCAAATGCCCAGATGCCCGGTGGGTGAGGATCGCGAGCTATCTTCTGGGGCTTGGCGTCGCCCTGTTTCTGGCAGCTTGCGCAGGTACGCCCGCCCAGTTCGAACTCATCGACGACATGCAGTCCGAAGGAACGACGGTTCCGATCTTCGCCGTTACGCCCCGCAAACCCGTTGACGACCCCAAGATCAGGTTTGGTGGCGGACGAAACTCGGACCTTTCCTATGCCGAAATCGATGTCTGGGTACCGAAGGACCGGAAGCCGGGAACCATAAAGACCCCGTCGCGCGATCCCGATCCTGCAACCGAATTCGGAGTTACCCGGTTTCGCGAAACCAAGTCCGCCTCGGAACAGCTGGCGCTGATAAACGCGCAATTGCGGCGCCTGAAGCCGTCCGACCGGATCGTCATGATTTTCATTCACGGCTATAACGTCTCTTATGTTTCCGGGATCTATCGGCAGGCCCAGCTCATCCACGATTTCAACCAGCCTGTGGTCGGCATCCACTACTCGTGGCCTTCGGCCGGCAAGACCAGCGCCTACCTTTATGATCGCGACAGTGTTCAGTTTGCCCGCGACGGCCTTCAGAAGACCATCGAACTGGCGGCAAGAAGCGAAGCGAAGTCGGTGGCCGTTGTTGCACACTCCATGGGAACCTTGCTGACGATGGAGGCCGTGCGCCAGCTCTCGCTCGCCAACAAGAAGTCCGTTCTTAGAAAGATCAGCCCGCTTGTCTTGGCATCGCCCGACATCGATGAAGACGTGTTCGCCTCACAAGTCGCGGTGATTGATCCGAAGCCCGATCCGTTTCTGGTGCTTGCCTCGCGCAAGGACAAGGCGCTGAAGCTGTCGCGCGACCTGCGCGGCGGTACAGCGCGTGTCGGGCAGGGCGACGATATTGAATCTCTTCAGGAGCTCGGCATCACGGTCCTCGACCTATCCGAAATCGACGATGGTCAGGACGGCGCTTCACACGCGACATTCGCAAATTCGCCAACGTTGATCAGGATGATCCAATCGGGTGCGATATCACCCGTCTCGCTCCCCGAGACCAGAGAGGCGTTCGCGCAAAGGGTTGGAGACAGCGTCGCCGACATGCTGTTTCTCGGCAACTGATCGAGCACACTTATCGGACGACGAAATAGCCCGCTCCGGAAGCGACAGCGACAACCTTGTCGCTTCTTAGAAAGCTGAGCGGCATCGCGGCACGAAAGCGGTTGTCAAGAACAAGCATGAGATCCTTGCGAGCGACGAGCAGCGTCATATGACCCTGGCCCTTGGCCGTCTCCAGAACAAGCAGCGGAACCTCTGCGTCGCTATAGCCGGCGGCCATCAGCATCGCCCGCTTCAAAAGCGCATGGTCTTCA
>JGI12316J15309_10008907_pt1 | contig 41121 bp, 36 predicted proteins | sample MarCyaLeptolynsp_FD_15309 | JGI IMG/M metagenome (IMG submission 15309) | reverse complement strand
AGCATTGTCAGAAACTCACCCGGGGGAATGTCTAGATTGAGGTTCTTTACGACGAGAGACTCCCCGTCATAGCTCTTTTGAACGCTGTCATACTTAACAGCAGCGCCCCTTATATTCGCCATTTTGTCCCCAAATCCGGTTCTATCATTATTATGGACAGCGCAACGTTTTCCTGAGGTAACACGGGTCACCTTTCAGATATTCGCCGGGACTGCCGCGGCTAGAAAAACAAAAAAGATGCATTTTTGAAAGGGGCTTGTGAAAAAAAATGGATATTTTTTATTCACCATGCGGCTGAATATTTTGCATCGCAGTATAATTGGGGAAAATCTACTCAAGACAAGCGTCCGGGAGGAAGGAATATCTTCTTTCCCGGGTAAAGCGCAGTTAGCGCAGGCTCGACCTTAGCAAAAAAATAGCATCCACAAACTGAGACAAATTTGTTCAGAAACGTCTGAAATTGCTCTTCAAGCGGCGCATGGACGCATTTGCGGTGAAGAGGCGTTTGACTAATTCACGGCGATCTTCGATGAAATGCAAGCCTTTCACCTGTCTTGAACCTTTTGACCGGTCTCCGTTACGCTCCCTAAAAAGGCTGGAATCACATTGTCCGAGACTGAAAACCACCAACCGCTTTTCCTGACGACAAAGGAAGTCGCCGATCTTTTGCGCGTCAAAGAGCGCAAGGTTTACGACCTTGCGGCCGCAAACGAAATCCCACACCGCAGGATCACCGGGAAACTCCTGTTTCCGGCCGAGGCGATTCGCTCCTGGATCGGTGGAACGGAAGACGCAGCTACCGCAGACAGGCCGAACGTGCTGGCGGGATCCCACGACCCGCTGCTGGACTGGGCCATCAAAGCATCGAACTGTGGCCTGGCAACGCTCTGCAACGGCAGCAGGGACGGGTTGGATCAGTTCTCATCCGGCAATGCCGCGCTTGCCGGCATCCACATGCCGGAAGATGACGGCTGGAACATTTCAACGGTCTCCAATGCCGGGGTGACCGGCTGCGTTCTTCTCAACTGGGCTGTGCGCAAACGCGGACTGCTGGTTTCAGGCGATGCTGCCGACGACATACGGTCCGTTGCAGATCTCAAAGGGCGTCGAGTGGCTTTGCGACAACCCGGTGCCGGGACCGCGCTTCTTTTCGCAAGACTGCTTCGCGATGCCGGGTTGAGCGAAGCCGATCTGGAATTGAGCAAGGACCAGGCCCATACCGAGAGCGATGCAGCAGCAGCCGTTGCCGCCGGAGACGTTGACGCCACGCTCGGCATCGAGGCAATGGCGCGGCAATTCAAGCTGACATTTCTACCGCTCGCCGACGAAAGTTTCGACCTGCTGATCGACCGCAAGTCTTACTTTACCGATCCGGTGCAGACGCTGTTCGGTTTCGCGCAAAAACCTGACCTTGAGGAAAAGGCAAAATCTCTCGGCGGTTACGATCTGCAGGGCCTTGGAACGGTCCGCTGGCTGTCCGCCTGAGCCAAACGGAGCACATTGATGAGCGACATCCGACCGCATGAAATCATGGTGCCGACATCTGATCCCGACGATGCGCGGCTGCATTTCATCGGACGTATTCACACGCCCTGGGACGACAGAAAGGATTGTCCGCGCCAGGGCAAGCAGGACGGGCCGGAGTGCCGGATCGAGGTTTTCGAGCCCTGGGTTCCGGCGCTCAAGGGCATTGAGGATTACGACCAGATCGAAGTGCTTTACTGGCTCGACCGGTCGCGACGGGACCTCGTGGTTCAAAATCCGGGACACAGCGACAAAACCTTCGGCACCTTTGCCCTGAGGTCGCCTGTCAGACCGAATCCGATCGGAACCATCGGCGCCAAACTGATCAGGGTTGACGGCGCGAACCTGATCGTTCGCGGGCTCGACTGTTTGAACGGAACCCCCCTGATCGATCTCAAGCCGGACCGCTGTGCCTTCACGCCCAAGGCCGCTCCGAAGTAGCCGGGCTGCCATTCCAATCAGGCACGTTCCCATTCTATTTCGTCGGCTTGACAAGACCCACCCGGAATTGAACAGTCCCGGGCGATTTCGGGAGGAATTCATGCAGTCTGGATCAGAACGTGGCGGGACCGCTATCAATGATGTTGTGTCGATCGAACGGCAGGGGCCGCTCGCACTCATCGCCCTTGATAATCCGCCGGTAAACGCGGCCTCCCACGCGGTCCGTTCCGGCCTGTGGCAGGCGATAGAAGCCTTGCAAGCACAGCCAGACACCAGGGTCATCGCCCTCTACGGCAGAGGACGCACCTTCATCGCAGGGGCCGACATCCGCGAATTCGGCAAACCGCCCAAAGATCCCTGGCTGCCGGACCTCTGCAACTTCATCGAGGATTGCGAGACGCCTGTGGTTTGCGTCCTTCATGGTACGACCCTTGGCGGTGGCCTGGAAGTCGCGCTTGCCAGCCACCTGCGCGTTGCCCTTCCAGGCACAAGGGTCGGCCTGCCTGAAGTCACTCTCGGCATTCTGCCAGGCGCAGGCGGTACGCAGCGTGCACCCCGGCTTGCCGGTGTCGGCGCCGCGCTGGATCTTATCACCAGCGGGAAACCGCTACCGGTGGAAAAAGCGCTTGAACACGGCCTGATCGATCGCATTGAGGACGGACTGCCCCGGGACGTTGCCCTCAGAGCGGCGCGAGCTGTTCTTGATGGACATGACAGAACCCGGCGAACACGCGACATTGCCGTCGATCCCGACGCCGAAGCACTCGAAGCGATGCGGGCAAAACTCAAGAAGACGCAACCGCTTCTGTTTTCACCGCACAAATGCGTCGATGCCGTCGCGGTCAGTCAGCTTCCGCTCAGCGAAGGCCTCAAGGAAGAGCGCCGTCTTTTCAACGAATGCATGGACAGTCCGCAACGGGCCGGCCTGATCCACGCCTTCTTCGCCGAGCGTGCAGTCGCCAAAATCCCCGAAGCCTCGGCAAAGCCTCGCGACATCCAGAACATTGGCGTGATCGGTGGTGGTACGATGGGTTCAGGTATTGCGACCGCGGCGCTCCTGGCCGGCTTCAGCGTCACGATGACGGAGCGGGACCAGGCAGGCCTCGACCGCGGCACGGCCACGATCGGCAAGAACCTTGAGGGAGCCGTCAAGCGCGGAAAACTGAGCACTGAGGGGCGCGACGAGATCCTTTCGGCAAAGCTCTCAACGGCAACGGAACTTGACGCCCTTGCCGATGCGGACCTCATCATCGAGGCTGTCTTTGAGGACATGGACGTCAAGAAAGATATTTTCGGAACACTGGACAAGATCGCAAAACCGGGTGCGGTGCTTGCCTCCAATACGTCCTATCTCGACGTCAACGAGATCGCAGCTGCGACCGGTCGTCCGGAAGATGTCATCGGACTGCACTTCTTTTCGCCTGCTCACATCATGCGTCTCATGGAAGTCGTGGTAGCCGAAAAGACGAGCGCAGACGCGGTCGCCACCGGCTTTGTCCTTGCCAAAAAGCTGAAGAAAATCGCAGTGCGTTCCGGCGTCTGTGACGGCTTCATCGGCAACCGGATCATGACCTTCTACAAGAAGGCGGCCGACTACATGATGATGGACGGTGCGTCTCCGGAGGAGATCGACAGGGCGATCACGGGTTTCGGCTTTGCCATGGGCCCGTACCAGGTTGCCGATCTTGCCGGGCTCGACATCAGCTGGGCTGCCAACAAGCGCCGCGCGGCGACGCGCCCCGCGGAGGAACGCTATATTCCGATCGCTGACGAGATCTGCGAAAAGGGCTGGTTCGGCCGCAAGACCGGACAGGGTTTTTATGTCTACGATGCCGACGGCACGCGCCCGAACCCGGAGGCGCTTGCGATCATCGACGAAGAGCGTGCCAAGGCAGGTGTCATACCGCGCCCCTTTTCCGGCGACGAGATCGTCAGCCGTTTCGTGACGGCGATGATCCTGGAAGCGACCCGTGTCCTCGAAGAAGGGATTGCGCTGCGGCCGGTCGACATCGACGCGGTGTTCCTGTTCGGCTACGGCTTTCCCCGATTCCGCGGTGGCCCAATGCATACGGCCGATCAGATCGGTGCGGCGGAATTGGTGCGGCGGATCGAAATCTATGCGCAGGAAGACAGCTATTACTGGCAAGTTCCGGTCTTGCTGCGGAAGCTCGCGGAAGGGGGCGGCACGTTTGCTGAGATGAACGAGAACTGAAACGTAAGGCCCGGCTCATTGTTTCGCCGGGCTTTGCTTACGTAGCGTTTTGCAGGCATGATGGACCTCTTCATAAATTTTCGAGGTGCATCATGGCCAGGTACCTGCGTCTGCGCAGCGGCGTCGCGCCGCTTATTTTGTTCGTTACTCTTGCGCTTTCATTGCCTGCTTCGGCACAAACCACTTTTCTCAATGACAAGAAATCATTCGACATCGCATGGACGACGCTGACCAGTGAGATCGGCGACAGCGACCTTCTGTGGCTGAGGGTCGAACCTGACAGTTTCTCGGTGATTGCCGCCACGGGGCGGGACGGGGAAGAGTTCAATCTCTGGTCTGTGCGACGCAACAGCCGCGATCCAAGTTCCGTGGACGAACTGCACGGGCCGATGCATATGGCCGACGGTCCAAAGTTTGTTGTCTCGCCGGAGCGTTTCACCCAGGCGGAGCTGCAAATTTCAAAGCTGTGGTCCATTTTGAGTGCCGCACCGGACAATCTGCCTACCAAAAAGCCGGGACAAGTGACCGCAGCGGCGGCCTCACTCGGCCCGGTCCTCGGTCAGCCCCACTGGGGCGTGAAATGGAACATCTCGGTCAGAAGCGAGCGCGAACACGGCCAGGTTTACGCGCTCGCCGACGGCCGGTTCGACGGCGCGGACATCAGTCATACCGAGCGGGGCCGGTCGATGAATTTGCGGACCCAGTCCGACTGGCCGTTCGACGAAGCCGAGAACCGCTTCGCCGAAGTCATCGGTACGGGTGAGCATGTCTTTGAAATCAAGGTACTGACCCATGGCGTCGAAATCGATGCCGTGTCACCAACCGACCCGGAAGCTCTTCAGGACTATCGCTGGAACGGCGGCAGCTTTCGGCGCGGGATCGGCGGCAGACCGGTTGCCATGTACACATTGACGGGCCGCAGCCAGCCATTTTCCATCACGAAGAGTGGGCTCGCCCGCCTGCCACAGATCCTGGACGCTGCGCGTGCCGAGGCACCGGCGGGTTGGAGCCATATAGATCGCGTCGAGGCAACCAGACCGCCGCCAGCAGGCAAGGAATCCGGCGTCCTTTGGGAGATCAAGTTCCAGAATGCGTCCGGCGGGCGCGAAAATGTCGTGGTGCGCGTGCGCCCCGACGCCAGCATCTACTCAGTGGCACTGCCGGAAAGTCTTCGCACGTTTGACAGCTATCTGTCGATCAAGGGTATGTCGGAGGCATTCGTTCAATTTCAGGGCACGCTCGGCACGGATATGAAGTTCTTTGAAATGACGTTCCGTGAAGACCGTGCCAGCATTTTGCTGCCTGACCCCGAGGCCTCCGGCAACGTGGTGGAATACACACTCGGCAGCAGCGGTGTGTCGCGCGGCTTTTCGCGGCCGCGGATCATGGAAAACGACGCGGACCTGATCACATTCACGCAGGCGGCCGGGTTTCATCCCCAACTGATTACCGATGTTCCCGAGATGCTGCTCAAGGCCTTCAAGGTCGAGAAAGCAGAAGTGTTCATGATCAAGCTTTGGAACGGCGCACCGTTTTACAAGGACCCGAACGGCGCTCTGTTTCTGCAAATGCGCGTCGGCGTTCCGCCACAGCACAACAACAGCGGACACGCGGTGTTTCGTTATGACGGCGAATATGTCGACGGAGGGCGCTAGCGATTTGTATTGCCCTTCCCGGTCATGCCATGGCTTGACCATGGCATCCATGCCGTTCCCTTTCCGTTTTTGCCGATGTTTTTCACTCGCTCGCGTAAGGGCATGGATTGCCAGATCAAGTCTGGCAATGACGCCATCGGGATTTGTCGCAAATTCGCCGGTTTCCTGCCGCCTGGCAGCGATGAGTGTCGCGCACACGGTGGCACAAGATAACGTCATCCCTCAGACGCAATTCGCCGCCTTCAGACCGCCTGCCGCATACTCAGGAACACTCGCCCCAAGCCGCAAGCCCAGTTCCGGGTTGGACGCATTGCCGTCGAGGGCGCGTTTCTTGACGCCCTGCAGGATCGCACCCATGCGGAAGAAGGCGAAGGCGAGGTAGAAGCCGAAGTCCTGAATTCCGGGGAGCCGAGCGCGTTCGCAATAGGCATCGATGAAAGCCTGATCCTCCGGAATGCCGAGCCGTGTCCGATCGACCCCGGCCAAACCTCTTCCTTCGGCGCCTGGCGGGCGTTGCCACTGCATGATCAAAGCGGCCAAATCGGCGAAGGGGTGGCCGATCGTGGAAAGCTCCCAGTCGAGCACGGCGACGCACGCGGGCCCGTTTTCGGCGAAAAGCAGATTATCGATGCGATAGTCGCCGTGTACCAGCGTCCTCCTGCCGTCATCGTCGGGGACATTTTCGTCCAGCCACGCGATCAGCGCGTCCATGTCGGCAATGGTTCCCGTTTCACTCGCTCGATACTGGCGCGTCCAGCGGTCGATCTGGCGGCGATAGTAATTGCCGTCCGGACCGAAATCCGAGAGCCCGCTCACCGCAAGATCCACCCCGTGAATGGCAGCCAGAACTCTGTTCATCTGATCGTAGATATCGGCGCGCGTCTCGGTGTTTAAGTTCGGCAGCCTCGGGTCGTCGAAATTCCGCCCCTTCACCAGTTCCATGACATAGAACGCGGATCCGATCACGCTATCGTCCTCGCAAAGAACATGCATTTTCGCGACAGGAACATCTGATCCGGCGAGTGCTTTCTGGACCCTGAATTCGCGCTCGACAGCGTGCGCCGACTTCAGAAGAACACCCGGCGGTTTTCGGCGCAGTACGAAATCGCCTGATGCCGACATCAACTGGAAAGTCGGATTGGACTGGCCACGATTGAACTTTTCCGCCCGGACCGGACCAGTGAAACCGGCAAGGTTCTGTTCCAGCCAACTGGTAAGCGCCAGCAGATCGAGATCAGGGGTGCCGGTCATTTGTTCTCATCACCTGACCAGCGACCTCATCCTGAGCCGCTTGCCGAAGGCGAGCGTCTCGAAGGATGGGTCGATTGATTGTGCGCTTGCCGCCCATCCTTCGAGACAGCGCTTTGCGCTTCCTCAGGATGAGGTTGGGGTTGAATGGGCTTCCTTTGATCGCGCATTTCGAACAGGCCATCATCAGACCTTGTCATTCGTGTATTTTCTCAACTCCGTGCGCGCCACCTGGCGACGGTGGACCGCGTCCGGACCATCGGCGAAGCGTAGCGTCCTCAAGTGGGTCCACATGGCCGCGAGCGGGAAATCCTGGCTGATGCCGGCAGCGCCGTGGACCTGCATGGCCTCGTCGACGACCTTCAGCGCTGTCAGCGGTGCAACCACCTTGATCTTGCTGATCCAGGGCTGGGCTGCGCGCGTTCCCTGCGTGTCCATCATCCAGGCGGCCTTGAGGCACAAAAGACGCGCCATTTCGATTTCCATACGCGCATCGGCAATGATGTCGTAGTTGGCACCGAGATCCGTCAGTTTCCTGCCAAAGGCTTCCCGGGACATCGCGCGCCGGCACAATAGCTCAAGCGCCATTTCCGCCTGACCAATCGCCCGCATGCAATGGTGAATGCGGCCAGGACCCAGACGGCCCTGCGCCACTTCAAAGCCGCGCCCTTCCCCCAGAACAAGATCTTTTGCCGGCACCCGGACGTCCGTGAAGCGGATATGCATGTGCCCGTGCGGGGCATCGTCCGCACCGAACACCTGCATTGGACGGAGAACCTCGATGCCGGGCGCATCGCTTGGTACCAGGAACATGGAATGGCGGCTGTGCTTGTGCGCGGCCGGGTCCGTCGCGGCCATGACAATATAGAGCCTGCAGCGCGGATCACCGGCACCAGTCGCCCACCACTTCTCGCCATTGAGGACCCAGTCGTCGCCCTCCTTGACGGCACTCAGCGAAATGTTGGTCGCGTCCGAGGAAGCGACCTCCGGTTCGCTCATCAGGTAGGCGGAGCGGATGTCACCCTCCAGAAGCGGTTTCAGCCATCGGTCCTTGTGCGTTTCCGTTCCGTAGCGCTCCAGAACCTCCATGTTACCGGTATCCGGCGCATTACAGTTGAAAACCTCCGCCGCGATCCCGACCTTGCCCATTTCTTCGGCGAGATAGGCATATTCCACCGTGGTCAATCCGAAGCCCTTCTCGCTGTCCGTCAGCCAGAAGTTCCAGAGCCCGCGCTTCTTCGCCCTGGCCTTAAGGGTCTCCAGGATTTCGAGTTGACGCCGCGTGTGCTGAAACCGGTCGCCGCTCGGATGCTGTCCGACCTCGTGATGGAACTCAAGATCGAGCGGCGCGATCTCGTCCTCGACCATCTGCCGGACCTGTTCGATCAGCGGCCGGACCTTGTCGGTAATGCCCAGATCCATGATGTCTCCCTAAATCATCTCTCGTGCGCGCGCGCACGCTTCCTGATATTCCCGTTCCAGACGGTCGACCACGGCAGACGCCGGGCCGACGGACTTGATCGATCCAATGCCCTGTCCGGCCCCCCAGATGTCGCGCCAGGCCTTTGGAACAGGGCTGTTATCCGGCATGACGCTCACGTCCCATTCCGGCGGCAGGTGGTCCGGATCGAGCCCAACACGGACGATGGAACTCTTCAGGTAATTGGCGGGATGTCCCGTAAAGAGCGACGACGTCAAAACATCTTCCGCGCTGCCCGCGACCATCATGTCCTTGTAGACCTGGTCTGCATTCGCTTCGTCCGTCGCGACAAAGGGCGAGCCGACATAGCCGAAATCGGCCCCCAGAATACGTGCCGCCAGGAGCGCTTCACCTGTCGAGACGGCTCCCGCCAGCATCAGGGGACCATCAAACCACTCGCGGATTTCCCTCACGAGCGCGAAAGGCGATTGCGGTCCGCCATGACCACCGGCTCCGGCGGCAACGGCAATCAGACCGTCAGCGCCTTTCTGGACGGCTTTCTTCGCATAGGTGTTATTGATGACGTCGTGAAGCGCGATGCCGCCGCAGGAATGCGCCGCTTCGTTTACCTCGACCCGCGCACCCATGGACGTGATCCAGATCGGGACTTTCCAGCGGGCGCAGATTTCAATGTCCCGTTCCAGCTTTTCGTTGGACCGGTGGACGATCTGATTGACAGCGAAGGGCGCGGCGGGCCGGTCCGGGTTTGCCTGGTTATGACGGTCGAGCTCCTCCGTGATTTGCCGGAGCCAGACCTCCAGCATGACCGGGCCGTCCGGCTCGTCCCTCGCGTTGAGCGCCGGAAAGCTGCCGATGATCCCGGCCTTGCACTGGGCGATGACCAATTCGGGGCAGGAAACAATGAACAAGGGCGCCGCCACCGCTGGCAGCCGCAGGTTTTGCAACACAGGTGGAAGTGTTCGCGCTTTCAACATGCGCTCTGCTCCTTGCCCGCTTGCGCGAGATAGAAGCGGTTGAGCCAGTCCGCTTTAAGCGCGGGACGTTCTTCGCCCTCAATCTCCACGCTCGCGGCCCATGCTATGTCGATCTCGCCTTGTCTGGCTTCGGAAACGCGGCTGAGCACAAAACGGCCCCGGACCCTGCTCCCGGCTTTGACCGGCGAGAGAAACCTGACCCGGTCAAAGCCGTAGTTGATCCCCATCTGCGCGCCTTCAATTGTCGGCTGCGCCTCCTGCCCCATCACCGACAGGAGCGACAATGTCAGAAATCCGTGCGCGATGGTCCCGCCAAAGGGTGTCTTTTGAGCGCGCACCGGATCGACATGGATAAACTGATGATCCTGCGTGACCTCGGCGAAGGCATCGATCCTCGCCTGATCGATCAGGTACCAGGACGACACACCGAGTTCCTTTCCGGTCCGGGCAGCCAAAGCATCAACCGAGTAAGACCGCAATTCCGGGGCGGGATTCACGCATATGCCTCCTGAAAGAGGTCGGGACCGGTTTCAACATTTATTCCGCCGCTGATGGGGAGAATGGCACCGGTGACATAGGCGCCGCCGGGACCGCAAAGATATTGGACCGCCGCCGCGATATCCTCCGGCCGCCCAACCCTGCCAAGCGGTACCTGGGCCCCGACCCGGCTCCTGACTTCCTCGTCGGCAGTTGCAAAAGCGGTCATCTTGGAAATGAACGGTCCGGGTGCAAGCGCATTGACGGTGATCCGTTTCCCAGCCAGTTCCTTTGCCAGGATTTTCGTCAGGTGATGCACAGCTGCCTTGGAAGCTGCATAGCTGTAGGCGCGATCGCCGTGCGGGATCTCTCCCATGACCGAACCGACATTCACAACGCGCGCCGGGTCACTGTCGCTGGCAGCCCTTTCCAGGAGCTGGAAAAGCTGCTGGGTCAGTTGAAACAGTCCTGTCACGTTGAGCCGCATCACCTTGTCCCAGGCGAAGTAAGGAAACTCTCCAAGCGGTGTCCCCCAGCTTGTGCCGGCATTGTTCATCAGGATGTCGAGACGGTCCGTCCGCTCCCCGACATCCGCAGCCAGTTTTTCAATCCCTTCCTCGGTCGCAACGTCTCCGCCGAACCCCTCGGCACGGCCAGAGTAACCGGCGTCGTTCAATTCGTCCGCCGCCGCCCGGCAGGCGTCTTCCTTGCGGCTTGCGATGAGAACAGTGGCACCGGCCGCAACCAGACCCTCCGCAGCCATCCGGCCGACACCCGTTGCACCGCCCGTGACAAGCGCGGTCTTGCCTGAAAGCGAAAAGAGTACATCCGGGGTCATAGGCCACCTTCGGAGCGCATTTTCCTGAGTGTCAGTTTCGACACCTTGCCGGTGGCCGTCAGCGGAAGCTGGTCCACGAAAACCACCTCGTCTGGCACCTGCCACTTGGCAACCTTCTGCGCGATCAGCTCAAGAAGCTCTTCCCTTTGAGGCTGCGCATCTTCTTTCGGCACGACGATCAGCAGCGGGCGTTCGTCCCATTTGGCGTCGGGCACGGCGATCACCGCGCAATTGGCAACACCGGGGTGGGACATGACCGTGTTTTCCAGATCGAGCGAACTGATCCATTCCCCCCCCGACTTGATCAGGTCTTTCGACCGGTCAGTGATGAGCAGGAAGCCATGTTCATCGATCGTTGCAATGTCGCCGGTGCAGAACCAGCCTTCGTCGTCGAAGACCGGTTTCGACGCCTCCGGATCTTCGAAATAACCAGACGTGATCGTGTTTCCGCGCACGTAAAGATGCCCCGGGGACTTGCCGTCATGCGGTAACCGTTTCCCGGCGTCGTCAACGATCTTCAGATCAACGCCGAACACGCCGCGGCCCTGGGACTGTTTGCGGTCTATGCGTTTTTCAAGCGGCAGATCCGCCATGTCCGGCGGCAGGTTGCACTGCGATCCGAGTGGGCTCATCTCCGTCATGCCCCAGGCGTGGCAGACATTGACCCCCTTGGTTTCGAACGCCTCGATCAGCGCGCGCGGGGCAGCGGAGCCGCCGATAACGACATCGCCGAAGCCGCCAGGCAAGTTGCCGCGCTGATTGATCTCGTTCATCAGGCCAAGCCAGACCGTGGGAACGCCCCAGGCCGAATAGACCTTTTCGAGGTCCATCAGGTCGAACAGGCTTTTGCCGTCCAGCGCCCCACCCGGGAATATAAGGCTCGCTCCGGAAAGCGGTGCTGCGTAAGGCAAGCCCCAGGCATTGACGTGAAACAGCGGCACGACAGGCAGGATCCGGCTTCCTTCCTGCAGGACCTTCGGAATGGTGACGCACAAAGTGAAGGCGTGCAGAACCGTTGAGCGGTGCGAGAACAGTGTGCCTTTTGGGTTGCCCGTGGTGCCGGACGTATAACAAAGGCCCGCTGCCTCGTTCTCATCGAAGTCGGGCCAGTCGATTTCCTCAGGCTGACCTTCAAGGATGTCTTCGTAACACAGGACACCCTCCAAGGAGGTCTCCGGCATGTGCGCCCGGTCCGTCATCACCGCGACACGCAGCTCGTCGGGCAGATGCGGGCGCAGTTTTTCAAGGATCGGCAAAAAGGTGGTGTCGCAGAAGATGATGCGATCACTGGCGTGATTGACGATATAAATCATCTGCTCGGCAGAAAGCCGCGGGTTGATTGTGTGACACACCGCGCCGATGCCCGAAATCGCATAATAGAGCTCGAAATGCCGGTAACCGTTCCAGGCAAGGGTCGCAATCCGGTCTCCCGGATTGACACCAAGCGCTCTTAACCCTTGGGCCAGCTGTGCCACGCGACGGGCGGTCTCGCGATAGGTTGCTCTGTGGACATCGCCCTCCGTGCGCACGGAGACGAGCTCGCCAAGCGGATAGTTTTCCGCCGCAAAAGTGATGATGTCCGCAATTTTCAGCGGACGGTGCATCATCAATCCCTTCATTGTGTCCTCCCAAACACCGTTGCCTGTTTGCAATCGTTCAAAGGGTGAGCGTGAACCGTAGCGCGCGCACCGCACCGTGGGAAGGCTGCGCAACGCGAATTCCTTTGACAGCACGCCCAACTTGCGCCAAACCCCTGCCCGGACCGCACTGCGGCCAGCGTCAGTCTACCGGAAGGACAGAACCCGCCACATGACCCAGAAACTGGTCATTGCCGTTTGTACAGCGCAGCGCCCGAACATGCTGAAAACGTGTCTGGCGAGCCTCGACAGGCTGATCCGGCCGAACGGGACAAACCTGACCGTTGTTGTTGTTGAAAACGACCCTGAACCCTTTTTCACCGGTGAGGAGGCCGGGAAGGTCAAGGCTGCGTTGTCTCTTCCTGTCTTCTTCTACCATGAGCAACGCAAGGGCATTCCGTTTGCGCGCAACCGGGCACTTGAAGCTGCCCTTGAGCACGCACCGGATTGGGTTGCAATGATCGACGACGACGAACGCGCCGAACCCGACTGGATTGAAAAGCTGTTGGCTGCCTGCGGCCAATTCAATGCCGAAGTTGCCAACGGGCCCGTGCGCCGGATCTACGAAAAACCGGCCCCGCACTGGTGGAAATCGCAGCTGTTGAAGCCACGCCCCACCGGTACCGAAATCACCGAAGCCCCGACCAACAATGTTCTGATCAGCGCCCGGATCATCCACAAGGACGGTGCGGGCCTGCGCTTCGACGAGCGTCTGACCTTCGGCAGCGAGGACATCGACTTCTTCCGCCGGACGCATGCGGCGGGCGCAAAGATGATCTGGGTGGATGATGCCTTCGTGGAAGAAGACATCCCAGCCTCGCGGGTGACGACGAAACGTCTGCTCAGCCGGATGCACATGGCGGCAACCTCTGGCGCCTTCAACATCGTGTTGCGCGAGGGCAGGGGCAAGGCTGCCCTGCATTTCATCCCCAAAAGCGCACGGCGCATGACGTTCGGGGGACTGGCAACCGTCATCGGTTTCTGCTTGAAACCCTTTGCCCGCGAGCGCGGCGAAAAACTCTATTATTACGGTCTTATCCGTTTGATGAAGGGTTCGGGAAACCTGCGCGGCCTGCTTGGTCAGGCCCACAACTACTATGACGTGATCGATGGCAACTGATCTTCCCGCCGGTTCCATGAAGCTTGCTCATATCCACCTTGGCGTCGATGGCGGGGCCGAACGGTTTTTCCTGCGTCTTTCAAGAGCGCTGGCAAAACGAGGCGTGGAGCAGATCGCCTTCATTCGGCACGACAGGCCCTGGCGCGACGAACTTGCAGAGCACTGCGACGTGCGGGAACTGAAGTTCAGCCGGTCGCATTTCAAGCGCCATTTCGTGCGTTGGGGCATCGCTCGCGACATTCGCCGCTTCGGTGCCAGAGCCACGATGGGCTGGATGAGCCCGGCCAGCAAATGGCTGCCCAGGCCCGGTCCCGACATGCGCACATTCCTGCGCCTTGGCGATTTTCCGGACGGCTTTCACACCTATGGCAACGTCGAACACCTGATTGGCAACACGCCGGAAATTGTCCGCCGTGCCGTGGAAATGGGCTGGCCTGCCGAACGCGCCCACATGATCAGCAACTTTGTGGACCCGCTGCCGGAAGACCTGCAGCCGGTGAACCGCGCGGATTACGGCACCCCGGAAGATGCAACGGTGCTGATCACGCTTGGACGTTTCGTGGAACGCAAGCGCTTCGACCTTGTCATCAAGGCGCTTGCGAAGCTGCCCGACAGCGTTCATGCTTGGCTGATCGGAGATGGTGAACTGGTCGAAGACATGAAACGCTTGGCACGTGACCTGGGTGTTGACGGCCGCACCCATTTCCTCGGCTGGCAGCGCGACCCGTCGCCATTCCTCAAAGCGGTGGATATCCTTGTCTGCCCCTCTGACGATGAACCCCTCGGCAACGTCGTCCTGGAAGGCTGGAACGCCGGCCTCCCCGTCGCCGCAACCGCCTCACCCGGCCCAAGCTGGCTGATTGAACACGGCAAGACCGGGTTATTGTCGCCGTGCGGGGATGTGGAGGGGCTGGTGGGGTCGATCGAGGCGACCATTCACGATAGAAATCTGCCTGGCAGCCTGATAACTTCAACTGGCAAGTATGCCGCAAGAATAGGTCAAGACGAAATATGTGACGAGTATTTGGCACTGCTTAATGACGCTTGAGCCGGGATGCTACAACTTGAGAATTCCAAGTCTAACAAAGATTTACGATAAATGGATGTGGAAGCTGGAAGACCCGGAAGCCTTCTCCAGAGCCTTCAAATACAATCTCAAGCTCAAGAAGTGGGGCTTGACGATCGACTGGAAAGGGACGTGCTTCCAGATTCACGATTCAGCAGGCAAAAACATTTATATACTCAGCAAGCACAGGCTCGAGAAATACAAGAACGGGATCGACGCGCGCCTCAATCAGCTGGCCAGCGAATACATGCTACAGAAAGTCGATTTCGATGCCGGCAGTGCCGTTATCGATTGTGGAGCCAATGTCGGCGAAATCGGAATCTTTCTTGCCGAGAATTTCAGCCATCTGAACTATATTGCGTTCGAACCGGGTCGCCCTGAATTTGAAGTCTGTAAGTTGAACAATCCGGGAAAGCATTGTGTTAATGCCGCATTGTGGTTTGAAGACACTGAGTTGGAACTATTCAACAAATCCAACACGGCGGATTCATCGGTCATTGCGTTCAAAGGGTTTGAAGAAACGACAAGGGTCGCCGCGATCTCTCTGGACACGTTTTGCGAACGCGAGAATATTGACAGGATAGCCCTGTTGAAGCTTGAAGCAGAGGGGGCTGAGCCCGAGATCCTGCACGGTGCCCGCCGGACCCTGTCGAAGACAAGATACATCTCGGTTGACTGCGGTTTCGAAAGGGGAGAAAACAAGGAAAGCACGCTGCCCGATGTGAGCAATTTCCTGATTCAGAATAACTTCGAGATGCAGTCCGTCTACTCCGGTAATCGACTTGTTGTGTTGTTCAAAAGCTCAAAACCCGGTTGACTACCTCGCCGCCGGCTAGGCGTGCAACGCAATGTCACGCCAAGGGCGCGTGGCGTGACTCGGCAGATGAGCCGCACAAAGTCACCCTAGCCGGATTTCCGTACTTGGAGCGCATATCCTTTGTGGCCGGACGAGACTGGTCTCTGGCAGCGTTGATTCGCGCTTGAGGTCGCGAACAACCTCTCACAGCTTAGACTTAATGGCGAGACAAACTGCAAAGACGTGGGATGAACCGCAAATGAATTCGGGATTTCTACTCGGTCGAATGCCTTGAAGCAGAAGATCGAAGCCGTTTTTCTACCCCTCTCGCTATAGCCAATTTGCCCGGCTGCTTCGTTCCAAAACTTTGGAAAGCCTACGAATTCTCAATACTTCGTGCCTCTTATCCAGCAAACTCAAGAATACCATTTCAACCGACTTTGAGTGCGGGGCGCTAGTCCTTTTTCCGAGCAACCATCGTATACCCGCTGGTGGCGTAATCGGAATGGACCAGCAATTGCGCCAGAAAAAGCAAGGGGGCAAACACCACACTCAACACCGCAAAGAAAACGCCCATACGCCGACTGCTTTTCTCTGCGGCCATTCCCAATCGAAGCATTATCACCAAAACACTCTCCAGATACGAATTTCGTTCCAATATCTTCAGATCATCGAAATCCTGGAAAAGAAACTGAAGACCGAATTTTGTATACCTGAAGTAATCGTGCGGCGCGTCATGAATCCCAAACACGAACGGTGTGGACAGATAAACATACCCGCCTGGTTTCAACACTCTGTGTATTTCTGCAGCTGCCAAATGAGGTGTTGGAATATGCTCCAAAACCTCAAACATCAGCACCGCATCAAAGGCCTCGTCCTTAAACTTCAAATCACACGCATCCATCACTATGTCGGGCCGCCGGTTCGCATCCAGGTCAATGCTGGTCAGTCTCAAATCGTAGGATCTCAGTATCGCTTCGATTTCACCGCCGGAGCCGATATTGAGGCATTCAACATCACTGCCCGTCAGACTCGATGCACTACTTGAAATAAATTCATAGAGGTTCTTTCTTGAAAACTTCTTTGTTCGCGCTCCGGCGAAATTTCTGAATTTCTTAGAAATCCACGACATAACCAAGCCCTGCTTTTCTAATTTTTTGCAACAAATCCCCAATCGGTCTCAGGAGCAACTTGCACTCAGCAGGAAAGCCTCAAACGCTTTACTCTTTCTCATCAGACCACATTTCAAGACGGATTGGGCGTTTTCGAACATTTCACTACCTTCAAAGAAGGCGCCCTCCGACATGACTCTGTCCAGGTGCGGGACGTAGTCCTTGTAAAACCGGCTTGAAACGGCATGCTGCTGCCGGTCCAGTGCATCGTCCACCTTGCTTTTGAAGTCTTCCAGGTACTTGAAGTGCAACAGCGCGCCCCAGTCGGGCGCCATCTTCAGCTCCTGTGTCAAGTTGTGAACGCCACCTGAAAAAGTGTACCCCTTGCGCCACTTTACGAGTGGAACCTTGCTCATCAGGGGATCTACCCCGGGCAAGCCGTTCTTGATGAGTTTAAACAGGCGGCGGTCGAAATATTTGCCGAATTTCGTCGCCGGCGCCTGGCTCTCTAATGAAAATCTTGTGGCCAGCAAAAATTTGTCGAAAAAGTTCTGGTCCCGTTTCGCTATATGATGAAACAGGCGCTCACGCGCGCCCCCAAAAACATGGCGACTCGGTGTCTTGAAGTCGCGCCCGCCAGCTCCCTTTAGCGGCACGTGCCGATATCCGCTGCCATCGAAATAGGGACACACATCCAAGAAGGACTCGCCAGCCCTGTAATTCAAGTCCTTGAGTGGCCCCTTCGGATACATGTCGACCATAGTCGAAAACAGACAATCGTAACCTTCCTGGTCCAGGTACTTTGCAAGAGCGCCGACGCCTATTTGCGGCCACCCAGGAAATACCAGAAGCTCGTCAACGTCTGGGAAAACGACCCATCTTCCATCCAGGTACCGGTCGCAGATAAGGTGACGCCATTTGGATTTGAATTCTTTGTAGGGTTGCCCAGTCCGCAACCAGAGAACGTCTTCACAGTGGCTGATGATTTCCTCGGTGCCATCGTCAGAGTTGTTATCGACGATAATGAACTTGCTGATGCCCAGCTTCCGGTAGTGCTGCAGAAAGAATGGAAGCCGCATCGCTTCGTTGTACGCCAGAACGACGGCTACGACTTCATGCTCTGCTGCATAAAATTCCGGCGCTTCAGCGCATTCAAACGCATCGCAAAACGCTTCAGAGGTGGTCAATATTCAGTTGCTCGCTGGATTTATATGAGGTGACTTGTAACCGGTGCTTCACCATTTTACTGCACATAGCAAATTACCGCACGCAACAACCAGCTTTTTTCTGACGTTGATTTCGCAGCTTAATACGGGCAACACCGGCTCAGGAAGTTCGCAGTCGTGATTTCCACAACAACGCGAAGACTGACACAAATTATGGGACCAGAACTTAGTGGGAATGACGCGCCAGATCAGTGCGCATCACGTCAAAAAACTCTCGCACGAAGCAAGCCGTTCTCATCATTTTTGTTGCAGTAGTTGATTTCCGGCCTTATGGGAAGTGTCATTCGGTGCGAACACTTTCCTTACGAGTTGTTGCTCTTTTTAGTTAATAGTTGCGTAGCTGGTCAACGGCAAAGACACCACGAATGAAGTTTAATTTGCCACTCGTAGCACGATGATCATCGACTTATTCACGTTTCCGCTTTTTACGCTTTCAGTTTGCTTGATCGGACTGGGGTTTTGGAAGCTTGCCTGCAAGGCATCCGGTGTTTCGGTGGACGGGCTGCCAGTATTTGTTTTTCCCCTCCTGGGTGCTTTCACGCTCGGGTTTGTAGCGATGCTGGTGAATTTTTTCAGCGGCGTCGCCAACTCGTTTTCTTATGGCGTTTTGTTGGCGCTGCTGATCTATGGGATCTTTTCAGTCCGGAAAGAAGAAGTCCGCGGCCTTGCAATTGTTTGCCTGCTTGCCGCCCTGTGTACGCCTCTTGCGGCCGATATGCAGCCAGGGCCGGATGCCGCGCTTTATCACCTGCCGCATCAGAAATGGATCCGGGACCACGCTATCGTGTTCGGCCTTGCAAATTTTCACGGGCGCTACGGTTTCAGTTCATATCTTGAGTACATCAATTCGCTGTTGTGGATCGGAGAGGCTTTCAAGCTTCTGTCCTATATGACCGCTGTTTTTTTTGTAGCGTTCCTCTCCTTCCTTCAATACGCGATCAGTTCCCGATATGCGATTTCGCGTATTTTCGCGATCCTTTTGGCTGTAAACGTGCTTGTCTACGATCGCTATTTCATCTGGAAATATAGTTACGCGGACAGTTCCGCGGGAGTGGCTTTCGCTTTATCGGTAGCGCTTGGTATTCTTACACTCGAGGCCCAGGCCCGATCGTCGCCCCAAAGGTTCGGTTTGCTTCTAGCGTTTCTGATTGTTTCAACCATGAGCGTCGCGCTAAAGGTGAGCAGCGCCCTTATTGTCGTTTGGGCCCTCTATGTCTTCTTCATGGCCGCCAAAAAAGCCGGTGACTCAACCATTTATCTGGCACGACTTGCCGTCCTGCCTGCAATCTTTGCTTTTGGTTGGACACTGCGCGGCGTGATTGTTAGTGGATGCCTGCTTTTTCCGGCTTCCTGGAGTTGTCTCGACGTCCCCTGGAATGCGGAACAGGAGGCCATCAGCATGGCAGAATGGACTACCGCCTGGGCGAGGCATCCTCACGCTGGTCTTTACTCGCTGGAGGGCTGGTCGTGGATTTCAAATTATTGGCTGGAGGCAAGCACCAAACTGCTTGTTTGGCTGGCTCTTGCCGCACTTGCCACGTTCTGTGTCGCTATTGTCTACCGACGCTATCTCACGGCTGAACGATTGCCACGCCTGGATGTGCTGATGCTGCTCGTTGTCACCGTCGCGTCGCTGTCACTTTGGTTCTTAAAAGCGCCAACAGATCGATTTGGGATTGGCGTGTTCATGGTGGCCGCCCCGATTTTTGCGATCTCCGTTTTGGGTGCACCTATCTTTGTTCCCGGCCTGAAAACGCGCGCGCTCAGCATTTTGCTCATTGTTCTACTTTCCGACAATCAAGGCGGTTTCTCAATCACGGGTCTTACGCGATTTCACCTACTCACCGTGCCGGTCGTCGAAACGATTCCTGATGCCAATTTCGGCGTCAGGCCAAAATCCGGCGGCGGTGACTGCTGGACAGCGACGCACTGCGCTCCCTACGACAGACCGGGACCCACCAAGAAGTCGGGCTATTTGTTTTTTGAGATGCCAAGTGACCAGAACACTTCAGCGCGATGATCTGCTTGTCCTGAAGTGGACGGGCGAGGCGTGAACATGACCACCATTCGATATCCGGCTGGCGGTTTATCGTGGTTAGAACACGCATCTCAATGTTCACTCGAACAAGTATCCAAGTTCTGATGGCTACATTGCTGCAAGGCGTGGATAGAATTGGAGACATGACGTCTGAACGATTGCCTGGGATTGATCGACGGTGTTCAATCCAACGGCATCGAGCTTTCCGCGGTGTATACCGCCTACTAGTTCCAAGTGTGCTGCTGAAGTTCGAAACCGTTCTTCCTTGCAAATCCCACTTGGCCCTGTGTGTCAGATCACGAAAGGCACTAAATGAAATTCGTCTCCAGCGCGCTACTGACTGCAGTCTTTATCGCGATACTCTTGGTCACTTATTGCCTTCACACATGGTTTTTCAGGGTCGATGTGATTTTGTATTCCGCGCTTTTGGACGCGCTGATTGCGACCGCGATCGCCTCTTTGGTTCTGTTCTGGCCCAGAAAGTCACGGATACTTGGCCACTTTGAAAAGCTGTTGCTGCTCGTTATCTGGCTGCTGGGCGGTTACGCCTTCGCGATTTCCATCCCCACGGTGCTCGATCGGTCGCTGTCGTTTTACATACTGGAAAAACTGGATCAGCGCGGAGGTGGGATTTTGGTGGACAGGTTCGGAGATGTTTTCACCGACGAATATATGCACGAGTTCAGGCTTGTGGATGTCCGGCTGACCGAGCAGGAAGAATCAGGGACGATCAGGATCGAAAACGGCTGCGTTATGCTCACAGACCGCGGCCGCAGACTAGTGTCCTTCAGTAGCTTCTTCCGAACTCATTTGCTGCCACCGAGCCGGCTGTTGCGCGGAGAATACACGGACGATCTGACCGACCCTTTCCGAAACAGTATTCCAGCGCCCGATTATCTCTGCAACGAAACCTCCGATGGGCAAAACTGACTGCGAGGTGGATGAAGCTTTGCGGACACGACAGACAAAATTGGGAACTTTGCGAAAGCGCATCCACGAAAACTCCTACATGAGTAAATCGGAAACGCGCTCACCATGGAACTGTGAGATTGGTAAACACAACCGGCCGGTGTTCTTCTGTTGATCTGGTAAGGCCAGTCCAAAATTGAGTACACTTTAGAGCTTTCTTGCAAGCAGACATTTAATTCAACTTTCTTGGAAAAAGTTTTGTAGCCGGCAATTAGGTCGATCTTACTGGCGATCGAACGAGAGATAGAGGAATGCGTACGCCGTGGTTCGAGCTAGCCACACACACGTAGGAGATTAACTCCTTGCTCACAAAAAGAACCTGTAAATTGCTTCTGAAACAATTTCGGCTTTGACACTCGTGGCGGAATCTCGAGATCTGAATTGCGCCGTAGTTGGTCAAAACCTATCGGCCGATCCCCACAGTAGAGCGACAAATCACACAATGAGGTAGCCGTGTGGCTTGAAAACTCGGTCGAAAGAGCGGCTCTGTTTTTGAAAAAAGAGTGGTGAATCGGCAGCATCTGGCTGTTTTCGTAGCAACTGTCGCTAACACTCCGAAAAAGATGCAATAGGTTTTATCGAAGAACTCCGGCAAGACAATTACGTTATGAACCATTATGTCCTGGTAATACTATTCGCTAGATTAATGCAGATCCAATCCACAAACGGGGTAACCGTGAAGATCAAATAAATTGACACACGAAGAGAAGACAAAAGTACAATAAAATGTCATGACAGATCGGTATAGTCGAAGTTTGAAGAAGCTCGTAGAGCTTTAGGCGAGTCAAAGCGTTCCCAGTAGATTAAGCCTCGTTCCGTGGACACCGTCGGGGCCAGCAGTAATGTTTGAGCTTTACAAACAGGCCGAATATGTGAACGCATCCGGCGACGAATATCCCGTTCAAAACAATTTGCGTCCGCAGGGCTGTCTATAACTGAGGCTTCCGACAAAGCGCGCTGCATCGGATTGCTGGACCGGATGTAATGCCACTTGAAACCGGTCTCCTGACGCCATCTGAGAACGGCCATGCTAATCAGTTCGGCTCCATATCAGAGACCACGGTGATCGGCTTGCCGCGCAGGCGGATGAACGCATCGAGCTTGCGGGTGACCCGCAAGCTCGATGGTGGGGTATCGGTCATAAACGTCAGGCACTCGCGGCTGCAGTCATAAACCACGACCATAACCCGGAAGCGTCGGACGTCCGTAAAGACATCCGGCAAGAAGTCCAAGCTACACCGCTCGTCTACCCTCCCTGACAATGCCATTGGCCTTCTGGTGCCCAAGGCTCGTGTCTACCCACCTAGTTTGCGGATTTGATCCGGTCGAAGGCTTTGACACTGAACACCTCACCGGTCAGCGAACAAAACCGCGCACGGTCGACTTTAGCTCACTCCAAGCCTAGAGCAAAGGTGAACCACCGCGCTTCGCTTCGCATCGGGCGTCACCATTTTTTGAAGCAACATCTTTCAGCATTGTGTTGTCGGGCCTGCCCTCGATCAAGAGCTTTGCGAGTTTAGCGTTCTCGTCTTCCAGCGCTTTCAATTTGGGAGCATCAGACACGTTCATGCCCCCAAACTTGGCTTGGTAGGTTTGAAAGGTCGCTCTAGAGATGTCGCACTGCCTGCATACATGTGCAGTCTACCGGCCGCTGCCTGCTGCCGCAAAATACCGATGATCTGTTCTTCCGTGAACCGTGAATGCTTCATTCCTCCCGTGTCCTGATTACGACAGACTCTACACTAATCTGGGGGAGTTCGGGGGGCTCAGATCACACGTCAGATACGGGATGTTACGGCCTGTGGCGTGCGAACAGCAGCAGAAAATGGAAAACGAATGCATCCGGAGAACGCGGACATATTCAATAAATCCACGATTGCAATTCTCAAGAAAATCTGGTTGGAGACAGTCTTGGTGGTGCTTGAGAAAGGGGACCTTAAATTGCTGATTGATTTTCATAACCTGAATATCGACTTGTATGACGTGATCGTTGCGGGATCAGGTCCTGCTGGCGCCACCGTTGCTAAGGGCTGCGCAGCTCACGGCAAAAAAGTTCTCGTCCTTGAAACAGGTACTAGCGAGTATAATGACCAGATTCAGTCTGCCTATTCCACAATGGAGGGATTTGGGCACTATGATTCTGGCCACTGGCCTTCACACTGGCTCAGGGCGCTCGGGGGGACATCAGCAGTTTGGGCTGGTTGGACAATGCCCTTATCCGCTAGAAATTTTTTAGGCTGGCCAATTGATAGGTTAGAGCTGGAACCTTGGTACGAGTATGCCGCAAAAGAGCTGTCGCGCCCTATCTCGACCCTTAACTGGGATGGGGGACCGTTTCTGGATTTTAGTTGGCGCGCATTCTCAACGCAAGAACCAAGACGGTATGGCGAGAGCGAGAACTCAGACCCTTGGAACAATAGGCAGATCCACGTTTTGACTGGAGCTACCCTATCTAAACTCGTTCCAGAAAAGTTTCGTAGAGCGGTTGAAACAATAGTGGTCTATTTTGAACTCGGCAAAAAGGAAAAATTTGCGCTCAAAAGCCACCAAAAAATAGTGCTCGCAGCAGGAGGTATGGGAAACGCGCAAGTTCTTTTAGCATCGAGTTCTGATGGCAACAAATCAGTGGGAAATGAAGAAGATCAAGTCGGCAGGTATTTGATGGAACATCCTCATGCTTACGGCTGCGCAGAAATTATGCTGAAGTCCAGTTTTTCACCACCTGAAGCACCGGAAAATTTGGGACCTTATGCGCTTGCTCTTGTGCCTGACAACGATCTTTTTGAAACGCTTGGCGGTTTGGATATAAGCTTGCAACTGCAAGAATTATCAAAAACTGAAAAAACCGATCTGCATCGCTTTCTAGAACATCGACTGAATCATAGCGCTCGCTTTTATAGCGCCACAACAAGATCAGAGATGGAGGCCTGCCCAGACAATCGGGTCGAAATAACGGGAGCGATAGATCGAGCCGGTCTACCTAAGCTCAGAGCAACGTGTATACTTGGTCACAAAGATTGGCAGGTTATTATCAAGGCGTTGAGCCATCTTGGACACAATTTAGCAAAAAAAAATTTGGGAAGACTGCGGATCAACAACAAGACACTGTTCAACATATCGGGCGGAGGGCACACCATGGGGACCACGAGAATGGGAGACGATGCTAAAACCAGCGTGGTAGACAGAAATTGCAGGGTACATGGCTACAATAACTTGTACATTGCAGGATCATCCCTTTTCACGCACGGTGGCTTTGCAAACCCAACGATGACAATTGTTGCGTTGGCTGCCCGTCTAGGAAATCATTTGGGAAGACCTCATGCAGTTCAATAGACGTTCATTACTCTTTGCTTTCGGAATTGCATCTATTGGCCTTGCTAGCGCTTCTGGTGTTTATCTTATCTCCGCTGAGAAAGAAACAAAGAGCGAGAAACTTCCTACCAAACCCACTTTTAGTAGTGACGATTTCGATGGTTGGCTTCTTAGCCCGGCAGATTACGATGAACTTGAGTATTTAGTGAACGCTCCGGAATCAAAAGACTTTGAGATCTTCAACAATACCGATTTCGTTGGCGGCGGAGACTTTAATTCTGAAAAAGTATTAAGTGTCAAAGACTGTATTTCTATGTGTCGGAATAGTGATGAATGCCAATCCTTCACTTTTGGTAGATTCTCACACACTATCGAACAAAAGCGGCACATGTGCTGGCTGAAAACGGAGAGCAATCCGAGTAACGTCGTGGCGACTGAATACTATATTTCGGGAAGCCAAAAACGGTAAGAACTAAAAATTCAACTTACGCTCGGCCCAACAATCGAATCGAAAAAAAATGTCCTCTTTCTGCCTGATACAAACTGGAATAACCAAATTACCAAGTCGGCAAATATTTGATGAGATAGCAAGAATAACAGGACTATCTCCGAAATGGTATGTTTTTACATGGCGAGGATTGAACGGAGAAGATTTCAGAAGTGTATTCGACAGAGCAAATATTTTTGAGTTTAATTACGAGAAATACTTACCGAACATAAAGGAATCAGCAGAAGTTTTTGCTTATAAGTATCCGGAGATCGATTACGTTCGGGCGATGTCGATGTTTCAGCTGTGGTCATTGGCTAGCGATCAACTAACCTCTGTTGATGCTGATGTGTTCTTAAAAGCACGCGTAGATAACGAAGTTTTTGGTTCCGATATGAGCCTGCGGTCACTGTTTTCTCCAGCAACTTTTTCAATTCCGGCTGGAGGCAATTTTCGCTCTGGGGTTGGGGATCATATTTGCGCGGGTAAAAAAAATGAAGTGATCCAATACTTGTCACTACACAAAAACATAAGGACTTTGGCAGCAAGCGAAAAATTTCTACACCCAGAACGCTTGGTAAGAGCACACGTATCATCTAAAATCAGCAACAAACCAGAAAGGCCTGCGGTTATTGTTAGGTATCGTGGAGGCATTTATAATTACGATATGAAGTGGAAGCAAATTGCTGGATTTTCAGGATCTCTCAAATTAGACGACTCAACAGTTGTCGCTTTTCGCGCACAATCAAGATGTGCAATAATTCCAGCTAACACGCCGCAATTTAGAAAAGTTCTGTTGTCATTTCGAAAGCTTTGGTACAAGTCCCGGGCCTTTTTTAAAAGGTTTTGATCTGTGCTCTGCGTTATATGATTCAACGCGCGCCCGAACGGCCTAGAGCTTACCGCACCAATTCGGGAATACGTGCTGGCTGCGTGTGCGTTGTATCTGTATTTCCAGAACCGCATTGACCTGCTCCCTTGATTGTCCTCGCCTGTAAGTTAGCTCTATTCGCGGTGCGATCCGTTTTAGACTCTGTTACAAATTCGTATGGGGTAACGCCGTCAAAGCTGGTATTCCCGCGGTTCAAATTGTGGTCAATCCTTCAATTGTGGATTAGGTCGAGGACATGGCGATAGCTGCAAAACAGTTGCTCGTTGAGGCATTCATCTCTCAGGCATCCATTGAAGCTTTCGACAAAACCAGTCTGCACCGAATTGTTTGAGGCAATGTAGCGCCATTCCACGCGTCGGTCCTGCTGCCATTTGAGCATGGTGCTTGACGTCAGCTCACTGCCTTTGTCGCTGGCAACCGTCATGGAATGGCAGCTGCGACGCTCCACGGCCCCGTCCAGTTCAAGTGCGCTCCGAGCTCCAGAGATGGAGTTGTCGACCACAGTTGCCATGCATTCTCGGCCTAAGACTTCAATGACGCACAATATACGGAACCGGCGACCTTCAATCAGGGCGATCGCAGCAGTGTCTCGGTGACCGGAACCTGACAGAGCTCAGCCGCCTTGTCCGTGGCAAAGCGATCGGAAAATGCTGAATTGCAAGGGAATTTCATATGAAGCGCTCAATGACCAGTACAGTTCTAACTTGTTTGCGGTGGCACCCTGTCAGGTCGGCACAAGCCGTGTACTTACCAAACCTTATACGCTGCAGCCCGAGGGAAAGTCGGAGCGCATTCTCAAAACCCTTGCACAGGAATGGGCTTGTGGAGTTGCACGCAAAACCATAAGGCAAAGAAACGCAATACTGCCCAGATAACTGGACGTCTACAATTTCCAACGCCCGCTCGGTGGCAACAACTTCAAAACACCGATTAGTCAGCTGAACCTCAATCGATGAACGACCTCATTGTAAATCATATCTAGGGTCGTTCTTGTCCTGGCTGTTGCATGGCGCTTCGTGAGGCCAAGCCCGGCCAAACAAGGAAACCAGCTTGAACTCGAACACGGCTCGGCCCAGATAGTGGGCCAAGATTCGGTGATAGTTGCCGATCACCTCGAACTCGATCCGCACCGGCAGGTCAAAGCTGGCAAGGCCAGTGCCTAAGTGTTGGAAGTCTTCCAGCGCGTTATTGATTATCAAGCGACGGCGGCGGCGCTTTCCCGAGATCGCAATCAGCGCGTGGTAGCAGTGTTTGGAAATGTCGAGGCGACAAGCAATGTCGAGATGGACCACTCAAGGCTTTGCAAACCAACGGGCAATGCGCACATCGAAGCATTTAAGAGTCGACTTCAACACGAGTGCCTGAACGCCTCGCCATTCTTGCCCATGGTTGACGCACTTAATAGTATCGACGAATGGAGGGTCGAGTCCGACGAACAAGGACTCTATGGTGCGATCGAGAACCAGATGTCGACGGACCTGACGAAGTTTGAGCACGCAGCCAGCTCTTATTCTTTATTTGGTCCTGAAAACTATAGCACACCTTGGTTGCACGTTCAGGAGAACGTCAAAAGTTCCTTTCCATTTTAGGCAGGCTCGTGGTAGGCCCAAGCAAGTGTGCACGTTGATTAAAAGTGGAAGGCCTCGTTTCACAAACCTAGCGAGCACCCACCTAGCGCACAGCCACGGCGCCAAATTTCAAACAAACAAATACAGCATTGATTCAGGAATTGATCAAATCTGCTACCTCTCCTCGTTTAATTCAAAAGAATGTTAGACTACTTTTCTTTTTACTATTTTCAATTAATTAGCTCAAATATTTCACGAATATTTTAAATGACAAGACTTCGCCAAATGGATTGTTAAACAAAAAAACTGAGGTATAACCGTCTGTTAGATTAACAAGGAAAAAACTGCATGAAACGCATTGTTGTGGATGTCGACAACACACTTACGATCGCAGACTCTTCTGTGAGTTATGCTGACGTGCGACCTAATCTCGACGTTATCTCAAAGCTACGAGTATATAATGAGAATGGCTTTGAAATTGTTTTGTCGACTTCTCGCAATATGCGTAGTTTCAACTGTAATACAGGGAAAATTAATGCAATTACATTGCCTGTATTGATCGAATGGTTAAGGGCGCATGATGTTCCATATGACGAGATATGGATTGGTAAGCCTTGGTGTGGAACGGAGGGTTTTTACGTTGATGATCGCGCTATTCGACCCAATGAATTGGTTGAGTTGGAATATGATCAGATTCTTAACTTAATTTCTGCATCAAACGAAAAGTCATAGAGCTTGAAATTGCTAGAGGTTGTTGCCGGGCAAAAAGGATACAAACATTGTCACTACTAATCATGTCATCGGCATATGTTAACAACGAAATGCAGAGTGAATTTGGTTTGATACCTCCGGCTTTTCTACCGGCTAGAGATATGTGTTTATACGAGATGCACTTAAAGTATCTTGCAAACCCCGAAGAAAATGTATTTTTAACAATCCCAGAAGAATTTGAACCGTCTGATATAGATCTTCAAAAGTTAGCTGACAGGAAGGTTCGACTGGTTAAACTTCCAACTGAACTTAGCGTTTTAGAAGCGTTTCTTAAGTTCTTGAGCGTTATTAAACCTTGTGGAGGGTTAAAAATTGTATTTGGTGATACCTTTGTAGAGTTGTGCGAAGAAGACTTAATGAAGGCTGATGTCGTCGCTGTACAATCTGTCGAAACTTCCCATCCTTGGATGCACGTAGAGCCGGAAGGCCCATATTTCTATGACGAGCCTCAGACTGGAGATCGAGATGAGTTGGTTTGCTGTGGGTATTTTCACCTGTCGGAGCCTATGCACCTATTGAAATCTGATAATCAGTATAACTTAAGTGATGGTCTAAATTTTTATGCATCTAGAGTTGGATTGACTTGCATGGAGCCGAAATCATGGCTTGATTTTGGCCATGTTCCTCTCTTCTACAAGGCGAAAAAGGCGCAATTGGTCTCTAGAGCGCACAACAATATTTCTGTTGCCGGTAACGTTCTGACCAAAGCTTCAACTGATACGCAGAAAGTACGTGCCGAAGCTGATTGGTACTCGCGTCTGCCCACCAGCGTTGCATTACATTGTCCTCGTTTTCTTGGCGAGGCATCGATTGATGGAATGGCTGCGTATCAAATAGAATATATGCACCTTCCTTCGCTAGGTGAGTTGTTTGCATCTGGTCGTTTGCCAGCAAGAAATTGGGCAACAATGTTCGATGGCGTAGTCACATTATTGGAAAAGATGGCAAGTATTGAACCATCTCATTCAATGCCGGAATCTCAGGAGAAATTTCGGGTAGATTTTTTGAAGGATCTGATAGTACCGAAATTAGAGAAGCGCGTTGAAGAATTTTCGAGAAAGCTTGATTTTAAATTGGCAGGTGAATTTGTCGTTAATGGCAAGAAGTTTCCAAGATTATCAAATGTAGTCGACGAAGTTTCTGCATTGGTATCGAAACTCACCCCGGCAACCATATCGATTTGGCACGGAGACTTGTTTTTCGGTAATATGTTGTATGATAATAGATCTGAGCACGTGTATTGTCTAGATCCTAGAGGAAGAAGCTCAAGTAGTGCCCTCTCAATATATGGTGACTTAAGGTATGATCTTGCGAAGTTAGCTCATTCGGTCTTTTGTCGCTATGATGTTCTAATTTCAAATAGATTTGATCTTCAAATAAGTTCTCTGCACAAAATTGATCTGAGCATTTACGAGCCGCACCATTTTGCGAGAATATGTTCTTTGTTTGAAGGTGAAGTTTTGTCTAGGATGAAATTTGAAAAACGTGACGCATTATTGATTTGTGTAGCGCTTTTTTTGTCGATGTTACCCTTACATTCCGATAATTCTAAGCGCCAATTTGCTCTTCTTGCTACAGCTCTGCTATGTTTTGACGAAGTTGAGACGTTATGATTGTGTTTCCAATGGCCGGAACGAGCAGCCGTTTCTTTGATGCTGGATATAAGCTGCCAAAATATATGTTGAGAATTCAGCAGAAGACAGTGTTTGCACACGTTCTGGACGGGTTTAAAAGTTACTTCGGGCGAGAAAAATTCTTATTTATTTGTCGATCCGACTATCAAACTCCCGAGTTTATTGACTTTGAGCTACAACGACTAGGAATGCCTGGTTCAGGTTATGAAATTGCGATACTTCACGCTAACACAAGGGGGCAGGCGGATAGTGTTGCTTTGGGCCTACAGCAAGTGCCGCACAATGCATTCGATGATCTAACAATATTTAACATTGATACTGTTCGTGATCGGTTTGAAAAGAAAGCATTTGGTGCGGCCTCTGACGGCTATCTAGAGGTGTTTACTTGCTCGGGCAATCATTGGTCATTTGTTCGTCCTGCGGAAAGGTCAGGCCGATCAGTTGGAAAAGTATTACAAGTCGCAGAGAAAGAACGCATTTCGACACTCGGTTCTAATGGGCTCTATTATTTCTCATCAATATCATTGTTCAAAGAACTATTCGCAATTGAACTCGCATTGGGAGTAGAATCTTGGGCTATGGGAGAGCTATATGTTGCTCCGTTGTTTCAACGTGGTATCGAAAAGGGCTGTGTCTTCAATTACTCTATTTGTCAACCTGAACTTCTGCGGTTTTGTGGTACTCCAGAAGAATATGAGAGTTGGTTGAATGAGAAAAAGTGCTAAGCTTCGGTTACGCTGAACCTTGAATTCTGTGCCAATCGTGGTTTGAGTTTCCTGCTACGATTTCCCCAACAGGGAAGTAGCGGGAATTGATACATGCATCAATTTTCGCGGACGCGCGGAAGGCGTTTACTATCAAGCGGGGTGACGACGGCGAGCCCGATGCAGAGCTGTGCCGGGAGGTCGGGATCAGCCAGGCGACGCTGATCCGCTTCTCTGAAGACTGCTCGTTTTGAGGTAGTCTGTTCTCAATTGAAGGATACAGACAATGAAACGGTCTAGTTTCTCCGAAGGACAGACATTGGTGTTATGAAAGATCATCATACGGGCATTTCGGCCGCTGATCTTTTCTTCATAAAATAGTGTCAGTGATGCGACGTTTTACAATTGGCGCGCAATGTACGCCAGCATGGTGGTGTCTGATACCAAACGACTGAAGGCCTTTGATGAAGAGGAAGCAAAACTGAAAAACCTGCTCGCTAAGTCGAGGATGGATTTGTCGACACTTCGTGAGATGCTCGGAAAAAACTTCCGACGCCTGGCTCAACGAGGATCGCCGTGCGTTGGGCAAACATGACAAAGGGTTATTCGCAATGCCAGGCTTGCGCGTTGGTTGGCATTTGTCCGCGTGTTTACCAGAATCGGCCAACGAGACCCGATGATGCTCGACTACGCCAGAGGCTTAGGGAGTTGGCATCAGAGCGCAGGCGCTTTGGCTGTCGCCGACCTCACATCCTACTGAAGCGTGAAAGTGTCGAGGCCAACTGGAAGAAGTCCTACCGGATCTACCGGGAAGAGCGTCTCACGTTTCGCGAGCGGGGCGTTGGGTACATGAGCGCCGATGGCTGTGCCGCAGGCTGCCAATCAACGCGCATCCCTCGACTTTGTTTCCGATGCGCTGAATGATGGGCAACGGTTCCGTATCCTGTGTGTCATTGATGACTTCGGTCGAGAATGTCTGACAACAGTCGTAGATAACTCGATCTCCGGATCCCGGGCTTCACGGGAACTGGATGGGGTCGCAGAGCGACGTGGACGCTACCCTCAGATGGTGGTCAGGGACAAGGGTACCGAGCTGACATCAAACGCTATGCTTAAATGGCAAAAGACCGCAGCGCCGAATGGCACTACATAGCCCCAGTCAAACCCATGCAGAATGCTCTGTCGAAAGCTTCATGGGTGCCTGAGAGATGAGTGCATCAACGAGCACCCGTTCCGCAGCAATCGCCATGCCCGGGACATCATTAAAAACTGGAGAATTGACCACTATCTGAACCGCGCGCATACCAGCCTCGATGGGCCCAAACTCCATAAATTTGCAACAAAGCCCAACGAAGATTACATCGTGAAAAGAGCGAACTTATGAATGCGGACAATCAGGGGAGCAGATCAGCATAACGCGATGGGAATATGCTGCGCGGATCTCCCTGACGGCTTGCTAGAAACAGCGTGGCAAAATCAACATTGAGCAAACTTCCCACTACAAATCTGATGCTGAGTCACATATACCGACTTGTGTTGCAATTCAAAGCGCAACTTTGCCACGACCGAGGCCATTTTGAAAAAGACGAGGTACTTTAGCTACGACCGTCACGAAATAGAGTGGCAAAAGGTCATAGACGATCCTGCGAGAAGCGCTGTCGGCGAGACCTGGCAGTCCAACGACACGCTGGATGCTTGGCGGCACGATCGCATGCGTGAGCCCATTAGACCAATAGTTGCGGCTGATCTCCGCGCGAGTTGGTTGACGGTTGGAGATGGACGGTATGGATCAGATGCGCGCTATCTGGCTGCCTGTGGTGCAACGAACGTGCACGCCAGCGACATATCGGACAAGTTGTTGAAAATCGCGGCAGAAAAGAAACTGATCGAGGCTTATTCAAAGCAAAATGCAGAATTGCTGACGTTTGAAGACGACAGTTTCGACTACGTCTATTGCAAGGAATCGTTTCATCATTTCCCGCGCCCCTACATCGCTCTGGATCAGATGTTCCGAGTAGCACGAAAGGGCATCATCCTGACCGAGCCAAGGGACATCAGCATAGATCAACCCGCCTATGCGAAACGTAAATGGAAGATTTCTCGCTTTTTTCGAAAGAAGAAGAAACCCGTCTACAAATCAAAAAATCATACGTTTGAGCCCGTTGGGAACTATGTCTACAGCTTGTCTGAGCGCGAAGTTGAAAAGTTCGCACTTGGCATACATAGAAACTTGGTGGCGTTCGTGGGATGCAATGATGTTTACAAGGAAGGAATCGAGTTCGTTAAGTTGAACAGCAACGACGAGAAAGACCTTGCAGCAATTGAGGAAGTCAAAAGCGCGATAAACGCCATGGATGAAGCATGTGAAGCCGGTGAGAAACGCACAAAGTTGCTCACAGCAATGATTTTCAAGGACTCTCCCTCTTCCGCTCTGATCGATGCCATGAAGCGAACAGGCTGGGACGTCCGCGAACTTCCGCTAAACCCATATCTCTAGCTAAAGAAATTCCTACAGACCTGAAATCTCAGTTTATTTTTTGAACAGCCTTCCGAGTACTTTTTTAGTTATTTTTTCTATTCTTCGCGGGCCTTGCTTCTTGAGCCTGTAAAACTCTTGCAAGGCTTCAAATGCCTTCGGGTCTTCTGCCAGAACATCCGGATACTCAATGGCCAGAGCCTGGTTCAGTTTTCTCGCTTTGTTGCGAATTTCGTCGATGTTGCAATGCTCGCCGCTTCCGTCAAAACCAATATTTTGCACGTAAGAAACGTGCGGGTTCAGACACAACCCATCCTGTTTGAAAATCGTCGCATACCAGAAAATGGCCCAGGTGTTCATTCTACCATCCGCATTGGCCAGAACCTGGAACCAGAATTTTTCACCGACTTCCAAATCAAAACGGTTGATCATATCCGGCGTGAATTCACTCACGAGTTTTTCAGGGTTCTTTTCAAAATGCTGCCATCTGTCGCGCCAGGTCCCCCACCCCCAGCAATTCATCAATCGTGAAAAATGGGTTTTCGTGGAGGCCCTGCTTCGCGTTGGTTCATTGTAGCCGCATATATGCCAGACCTTTTTCTCGCCTTGGAAGTGCGAAAGACTGCCGTTCATGTAGTTCAGAAATGCCGGGCTGGTGACAATGTCGTCTTCAAGGACAACTATTCTGTCGTGTTCTTCAAGGACTTTAGTTATTCCTTGAACAATACTACTCGCTAAACCGATATTGGCGTCCTGCCGGACAATTGTAACCGACTTAAAACTGTTAACCTCACCGGCGATCGCGCAGACTTCCTGAATCTTCGGAACGTCGTCATCGGTCCTTGGACCGTCCACGAAAACGAAAAGGGCCGTTTCATTTGCCAGCATGTTCTCTGCGATGGCGTGAAGCGTTTTCCGTGTGTGTTCAGGCCGGTTGAATGTGAAAAGCGCGACAGGAGCCAAATTTCTCGAACTCATTCAGTCACCTGTTGCCTGTTCATTTGCCAAAACAATCATCGCGGTCACGCGCTTCATTCGAACCCAATTGGCAGGCGAAGCCCTCAAGATCTCTTATTTTCAACACCTGTGATTACCTAATTCATTTCCGCTTTGACATTCTCAATAAATTTCCGGTTTTCGCCAACAAAGAGGTCAAACCAATCTGCTTTTTGCTTTGTTTCTTTCGCTTTTGTTGATGCTACAGCTTCGATGAGCTGCCTTGCGGCCGCCTCCGGTGAATTTGCCAGATGCAGAACAACGTCCGCGGGGATCTCATCAGAAAAGCTTGTTGCGTTCTCTAAAACGGCGGTCACCGGCGCATACTTGATGTTTTTCACCAATGCTCCTTCGATCGGCGCGGACCAGATGGATGGAGACAGGGCCACCTGACAGCCGGAGATCGCCTCTTTCAAGCCGCTCGTCCAGTTCATTTCAACAAAGTCGCAGTTTTCCGGAACATCCTTGATGTCCGGCGGACATTTGAAAGGAAACAGGAATTTCAGGCCAGGTGCGTTCCGGGCGACTGAGAACGCCCAACGACTTCCCTTTGCCAGAATATCGTTGCCGTGAAATACAATATTCCAAGCTGTCTCGGCGGATGAAGACCTGTTTGCGTCGGCTGTTTTGTCGATCAAAGATCTTTCAAGTTCTGCGGTCCAGAGACCAACGACCGGGACGGTCCCTCCGAACTGCTGCTCTGCGAGACTTGCCTGCCGTTTGTTCTGGGCGAGAAAACGTACCTTGCCGGATCGCGCAAGGCCGTGAAGTTTCCTGACAAAAGTCAGTGCCGCAAAGGTTTGGCGTGGAAAGGGCGCGCACCCGAAAACCTTGGCCGCGTGTTGATTGACGTCGGAGAGACACCGCAGGCAGGCGGATGTTTCCCCCGGCATCGCATTGTAGCTTCGGATGCAGAAGAAGCTGGAATCCAAAAGATATATCCAGCAATCTCCGCGCATGAATTTTATAATTCTCAACGTTGCCGCAAAACCGATATCCTGCGGATGCAGGAGCAGGACTTTCCTGCCCGAATTTCTCACGAGCCAGAGACGGCAGAAAAACACAAACCAGCGTGGTCCCTCGCGCAGCCAGAACGCCAGCTCCTGAAAAACAGAGCGGTCATCAGACCTATCCAGTCTTCGGCCGGGATCTATGAACCTCAATCCGCTCGACCTGAGATAGGCGACGAGTTGACCGGTTCCAGAATTTCCAGCCGGAATTCCGCTGACTATGGCAAAACTTTCTGAAGAAATAGGCGCGCTGTCGCTCAACTAACGTCCTTCCAGACCCTCCAGGGGGCATCTCCGCTTTGCCATAGTTTTTCCAGGTATTGCTTTTCGCGCAAAGTATCCATCGGTTGCCAGAACCCTTCGTGAACGAAGGCTGACATCTCCCCGTCGCGCGAAATCCCCTTCATCGGAGCCTGTTCCCAAGGGGTGTCTTCGATATTGGGATCCTGGAGATAAGCTTCAATCTTCGGCGAAAGTACAAAAAAACCACCGTTGATCCAGCCGCCTTCCCCTCTCGGCTTCTCGACGAAGCCGGTCACTTTGGTGTCTTCCATCTCAACCGCACCGAAACGCCCTGGAAGCCTTACCGCTGTCACAGTCGCCAGCCGACCCTCCCTGCGGTGAAAGGCAATGCTCCCGGTCACATCGACATCGGACAGGCCATCGCCATAGGTCATGCAGAAATCGTCATCCCCCACATAAGGCAATATCTTCTTGATCCGGCCGGCGGTCTGTGTGTTCAGCCCCGTTTCGATCAATGTGATTTTCCAGGGTTCGGACCTGTTTTCAAGAAGCTCCACACCGCCGTTTTTCAGGTCTATTGTGACGTTTGAAACATGCATCAAGTAATTGGCAAAAAACTCCTTGATCATGTAGCCCTTGTATCCGAGGCAAATGATGAAGTCGTTGATTCCGTGCGCTGAATACATCTTCATGATGTGCCAGAGTATCGGTTTGCCGCCGATTTCGACCATTGGCTTTGGCCGGGCAACAGTCTCTTCGGCCAACCTCGTTCCGAGCCCGCCGGCCAGAATTACCGCTTTCATAAAATAGGTTCCATCTGTTCCATTGAGCTCAGAGCGGTCTGATATTCATCGATCTGCGTCAGGGTGAGCGCTGTCAGGTCTTTCCCGTCATTGAAGCCCCTGTACCATTCAACCGTTTTTTGCAGCGCGGTCCGGGTGTCCCACATGGGGCGCCATCCCAAACCGAAAAGCGCCTTTGAGTTGTCCAGTGCCAGAATCCTGGCTTCCTTTTTCTCGGCGTCAACGTGCCCCTCGTTAGTCCAGGCAGCGCTCTCGCCCCAGCACGATTTCAGGACATCCGCTATTTTTCGAACTTCCCAGATCCCCTCGACATTGGGACCGAAATTCCATCCGTCGCCATGTTGCTTCGGATTTTTGGCAAGCCTTTCGGCAAGGAGCATATACCCGCTCAGCGGCTCCAGAACATGTTGCCAGGGTCTAATCGCATACGGGTTCCTGATGATTGCAGCCTCGTTCTTCATGAAAGAACCGACAATGTCCGGAACAAGTCTGTCCTGTGCCCAGTCCCCGCCACCGATCACATTGCCGGCTCTGGCGGTCGCCAATCCCGTCTGTCCGCGTTCAAAGAAGGAATGCCGATAGGACGCAGTTAGGATTTCCGCCGCCCCCTTGCTCGCTGAATAAGGGTCCTTACCACCCAATGCTTCGTTTTCACGATAGCCCCAGACCCATTCCCTGTTGTCGTAACACTTGTCGCTGGTTATGACGACGATCGCCTCGAGACCATCTACCGACCTTAGCGCCTCGAGCAGATATGCGGTTCCCATGACATTTGTTTCGAATGTTTCGAGCGGACTGTCGTAGGACAAACGCACCAGCGGCTGCGCGGCCAGATGGAAGACGATCTCAGGGCTGCAACGGTCAATCGCGTCCCGCACCAGCGCCGCATCCCGAAGATCGATCCTGAAGTCGTACTCAAGGCCTTTGCCTGCATCAGTGCAGACGTAAAGATGCCGCGCGCTTTCCGGATCCAGCGCAAGGCCGCTTACATTCGCGCCAAGTCTTTTAAGCCAGTGGAGCAGCCAGCTGCCTTTAAAGCCCGTATGACCGGTGACCAGAACGCGCTTGCCCTGCCAGAATTCTTTGTTGAGCATGATATCTTTCTGACGCTTGATGTCCCGGGTTATCGGGCCGAGTCATCCCATTCCCGAAGTAATTCTTCAACACCTTGCGCAATTTTTATCTTCGCTTCCCATCCGTCGAGGCCCGGACCCAGGTAAGGTTCCATGATCTGGTTGCTCCGATAAGGCCGCGCACCCCAATCAACATTGAGCTTTTTGCCTGAAGCCTCCTCTACGAGTTTCGCAAGCGCTCTCACGGTAAGCGCTTCTCCTCCGGAAACGAACCTTGCCGGGTTCGAATGAAGCTTTTCGCCCCGCACATTTTCAAGAGCTACCATGATCGCAGCAATTGCGTCATCGACATGCAAGGGGACGATCTTCTGGTAACCGGGGGTTGTTTCTATCCGTTTTCCCGTCCTCGCTGCCGATACCAGTTCAGGAAGAAGTTTGGGTCTCCGGTCACCGGGTCCATAAAGATCATAGAGCACAAGTGTGAGCGCATTCAGATCCTGCCAATTGGCATAATAAGTGACCAGTTCTGAAAAGGCTTGCTTGGTTGCAGCGTAAAGGGAATTGGGCCGCACAGCCCCGTTTTCCGCAAATTGCCAGAATGTACCAATGTTCACAAACCCGGTAACGCCGGCAAAGACCGAGGCTGCCAACAGTCTTCCGCCGAAGAGTATATTGGCATTTAAGACCGATTCGGCACTCGGACCCGTTTCATCCGGCGCATAGGCTGTCGCGGTGTGAATGATTTCCGTCACCCCGTGACGTTCGAGTTCACCCGAAAACTCTCGTACATCACCGCTATCGCGAATTGTTGGATAGGATCGCAAGGTTTCGGGTGAAGCATTGGTGCGCAAGAGTGCATAAGCAGGGATATTCTGGTCGAGCAGCCGCTTCATGAAGTGTCCCCCCAGGAAACCGCCCGCGCCGGTGACCAGAACACTTCCCATCAGAACTGGCCTGCAAACTCTTCGAAGCATTCATGAACATAGGTAAGCATCTGCTCCGTCAGTCCATGATGGCAGGCCATGAGAATACCGCCGCGCATGACGGCGTCCGCGTTCGGGAAATCGACTGCATTACCCACGCCCGGCTTGTCCTTGAAACCAGGTTGACGAAGAATGTTGCCGGTAAAGACCACCCTTGTCTGAACGTTCTTCTTTTCCAGGAAGATCTGCAGATCTCTTCTTGAGAAAGGCGCCTCTTGTCTGACCGTCAACGGAAAAGCCAGCCATCCTGTTCGCGTGCCCGGGGTCTGTAGCGGCAGTTCGAACCAATCCTCGTATTTCGTGAAAAAGGCAGCCTGTTGCGTGAACGCCCATTCACGGGCTTTGATATTGTCTTCTAGTTTTGAAAGTTGAACCAGACCGAACGCTGCCCCGAGTTCAGACGGTTCAAAATTGTGACCGACGTCGGAAAACACGAACTTTGCGTCATAAGGGATTCCGTCCAGTTCGACATTGAACCTGTTTTCTATGGCTTCTGAATCCACAAAGAGTGACGAGGACCGCCCCCAGCTTCTCAGGAGCTTGCCTCTTTCTGCCCATTCGTCCCGGTTCACGCAAAGCAGACCACCGTTCCCGGCACAATTGATGACATGCGATCCGTAAAAGCTCGTAATGCTGATATCGGACCAATGACCGCTCGGTTCTCCGTTCAGCATACCGCCGAGCGTATCGGCGGAATCCTCGACCATCAGCAAATCATGTCTTTTGCAGATTTCGCTGATCTTTTCCCAGTCGGGAATGTTGCCAACGAGATTGGGAATAACGACTGCCGCGGTTTTGTCAGAGATTTTCGCCTCAATCGAATCCACGTCAACCACGTAAGTTCCCGGCACGACATCGACATAGACCGGGACGAGCCTGTTTCTCAGAATGCAGGACACAGTGGTGGAAAACGTGAGAACCGGCGTAATGACTTCGCTGCCCTCCGGAAGGTCCAGCAATTCGATCGCAATCTCCAAGGCGGAAGACCCGGAATTCACCATCAGTCCGTGCTTCTTGCCGAATAGTTCCGCATTTTTGCTTTCGAATTCGCGAACGTTTCGCCCCATTTGCGTGGAGGTCCGCAGCACTTCGACCACGGCGTTGATTTCCTCTTCACCGTGAACCGTCATTCCGTACGGAACAGCAATCATCTTGTCCTCCTGCCTGGACCCTGTCGATCTGTCGGCATCTTTTTGAGTTGCTCACACGAATTTCAGGCAAATCTGCCTTCGATAAGACTTCGCTCGATATGAGAAAGCGCAATTGCTGTCAATCAGCGTCTTTCAGCCAGGCTGACCGGACGGCCAATCGGTTTCCTTGGAAGCGTCATTTGGGCATGGCTTGCGACAGGCACTCAGCATAGTACATCCTGGCAGCGGTGCGCGCCTCCCCGTGCGATGCGTCCGTGGACACCAACTTGACTATTCCGCTGGCGAATTCTTCGTCACTGACTGCTGAGATTGCGTTGCCGTGCGTAAGAAACGCCTGCATGGAGATCCCCTTCGAATGAATGACGACTTTTTCCGCCGCGACCGCATCCTGGATGATCCCCGATCCTTGCAGGCCATAAACAGCAGTGTCGTATGGCAGCAAGATCGCATCGGCTGAAAGAAAGTGGTTTGTGAACTCACTCGGGTCCAGGCGGTCGGAGAGTTTCAAAATGCGAAGCGGTCCCTCGTCAGCCTTGTATTCTCTCGCGAAAGAGTAGACGCCGCCCTCGTCGTAAGTTTCTTCGCTGCCCTGTAGCAAAATCTCTATTGGCCTATCCAGCAATGTGGATTGAAGCCGGTCTTCGATGCAGGACACTATTCCGCGAATGCGCTCATAGCCCTTCCCAGGCCTTGGGGCGCCGAACAAGCCAATCCTGAATGGCGCGGATTTGCTTCGCAACGGCAGCTCCGCCGGAATTGCCGCGGGATCGAAACTGCAAGGCAGATAAAAGCCACCCTTGGTTTCCAGTCCATAAGTGCTGGTCAGATACGCAGCCATTTCTTCTGTTTCGCAAAAGAGCTCTATCCGGTTCGGCTTGGCCAGCTCTTCGGCCAGGGCAGCAATACGCGCAGCGCGGCGCGTGTGCTTGTGTTCACCCAACTGAGGGTCGAGGAACCGAAGGACGATCTTCGGCGTTGCCAATCCGGAAGCGCCAGACAGCTCGCAGACCGATTCCAAAGCCTCAAGGTCGGCAGAGGGAATAATCATTGTATCCGCATCAGTCAGCTTGCCGGTTCCGCAAGGCTGCCGGAGCGTCTGGCCGTAGGGCGACCTCGGAAGGCGCCAAAACCTGCCAGCCACGGCGGCACGCAGGGCCGCATCGGCTTTTTGCCGTAAGGTTCCATTCGCCAGCCGCCAGTAAAGTTTCGCGGCCTCCAGGTCCGTGTCTCGGATCCGTGCGAACGCCTCGCCCAAAAATCCGTCGTAGCCTTCGCCTGTCAAAAGCTCGATCTTGTGCTCGGGATAGAGGTCGCGTAGCGCGGCGACCTGAGTGTGCTGGTGTCCACGATTTCGGATCAGCTTACGTTCGACAATCAAAAGCACGGGTTGCCGGTGCGCTGAGGTGTCCTCAGTCATCAAGGTTGCTGTCCAGGTTCATATTTCTTCAAATGCAGACGCATAAGTTTGCATCACGCCGTCTTTCAGGCTGCGCGCGGCGTTCCAGCCGAGCGAATTCAAAAAAGAGGTATCGGCAAGTTTGCGTGGTGTTCCGTCGGGCTTGCTTGCGTCGAATTTCAGCGTCCCTTCAAAGCCGACAATATTGCAGACGAGTTCCGCCAGGGCCCGAATGCTGATTTCCACTCCGGATCCTATGTTGACGGGTTTCGCATCCGAATAGGTCTTGGTGAGATGCACGACAGCATCTGCAAGATCATCGACATGCAGAAACTCCCTCAACGGCGTGCCGCTGCCCCAAACCTCAAGTGTGTCCTGACCAGCGCCCTTCGCTTCGTGCGCTTTTCGCAAGAGAGCCGGCAAAACGTGGCTTGACTGAAGATCGTAGTTGTCTCCAGGTCCATAGAGATTTGTGGGCTGAACTGAAATGTAGTCGCAGCCATGTTGCTCGCGATAGGCTTGGCACAATTTGATGCCGGCGATCTTGGCAATCGCATACCACTCGTTTGTCGGTTCAAGCGGACCGGTCAACAGACTGTCTTCGCGGATAGGCTGCGGTGCATGTTTGGGATAAATGCAGGTCGACCCCAGAAAGACAAGTTTTTCAACGGAGATTTGGTAGGCGGCATGAATGACATTGGCCTCAATCATGAGGTTGTCATAGAGGAACTCAGCAGGTCTTGAGCTGTTCGCGAGGATACCGCCAACGCGAGCAGCCGCCAGAAAAACGATCTCGGGACGTGTCCGGTCCATCCAGTCCTTAACATCGCTCTGATTGCGCAGATCCA
>JGI12316J15309_10011369_pt1 | contig 41643 bp, 32 predicted proteins | sample MarCyaLeptolynsp_FD_15309 | JGI IMG/M metagenome (IMG submission 15309) | reverse complement strand
TTCGGTCTCGGATTCGGTCTCGGATTCGGTCTCGGATTCGGTCTCGGATTCGGTCTCGGATTCGGTCTCGGATTCGGTCTCGGATTCGGTCTCGGTCTCGGACTCGACGGTTGCGGAGAAGGCCACACGATGCCCGTCACGCTACGGCTGCCGTTGCGCAGCCGCGCCGACCAACAACGATCTGTCGGCCACGGGCCGACACCTCCAGTAACCCCACCCCCCCTTGGCGCCGAGCGAGCCGACGCCAAACCGAGGGGCGGAGACGATGGGGGTGGGCGCCCGCAGTTCGGACCGCACGCTCGGACGTTCATGCTCGGCACAAAGTCCTGCGCTCCACGTCCCAAGGCCGGCGGACCGTATGCCTGAGGACGACCACCCCCCATCGCGCAGCCCCGGTCAGCCCAAAGCGTCTTTACCCGACTCAACGCAACTCAAGAGCCGAGACCCCAGCAAAACAACCACCAGAGCAACCAGCAAAACAACCACCAGAGCAACCAGCAAACCCCGCAGCCCCGATCGGCTCAACGCGTCCTTACAAAAACCGAACTACCGAGACTCCGCCGCCCGACGCATCCGTTCCCAAACGTCCGCAACATGATCTCGCTCGGTCGCTTCTGCGCCGATACTCACCCGCACCATCCACCGGCCGTCGTGGCGGGCTGCCGTGAGGTAGGCAAAGCCGCTTGCGTTGAGCTCGCCGACCCAGCGCAACGTGTGCTCGTCGAGAGTGTCGCCCTCGAGCCCGGCGGGCTCGTGGCGTACGCACAAGGTCTGCATCGTGCGCGGAGCCACCAGCTTCCAGCCCGCGCAGGCGGCAACCTGCTCCTCGAGCCACTCCGCGTTGGCGAGGTCGCGGCGCAACCGCGTCCGGATCGACTCGGCACCTTCGAGCCGCAGGTGAAACCACATCTTCAGGGCCCGGAAGCGCCGACCGAGCGGCAATCCCCAGTTGCGGTACTGAATGACGTCGTCGCCGCGCGACCGCAGGTAGCTCGGGTCTGTCGACATGCACCGCACCAGATGCTCGACGTCGCGCACGTACATGAGCGAGCAGTCGAACGCGGTACCGAACCACTTGTGGGCGTTGACCACGAAGCTGTCGGCCTGTTCCGCGCCCTGGAACATCCAGCCGCACTCGGGCAGTATGGCGGCTGCTCCGGCCATGGCCGCGTCGATGTGGACCCAGGCGCCGCGGGCCTTGGCGACCCGGCAGATCGCGTCGACCGGGTCGACGGCGGTCACCCCCGTCGTTCCCACCGTGGCGACGACCGCGGCCGGGGTTCGCCCGGCGGCCTCGTCATCGGCCATGGCCCGCTCGAGCGCAGCGGGATCCATCGAATAGTCCTCTGTGGTCGGCACCATGCGCAGGTTGTCGCGCCCGAAGCCGGCGAGCAGGGCGGCCTTTTCGATCGAACTGTGGGCCTGCGCCGACGCGTACACGACCAGAGGGGCTGCCGCGGTCGCGGCCATGCCGCCGCCCTGGAGCGAGAAGTCAGACGCTCGCTCGCGCGCGCACAGCATCGCCACCAACGACGCGTTCGACGCGGTGTCGTGAATCGACCCGTGCCATCCCTCGTCGAGACCAAAGAGCTGTCGATACCAGTCGCAGCAAACCGTCTCGAGCTCGGTAAGCGCCGGCGCCGACTCCCAGTTGAGCCCCACGGCACCGAGTCCCGTGGACACGATGTCGCCGAGGGCCGAGGCCAGGCCCGCGTTGGCCGGAAAATACGCGAAGTAGCGCGGGTGCTGAAAAGCCGACACGCCCGGCGCGACAACCTGGTCCAGGTCCGCCATGAGCCGCGTAAGCTCCGCGTCCAGGCTGTCGGGCGGAGCCTCCGGCGGCGCCCCGCCAAGCTCGCCGGCGACGAAGCCCGGCGCCACCTGGGACAGGACGGGGCGCTCCTCGACGTTGGCGCGGTAGTCGGCAACCCAGTCGACCAGGCGGTGGGCCAGTCGGCGAAATTCTTCGGGTGTCATCGGCGCGCAGCATACGGCAAACGCGCGGCCGCGAGACCTCCCTTCGGGCGCGCTCAGTCCCGCTCGCAAATGAACGGATAGATGCTCGCGCAGTCGCGGTCGTCCCAGGTGCCGACGTTGTGCTCGGGGTTTTGCGGATCGCCGACGCGGCGAACGATCAGGCAGTCTTCGCCGTCGGCGTCGTTTGGCTCGCCTTCGCCCCAGTTTGTAAACACCATCGGTTCGCCCGACTCCCAGGCGAACTGGTTCTCGATCGCGATGTCGCTACCGCCGAGCCAGGTGTCTTCGGCGCCGGCGAGAGCGTTGAGCAACGCGTCTTCCGCGGCGTCCGTGGACGAAGCGAGGTGTGAGCCGCCGATGGCGGAGCAAACCGAGACCGCTCCTGGCCAGGTCGTGCGCGCCGAGGCAAATAGCATGTAGCAGCGCCCGGTCGCCGGATCCTCGACCTGCGCGTCGCCGGCGTCGCACGGCTGGCGCGCGTCGGGAGGCGGCGCGGCGTCGGGCGGTGGCGCGGCATCGGGCGGCGGTTCCGGTGCCGGAGCCGATGCGTCGACGTCGGAGAGCTGGTCCGTCGGAGCGACTTCCTGCGGGGCTCCGGCCACGCCTTCGGCGCAGCCGGCGGTGGACGCAATGGCGATGGCCACAAGCCCGACGAAGGTTCTGGGTCCGAAGCGCCGCATGCACAGGTCCTCGTGCAACAGCGGTGCCGCCGCATCCAGTCGTTACCAGCGCAGCTTTGGTTGAGCGCTCCGACTCGAGCAGTGACAAAGCAATGCGGTGGTTTGCCATCCGACAGGCTGCGCCGGTGCCGCGCCCCGACGGCCCGGGCGGTCGGGCTCGGGGGAGCCAAGGTTCTTGCCGGCGCCGATACGCGGGCTGTGTTGGGGCTCCACGACCACAGCCGCGGTGAAGGGTCTCCACCGAAGAGCGCAGGCTGGCACCCCCTACCTACCAGCCGGCGGCCGGACCGTCCGCGGCAACGATGGCGAGTCTCGTTGCCGTTCTCAGGTCGCGGGCCCGCCACCGCTGCGCCACAGCCACGCAGCGGCGAGGGTCATGACCGCGGCTTCGATCGCGACCAACAACCACTGTTTCGAGACCGTGCCGTCTACTATCAGCCCCAGCAACCGCGCAGCCAGGGCGCCCGTCATCAAATAGAAGACCGCAGAAGGAACGCTCGTGGACCAGGGGCGTAGAGCGTTGATGGCCACAAGACCCAGGCCGACCCCGAGCACCATACCTCCTCGAACTCGACGCTCGATGGCTTGGTAGACGTCGATGGCGGGCTCACCGCCCCCCGTCAGTGGCCCAAACCAGCTTGGAAATGCGGCAGCCGTGATGCCGATGACGGCCAAGGCGATTCCGAGTATGCGAAATCCAGACATTGCTGTTGCTCCTTCGGTTCACAGTTCCCATGAAAAGCCGGTTGCCGCTTCTGAAAGCGCCCAAAGTCGCTCCATGACGGGTTTGTCGTAGGCGTACGGTTCCAATGTGCCCATGCCGACGGGCCCCACCCATTGCATGCGGCCGGTAGGGCCGTAGAGCGCCCTCTGCTGCAGGCCGTCCTCGGTTGCGCACATGACCTCCGGCCAGGATCCCCTTTCGGCTGACTGCACCATCGGCGATAGCGACATGATCCGGAATGCGACCCGAGTCACCAGGTTGCCGCTGGTCTTGATGAGAGACGTCCGCGAGGAGCCCGGGTGGCAGACGTAGACTTCAACGTCTGTTTTGTTCGCCTGAGTTAGCCTGTCTTGTAGCTCGTAGGCAAACATCATCTGCGCCAGTTTGCTCTGGGAGTAGGTACTGTTCTGGCTGTAGTTGTTGTCCCAGTTCATGTCATCGAACTGAATGGTCCGGATCCCCATCTTGTAACCGAGGCTCGCGACCACGACGATGCGACCCTTCGACCTCTCGACGAGCTCGTACAGCAGGCCGGACAGTAGGAAGTGGCCGTAGTGGTTTGTGCCGAGCATGCTTTCAAAGCCATCGACGGTGAGTTTTTGCCGGGGTACCTGCGCTATGGCGGCGTTGCAGATGAGGGCATCGATCCGAGCAACCGATGCCAACACCTCGGCCGCGGCCTCGCGCACACTGGCCAGCGACGCGAGGTCCGTGCGGATGAAGCGAACCTTCGCGCCGGCACCAAACTCGTCTCTGAGTGTCTCGATCGCGGTTCGCGATCGCTGGGCTGAGCGGTTGAGCATCACGACCGTGGCGTTTTGCCGGAGCAACGCGCGGGTCGCCTGAAATCCAGTTCCAGCGTTTGCGCCGGTGACCAAATAGGTTTTGCCTGCGAGATCGCCGAGCCGTTCCGGGGTCCACCCTGCGGGGCCAAAGGGATTGATTGCACTCATTCCGCGTCTCCTCTCGCACTGGCGCTCGCTATTGCAGGGGTGATACATACCTCTTGTGAGTACGCAAAAACAGGCGCTGTTTGTCTCAGAAAGTTGCCTATTTGTATCGGTATGGTGTGTTTTTTCCGTTCCTCGGCGGAGGCGTCCGTGACGCGAGGGCAGCTGCGAGAGATCGTGGCTAGGCACGCGACGCCCGAGGGGGTGTCGGAAACGCCGGTCGAGGGACTCCGGCTGTTTCGGATCAACGAGCCCGTCGAGCGACTGCCAGCGATTTCCCCCGCCAGCATGTGCTTCATCGTGCAGGGCACCAAGCGGGCGTACCTGGGGGGTGTCCCGCACACGTACGACGAGGAGCACTACCTGTGCGCTACCATGGCGTTGCCGGTAGAGGCTGAGGTGCCCGTCGCCACCCCGGAAAAACCCGTGCTCGGGGTGTTGCTCGATCTGGATACGACGTGGATGGCGGAGACGTTGATCGCGTACGAGGCGGCTGCGCGACCGCGCCGAAAGAACCTGACAGAGGAACCGACGCCTGGACTGTTCGTTGCCCGGGTTGACGAACGCTTTCTCGAAGCGGTCGGGCGTTTGCTTCAGCTGCTAGACGAGCCAGTGGCGCTGCGCGTGCTGGCGGAGGGGCGGAGGCGAGAACTGCTATTTAGCCTCATTGAAGGGGAGGCCGGTCCCCTGGTGCGCCAAACACTGGGGGGCACGCACGACATCTGTGAGGTGGTCGCGTACCTTCGCGAGAACCTTCGCGAGCCCCTCGCCGTAGACGACCTCGCCCGCCGGGCGGGCATGAGTCGAGCTGTGTTCCACCGGCAGTTCAAGGCTGTCACCAGCTACTCGCCTCTGCAGTTCATCAAGGCGCTGCGCCTGAACCATGCCGCCATGCACATCGCGGGCGGGACGGCCGTCGGCCAAGCCGCCGCGGCCGTCGGATACGCAAGTGCCTCGCAGTTCAGCCGAGAGTTTCGCCGGCAGTTTGGCCTCGCACCGAAGCAGTGGATCCAAAACGCCGCAGCGTCTGCGTCCGACGGTCGAGTCTCGGGCGCGTAGCCGTCGGGCACCGACTCGCGACGCGGGAACCCATCCGCACCGGGCAGCTTGACCGCGCCCCTTGCCGACGTTCGCGGCGGTGGGCTCACAGGACAGCTTTCGCAAAAAGACCACTCCGTCGCGTTCCAGACGTGTCGTGGGAAACCGGGCGAACGCGAGCCAACCCTGCAGAAATGCTTTGCCCCGGCCCGCGCGGTCCTGTAAACGTTGGCCCTATGCGGCACGTGTACGCCGATTTCATCGACCAGGTAGCGAAACCGGCGCGGTATCTCGGCGGCGAGTACCAGCAAGTTGTCAAGGATCCCGCCGAAGTAGACGCTCGAGTCTGCCTCGCCTTTCCCGACGTCTACGAGATCGGGATGTCTCACCTGGGCACGAAGATCCTGTACTCGCTGCTCAACAAGCACCCGCGCATTGCGGCGGAGCGGTCGTTTACCCCGTGGGTCGATATGGAGGCGGAGCTTCGCAAGCGCGAGCTGCCACTGGTGGCTCTCGAGAGCTTCGACCCGCTGTCGTCCTTCGACGTCATCGGTTTTTCGCTGCAGTACGAAATGACGTACTCGAACGTGCTGACCATGCTCGACTTGGGCGGCGTGCCCCTGCGCGCCGAGGACCGGGCTGACGATGCCCCCCTGGTGCTGGGCGGCGGTCCCAACGCGACGCACCCGGAGCCGGTGGCGCCGTTTTTCGACGCGTTCTTCATCGGCGAGGCCGAGGAGGTTCTGCCGGCGCTGTTGCTCGAGTGGTCCGCCATGCGCCGGTCGATGAAAGACACCGGGCAGTCCCGGCTCGACGCGCTGGCGGAGCTCGCCGCGCGCTTTCCGCTGTACGTGCCCGCGCTGTACGAGGCCGTCGTGGACACAGACACGGGATTCGTGGTCGTCGGCGCACCCAAAGATCACCGAGCGCCGTCCTTCGTCAATCGGGCGGTGGTCGAGAACATCGACGACTACCCGTTTCCCTCGGATACGCCGGTGCCCTACGCCGAGGCAGTGTTCGACCGGGCGTCGGTCGAGATCGCCCGCGGTTGCACCGAGGGCTGTCGCTTTTGCCAGGCCGGCATGATCTACCGGCCGGTGCGCGAACGCAGTCCCGAGTCGATTGCCAAGTCGCTCATCGACGGCGTCGAGCAAGCCGGTTACGACGAGACCGGTTTGACGTGCCTGTCCACGGCGGACTACTCGTCCATCACGCCCCTGGTCAAGGACCTGATGGGCAAGCTGCGCGACCGCAAGGTGTCGCTGTCGGTGTCGTCCCTTCGAGCGTACGGCCTCAACGAGGATCTTCTCGACGAGCTCGCCAGCGTTCGGGCTACGGGGCTGACGTTCGCCCCCGAAGCCGGCACGCAGCGCATGCGCGACGTGGTCAACAAGAACATCACCGAAGAGCACGTCGCTCAGAGCGCGCACCGGGTGTTCGCCCGCGGGTGGAACCGGCTGAAGCTCTACTTCATGCTCGGCCTGCCCACCGAGACCGACGAAGACATCATCGGCATTGCCGATACGGGCAAGCGCATGTGGGCCATCGGCCGCCAGCACATTGGCAAGCGCGCCGAGGTGACGGTGTCGGTTTCGTCCCATGTGCCCAAGCCGCACACGCCGTTTCAGTGGTGCGCCATGGACTCGCTCGACGAGATTCGCCGCAAGCAGCGCCTGCTTCGCGACGAGACCCGCGACTCGCGCGTCCGACTCAAAACGCACCCCAGCGGCATTTCGTACGTCGAGGGCATCTTTGCTCGCGGCGACCGCCGGGTCGGGGCCGCGCTGGAACTCGCCTGGCGCCGGGGCGCTCGCTTCGACGGCTGGGACGAGCATTTCGACGTCGACGCGTGGAACGAGGTGTTTGCCGACCTGGAACTGCCGGTCGACGCCTTCTTGGGCACCATTCCGGTGACCGCCCGGCTGCCGTGGGACCACATCGACGTCGGCCTCGAGGACGGCTTTTTGTTGTCCGAGTACCGCAAGGCGGTCAAAAGCCGGCTGTCGCCGCCGTGCGGAAAGCCCTTCGGCGAGCTGATCCACCACACCAACGTGGCCGAGAGCCAGGCCGATGGCCGCAAGCTCGTTTGCTACGACTGCGGCGTCGCCTGCGACCTCACCAAGATGAAGGAGGACCGCCTGGTGTCGCTGCGCAGCCTCAAGGCCTACGAGCCGGCGGTGCCCAAGTTCGATGCCGAGGCACTCGCCCAGGCTCGGCGCGACGGTGACCTCGAGGCCGCGCGGCGCATCGAAGAGGCGCGCAAAGCGGTCGGTGGCCAGGTCGAAGACATTCTCAACGCCAACAAGAAGCGGGCCTCGGTGCCGCGGCCGGCGTTTACCAACGAGGCCAAGAACTACTACCGCCTGCGGTTCACCAAGCTTGGGCGCACGGCGTTTCTCGGTCACCTCGACCTGGCGCGCGTGCTGGCGCGGCTGTTTCGCCGGGCGGACCTGCCGGTGGCGTACTCGCGGGGATTTCACCCCAAGCCGATCATGGCTTTTGGACCGGCCCTATCGCTGGGCGTGGCCAGCATGGGCGAGCTGGTCGACGTTGCGTTCGAGATCGACCCGCCGGCCGATGAGCTGTTGCGCCGCATCCAGGAGGTCACGCCCGAGGGCATCGACTTCATCGGCGCCACGCGCATCTACGGCGAAAAGAAGCCCTCGTTGGGCCACGACGTTCAGGCCTACGATCTGCTCGTCGGGCCGGCACCCGACGGCATCACCTACGACGGGCGTCGCCTGGAGCGCATCGCCCGACGGGCTCTGGAAGCCGACGAACTGCTGGTCGATCGCGATACCAAAAAGCGTGGCCCGCACCAGGCCGACATTCGCCCGCTGGTGATGGACGTGTCGGTGGTGGCGGGCGACGCGGCGACCAGGCTGAACGCGGCCCTGGATTGGCCCGACGAGGCGCTGTTGCGCGTGCGCGTCGCGGTTACGCCGACCGGATCCGCCAAGCCGGTCGAGCTCGCCCGCGCCCTGGGGGTGTGGGGCAAAGAAGACCCGACGGCGCCCAAGGCGCGGCTCGCGCGGCTGGGCTTGCTGGGGCTCGACGCCGACGGCGCCGAGCGAGACCCGATCGACGTTCCGGCCCCGGTTGCTCCGCCCGTCGCCAAGGCCGAGGCCGAGGCACCCGTCTACCAGTAGAAAACGGCGCGCAGGCTGCGCTGGCCGTCGCCGCCGGTCGGCGCGAGGACCGCTGCCTCCCCCGAGCCGTCGACCAGCGCAACGGTCTGGTTGCCCGTGACGCGGGCTGTGGCCGTGCGCCCGCTTTCGTCGACGTCGCCACAGGGCGGTACCGGCTCGCCGCCGCAGCTGCCGAGGGGCGTCGCGCCGTCGATCGACAGGAATGCGCCGGTGGTCGGCGCGTGGTCGAATGCGAGGGCAAAGCTCAAGCCGGTGCCGCTTTCGGCGAACGAGCCGCTGGCCCCCAGGTAGGCCCAGACCTCGCGGTCGTCGCCGACGTCCTCGAGGTACACGACGTCCGGATCCAGGGCGATGCCGTATTCGCCTTTGCGAACCAGGGTGTCGACCTCCGGCGGCAGCAGGGCCAGCACGGTTCCGGCGCGGGCGAACACGGGAATCTCGCCGAGCGGGGCGTGGACCGACTCGGTGCCCGGGCCCGCGCGCGGTGCGCCGCCGAGCAGGGGCACCCACGCCCCGGCCGGTAAATAGACATCGCGCGATAGAGCGCCTTCGTCGACGACCGGCGCGACCAGCAGGTCGGGGCCGAACATGTACTGATCGCCGATGCTCCAGGCGGTCAGGTCGTCGGGAAACATCAGGCCCAGGGCGCGCATGATGGGCGCGCCGCGCTCGGCGGCGACGCGGGCGTTTTCGAGCTGGTAGGGAAACAGCCGGGTGTGCAGCTTTGCGTACCGCTTCCAGTGATTGACCGACTCCATATCGGGCAGCGGGCCGGGCAGGGCGGGACACGCGTCGGTCACGGCGTGGGGGGCGGGCTCCTGCCCGGGGGCTGCCGGCGGCCCAAAGATGCGGTTGTACAGAGTCCAGTTGGCGGTCGCGCGCCGGCCGTGGTGGGTGCGCATGATGGGCGAAAAGGCGCCGAACTCGACCCAGCGAAAGTACAGCTCGCGGGTCGAACAGGGGCCGTTGGCGGTGAACGGCGCGTCGGGCGTGCTCGACCACTCGGCATAGCCTCCGACGTCCGAGCCCCAGAAGGGCAGTCCGGCAATCCCCTCGTTGATACCGACGAGCAGGGCGCTCGGAAAGCCGTCGGGTTTTTCGAAGGAGGTCGCCTGGTCGCCACCCCACATGACCACGTGCTCGAACCCCTGAGAGCCGACGAAACCGGACCGGTGAAACGCCAGGCGCTCGATCCCGTCTTCGGCCTCGCGTTCGCCAAGAGCTCGCTCGGTCACGCGCATCCACTCGACGGGATAGCGGTTGTGGGCCTCGAACGGGTCCATACCGTGCGCGTTGACCATGTCGAGCAAGACCCATTCCCCGTAGTCCGCCATCCAGCCGTCTACGCCGGCGTCGAGGGCGTCGTTCATAAAGCCGATCATCCAGTCGACGGCGTTCGGGTTGTACAGATCGACGTAGCCGGTCTGAAAGGGAACGCGTCCGGCGGCCTGCATGTACGTTTCGCCTTCGGCGTTTTTGAACAGGTAGCCGTTGGCGTCTCCTTCGGCAAAGTGGGTGCTCTGGTAGTCGGGGTTGGTGGCGGGAGTGTCGAACGCAAAGTTGGAGAAGTACGCCTGAAACTTCACGCCCGCCGCGTGTAGCTCGCCGGTGAGGTCCGACAGGTCCGGGTAGAAGACGTCGTCGTGGGCCCAATTCTGATCGAGAAAGAAGTTTGTTCCGTCGCCACTGGCGCCGGCCCAGTCTTCAGACCACACCGCCGAGATCGGGATGTCGTTGGCGCGCAAGAAATCGACGAACTGGCGCACGTTGTCGGAGCCGCGAATTGCGTCGTTCCAGGGCGCAAACGCGAAGTTGGGCGGCACCGGCGGGCGGCCTACCAGATTGGTGTGCCGCTCGAGCACGTCGAGGGGGCTGGGGCCGACGAAGATGTGAAACGACATCTCCGGTTGCCAGCTCTCGTAACGCCAGGCCCGCTCGTGCTCGCCACACATCGAGAAGTAGTTGCGGCGGACCCCGTCGCCCAAAAAGCCGTAGCCCCGGTTTGATACGAAGAACGGAATGGCCACCGACGTCTGGTGGCGCGTGCCGAGGAGAATGAAGCCCTCGGGCACCTCCTCGGTCTCAGAGCGTCCGTTGCCGCTTTCTTCGACCATGTGGTGAAAGCTGTGGCCGCGGTGGTCGATGTCCATGGCGGCCCCGCCAAAGCCCATGAACGCTTCGTCGTCGCGACAGGCGAACGCCACGCTCGACCGGTTGGATCCCGGAGATTCGAACTGAACCTGCAAAGTGCGGTCGGCGATGGCGGTGATGCGGCCCGTGCCGCCGTTGCTGAGCGAAAACGACAGCGCCGACGGCGAGGCGTCGATGTTGTCGATCCAGGGAACGTCCTCCCAGTCGCCGGCTTCTTCGTCAATCTCCATGAAGCCGAGCCCCTGGCGCATCCGCACCACCTCGGCCGTGCGAAAGGCTGCCAGGCCATAGGGCGCTGCGTCGGCCCCGGACCCGTTGCCGATCTGGCTGGCGAGGATTTCGGCGCCGTCGCTGTCGAGAATGCGAAGGCGCGCCGGGTTGTTGGTGATTTCGACGACGACCCCGGCGAGCTCATGCTCGATGGTCTCGGGGGCGGGACCGTTGCTATCGGGAACCGGATCGTCGCCGTCGGTTGTGGAGTCTCCGCCGGACCCGCCACAGCCGGTTGCGACCACCAGGGCCAGAGTAATCAATAGTTCGTAAATCGATTGGGTGACTCCGCTGCGCCTCATTCGGTACTACCTCTCGTATGAACAACGGATCGATTCGTTCAGGGAGTGCGTAACATCGGTAATTTTACGTACACTAACGGTCGCTGCGGTCGGAAAAATCGTATTTTGAAATACGCACATGTCCGGCCATGCACTGACCTGAGGGCGCCCGGTGGCCTCTGTCTTCGCCGCTCGCACAAGGTGGCGCCGAGGAGGGCTTTCAAGGTCTACGGTGACCTGCGGGCGAAACCGAGCTGGCCCCGCTGGTCCCGACGACAGGGCCCGGGCTGAAAAGCTGGCCCGGGAGGTGCGAGGGCACAAAAAAACGCCGGCCCGAGGGCCGGCGCTTTCGACGAGAGTGAGGCGGGCTTGTCGCTACCAGCGGACCACGACGCGGAGCTCGCGATCGGCGCTGCCGCCCGCGGTCTCGAGTCGCGCTGCCTCGCCGGCGGCGTCCGAAAGCACGACGGTCTGGTTGCCCCGGACGACGGCGGTGGCGACGCGCCGCGCGACGTCGATCTCGGCGCACGGCGGCACCAGAGCCTCCGCGCAGCTCGCCAGGGACGTTCCGCCGGCGGTGAGCGCAACGGAGCCCGAGGGCTTGTGGTCGTGGGTCAGGGTGTACGTGAGTCCAAAGCGCGACTCGGTGAACTTGCCGTCGGCGCCCAGGTACACCCGCACCTCGCGGGCCGTTTCTACGTCCTCCAGGTACACCACATCTGTGTCGGGCGGGATGTCGTAGTCGCTTTTGCGCACGAGCGTGTCGACCGTTGCGGGAAGCAGCGGAATGACCGTGCCGGCGCGGACAAAGGCCGGGATTTCGCCGACGGGGGCGGCGACAGACTCGGTGGACGGGCCGGTGATGGTCGCCCCGCCCTCGAAGGGCATCCAGTCGCCGGCCGGCAGGTACACGTCGCGGGACAGCGCGCCCTCTTCGATCACCGGGGCCACCAGGATGTCCGGCCCGAACATGTACTGGTCGGTCATGCCCCACACGTTGAGGTCATCGGGGAACATCAGGCCCATGGCGCGCATGAGGGGCGCGCCGGTCGCCGCCGCCTGCTCGGCGTTTTCGAACTGGTAGGCGGCCAGCTGGGTGTGCAGCTTGGCGTAGCGCTTCCAGTGCTCGACCGAGGCCATGTTGATACCGACGACGCTGGGATCAGGCAGCTCCGGGCAGCGCTCGGTGCCCTCGACGATGACCGGCTCGGCGCCCGGAGGGGCCGGCGGTCCGAAGATCACGTTGTACAGATGCCAGTTCTGCGTCGCGCGCCGGCCGTGGTGGCTGCGCATGATCGGCGAAAAGGCGCCGAACTCCACCCACCGGTACCACAGCTCTTCGGTGATGCACGGTCCGTCGGCGATGCCGATCCGCTCGGGGTCGCTGCGCCACTCGGCGTAGCCAGCGATGTCGCTGCCCCAGTACACCAGGCCCGACACGCCCTGGTTGATGCCGACGGCGAGGGCGCTGGGCAGACCGTCGCCCAGCTCGAACGAGGTCGCCTGGTCACCGCCCCACATCACGGTGTTGTCGAACTGCTGGCTGCCGTTGTTGGCCGAGCGGTGGAACGACACCCGCTCGATGCCGTCGATAGCCTCGCGCTCGGAGAGCGCGCGCGAGTTGACCCGCGCCCACTCGACCGGATAGCGGTTGTGCGCTTCGAACTGGTCCATGCCCGCGGCGTTGTCGACGTCGAGCATGACCCACTCGCCGTAGTCGGCCATCCATCCGTCGACGCCGGCGTCCATGGCCAGGTTCATGAAGTCGATCATCCAGTCGACCGCATCTTCGTTGTAGAGGTCGACGTAGGCCGTCTGAAAGGGCAGTCGCGCCGCGTCTTGAAAGTCCGTTGCGCCGTCCTGGGTGAAGAAGTAGCCCATCTCCATGCCTTCCTCCAGGTGCGTGCTCTGGTAGTCGGGGTCGGTGGCGGGCGTGGCGAACGCAAAGTTGGAGAAGTAGCCCTGGAACTTGATGCCGATGTCGTGGAGGTCGTCGGTTAGCTGGGGCAGGTCCGGGTAAAAGAAGTCGTCGAACAGCCAGTTTTGGTCGAGAAAGAAGTTGGTGCCGTCACCGCTGGCCCCCGCCCAGTCCTCGGACCACACGACCGACGTGGGGATGTCCTGGTCGCGCAGGAAATTCATGAACTGGCGAACGTTGGCCGAGCCGCGGATGGCGTCGGTCCAGGGGGCGAACACGTAGTTGGGCGGCGCATCGGGCCGGCCGACGAGGGCGGTGTGGCGCTCGAGCACGTCGAGGGGCTCGGGCCCGTAAAACACGTGGAACGACATGTCTCCCTGCCACGTCTCGTAGCGCCAGGCCGACTCGTTTTCCTCGCACATCGAGAACTTGTTGTAGCGAAAGCCGTCGCCGAGAAAGCCATAGCCCTCGCTCGACACGAAGAAGGGAATGGGGACCGAGGTCTGGTGCCTGGTGCCGAGAATGTAGAACGGGCTCTGGACAGGCTCCTCGGTGAGCAGCCGGCCGTTGCCGCCTTCCTTGACGAACAGCGGAAACGTGTGGCCTCGGTGGTCCACGTCGATGGCCTGGCCGCCGAAACCCATGAACGCTTCGTTGTCGGCGCACTCGAATGCCACGGTCGACCGGTTGTTGCCCGTGTCGGTCAGCTTGACCTGCAAGGTGCGGTCGGCGACCGCGGTGATGCTGCCGGTGCCGCCGTTGCTCAGGGTGAACGTGATCTCTTCGGAAGAGGCTTCGATGTCGTCGATGAAACCGAGGCCGGCCCAGGGCCCGGCCTCTTCCTCGAACTCGAACGAGCCGACGAACTGCCGGATCGGCGGAACCACTTCGCCCGTGCGAAAGGCCGCGAAGCCGTACGGCGCTGCGCCGTCACCGTCGAGGGTGCTGAGGATCTCGTTGCCGTCAGGGTCGAGAATTCGCAGCCGCACGGGAGTGTTGGTCAGCTCGACCGTGAGCCCGGCCATCTCCTGCGTGATGGTTGCGGGGTCCGGGCGGTCACCGTCGCCGTCGCCGTCGCCGCTGGTTCCGCTGCCGTCGTCATCGCCGCCGCACGCGGCCAGGATGCAGACGAGACACAAGCCAAGGGTTCTCCGGTGTAGGGAGAGGTAAGTCGCCGTCATCATTTACCATTATTGCAGCGCGCTAACGGTGTAGGCGTCAAACCCGATCGCCACTTTCGCCGGCAAGAAAGCCGCGAAGTCAGTCACAACGACGCCAGTCGTCGGCGAAACCGCAGCGACCGGTTGCCCCTTGGAAACGTCGGTTTCGTGACTACGTTGGGACTCGTTGCGGGCTTTCGTCCGCGCCAGCCCCCTTATGAAAAACCAGATCAAAACCATCGCTCTTTTGGGCGCGCTCAGCGCCGTGCTCGTTGCCATTGGCGGGGCCATGGGGCCCGGCTACGTGTGGCTCTTTGGGGCCATCGCCGTGGCCATGAACCTCGCCTCGTACTTCTACAGCGACAAGGTGGTGCTCGCGATGAATCGCGCGCAGCCCGTCGACGAGTCCCGGGCGCCCGGGCTCTACCGAATGGTAAAGGAGCTCGCCCGCGCGGCTGAGATTCCGACTCCGCGGGTGTACATCGTCGAGGACGACGCACCCAACGCGTTCGCTACCGGGCGAAACCCCGAGCGCGGGGTCGTCGCCGTGACGACCGGGATCCTGCGCCTGCTCGACGAGCGCGAGCTTCGCGGGGTCGTCGCCCACGAGCTCGCGCACATCAAAAACCGCGACATCTTGATTTCGTCGATCGCCGCGATGATGGCCTCGGTGGTCACCCTGGTCGCCTCGGTGGCCCGCTGGGGGCTCATCTTTGGCGGCCTCGGCGGTTCGTCGCAGGATGACGAAGGGGCCAGCGGCGCCGAGATGATTGTGCTGGCGCTCGTTGCCCCCATCGCCGCGACTCTGATCCAGCTCGGCATTTCGCGGTCGCGCGAGTACGAGGCCGACGCCACCGGCGCGGCGATTGCCGGGGACCCGCTGGCACTGGCCAGCGCGCTGCACAAGCTCGAGGCCGGCAACCGGCGCTTTCACTCGGCCGCGGCCGAGCACTCTCCCGCGACGGCGAGCCTGTACATCAGCAACCCGCTGGCCGGCCGTTCGATCATGTCGTGGTTTTCGACGCACCCGCCGACCGGCGAGCGCATTCGGCGCCTCCAGCAGATGGCCGGGCGGTCCGCCAGCCCGGGCGGCCGCCTGCGCTTTGCTTCGTAACCCCCCGGGCGCCGCCCTCGGCGGGGGCGGCGCCGTTTTTCCTGGAGTTTCGGGCTCCGTTTGGTAGCGTGACGCCGTTTTGCCGTCCGGAGCAACCATAGCTCGGCAGCGCATTCGCGACCTGCTGGCCGACGAAGTCGGCACCATCCGCAAAGACGCGCCGCGGCGGGTCGCGCTGGTCTATCCGAGCCCGTATCGCGCGGCCATGTCGTCGCTGGGCTACCAGACCATCTATCGGCAGCTAAACGGGCTGGCCGACGTGGTGGCCGACCGCGCGATGCTGCCCGACGATGTCGCGCACTACCGCGCCGCGGGGGCACCGCTTCTGACGTTCGAGCGCGAAGAGCCCGTCGGCCACTATCCGCTGGTCGCGTTCTCGGTCGCCTACGAGCTCGAGCTTGGCGGCCTTATCGACTGCCTCGACCTGGCGGGGGTTCCCGCCCTGCGCACCGAGCGGGGCGCCTCCGACCCGGTCGTGATCGCTGGAGGACCGCTTACGTTCTCCAACCCGGCGCCGCTGGGACCGTTTTGCGACGTCGTCTTGCTCGGCGAGGGCGAGGATCTCATTGTCGAGCTGCTCGCCGCGTTCGACGACTGCGGCGGCGACGCCGGCAAACTCGCCGAGGCCCTGGCCGGCCGCCCCGGGTTCTACGTGCCGGCCGCCGACGGCGATCGGGTGCCGCCCATCGCGCGCGCTAGCGACGAGCGCCTGCCCGCGCGCTCTCAAATCATCACGCCCAACACCGAGCTGCGCTCGATGTTCCTGACCGAGGCCGCGCGCGGCTGCTCGCGCGGCTGCTCGTACTGCGTCATGCGCCGCACGACCAATGGCGGCATGCGAATCGTGCCGGTCGACGAGGTGCTGGGCGGTATTCCCGAGCAGGCGCGCCGGGTCGGTCTGGTCGGCGCCGCGGTGACCGACCACCCGCGCATTCGAGAGATCGTGCGCGGCGTGATCGACGGCGGTCGCGAAGTCGGGATTTCGTCGCTGCGGGCCGAGCGGCTCGACGACGAGCTCATCGAGTTGTTGCGCCGGGGCGGCTACCGCACCCTGACCGTGGCTCTCGACGGCGCCAGCGAAAAGCTGCGGCAACAGGTCGAGCGGCGCAACCACGAGCGGTACCTCGTGCACGCGGCCGAGCTGGCTGCGGCGCACGACCTGCATACGCTCAAGATCTACATGGTGCTCGGCCTGCCCGGCGAGACCGACGCCGATATCGACGAACTCATCGAGTTCTCGCTGCACCTGGCGGGCATACACAGACGCGTGTCGCTCGGGGTCGCGCCGTTCGTGGCCAAGCGGCACACGCCGCTGGACGGCGAACCCTTCGCGGGCATTGCCGCGGTAGACCGCCGCATCAAGCGCCTGCGCAAGGGGCTGCGCGGTCGCGTGGAGGTGCGTCCCACGTCGGCGCGCTGGGCCTGGGTCGAGTACATGCTGGCCCAGAGCGGGCAGAGCGCCGGGCTCGCCACCCTCGACGCTCACCGGGCCGGCGGGCGCTTCGCCGACTACAAGCGGGCGTTTCGCGACCGCGGCTGTGAGCCGACCGGCCCCGTGGCGCGAGTGCCCGGCACCCGCGAGCTCATCGCCCTGCGGCGGTCCGCCCGCAAGGCCGCGAGCTGAACGGCGCGAGGTCGCGGCTAGCTTTTGCGCACGAAGTTGCGCACGAAGTTGTGGAACACGCGCTCGCCGTCGGGACAGTCCCGGGCGCTCTCGAGCAGCTGCTTCGGGTGGTCGGCGGGAGCCGTGCGGCCGTCTGCGTCGGCGGCGATCTCGTCGTAGCGATGGCGCACGTACGCCGAAACCACGCTGCCGGTGAACTCTGGATGGAACTGCACGCCGCGAATGTGGTCGCTGGCGGCCAGGACCTGGGTGGCGCACTTGGCGTTGCCGGCGAGGATGCGCAATCCGTTGAGCGGCGACACGGTGTCCGCGGCGACAGCGTCGCGGTGACTGAAGTTGACCGACAACTTGCCGCCGTTGTCGGCATCGAACAAGCCTTCGAACAGCGGGTCGGTGCGGCCGGCCTCGTCTACCTCGATGTCGTGGCTCGCGACCTCCCACCCAAGGGGGTTGCCAACCACCGTGGCGCCGTAGGCGGCGCCGATGAGCTGGTGGCCAAAGCACACGCCCAACAGCGGCGTGCCGAACCGATGGGCCTCGCGAATCGTCTCGACCGCGCCCTCCATCCAGTGCTCCGGGGCCGTGACCGACGCCGGCGAGCCCGTGAGCACGATGCCCGCAAAGTCGCGAGGGTCGGGGGGCGCCGACGGCTCGACCCCGTCGTGCTCCGTAACCTCGAGCTCGTGCCCGGCCAACAAGCGGCCGAACCAGTCGGAAAAACCGCCGTGCTCGGCGGCGATGGCCTCCGGTGCGCGGCCGGTGTGATAGAGCAGCAGCGGCTTCGGCGGGCTCATGGTTCCGTCGCTCTCATGAATCAGTCCTCGACCCTGCTGGTTTTTCGCATGCGGCCGGGCAGGGTGACAGCGTCTTCGCGGTCGATTTCGAAGTCGCCGGTGGGAAACAGGCGCACGCGGGCTCGTCCGATTACGGCTCGGCCGCCGTCGCCGCGCGATACCCGCGGCGCAACCACCTCGACTCCATCGCCGAGTCGGCGAAACTCGGCGGGCCAGGGGCCGTGGGACCGCGCCGACTCCTCGAGAGTGGCTTGCGGGCCCTCGTACTGGCGCACTCGCTCGGCAAACTCTTCGGGCTCGGCCAGCAGCGCCTCGTCGGCGCCCAGTACGCCGCGGGCTCGCGCACCCCGCAGAACCGGATCCGCAGACGCGATATCAATGGGCAGCGGCACGTCGCCCGGGTGGGGCGGGAGCGCGTTCGCGGGCGATGCCCGGGTGATGGTGATCGAGTAGGCGTGGTGCGGAACGGCGCTGGGTCGGTCCGATGGGTCGTAGGACCGTTCGTGCTCGATGAGGTAGTCGCCGCACTGGGCTCGTTCGCCGGGCCCGAGCATGATCGCCTGGCGGTTGTGGGCGGCGGTCATGGTCAGCTCGACCGCCACCTCGACGCCCGTGTCGGCGACGTAGCGGTAGCCGGTGCGCGCCACCCGATGGCGCGGGTCGAGGTACAGGGTGCCGAAGTGCACCGGATCGCCTTCGGCGTGCACGAGCATTCCGCGCTGGCGAATGATCACCAGGTGCTCGGGCCAGCCGATCAGCAGCTCGAGGTCGTGGTTCGCGGACACGATGGCGCTGGCTGCCTGGCTCAGCTCGGCGTGGCCGCCGGGGATGCGCACGCCGACGGTTCCTTGCTGGACCTTGCCGAGGGGCTCGGCTGCTTCTTTGCCGGGGCCCTGCGTGCGCTCGTCGCCGTGCCAGCCTTCCAGGATTGGCGAGCGCAGAAGGCGGCGTCGAACGCGCCCGGCAATGAACGACTCGTTGAGGGCCAACGTCCTTCATCTTCGCACGAACGCCACGCGCGGTGAAAACGCGCGCTGGTGCGGGCCTGTGTGTGCCGTGCCGGGGAGGCGTTCGCGGGGCCGAGCCGCGGCCTACTCGAGCACGCGGTCCAGCGACAGCTCCAGGCTCTCGGCCGGAATCGTCGCCGTGACGCGGCCCTCGACATCGCCGGGCAAAGCGGTGCGCGCTTCGCCGTCGCGGTCGACTCGGGCCAGGATTGCGACCTTGCCGGAGAACGGCACTGCCGTGGTCATCACGTCGGAGCCGTCGAGCGAAAACTGCAGAGGCAGCTTGTCGACGTCGTACCGGTCGACCGCGACGGTTGGGCCGAGCTCGCCGGTCTTGGGGTCAATGGGTTTGACGCTGACGAACACGATGTCGCCGGGCTTGACCAGCGCAGCGGTCGTCGCGGTGGTCGTGAGCACTCCTCGGAGGTAGCGGGTCGGGTCGATGCGCTCGTTGCCGAGGCCGCTGTGTGGATTGGCGACCGGGGTGCCGGTGCCGGTGGCGCCGTGGGGGTTGGAGGCGCCGGGCATCATGGCGTGCGGATTCTGCCCGGCGGGCATGGCGTGGGGATTTTGCCCGCTCGGGATCGCGTGGGGATTTTGCCCGCTCGGGATCGCGTGGGGATTCTGTCCGCTCGGCGCCGCGTGGGGAGTGGGCGCCCCGGGCACGACGCCCGCTGCGCCCGACGGGGCCGGGGCCGGGGACCCTATCGCTGGCGCGGGGACGGCCGTGGGAGCCGAAAGCCCCAGGTTTTCGTCGTTCGGGCCGGTGTCCTTGCTGCAGGCGCCGGACGCGAACGCGACGGCGAGCAGCGCGAGGCTACCGAGCATTTTGCGAAGGATGTGGGAGGCAGTCACCGCGAAAAATGTAGCTCGCGGGCCCGGTGCCTTCCACGGGGCTCCGGCCGCAAACTTGGTTCGAACAACCGGCCGGCTACAGCGCCGACAGATGCGCCCGGTCGTTGAGGGACTCGAGACGCCAGACCTGGTGGTCGTGCAGATACACGGCTTCGGTCAGCGAGCAGTTGCCGACGCGAACGAAGACGCGCCGTTGCGGCGCGTAAGGGTCGATGCCGCACACGTGGAGAAAGGCCTGGTAAATAGCCATTCCGTGGGAGAACACGGCGATTCGGGCCCCCTGGTGCTCGGAGGTGAATTGGTCGAGACGGCCGGACATGCGGCCGTACACGTCGCGCAGACTCTCGCCGCCGCCGGGGCGGGCGTCGGGGTCGGTGGAGAGCAGGGCGTCCCAGTCCTCGGGAAACCGAGTTCGGGCGTCGCGAAAACTCACGCCGACCAGGCGGCCGATGCTGCGCTCGCGCAGGTCGGGCGTGGTTTGCAGCGGCAAACCCGTGCGCTCGGCCAGCGGTTCGGCGGTTTGCTCCGCTCGCGGCAGGTCGCTCGAAAACACCACCGTCGGGTGGAACTCGCGGGCGACCCGATCCGCGGTGGCCGCGGCCTGGCGCCGCCCCAGGTCGGTGAGCGGGGTCGGGCCGTGGCCTCCGAAGGTCTCGGAACGATTGCCCTCGGACTCGCCGTGGCGAATCAAAAGGATGCGCGTCTGGGCTGGCGTCGAAGCCATTGGCGCGTGGTATAGATCGCCCCACGATGCCTGACTACTCGAAGTTGCGGGATCTCGTTTCCCACCGGGTCGAGCTCGAATACGACTCGGGCGCCCGCGTGGTTGGCTACGTGGCCCACTGCAAGCCCGAAAATGGCCCGGTGCAGATGCTCATGCTCAGCAAGGCCAAACTCATCGACGCCAGCGGCGAGCTGCTCGAGGCGTACGAGAGCCTGCCGGTGGTGCCCAACGTGCTGACCGGGCTGGCCAAGGCCGAGGGCCCCGGCGGCCGCAACCTGTAGAGGGCGCACCCCCGTTGGCCCGATTGCCCAGCGTGCCGAGCGTGGAAGACCGCGACGCTGACCTCGTGCTGTTTTCCCACGTGGTGGGCCGGCCCGAGGCAGACATCGAGCTCGACGTCGCGGCTCTGCTGATAGGCAGCTGGGAGCGCGAAATCGACGTCGCCGGGTACATGTCGCAGCTGGACGGGTTCGCGGACATGGTGCGCCTTGCCCAGCGAGACCTGCCGGCCGGGCCGCACCAGGTGATTCGCGCCATCAACGACACGCTGTTCGGCAAGCTGGGCTTTCGCGGCGATCAGGCGAACTACTACGACCCGACCAACAGCTTCTTGTCGGAGGTCATCGACCGGCGCCGGGGCATTCCCATCACGCTGTCGGTGCTGTACATGGAGATCGCCCGTCGCCTCGACGTCGAAGTGCACGGGATCGGCTTTCCCGGGCATTTTCTGGTCGGTTTTGGCGCCGGGGAGCAGCGGCTGGTGCTCGACCCGTTTCACATGGGCCTGTCCCTGGACGAGGCCGAGCTCACCGACCGGCTGCGCCAGGTTCAGGGTGCCGACGCGCGGCTGCACCCGGACATGCTCGAGCCGTCGAGCAAGCAGCAGATTCTGGTGCGCATGCTCAACAACCTGGCCCTGCAGTACCGGCGCGCCGGCGACCCGCGCCGGGTGTGCGAAGCCCTCGAGCGCATGCACCTCGTGGTGCCGTCGAACACCCACTTCGAACGCGAACTCGAGCAGGCGCGCAAGCGCGTTCGCGAGCTCAACTGAACCGCTTGCCGGTCGCCTCCGCAGGGCGGCCGCGCGCGAGGCTCAGCCGACGCGGCCCAGGGTGCCGCCGTATTCCTCGACGAGCCGGTCGTCCCAGTCGTCGGCGTACTTGCTGACCCGGGCGATCACGTCGCGCACCTCGGAGCGATCCAGGTCGATGGTGCTGCGCTCGCTCACGATCTGGACCTCATCGCCGGCGGTGGCGAAGGCGGCGCCGGTCACCTCGCGCGCGTTGAGCTGGAGCAGCCGGGCGAACAGGCGATTGGTGTCCACGGTTGGGTTCACCGTGAGCACGGGCGCCACGACCCGCAGGTAGACGTAGTCGGCCCGGTTTGACAGGCCGACGGTCACCGTGGCCGAGCCCTGACGGATGGACCACGCTCGCTCCTCGTGACTATCGATGGCGCGGGCCGCCGTCGGGTCGTGACCCAGATCGCGCAGCACGTCCTCGATCATGGCGGCGCACGAAACCGCGTTGGACTCGCGCTCGTTGCGGAATAGCTCGACCTTGGAGGTTTCCATGAGCCGCTATAGTGTAGCGGGTTGTCTGCCATGCCACGGTGGTTTCGCGCGGGATTGACGGCGGTCGGAGTGCTCGCCGCGCTGGGCGCGGCCGCGTTGGGGATGTGGGCTCGGTCCTACACCTCGCCGTCTTCGCCGTCTTCGCCGTCGCCGGCTAGCGGGGCGGCCGGCGGTGAGGGCCAGGCCGCAGCGTCACAGGTGCTGTCGCGCGGCACCGGCGACCACGAGCTGGCGGGCGTTCTGGTCGATGCCGGGGGCGCGCCGGTGGCCGGCGCGACCGTCTCGGCCGTGGCCGAGGCCGACCATGCCGCCGAGGCCGATGCGCCGGTCGCCGCGGCGCGCACTGGCGCCGATGGCTCGTTCGAGCTCGCCGGGCTCAACGCGGGGGCGTACCGGGTCAAGGTGACCGGGGCCGGGATTTTCGACGCCACGGCTCGTCTCGTCGACGTCCCGGGCGACGCCCTGAGGCTGGTCGCCACGCGCAAAGCCGATCTGCGCGGCCGCGTGGTGGACGCGGGCACCCCCCGCGCCGGGGTCGAGGTGGTGGCTAGGTCGGTCGATGGCGCCGATCGGCGACGCGCTCGCACCGGGCCTGACGGGGCGTTTGGGTTTTCCGCCGTGCCGGCGGGCCGCTATCGCGTGTACGCCGCGCTGGGCGACCGGGGCACCCGTGCCCGCGAGGTCGAGCTGCCCAGCGCGACCGCTCTGGTTCTCGAACTGGCGCCGGCCTTCGTGGTCGCGGGCCGGGTCGTCGACGGCAAGGGGGCCCCCCTGGTCGCCGACGTCGTCCTGGTGGCGGACGACGAGGGCGAGCCCGCGCGACGGGCGCGCAGCGACGGCGACGGTCGCTTTCGCATCGACGGCCTGCCGCCCGGCACGTGGACGCCGAGCGCGCGCCGGCCGGGGTACGTCGCCGGCGAGTCCCTGAGCTTCGACACCGCCCGGGTCGGCGATCTCGAGCTCGTCTTAAGCCGGGGGGCCGTGGTGAGTGGGCGGGTCGTGGACGCCGCCGGCGTTGCGGTGGTTGGCGCGGCGGTGAGTCTTTTTGGTACCGACGCCGGGGAGCAGCCGGTGTCGGTTTCGGCCCGTTCGCCGGCGGCCGTCGACGGTGGGGCGGCCGGGACCCTGCGGCTGCTCGACCGGGGGGAGCTGGGCGTAACCGTGGGGGCGGTGCCGGCGTTGCCGCCGCCCGGGGTTCGCACCGCGCGCGCCGAGCCGGCTCAGGCCGCGGTTGCCCCCGAAGAAGATGGTGTCGAGCCCCTCCCGGTCGCCGAGGAGCTTCGACCGCTGCTGGTCACCGACGACAGCGGCCGGTTTCGGTTCACGGGGCTGCGCGCCGGTCGCTACCGCGTGCGGGCCCGCCGCGATGGCCTTGCCCCCGGTGTGTCCGCCGAGCTGGACGTGGTTCGGAGCGGTCGGCGCAGCGACGTGCGCGTCGTGCTGCACGGCGGCACGGCGGTGCACGGGACCGTGTCCGACGGCGGCGGACCGATCGCCGGTGCGACGGTGTCGGCGCGCGTTGGCGACCAGCTGGCCGGGGTGACCGTGAGCGACGGCGACGGCCGGTACGAGCTGGCGCCGCTCACGGGCCGCCTCGAACTCGCGGTCAGCGCGCCGCGCCGGGCGTCGGTGACGCGCACCGTCGAGCTGGGCAACAGCCGCGCGCCGACCCGGCGCCAGGTGGACTTCGAGCTCGGCAGCGCCGACGCCTCGATCGCTGGAGTCGTTCTCGACCACGGGGGCTTCGACCTTGGCGGGGCCCGGGTCGATGTCGTGGGCCGGCGCGATCGATCGACCACCAGCGCCGCAGCGGGCCAGTTCGAAATCGCCGGTTTGCCGCCGGGGCCTCACGAACTGCGGGTCGAGGCCAACGGGTATCCACCGGTTGTCGCCCGGGCAGGCACGGGGGTGCCGGTGACCGTTCAGCTCGAGCTCGGTGGGGGCGTGGATCTTCAGGTCATCGATCGCCACACGCTCGCGCTGGTCGAGGGCGGAGTCGCGGTCGCTCGGGGGCCCGGCGGCGCGCGCGCTCGAGCGCCGGTCGACGGCGGGCGAGCCGCGCTCGTGCCCCTGGCCGTCGGCCAATGGTCCATCGAGGTGCGGGGGCCCGGGTATGTGGCCTCCACCGTTTCGGTGGACGTGCCGGCCGCCAGGCTTCCGGGACAGACCAGCGCCGAGCACCAGGTACAGCTGGCTCGAGGCGCCGTGGTCGCGGGCGTGGTGCGCGACCGCTTCGGGCAGCGGGTCGCCGGCGCGCGGGTCGAGGCGGGCGGAGCGACCGCAACCAGCGACGTCGACGGCGCGTTTCGCCTGGTCGACGTGCCCGCGGGCGACGTCGTGTTGCGCGCGAGCAAGGACGGCGAGAGCGGCGTCGAGGAGCTATCGCTTCGACCGGGCGACGAGCTCGTGACCGTCGAAGTGCGGTTCGAGTAGGGCGAGTCCGAGTTCGAGACCGAATCCGAGACCGAGACCGAGACCGAGACCGAATCCGAGACCGAGTCCGAGACCGAATCCGAATCCGAATCCGAGACCGAGACCGAGTCTGAGACCGAGACCGAGACCGAGTCCGAGACCGAGACCGAGACCGAGACCGAGTCTGAGACCGAGACCGAGTCTGAGGCCTGTTAGTTGCGGCGGCGGGTGGAGTCGAGGATGAGGGTGGGCGCGTTGTGCAGGTCGTCGACGTCGGCCGGGTCGGCATTGTCGCCCTGCTTGCGCTCGCGCTCGCGTCGAGTTCGGGTGCGGTCGAGAATCAGCGTCTCGGCCGCGTGAATGTCGAACCCGCCCGAACCGCCGGCGCTGTCGGCGACCGCGGCGTCGGCTGTGGAGCGCAGGCTTTGGCTCCAGCGCTCGGCATCGGCCACACCCGTCTCGGCGTCCTCGTCGTCGTCGAGGCGATCGGCCAATTCGTCGTCGAGTGGAGCGGGGCGGGCCGGCTGCGCGCGCGCGCTGGGCTGGTTGCGCAAACCGGCGTTGCTGGGCCGCGCGTTGGTCGTCTTTTCGCCCTCGTCCATGGCCCGTTTCGGGGCCTCGACGACCTGGTCGCCCACGTAGGTCGAGGTGCCGGGCGGAGCGCGCGGCGTGAACTTGGAGTATTCGGCCTTGGGGCCAAGGTCAGCGGCGATGAGGTTTTCCCCCATGTCTTTGTCGACCTTCGCCACGACCACGTATTCTTCGAGCAGGCGCAGCTCGCGCTCGATCTCGGCGGCGAACATCTTGCGGATGTAGCGCCCGAGATAGCTGCGCGAGTAGTTGGGCATGTACTTGTCCAGAAACGCTCGCAGGGCCAGGGATACCTCGCGGGCGTTCTGGTACCGGTTGGCCCGCGATCGAGCCAGGCATTTGTCGCAGATGGCCTCGAGCTCGGGCGGCACGCCGGGGGCTCGGTCCGACACCGGTCGGTAGCGCGCGTCGCGCACCTTGATGAGCAGGTCCATCTCGTTGGTGGCCGTAAACGGCGGCACCCGGGTCAACATTTCGTACAGGCACGAGCCGAGCGAAAAGATGTCGCTTCGGTGATCGAGTTTGCGGCCGAGCGCCTGTTCGGGGCTCATGTACTTGACCTTGCCCTTGATGACGCCGGTCTTGGTGTTGACCCGTGACAACGTCGCTTTGGCGATGCCGAAGTCGCACAGCTTGACCTCGCCGGTGTACGACGCGATCACGTTGGACGGAGAAACGTCTCGGTGGACGATTCGCAAAGGCTCGCCGCTGCGGTCAGCGGCCGTGTGCGCGGCGTGCAATCCCGCGGCGATCTCGGCGGCCATCCAGGCGGCGTGCTGCGGAGGCACCGGCCGACGCTGCTGGCGACAGCGCTCGAGGACCGTGCGAAGGTCCTTGCCGTCGACGTGCTCCATGGCGATGAAGTACTCGCCGTGAGCCCGGGCGAACTCGTACACGCGCGCGATGTTGGAGTGCTTGAGGAGGCCGGCGATCTTGGCCTCGTCCACCAGCATCTGGATGAAGTCGTCGTCTTCGGCCAGGTGGGCCAGCACCCGCTTGACGGCCACCAGATGGGCGTGGCCCTCGCTGTCGAAGGTCTTGGCCCGATAGATCTCGGCCATGCCGCCAAACGCGATCCGGTCCAGCAGGTGATAGCGACCTAGTTGCTGCGCGCGTCGCAAGTGCTCGAAAATCCTGGCTCGTTGTAACGTCCCGTGGTGCCGGGCCGTCCCTCATGATAATGCATACGAAGCCCGTGAAGGATAAACGTATGAAATACGCCGTCGTCGCCGCTCTCACCGGGGTCCTTTTCGCCTCCGGTTGCTCCAAGACTGCCGAGGGCAAGGCGACCCCGGGTGCCGAGGCTCCGAGCGCCGAGGCGGCCGCCGGTCCCGCGGCCGGGGCGGGGACCCCCGCCGACGCCCACGCGGACGCCAAGAAGAAGACCGCCAAGCCCGACCCGAACGCGACAGCCCGATCGGAAACCGACGAGTACATCGTCGAGGTTCGCCAGGCGGCCGACCTGTCCGCGGGCATGGATACCAAGGTTCAGGTCGTGGTGATCCCCAAGGGGACGTACCACTTCAACCTGGAGTTTCCGACCAGCGTGTCGGTGGCGGCCCCGGCCGGGGTATCGATCGACAAGGCAAAGCAGGGGCTCAAGGACGCCGTCACCAAGGACGAGACCAACGGCGCGACCTGGGACGTGTCGATGACGGTGAGCGACAAGGGCGAAAAGGAATTCCGGGCCGACGTCAAGTTTGCGGTTTGCACCGACACGACGTGCGATCCGCAAAAGACGACCCTGGCCTGGAAAGTCGACGTCAAGTAGCGGCGACATTCGCCCACCGTCGCCGAGCGCGAATCGCGGTGGGCACGCTACACTTGCCCCATGAGCAAGGTGGGGGACGAGACCGCTGACCAGCTGAGCCAGCTGGGCGAGGCGATTCGCGACGATTTTGCGCGCAATCGGCGCGTGCTGTCGTTCGGCGAATACCTCGATCTGATGCTGGCGTCGCCGGAGCGGCTCCTGCGCTCGTCGCAGCAATACGTGCGCGACGCGTTCGAGCACTACGGTTTCGAGAAGGTCGAATACCCGTGGGGGGAGGTTCGGCGCTTTCACATCTTCGACTGCCCGTGGGCCGACGGGCGCGAGCGGCTGGTCGGCCAGGAAGAGGTTCAAAACCGCGTCTATCGAGCGGTGCAAAACTTCGTCAACGAGGGCACCGCCAACAAGCTGGTCTTGCTGCACGGTCCCAACGGATCGGCCAAGACCACGCTGATTCGCTGCGTTGGGCGCGGACTGCAGCACTACTCGACGCTGGACGACGGCGCCCTGTACCGCATCAACTGGGTCTTTCCGGCGACCAAGGTGTCCAAAGGCGGCATTGGGTTCGGCGGCGGCGAGTTCGAGGGCGCGCCGGCCGGCGAGTCGTTCGCTCACCTGCCCGACGAGGTCGTCGACGCCAAGCTGGTCGACGAGCTGCGCGATCACCCGGTGTTTCTCATTCCGCCGGACCAGCGCCAGCGCATCATGGCGGACGCCCTCGAGGCTCGCGGGGACGACGCCGGCGACTTCGTTCTGTCCGACTACATCCAGTTCGGCCAGCTCAGCCACAAAAACCGCATCATCTACGAAGCGTTGCTGGCCAACTACCAGGGCGACTACCTGAAGGTTCTGCGTCACGTTCAGATCGAGCGCTTTTACGTTCAGCACCGATACCGAACCGGGTACGTCACGGTCGAGCCGCAGCTGGCCGTGGACGCCCAGGAGCGGCAGGTCACCGCCGATCGGTCGATGTCCGCGCTGCCGTCTGCGCTCCAGTCGGCCAGCCTGTTCGAGTACGGGGGCCCCCTGGTCGACGCCAACCGCGGCATGATCGAGTACTCCGACCTGCTCAAACGCCCCCTCGAGGCGTTCAAGTATCTGCTAACGACCGTGGAGCGGTCGTCGGTGAGCATGCAGTCGGCCACGCTGTTTCTCGACCTGATTTACATCGGCACCTCCAACGAGGTGCACCTCAACGCGTTCAAGGAGCTGCCGGACTTTCAGTCGTTCAAGGGGCGCCTGGAGCTCGTCCGCGTTCCGTACTTGCTCGACTATCGGCAGGAGCGCGAGATCTATTCGCAGAAGCTCAAGGAAGCGGCCAGCAACAAACACATTGCGCCGCACTGCGACTACGTGGCCGCGCTTTGGGCCGTGCTCACGCGCATGCGCAAGCCGATGGTCGAGCGCTACGAAAAATCGGTGGGCGAACTGGTCGGCCGGCTGTCACCCCTCGACAAAGCCGAGCTGTACGCCACGGGTCGCGCCCCCAAGAGTTTCTCCGCTGACGAAGCAAAGCGCCTCGACGCCTACGTGCGCGAGCTCTGGAGCGAGTCGGGGGCGTACCCGAACTACGAGGGACGAACCGGGGCGTCGCCGCGCGAGATGCAGGCGGTGCTTTTCAACGCGGCCAACTCGGCGCAGTACGACTACGTTTCTCCGCTGGCAATCTTCGACGAGCTGGACGAACTCTGCAAAGGGGTGACCGTGTACAGCTTTCTCAAGCAGGAGCCGCTGCCCGGTGGATTTCACGAGAACCGCAAGTTCATCGACGTGGTCCGGGGGCGGTGGCTCGACGAGGTCGACGAAGAGACGCGGGACTCGCTCGGACTCATCGAGCAGGCCGAGTATGCGCGGCTGTTTCGCCGCTACGTCGAGCATGCCTTGCACTTTACGAAGAAGGAAAAGGTCGAAAGTGAGGTCACCGGTCAACTGATCGACCCCGATCAGGACATGATGCGGGACATCGAAAAGACCCTGGGCGTCACCGCCGACAACGACGACTTCCGCCACGACCTGATCTCGCGCATCGGCGCCTGGTCCCTGGACCATCCCGGGCAAAAGCCGGTCTACGAAGAAGTCTTTCCCGACATGTTCAAGCGCCTGCGGGACTCGTATTTCGAAGAGCAGCGAAAGGTGGTCAAGCGTGCGCTCGACGACCTCGTGGCGCATCTCACCGACGGCGCCCGGCACCTGGACGCCGAGGACAAAAAGAGCGCCGAGAGGGCGGTCCACACGATGATCGAGCGGTATGGCTACACGCGCGAAAGCGCGCGAGACGCCATCACCGTGCTGGTTCGGGCCCGGTACGCCGAGTAGGCCCTGCGCGATCTCGGCCGGCCGCCGCAGGCCGACGCGGCCCGGCGACGGCCAAACTTGCCGGGGTTTTGGCGCGTGTGGAAACTTGCGGTGGGTCCGCCAGGCTCCTAAACTCAGCCTGTGCGCACACTTGCGTGCATTCTGGGGGCGATGGTCGTCGTTGGCGCTGGGGCCGACGCAACGGCCGATGGTGGCGTGCGCAAAGCCCCGTACCTGCAGAACCTCAGCCGTACGACCGTGACGGTGATGTTGGAAACCCGGCCGGCGCGTCCCTGCTCGGTGACGGTTTCGTCCCCGGGACAATGCAGCACCTGCGACGCGGAGCCCAGGACCGTTGTCGGCGAGTCGTCGGTGGTGCACGAGCTTACCGTCGGCGAGCTTCGCCCTGGACATCGGTACCGGTACGAGGTCACCTGCGAAGGCTCGTCGGTGGGCGGGGGCGAATTCGCTACGGCGCCCGAGGCCGACGCGCCTTTCATGTTCGTGGTGTTCGGCGACAGTCGCAGCGTCGCCACCGCCCACGGCTCCGTGGTCGAACGGATTCGCAGCGAGGTGCCGGACTTTCTCGTCGGCACCGGCGACATCGTCAACGAGGGCGGCATCGAGAGCGACTGGCAGACGTTCTTCGACATCGAGGCGCCGCTGCTGGCCGACCACGTGCTGTTCCCGGTGGTGGGCAACCACGACCGACAGGGCCGCGGACGCACGGCCGACAACTATCGCCGCTACTTCTCCCTGCCGGAGAACTCGCCCGATCCAGAGCGCTACTACGCGTTTACCTGGGGCAACGCGCGCTTTCTCATGCTCGACAGCAACACGTCGAGTTTTTCGATGACCGACCAGACCGCGTGGATTGAAAAGCAGCTGCAGGCTGCCCACGCCGACCCTCGAATTCGCCACATCTTCGTCAGCATGCACCACCCGCCGTTTTCGGTGGCGCTGCACGGTGGGCACGAGGAGCTGCGCGACGCGTGGACGCCGCTGTTCGAAAAGTACCGGGTCACGGCGGTGTTTTCCGGCCACGACCACTGCTACGAGCGCATGTTCAGCAACAACGTGCACTACTTCGTCGCCGGCGGCGGCGGCGCGCCGCTGTACCCTCGCTCGCGCCGGCCGAGCAAGCGCGACGTCGACGCCCTGCGGTACTACGAGCGGGTCAATCACTACCTGCGGATTCACATCTCGGGCGAGTTCGTCGAAATCTCGGCGTTCCGCAACGATGGCTCGCTCATCGAGACCATGAGCTGGGGCAACCAGCGGCGCGACGACATGCTGGTGGCGCAGGTAGCGCAGGGCTCTCCCGTGGGGGCCGGCGACGCCGACGTCCCCGACATCCCCGGCGATGCCCTCGCCAGCTCCGCGGAGTCCGCGCGGGCCTCGGTGCGGCCGGCCGGCGACGGCGGCGGCCTGGGCACCACCGGTATCGTCGGGGCAGGGCTGTTGCTGATTGCGGCCGGCGGCCTCGTCTGGTCCTTCCGCCCCTAGTGCCCTGGCGCCCGGCGACGGGTCGGCCTACCGGCGGGAACCTGCTTCGGAGCCGCCGTTGGTGTCGCACAGCGGCGACCGCGGTAGATATTTGTGGGCGTCGCTACAGTCTCGTAACAGCCTGTGATCCCTGGAAAAGATCTCCGGCGAGCGGTTCGTGGGCCGCGCCGGTCGGTTGACACGGCGAGCCAGGCGACCTAACTAAATGGCCGAGGTTGCTGGTCGAAGCGCCAGCGAGCCCGAGGAACGAACTTTTGAGTCGAAACGATCTTATCGAGATGAACGGGACCGTCGTCGAGGCGGCCAACGGGATTTACAAGGTCGAGTGCGAAGGCGGCCACGTCGTCACCGCTCGCCTCAAGAAGCGCCTCAAGCGTTTCCGAATCCGCGTTGTCCTCGGCGACAAGGTGACCGTGGGCGTGTCGCCCTACGACGCGTCCCGCGGCTTCATCACGTACCGGCACAGCTAGGCGGCCCGGCGGCCGCCCGCCGGGGTCACGACGCCGCGGGCTCGGCGGTCCGGCGGCGAACGGCTTCGGCGAGCTCGCCAAACGGCACGGCGGTCTCTTCCTTCGACCGCATGTCCCGCAGGGTCACGCTGCCGCTCTGCACCTCGCTGTCGCCGATGACCGCAGCGAGAGGAGCGCCGGACTTGTCCGCGCGTTTGAACTGCGCCTTCATGCTGAGCACGCGGTGCTCGAGCGCCACTTTGAGCCCCGCGTCCTTGCGCAGGCCGAACGCCAGCTCCTGGGCCTTGGCCCGGGCCGCGTCGCCGTGGGCGACGAAAAAGACCACCGGCGGTTCGACGTAACTGGAGGCTTCGCCGGGCATGCACAGAATCGCGCGCTCGACCCCCATGGCGAAGCCCACGCCGGGCACGCTCGGCCCGCCCAGGCTGGCGACCAGGCCGTCGTAGCGGCCGCCGGCGCACACGGTGCTCTGCGAACCCAGGGCGCCGGACTCGGACACGATTTCGAAGACCGGTCCGGTGTAGTAGTCGAGGCCGCGCACGAGTCGCGAATCGACCACGTAGGGCAGGCCGAGCGCGTCGAGTCCGCTTTCGACGGCGGCGAAGTGGGCGCGGCTGGCGTCGCTGAGGTGGTCGAGCACGCTCGGCGCATCGGCAACGATTTCCCGGTCGCGGGGATCCTTGCTGTCGAGAATGCGCAGCGGGTTTTGGCCCAGGCGCCGCTGGGAGTCCTCGCTCAGATCGGACTTGTGCGGTTCGAGAAAGTCCACCAGGGCCTGGCGATAGGCCGGTCGGTCGGACTCGTCGCCGACCGAGTTCACGAGCACCGAGAGGCCGGGCACTCCGACGTCCTGGAGCAACTGGTAGACCATCGCGATCTGCTCGACCTCGAGGCTCGGCTCGGGAACGCCGAAGGCCTCCACGCCAATCTGGTAGAACTGCCGGTAGCGTCCCGCCTGGACGCGCTCGTACCGGAACATGGGCCCCATGTAGAACCAGCGCGATACTGGTTCGGTCTTGTACACGGCGTGTTCGATGTACGCGCGCACGCACGATGCGGTGTTTTCGGGCCGCATGGTGAGCGAGCGCCCCTTGCGGTCGGCGAAGGTGTACATCTGCTTTTCGACGATGTCGGTCACCTCGCCAACGCTGCGGGCGAACAGGGCCGTGGACTCGACCATCGGCGTGCGCACTTCGTCGTAGCCGTACAGCTCGAAGGACCGGCGCGCCGCGCTCTCGAGGTGCCGCCACTTTGCGGACTCGGGGGCGAGCAGGTCGTTCATGCCGCGCGGGGCGGTGAGCTTGTCGGGTTTACCCATAGCGGGCGGCAAGCTAGCAGATCGCCATCGTCCGCGCAGCCCCTGTCCCGGAGAGCGGCGTTGGCGTCATCGCCCGCCCCCGTTGGGCGAGGCCCGGGCCCTGCGTCACGGCTCGACGCGAACCACCCGGTCGCCCAGGCGTTCGCGCAAGGCTTCGCGGGCGGCGCGCACCAGCTCCGCCTGCTTGCCCTCGAGGGTGAGCAGCACCGAGAATTCCTTTTCGCCGAACCGCGGATAGCTGCCGATTTCGACGGCGGGGTGCTCGGCGACCACGGCGTCGAGGTCGGCGGCCAGGGTGCCCTCATCGCCGCGGCAGTAGAGCTTTTCGGTGGTGTACGGGGCGCTCCGAAACGACTCGCGTAGAGCGGTGAATTTGCGGCGAAAAAGCTGGGGCACCCCGGGCAGGATGTAAATGTTGCGAAACCGGGCCACCGGCCAGGACAGGCCTTCACCGGGCACGAGCTCGGTGCCGCGGGGAACCTCGGCCAGCCGGAGGTTTCGCTCGCCCTTCTCGGGGCCGAAGAACTTTCGAATCCCCTCGGCCAGGGTGGGCTCGAGAACCACGTCGGTGTCGAAGCCTCGGGCGATGCCCTCCATGGTCACGTCGTCGTGGGTCGGGCCGACCCCCCCGGAGGTGAATACCAGATCGAAACGGTCCGAACACTGGCGCACGGTGGTGGCGATGTCCTCGACATCGTCGGGAATCACGGCAATTCGCTGCAGTCGGACGCCCAGGTCCCGCAGCTCGCCGATGAGAAATCGGGCGTTTTCGTCGGCGAACTTCCCGGAGAGGATTTCGTTGCCAATGATGACGATCCCCGCGGTTCGCTCCATTGGCGTTCAACTGTAGCACCATTCGTTTGGGCGGGTTATTGCGAGCGGTCGCTCGCAGGCCTTGTGGCCGTCGGACCTCCCTGATAGAAACGGGCGGATTTCATGGATGTTTTGCTCCGAGGCGGTCGCGTCATCGATACCTCGCAGGGCGGCGAGCAAAAAGCGTTCGACGCCCAGGCAGACGTGCTGGTCGTCGACGGTCGCGTCGCCGAAATCGGTCGCGGGCTCGCGGCGCCCTCGGGCGCCCGCGTCGTCGACGTGACTGACTCGCTGGTGTGCGCCGGCCTGGTCGACTTGCACACGCACCTGCGCGAGCCGGGACAGGAATACAAGGAAGACATCGCCACCGGGTCCGAGGCGGCCGTCGCCGGCGGGTTCACCACGGTGTGTTGCATGCCCAACACCAACCCGATCAACGACACGCGCGCCGTGACGCGACTAATCGTCGATCGGGCCCGCGAAGTTGGCGGCGTGCGCGTGCGGCCCATCGGTGCCGTGAGCCAGGGCCTGCGCGGCGAGGAGCTGGCCGAGTTTGGCGAAATGCGCGACGCCGGCATCGTCGCGGTAAGCGACGACGGGCGACCGGTCATGGACGCCGGGTTGATGCGCCGCGCCCTCGAGTACGCTCGAACGTTCGGCATTCCCGTGGTGCAGCACGCCGAGGACCTGCACCTGTCGAGTGACTGGGTCATGAACGAGGGCATCACGTCCACGCGGGCCGGGCTTCGCGGACAGCCGGCCCAGGCCGAATCGGTCATGGTTGCGCGGGACATCGAGCTCGTCGAGCTCACGGGTGCTCGCTACCACGTGGCTCACGTGTCCGCCGGCCGTTCGGTCGCCATGGTGCGCGACGCCAAGGCGCGCGGACTGCCGGTGACCGTCGAAGTGACGCCGCACCACTTCGCCCTGACCGACGAAAGCTGTCTGCACTACGACACCGACACGAAGGTGTCGCCGCCGCTGCGCGCCGATGCCGACCGTCAGGCCATTCTCGAGGCGCTGGCCGACGGAGCGATCGATTGCATTGCGACGGACCACGCACCGCACTCGGATGTCGAAAAGGACATCGAGTTCGACATAGCGGCGTGCGGGATGCTCGGTCTCGAGACGGCGGTCCCCATCACCCTCGAGCTCGTGCGCGACGGGGTCATCTCCCTGGTGCGCGCGGTGGACCTGCTCACGGCGGGGCCCTGCCGCGTGTTCGACCTGGGCGAGGGCGTCGGCGCCCTGCGGCCCGGCGTCGTCGCCGACATTGCCGTTATCGATCTGGGCAAAAGCTGGACTGTGGATCGCGACAAGATGCGCTCTCGGTCCCGCAACACCCCCTTTCACGGCCGCAACGTCATCGGTGCGGCCCAGCTGACCATCGTTGGCGGCAAGCCCGTCTACGATCCCGAGGAGAAGCTCGCATGAGCAGCGCACGCAGACCGGCAGTTCTGGTTCTCGAAGATGGCACGGCCTTTCGTGGCGTCGGCTTTGGCGCCGAAGGCGAGCGCTTCGGCGAGGTTGTCTTCAACACGTCGCTGACGGGCTATCAGGAGATTCTGACCGACCCGTCGTACGCGGGGCAGATCGTCGTCATGACGGCGCCGCAAATCGGCAACACCGGGATTAACCGCGAAGACTTCGAGGCGGCCAGCGTGGCCTGCACCGGGTTTGCCGTTCGCGAACTGTCGCCGGTGACCTCGAACTGGCGGGCCGAGGGCGACCTGGATGCGTTCTTGGCCGAGCGGGGCATCGTCGGCATCGAGGACATCGACACGCGGGCGCTCACGCGCCGGCTGCGCGACCACGGGGCCATGCGCGGCGTGGTCTCCACCGCGAGCCAGGACGTGGACGAGCTGGTCGAGAAGGTCAAGGCGTCGCCGCACATGGAAGGCCAGGACCTGGTGCCGTCGGTGACGACCAAAGAGCGGTACGAGTGGGACGAGGGCACCTGGGTGGCCCCCGACCTGCGCGGCAGCGCGCCGTCGCCGCGGCCGGTCGAGCACCACGTGGTCGCGTACGACTTCGGCATCAAGCGCAACATTTTGCGCGACCTGCGCGACGTGGGCTGCAAGGTCACCGTGTTGCCGGCAACGACGCCGGCGAGCGAGGCCCTGGCGCTGGACCCCGACGGTTTCTTCTTGTCCAACGGCCCCGGGGACCCGGCGGCGGTCACCTACGGCATCGAGGCCACCCGCGAGCTGGTCGCCAGCGGCAAGCCCGTCTTCGGCATCTGCCTCGGCCACCAGATCTTGTCTCTGGCCCTTGGCGGCAAGACCTACAAGCTGCAGTTCGGCCACCACGGAGCCAACCATCCGGTTCAGGACCTGGCCACGGGCAAGGTCGAGGTTACGTCGCAGAACCACGGCTTTGCGGTCGACCCCAAGTCGCTCGAGGGCAAGGCAACCTGCACGCACATCAACTTGTTCGACCAGACGGTTGCCGGGCTCAAGCTCGACGGCAAACCGGTGTTTAGCGTTCAGTACCACCCCGAGGCCAGCCCGGGACCCCACGACGCCAACTACCTGTTCGATCGCTTCCTGCGCGCGATGCGCGGCGAGACGCCGCAGTAGCCGGGCCCCTGTCGTTCACCGGGCAAGACGCAGCGCAGGCCGTGCAACTCGACGATCGCGACGCCGGCGCGCCGGCTATCGCTGCCGCGCTCGATGAGCTGACCGACAGCTTCGGCGGCGGCGAGTTTACCGGACAGGTGTCGCAGGCACGGGCGGAGTTCGACGAGCGCCGCGGACGCGTCTTCGAAGACGAGGAACTCTACGAAGCGTGGACGGTGGCTTTCCTCGAGTGGTACGTGTGCGAGCGCGTGCTCGACGGAGGCGATCTGCCGCCGGCCGGACAGGTCGCCCGGGATCGGCCCGAGGACCGGACGGTGCGCGCCTTGCTCTGCTCGCACCGAAGCCTGTTCGAGGTGCAGCGGGTCACCGGCACCCACGTATCTCTGGTGGACCTTGTGGGAGGGGCGGCGTTCGATGTCAGCGAACCCCGGGCCATGCACGGGGTTTCCCGCGGCGACGTGGTGGAGACTCGCCTGGTGGGCCTGGGCGGTCGAGTGCTGTTTACCCGGACGTTCGTGTATCACCCGCCCGGCACCCGGGCGCCCATCGTCGACCACGTTCGCCGCCTGCGGGCCGCGGGATCCGACCGGCGCGACATCATCGACTACGTGTCGCGGCTCCGAGTGCGTTGCGAGCGCTACGGACACATGAGTCCTGAGAAGATGTACGCCGCCGGACACCCGTCGTCGTAGCTCATCCGCTATAACAAAAGTCGGGGCTCTGCATGGGCGACAGGATGGAGCAAGGGGCGTCGTCGCGCCTTTCGCGCCTCGAACGCGCGCTGCGGGATTCGCAAACGGGCGTGTTCGAATCCGCGCGCGACGGCGGCGACCTGGTGTTCGACGACTCCTGTCTCGCGGTGCTGGGCTTTGCGGCCACGGACGTCCGGGGAGACCCGCTGTTGTGGCTTTGCCCTCTCGTGCACCCGGACGACCTCCGCGAGGTCGCCGCGGTCCTGAGGGGCCTGGCGAGCGGCGAGGTGTCTCGCGCCGAGCGCGAGTTTCGGGTTCGCAATGCCGGTGGCGAGTACAGGAACGTGCGGGGCATCTGCTCGGTCGTCGAGGGGCGGCTGGTTGGGTCGATTCAGGACGTCACCAGCCTGCGCGCCGAAGCCAATCGAAGCGAGGAGCGCTTTCGCGCCCTGTTCGAAAACGCCCCGGTCATGATCGACTCGTTCGCCGAGGACGGCACGTGTCGGCTGTGGAACCAGGCCTGCGTCGAGATTCTCGGCTACACGCGCGAGGAGATCGAGGCAGCCGACGATCCGCTGGGCCTGTTTTATCCCGACGAGGCCGTGCGCGAGGCGGTGCTCGAAGCGGTGCGAGCCGGCGACGGAGTGTTCCGCGAATACACGGTGCAGGCTCGCACCGGGCCGCGCGTTCAGCGGTGGGCAAACTACGTGCTTCCCGGCGGCGAGAGCATTAGCGTCGGCTACGACGTCACCGCCGAGCGCCGCGCCGTGGAGCGCCTGCAGCACGCGCAGCGGCTGGCGTCCATTGGCACGCTGGCCGCGGGCGTGGCCCACGAGATTAACAATCCGACCACGTACTTGCTCACGAACACCGAGATGTCCCTCGCCGTGGTGCGCAGGCTGCTCGCGCGGCACAGCGATGGCGACCTGCAGCGGGTGCTGGAAATGCTGGGTGACAACTTACTAGGCGTGCGCCGCATTCAGGACATCCTGCGCGAGCTAGGGTCCTTTGCGCGCGTCGACACCGCGCTTCCAGAGCGGGTCGATATCAACGCGCTGGTTCGCGAAGCGGCTCACTTTGCCGGCAGCGACGTTCGCCACCGGGCCCGGCTCGAGCTTCGTCTCGGCGAAGTGCCCGAACTGGTGGGGCGGCGCAAAAAGCTTTCCCAGGTCCTGGTGAATTTGCTGGTCAACGCCGCCCAGGCCATCGACGACGGCACCCCCGACGACCACACCATCGCCGTGGAAACGTCGTTCGACGCCGCCGCGGATGAAGTGCGAATCGCCGTGTCCGATACCGGCGAAGGCATCGAGCCAGAGGTGGTGCCGCGGCTGTTCGAGCCGTTCTTTACGACGCGCGCGGGCCGAAGCAGCACGGGACTCGGGCTCGCGCTGTCGTTCGAAACGGTGCGAGACCACGGCGGGTTCATCGACGTCGAGACCGAGCCCGGGCGCGGTAGTGTGTTCGCGGTCGTCCTGCCGAGGGACACTGGCCTCGTCGTACCGGCTCCGGGCACGGTGGACCCCGATGCCCCGGGACCGCGGCCGGAGTCGTCTCCCCACCGAGAGGGCCGCAACGTTCGCGTCCTGGTCATCGACGACGAGGAGCTCGTGCGGCAGTCGCTTCTGCGAGTTCTCGAGTTTCGCTACGAGGCCGTGGGCAAGGCGACGGCGCAGGAGGCGCTCGAGCTGCTCGAATCGGGCGAACGGTTCGACGTCATTTTCTGCGACGTCATGATGCCCGGTGTCGACGGCGTTGGCTTTTACGACCGGGTGCGGGCCGAAATGCCCGAGCTCCTCCCCCGGCTGGTGTTCATCACCGGCGGGGCGGTGACGGAGCGCGCGAGAGAGTTCACCGAGCAGGTAGATGCCACGCTGCTCGTGAAACCCGTGGGCGTCAACGCCCTGTTTGCCGCGGTCGAGGCGACCTGCGGTCGCGCTGCTACGCCTTCATCTCCTTGACGTCGTCGCCAACGATGATGTCGGGCTGGGTCTTGCCCCGGACGTCGTCGACCGAAACGCCGGGGGCCAGCTCGCGCAGGACGAGGCCCCGGTCGGTTACGTCGAGAACGCACAGGTCGGTGTAGATCTGGTCGACGCAGCGCAGGCCCGTGAGGGGCAGCTCGCACTCGTTCTTGATCTTGAAGCCGCCTTTTTTGGTGACGTGGTCCATCATGATGACCACGCGCTTGGCGCCGGCGACCAGGTCCATGGCACCGCCCATGCCCTTGATCATCTTGCCGGGAATCATCCAGTTGGCCAGGTCACCGGCGCCCGACACCTCCATGGCACCGAGCACGCACATGTCGATGTGGCCGCCCCGGATCATCGCGAAGCTGTCGGCAGAAGAAAAGAACGACGACCCGGGAATGGTCGTGACGGTCTGCTTGCCGGCGTTGATGAGGTCGGGGTCTTCGTCGCCTTCGTAGGGGAAGGGGCCGATGCCGAGCAGGCCGTTTTCGGACTGCAGCACGACATCGACGCCTTCGGGGATGTGGTTGGCGACCAGGGTGGGCATGCCGATGCCCAGGTTGACGTAGAAGCCGTCCTGGAGCTCGCGGGCAATGCGGCTGGCGATTTCGTCTCGGGAAAGTGGCATCGTGATTGGCCTTGTGGCGATTACGCCCGCGGTCGGGTGGTGCGCTGTTCGATGGGCTTGCGGTAGCCGGTGCCCTGGAAGATTCGCTGGACGTAGATGCCCGGCGTGTGGATCTGGTCGGCGTCGAGCTCGCCGGGTTCGACCAGCTCTTCGACCTCGGCGATGGTGATCTTGCCGGCCGTGGCCATCATCGGGTTGAAGTTGCGCGAGGTCATGCGGAACACAAGGTTTCCGGCACGGTCGCCCTTCCACGCCTTGACGATGGCGAAGTCGGCGACCAGCGCCGTTTCGAGCACGTAGTTGCGGCCGTCGAACTCGCGGGTCTCTTTGCCTTCGGCGGCCTTCGTGCCGTAGCCGGTGGCGGTGTAGAAGGCCGGAATGCCGGCGCCGCCGGCGCGAATGCGCTCGGCCAGGGTGCCCTGCGGATTGAGCTCGACTTCGAGCTCGCCGGCGAGAACCTGGGTCTCGAAGGTCTTGTTCTCGCCGACGTACGACGAGATCATCTTTACGACCTGGCGCCGCGGCAACAGGACTCCCAGGCCGTCGTCGGTGGTGCCGCAGTTGTTGGAGATGATGGTGAGTCCCTTGACGCCCTTGTCGTAGAGCGCCTGGATGCAGTTCTCCGGGTTGCCGCTGAGGCCGAAGCCCCCGGACATCAGCGTGATGTTGTCGCCGATGTCCGCGCAGGCTTCTGCGGCCGACGCATAGACCTTGTTCATGGGCGGCATGATTCGACGTCAGCCGCCGCAGTGTCAACCGACCTGACGACCCCGCGAGGGGCGATTTTCGCGGGAGCGCGGCGTTTGCGCGCGGGCTGGCCGATTCGCCGGCGAACGCGTGTTCCAGCCCGAGACTACGTAAGGACGAGCAGCAGGGTCGGGACCAAAATCCCCATCGCGATGAACACCACGCCCGTGTAGCCGATGATGTCTCGCGCTTTGAGGCCAGTAATGCCGAGCAGGGGCAGGGCCCAAAACGGCTGCAGCATGTTGGTCCAGGCGTCGCCGTACGAGAAAGCCATGATCGTGGTTCCCGGCGCGACGCCAAGGGCCTGCCCGGCGCCGAGCAGAATCTCGCCCTGGACTGCCCACTGGCCGCCGCCCGAAGGGACGAGAAAGTTCACGATGCCCGCTGACAGGAACGCCAGCGTGGGAAAGGTGGTGGGCGACGCGATGTCGACGAACCACTGGCTGATGCCGTCGATCATGCCGCTGGCTTTCATGGCGCCGAGGATGCCGAAGTAAAACGGGAACTGAACGATGATGGCGCCGGCTCCCGCCGCGCCGTCGGCGATGGCTTCCCCGTACCGGCGCACGCTGCCCTGGCAGGCCAGGCCGAGAAACAGAAACGCCATGTTGACGGTGTTGATGTCGAGGGCCGAGCGTCCGCTCGCCATGGCGGCGACGACGTACCCGAGGCCGAGGGCACCGGCGCCGCGGCCGACCGCGGGCGACTCCTGGAGCCACGCCGGCAACGAATCGACGGCGCGGCTGGTCGTCGCCGGTAGGGGACCCAGTCGGTTTGGGTCGGGGGGCGCAAACTCCGACTCGTCCCCCGGGGTGAGCAGGTAAAACAGGGCCGGCAGCAAGGCGATGAGCGCGCCGGTTACTACCAGGTTCAGGGGAGAGGCCAGGGTTTCGCTTACCGGGACGACGCCGGCGATGCCTTCGGCGAAGTGCCCCGGCTCGGCCACCTTGAGCGGCGCTGAACCCGACAGGCCGCCATGCCACACGGCGAGGCCGCAGTAGGCCGCGGCGCCGAGCAGCGGGTAGTGGAGCGCCAGGCCACGGGCGCTAGCGTGGCGACCGATTTCACGGGCCACGAAGGCACCGACGATAGCGCCCAGGCCCCAATGGCCCACGGCGGCGAGGGCGCTCACGAGGGCCACCAGGGCCGCGGCGCCCGCCGACGAGCGGGGCAGTCGAGCCAGGGCCGCCACGGCGCGCTGCACGGGGGGAGACAGCGCCAGGGCGTGGCCGGTGACCAGGACGAGGCACATCTGCAGGGCGAACGCGAGCAGACCCGTGCCGGAGAAGGAGCCCGCCCAGCCCGTCGCCACCAGCCAAAACGGCGACTCCCCGGGCGGCGCCGAGCCGACCGCGGCCACGCGGGCCACGCCCAGGCCTATCACGAGAGCCGTAAGGCCCAGCGCGAGGACGAACGGATCCGGAACGGCGCGCTGCGCAACGCGCGAGAGGACGCGGCCGAGGGCGGCGATCATGGGCGGAGGGTACCGGCAAATGGGATATCGAGGTTGCGGCGGCTGCCTCTGTCTCTGTCTCTGTCTCGGTCTCGGACTCGGTCTCGGATTCAGTCTCGGTCTCGGATTCGGTCTCGGTCTCGGATTCGGTCTCGGTCTCGGATTCGGTCTCCGACTCGAGGCGCGAGAGGCGTGTGGTCATGGGGAGAAGGACTCGTTGGGCTGAGCGGGGCTACGCGATGGGGGCTGGCCGTGCTCAGGCATACGGTCCGCTGATCGCTAGCGTTTGGCGCAAGGCGTTGTGCCGAGCATGGACCTTCTCCCGTGCGGTCCGAACTGCGCGCGGCCAGCCCCCATCGCTTCGCCCCTTTGCTTGGTGGGCGGCGCGTGCTGCCGGGGTGGGGATTGGGGG